>Ga0074044_10002400_pt1 | contig 16414 bp, 16 predicted proteins | sample BogForMeECP23OM1_FD_94443 | JGI IMG/M metagenome (GOLD analysis project Ga0074044, IMG submission 94443) | Bog forest soil microbial communities from Calvert Island, British Columbia, Canada - Bog Forest MetaG ECP23OM1 | ecosystem: Environmental > Terrestrial > Soil > Wetlands ...
CGAAGGAACATAACGACGTTGATTCAATCACAAAAACAATTACTTGGGAATCGGGTAGGTCTTCACTACAAGCCGTTTTGACAATATTATGGATAGCCCACACATTCCAAATCAATTACTTACGAACCAAAAAAATCGTAAAACCCGCTTTTCCACCTGCGAATCCGCGAATTCGGGCTAGTGCGGCACGGCGAGGGGTTCAGCGGCGTCCTGAAACATCGCGCTCTACGGCTGAAATACCGGTAAGACAGACTCGGGGGCGGTGGCACTGGGTCGTCGGCGGTGCGGCGGCGACATTGACGCGACTCGCGAACAGGGCGACTCTCGTAATTCCGGGCGAATCATGCCCGTTTGGAGAGTGACGAAACCCTAGAAACACAAAACCCGCCTGGTTAGGGCGGGCCGGTGTCCCGGCGAGCCGGGGATAATCGTGATCTGGCAATCGCGATACTCCCCGAAAATCTGAATCGGCGCAAGCCCCATTTTGGGGCAACGGCGAAGCGGTGCTTAGCGCCTTCGCCGTGGGGTTCTTCGTCCTGGTTGCCATTTTGTCCTTCGCCTTTCCTGTCCGCCCGTCTGCCCTCCCACTTCGTCCCGATATTGGGCGGGAAGCGGTGGGGAAGGGCGAAGATCAGTTATAGGCGAAGACCGGCGGCGGGTGAAGGGATTCCGGGAGAAAACGGGAAGGCGCGAAACTCTTTATCAAGGCCATGTGTACCTCGACTTCACCGGCGCCGGGCTCTACGCCGCCTCGCATGTCCGGGAGCACGGCGAGCTGCTGGAAAGACACGTGTTCGGCAACCCGCATTCCGCCAGTCCGAGCTCGTCGTCGACGACGCATCTCGTCGAGAGTGCCCGCGCGGCGGTGCTGGACTGGTTCAACGGCGCCGGTGACTACTCGGCGGTCTTCACGCTGAACGCGTCGGGCGCGCTGAAACTCATCGGCGAATCCTATCCCTTTGGCTGCGGCGGGCGGTACGTCCTGACGGCGGACAACCACAATTCCGTCAACGGCATCCGCGAGTTCGCGCGCGCCAGGGGCACCGCGGTCGGCTACGCGCCTCTTACTTCCCGAGTTGCGCATCGACGAGTCGAGACTGTCGACGCTCCTCGACAAGGCCGATCGCTCGCACGCCAACCTGTTCGCTTTTCCCGCGCAGTCGAACTTCTCTGGTGTGAAGCATTCGCTGTCGCTGATCGCGGGTGGAATGTGCTGCTCGACGAACCGCCTCGACCTCAAAATCGCAACGCCCGATTTCGTCGCCGTCTCGTTCTACAAGATGTTCGGCTATCCGACCGGCGTCGGCTGTCTCCTGATCCGCAATTCGACTCTGCCGTGCTTCAACGTCCCTGGTTTGCCGGAGGCACGGTGAATTTCGCCACCGTTCAGGGGCGCCTTCACGTCCTTGCGCCGGGCGAAGCCGGCTTCGAGGACGGCACGCTGAACTACCTCAGCATTCCAGCGGTCGAGATCGGCCTCAGGCGCATGCAGCGGATCGGCATGGATGCGATCCAGACGCGCGTCGGCTGCCTCACGAACTGGCTGTTGAACCGCCTTCTCGCGCTTCGTCACCGCAACGGACGCGCGCTCGTTCGCATATACGGGCCGGCGTCCTCTTTCATGCCCGGCGGCACGGTGACCATGAACTTCTACGACCCGGACAGCCATTTGCTCGACTATCGGCGGATCGACGAGCTGGCGGGCCTGCAAGGGATTTCGCTCAGGACCGGCTGTTTCTGCAATCCCGGCGCGGGCGAATGGGCCGAGGGCCTGACGGAAGACGACATGCTCGCCGGCATCTCGGAGGGCATGGACATCACCCAGCCGCGCTTTCTCCGGATCGTGCAGCATAGGGGCAAGAGCGCCGGCGCGATCCGCGTGTCGTTCGGCCTCGTCAGCAATTTCTCCGACGTCGCGCGCTTCGTCGAATTCGCCACTTCCTTCCGCGATCAGACGGCGCTGACCATCGGCGAGGCGACCTTCGACATCGATTCGTGTCGCGTCATCCGCGACGGCGGCTAGAGTGAATTGCCAGCGGGGGGCTCAGTCGCGCATCGCGGGATCCATCTCCCACGCCTGGCGCCAACGTTCGTCATGGATATTTGCTGACCTCGATCAGGTTTCCGTCGGGATCGCGGAAGTAGATCGAGGTCATTTTGCCGAGTGCGCCCGTCCGCTCAACCGGACCGAGTTCGATGTCTACGCCGTGGTCGCTCAGACGCGCTGCAACTTCGTCAAGCATGCGGCCGGTCACAAGGCAGAAGTCCGCCGCCCCGGCGGTCGGTCGCATGGCCTTCGGTTCGAAGGTATGGTCGGCTTGATGCACGTTGATTTTCTGTGACGCCACCATAAGCGCGGCGGGCCGGCCCGGCGACCTCAGGATTCCAAGTCCGAGCACTCTTTCATAAAAGGCAAGCGTCGCTTCGAGGTCCGCAACCGTGATGACAAAATGGTCTATGCCGTCGACTACCGGTTCATTTCCGTGCTGCGTCATGACTGGTCGGTCCTCGTAGCCGTCATCCACTTGGACCGCCTTCTTTCGCCTTGCTGATCTTGATCAGCAACTCCCACGACACCGCGGCGGCCGAAAACAATAGGATTATCGTCGCGACCGCGAACAGGTTCCGGCTATCGCCGACATTCCAGGCCATGCGCAGGGCGGCGAATGTCAGCATTCCAAACCCGATTAGGGATGCCGAGTGGCGACGCAACGAGTGCAGGCGCGAACCGCCGGGATTCGGACGGGTGAGGGCCAGGTACGCGCGGACCTGAACCCAAATGGTCCATGCCGCCGTGACGCACAGCGTAACAAAACCAAGCTCCGCCAGCGTCATGGACGGGAAAAGAGCCAGCAGCGAAACCAGGAGGACGGCAAGGTAGTTCTGAAACGCCTGCTCGGCCAAGCGCCTCGAGTTTCCCTGCGCGTCGCCCAGAATCGCCGCCACGTTCACCGACACGGCGACGAACAAAAGTCCCGTCAGCGTCGCGGCCGCCCCTGCGATGACCGCATAGAAGCCGAACCACGTCTGCATGAGCTCGCCGCCTCCGCGTGATGCCTTTGCCGGCGTCACGACCCGACCAGTCCGGCCGCGCGCGGGCGGCGGAACATAGCGCCGTCACGCGAGCCTGAATCAATGGCCTCCCTCCAGGCGAGGGCGGCGGAAGCAATCGAGATCGGCATGGCGCGCCCCAACGCGACCTGCCCCCGCCGCAGGGCGTCCGGGAGGACGCCCGTCTTTCGACGGGCTACCGGGGGCGGGAAATGCGCCGTCCCCATTTCCACCCAATTGCAGGATGCTCTAGAAGTCCTCGTGCCGAGGCAGGGGCCTCGCGCCGACGCGCTCGTTCGCGATCTCCAGGAGTCGATGAACAATGCAGAACCTCACGCCCGAAGGGCTTCGCATGGTTGCCGGCGCCGCAGAGCGCCATGGGGTCAGCCTCGACGCCGCCCTCGCCCTGCTCGGCGCGCTGGCGGAAGGAAACGGGCGCCAGGCGCAATTCAATCATCCCGATTTCGGCGGCATGGGACAATGGTCGCAAGGCGGAATGATCATGGTCGGCGACATGTTCAATCACGGCCTGAAAGCTCGGGTCGACGCGCTCTGCAACGAGCTGGCCGGCCTTCTGCACAGCCAACCGTCGCTCGCCGCCGCGGCCTCGCAGTCTCAGTCGCAAGGCCAGAGCGGCGGCGTCAGCCTGTTCGTCGCCGGATCCGGTTCCGGCAGCCAATGGTGGCCGCCGGAACTCGGCAGTCCCGCCTCGACCGGCGCCCAGAACGATCTGCAATACGCCTTCTTCCCCGGTCCGCGTCGTCTCGCGATCCGGCAGGACGGCTCGGTCCGCGTGTACGACACCGGCGAGCACAGGCTCTCCGGCTTCTCGCAGCAGCAGAGCGGCGACCGGTCGTTGACCTTCACCAGCCAATTCGGCCTCGTGCGCGTGGCCGATCTGCAGTTGGTCCATCCGCCGGGCGATCGTGCTCGAGACCAGCCGCCGCAAGCTCAGGAGCCCGCGCGCCCCGCCGCTTCTGTCGCCGCGTCCGCCGCGGCGCCTCCCGCGCCCCTTTCGCCGGACGACATTTTGAAGACGATCGAACGTCTGGCCGAGCTGCGCCGGAAAGATATCATCACGGAGGCGGAATTTTCGGCGAAAAAGGCCGAGCTTTTGGCTCGCCTTTAGACTCTCAAACCCTCACCCGAGCCCTCTCCCACACGCGGGAGAGGGGGCGCGTTCCCCCGGGCCTGACCCGGGGGTGGCGCGAAGCGCCGGACGAGGGCATTCCGTTCGAAATGCAATTTGCGCTAAGGTGCACCGGGGCATCGGGAGGCGACATGGCGGTCCATCTGCACCACGTGAACATTCTGACGGAAGATCTGGAGGCCACGGTCGCCTTCTATGTCGAGGCCATCGGCCTCACGAAAGGAGACCGGCCTCCTTTCAGCTTTCCGGGCGCATGGCTTTATGACGGCGCGAGGCCCGCCGTCCATCTGAACCTGGCCTCCGAGGCGCCAGCGAGCGCGACAGCCGCCGTCGACCACGTCGCCTTCGCCTATGACGCGCTCGACGAGGCGCTGGCCCGACTGGACAGGCTGAAGCTGCGCTACACGCCCCCGAAGCCCGTTCCCGGAACCGCCATCCGCCAGTGTTTCGTGAAAGACCCGAACGGCGTGACCGTGGAGTTGCAGGGGCCCTAAATCGCCGCCGGCGCGAACGAATCCTCCCGCGCGCTCTCCCACATCTCACGCCAGCGCTTGTCGTGCGCGCCGGTGATGAGTTCGCCGCGTTTCAGCGACGGATAGAGTTCGGCGAAGGTCATCGATTCGTGCACGTTGACCCGCCGCGAGAAATGTTCGGGCTTAAGCTCGTGCGGGTGGTCGAGGCCGGCGGCCGAGACGAGTTCGGCGAGCGCATGAACCATCGAGGCGTGATAGCTGCGCACCCGCTCTTTCTTGTCTTGGACGACCAAGGCGCGGGCCCGGGTCGGATCCTGCGTCGTCACGCCGGTCGGGCAGCGGTCGGTGTGGCAGCTCAACGACTGGATGCAGCCGAGCGCGAACATGAAGCCGCGCGCCGAATTGCACCAGTCGGCGCCGAGCGCCATCGCGCGCGCCATGTCGAAGCCGTTGATGATCTTGCCCGAGCAGCCGACGCGGATGCGCTCGCGCGCGTTGACGCCGATCAGCGCGTTGCGCACGAAGATGAGCCCCTCGCGCAGCGGCATGCCGACGTGATCGGCGAACTCGAGCGGCGCCGCGCCGGTGCCGCCCTCCATTCCGTCGACGACGATGAAATCGGGGTAGATCCCCGTTTCGACCATCGCCTTGCAGACGCCTAAGAACTCCCACGGGTGGCCGACGCAAAGCTTGAAGCCGACCGGCTTGCCGCCCGACAGCGCGCGCAACTTGGCGATGAACGCGACCAACTCCCTCGGGGTCGCAAAGGCGCTGTGGCTCGACGGCGAGATGCAGTCCTTGCCCTGCCCGACGCCGCGGAGCGAAGCGATCTCCGCCGTCACTTTCGCGCCCGGCAGGACGCCGCCGTGGCAGGGCTTGGCGCCCTGGGATAGCTTGATCTCGATCATCTTGATCTGATCGTTGGCCGCGGCAGCGCTGAACTTGTCCGGGTCGAAACGGCCGTCCGGCGTGCGGCAGCCGAAATAGCCCGAGCCGATCTTCCAGATGATGTCGCCGCCGCCCTCGCGGTGATAGGGGCTATAGCCGCCCTCGCCCGTGTCGTGGGCGAAGCCGCCGAGCGCCGCGCCCTTGTTCAGCGCGCGGATCGCGTTGGCGCTCAAGGCCCCGAAGCTCATGGCGGAGATGTTGAAGACCGACATCGAATAGGGCTTGGCGCAGTCCGGCCCGCCGACCGCGATCCGGAAGCCTGCGGTCGCGACGGGCTTCGGCATGGCGCAGCCACTCGTAGCCCTGCGCGTTGGTGTCGCGCAGCGTCCCGAACGGCCGCTTGTCGAGCGCCATCTTGGCCCGCTGGTAGACGATGCCGCGCTGGGTGCGCGAGAACGGCAGCCCGTCCGTCTCGCTCTCGAAGAAATACTGCCGCATCTCGGGCCGGATATGCTCGAGGATGAAGCGCAGGTGCGCCGCGATCGGATAGTTGCGCAGCACCGCGTGGCGGGTCTGCTGGAGATCGCGCAAGCCCAGAGCGGTCAGCGCGCCGAACAACACCGCCACGACTGCGAACAGCCCGTTCAGCCGCGGCGCCGCCCCGCCCTCGATCAGCGCGACGAAGAGGAGCGTCAGCAGGACGGCGAGCGTGAGGACGACGAAACGCGGCGTGAACGCCAATCTGAGCGCCTGCAAGTTCCCCTCCCGTTCCCGATTCGAACCTCCTGTTGCACGCCGCTTGTGTGACGCTGGCGTGACAGGAGGCGGCCGAAGCCAGCGGTCAGACCAATCGAATTGGTCCCGGGTATTTCGCGATGGCGGGATAACTGGCCGCGGCGAAGGTCTGGGCGACCCCCGCCCCCATCGCACCCGCTCCGACCACGCCGATCTTCTTGACGCCTTCCAACATTGTCAGCCTCCTCAAAGTCCGCGCGTTCCCATCCATGGGAAGGGAATGCGAAGCTTGTGCGACTGGGGTCGCTACAAGGTCGTGAGCCATCGCGTAGGGCATGGCTGAAATCTGGCTTGCTCCCGCCGCACGCTCGGCTCCGGGCGGCGCTCAGGTCGCAGGTTCGACCTGCCCCCTCCACCATGCCATAGCCCGTCGAAAGACGGGCGTCTCTCGACGCCCTATGGCATGGTCCCCCTGTACCAGTAACGATATCCATCGCTGCGCCGGCGCCGGCCAGCGTCGCCGCCCGCTTTCCAACCGCCGAGTTCGTCAAATGGAGAACAGGTCCATCCTGATCTCGGGCGTGGGGATCGCGGGCCCGACGCTCGCCTTCTGGCTGAAGGCCGCTGGCTTCGAGCCGGTCATGATCGAGCTGGCGCCGGCCTTGCGCGACGCCGGCTACGTCATCGACTTCTGGGGCCTCGGCTACGAGGTCGCGGAGCGCATGGGCCTTGCGCCCGACATCGAACGCATGGGCTATCATATGCGGGAGATGAGGATCGTCGACGCTCGCGGCGCGCGGCTGGCCGGCTTCGGAACGAAGGTCTTTCGCGAATTGACCGGGGGACGCTTCGTCACGCTCAGGCGCAGCGACCTTTCGCGATTGCTGTTCGAGACGGTCAAAGGCGCGACGGAAGTGATTTTCGACGATGAAATCGTCAGCCTCGAGCAGCGCCCGCGCGATGTCCGGGTTCGGTTCAAACGCGCGCCGGAGCGGCGGTTCGATCTGGCGGTCGGCGCCGACGGCCTTCACTCAGGCGTTCACCGTCTTGCGTTCGGGGCGCAGGAGATGTTCGAGAGGCAGCTCGGCTATGGCGTCGCGGCGTTCGAGGTCGGCTCTTATCGTCCGCGCGACGAAGACGTCTATGTGATTTATGGCGAGCCGAGCCGGATGCTCGCGCGCTTCGCCCTGCGCGATGATCGGACTCTGTTCCTTTTTGTCTTCGCCGCCGACGCGACCCAATGGCCGGCGGAGCGCGATTTGTCCGGGCAAAAAGCGATGCTGCGCGACCGGTACGGCGAGGGAGCCTGGGAGACCCAGCGCGTGCTCGGCGAACTCGACCGAGCGCAGGACCTCTTTTTCGATCGCGTGAGCCAGATCCGGATGATGGAGCGCTGGTCGAAAGATCGCGTCGCGCTCGTCGGAGACGCCGCGTTCTGCCCGTCGCTGCTGGCCGGCCAGGGCTCGGCTCTGGCGATGACCGCGGCCTATGTGCTGGCGGGCGAACTCGCCCGGGCGGGCGGACGGCGCGCGGAGGCCTTCGCCCGATATGAAGAGGCCTTGCGGCCTTTCATCGCCGCGAAACAGCAAGGCGCCGCACGCTTCGCCTCCGCCTTTGCGCCGAAGACGCGCTGGGGGCTCTCCCTGCGCAATTCCGTGATCAAGGCCTGCGCGATCCCGGGCGTGGCGAAGCTTGCCTTCGGCCGAAACATCGTCGACGCCATACGGCCGCCCGACTACAAATTTTGAGCACCCCTCACCCCGGCCCTCTCCCGCAAGCGGGAGAGGGGGGCGAATCCCTTCTCCCGCTTGCGGGAGAAGGTGGCGCGAAGCGCCGGATGAGGGTTTTTCACCAAGGTAACTCACACCTCGACTAGCTCGGTGTGCCCAAAACCCTCGCGGTAGTCGAGAACCGAGACGACGACGGGCCTCACGGAGAAGAGTGCGATGCTGTCCGCCTCTTCCGGGCCGAAATCCGCGCCCTGCGGAAACTTCTTCAGCATGAGGCGGCCGACCTTTGCCATCTCCTCGCGGTCAGTGACGAGCGCCGCCCTGGCGCCCATCGACAGCGCGCGGATCGTCTCCCATCGGTCGTAGGGCAGCGTCACAGCCAGCGAGACCTTGTCGCAGAGGGCGATGTTGCGCGCCTTCTGCGACTCCCCCGCCGTGCCGAAATAGAGGGTCAGGTCGTCGTGGACGTAGCCGACCGTCGTCGCCTGCGGATAGCCGTCCGGGCGCACGGTGGCGATCGTCATGTCGTACGCTTCCGCGAGGATGGCGACGATCTTCTCATGCGTTGCGCTGTCCATAGCTTTGTCTCCCTCGCCCGAGGCATGCGATATAATAGCGCTTTCGTCGACCCTGCGCCGATCGGCGTCAATCCGACCGTAGCGGAGGGCTTTGAGCGATGGAATGTTAGCTTCGTTACGACGCTTTACTGATCTTCGGAAGACGCCAGTACAGGCTGAGATTTCCCTTGCGGCTTTTTTGGTTTCCTTGGCGAGCCCAGCGATGGCGCCGCCGCCACGGCCGGCGACAGTCCGCTAAGGCGTCTTCACGATATGGAACTCGATGCGGCGGTTGCGAAGCCGACCTTCGGGCGTGTCGTTGCTCGCGATCGGGTGGGCGCTGCCGTAGCCTTTCGCAACCAACATGTCTGGATTGACGCCGTCTTTGATGAGCTCGTCGCGAACCGCCTCCGCGCGCTTCTGCGACAGCGTCACATTCTTCGCGGGATTGCCGCTGCTATCGGTGTAGCCGGCGATCTCCAGCACGTGGCCCGGCGGAAGCTGTTTCATATCGTCGGCTGCGCGTTTCAAAAAATCCGCCATCGTGTCTGGCATTTCCGCGCTTGCCGAGGCGAAATTGATGACCGTGCCATTGAGCGCGGCGGCGAGGTCCTTCGCGCCGGATCCCGGCTTGAGAGACGCCATTTCCCCCGCCGCCTTGGCGTTGGCGCCGGTCGCTTGGTCCGCCGTTGCGGCGGCGGGCGCGGGGGCAGGCGCCGCGGGCGCGGAAGCAGACGCGGGCGGCGAAGTCTGCGCGCCGGGAGCGGGCGCAGGCGCTGACGGCTGTACGGGCGCGGGAGAGGACGCCGGCTCAGACGACTGTGCGACTGGCGCGGGCGCGGGCGCCGATGTGACCGGCGCAGGAGCGGACGCCGGCGCAGGCGCAGACGACTGTGCGACCGGCGCGGGAGTGGGAGCGGGCGCCGGCGCAGACGACTGTGCGACTGGCGGGGGAGAAGACGCCGGCGCGGACGACTGTGCGACGGGCGCGGAAGCAGGCGCCGGCGCATGAGCAATCGTCGCGCGATTGCTCGCCCGCCAGTAGTACGCCCCGACGCCCAGGGCGACAAGGACCGCTGCGGCAATGATCGCCACCAGCCAGCGCGTCATCGCGGACTCATCGTGTTTGCTCCGAGTCTGTCCATATACAACTTAGATGCCATGTGGAAACCGCTCGCCCAGTTGTGCGCCCGTCCTTTGTCAAGTCTATGGCCGCATGGGCATGCGCTGCGCAAGCGCTTCGTCACCTTTGCGGGTCGACCAACGGCATCAAGGAACGAAGCGGGTCGCGCCGACCGAGCCCTACAAGCCGATCATCTTCGTAAGCTATGCGCACGCCCTTGAGAACAATCCTTCCGGATAATTTGGTCTTCCTTCCGTCCGGCTCGGAAACCCTTCCGGATAGCTTGGATTCCCTTCCACGCAGCCGCTCCGAAGAACTCGGAGTTGCAATTTGCACATATCTGCGAACTTTCGCCATGAATGGTCACGAATCTAAGCGAAAAATCAAAAAGTTGGGACGCCTGCGCGGCGTTGCGACAAGCAGACCCCTAATTGTGGCGCATTCCACGGTCCTCATCCTGAGGCCCTTTGCCGCACGCAAAGGGCCTCGAAGGATGCTCGCTGGCCGATCGCGTCGTTCTGCCGTCGCTCGTTACGGCAAAACTGGCCGTATACGAAACGATGCGGGCCCGCGGCTGGTCGAAGCTGAAGCTCGCCGCGCTGGGGATGCCCGAGAACTCCGTGCGCCGTCTCCTCGATTTGCGTCATCGCTCGCAGATGTGGGTCATCGACGCGGCGATGGCGAAGATGAACGCGGAACATCGATCTGCCGAAAGCGCGGGCGAGCGAACGGGCGGCGCAACGGTTGCTTGCAGCAGGCGGGGGGCGACGGTCCGCGCAGCCGGCGTCAACGTCTGTTGCAGCGGAGTCGGCGTCAACGCGGAACCTTCGCGACCGGTCGCCAACGATGGCAAGCAGTCGCGGGCGGCGTTCGCCGCGTCTGAGGGAAAGAGCGTCGCGGAACCGGTCGAGGGACAAGCGGTTGTTACGGCATGTTTCGCCTGTTTGCAGCCGCCTTGGCCGCCGCCCTGGCGGGCAGTCTAGCCGTCGCCTCCGCAGCCGCCTGCCGCCGTGCCTCCGCTCACCGCCGCTTCGATCAACGACGCCGCCCCAAACGGCGCGAACGACAAGGATCCGTCGCTGATCGCCAAGGCCGAAACGCTGCTCGATCGGGCGCATTTCTCGCCGGGCGAAATCGACGCCCTGGATGGCGACAACTTCCGAAGCGCCATCCGCGCCTTTCAGGAGGTCCATGGGCTGCCCATCAGCGGAAACCTCGACGCCGACACGTGGAAGGCGCTCGCGCCCGGCGGTTCGGAGCCGGTCTTGAAGTCCTACACGATCTCCGACGCGGACGTCGCAGGACCGTTCACCAAGGCGATCCCGGCCGACCTGGTAGCGATGGCCAAGCTCCCGGGCCTGTCGTCCACGGGCCCGCTGGCGGAACTCGCCGAGAAATTCCACATCTCGCAAAGTCTGTTGCGCCGGCTCAACCCGCGCGCCGATTTCGAGCGCGCGGGCGCGGAGCTCGTTGTGGCCGACGTGCCGGAGATGAAGCTCACCCCGGGGCGCCATGCGGTCGAAGTGGTTCCGCCCAAGGATGACGCAAAGGACAGAAACGGTCCAGTCGCGGCGACGATCGTCGTCGACAAGCCCGCGCGCAACGTTCGCGCTTACGACCGGAACGGCAAGCTCCTCGCCTTCTATCCGGCGTCGATCGGCAGCGAGGAAAAGCCCGCGCCGAGCGGGATCTTCAAGGTGAAGGGCGTCGACTGGAACCCTGAGTACCGCTACGATCCAAAATTCGCCTGGAAAGGGGTGAAGACCAAACGGGAGCTGACCGTTCAGCGGGGTCCGAACAATCCGGTCGGTCTGGTCTGGATCGACCTCACCGCTCCGTCCTACGGGATTCACGGAACGCCTGAGCCCGAGGACATCGGCAAGACCGAGTCCCACGGCTGCATCCGCCTGACGAACTGGGACGCGGTCGATTTGGCCGCAATGGCGCGCCCCGGCACGGTGGTGAGATTCGAGGACCAGGATTCGCCTGTTGCGCCGCTGTCCGTTCCGGTCAGCGCAACACAGCGACCGGGGGTCGAGCGTCGAGTCCCCTGATTACGCGCCAGGCGAGGCGCGGCTCACCTACGGGCGCGCGGGGAGAGGCGGCGCCTCGCCGCGACACAGACGCTCGCGGGCTCTTGGATGCGAAACTCGATGCGACACCTACGACTGATCACGACCGTCGCGCTCTTGGCATCGGCCGCGGGCGTCTCCGCGACAAGCGGAGGCGGGACGGCGGCGACTGGCGCAATGGCCAAAGACGCAAAGACGCTGGTTTCGGTTAGCGGCATGCCCGCGTCCGACTACGCGCAATGCGTCTCCGAGCTGACCTCCAGTAAGGTCATCTTCGAGCAACTCGGCGACGTGACGCAGCAGGGCTGCGAACTCTCGGGCGCGATCAAACTCAAAGCCGTCACCACCGCTTTCGGGATCGTCAGCATGTCCGGCGAGCCTGCCATGCTGTGCAGTTTCGCCCGGCAGTTCAGCGGCTGGGTGCGCGACGTCGGGGCGCCGCTGACCCTCGGCTACACCGGCCAGAGGCTGGCGCGGATCGAAACGGGAGCCGGCTTCGCCTGTCGGGCCCGGTACGACAAGCCGGGCGAAGTTCCGAGCGAACACGGCAAAGGGGACGCACTCGACATCGCCTCATTCGTGCTGGCCGACAATCGCAGCATCCCAGTGAGGCAACAAGATTCCGACGGACCCCTGACGCGCGATCTCATCCACGCTTTGCGAATGACGGCCTGCGGCTATTTCACCACGGTCCTCGGCCCCGGATCGGATACCGCGCACGAAGCGCATTTCCACTTCGACTCAGGGTTGCACGGCGCGACGCCAAACTACCGCATCTGCGAATGAGAGGATGGAATCGAACCTCAGTCGAATAAGCAGCCCCGTGCTGACAGAAGCAAAGGCGGACGCGAGGGTCACGCTGGCAGCTTGGAGCTTGAATCTCAACGCGCCGGCGTGTCTCAATGGTCAGCCAAGATCTCGACGTCTGACGTCGACCCTGGGAGAGGATCATCATGAACATCGGCGTTATCGGCGCTGGCAATATCGGGGGCACGGTGGGCGTGCTCTGGGCAAAAGCGGGCCATTTGGTCCGTTTCGGGACGCGCCATCCACAAAGCCTGGGACCGCTGCTTGCCGAGGCGGGGCCGAATGCGTCGGCGGGCTCGCCCGAGGAGGGCAGCGCGCTTCGGCGAGACCGTGTTCTGCTCGGTGCCCTTCGGCGCCTGGCCATCGCTGGCGCCGGCGCTTTCGCCGCTCGTCTCGGGCAAAGTGGTGTTGGACTCCGCCAATCCCTACCCGGAGCGCGACGGCGCATTCGCACGCGAAGCGATCGCGGCCGGCGAAGGCGCCGGCGTCCCCGTGGCACGCTTGTTGCCCGGCGCACGGTTGGTCCGCGCCTTCAACTCGGTCTACTTCAAAACCTTGCGGACGGAGGCGCACCGCGCCGGAGACCGCGTCGGCATCCCGCTCGCGAGCGACGACGCCGCGGCGCTCGATCTGGCCGCGCGTGTGGTCCGGGACGCGGGGCTCGAGCCGGTCCTCGCCGGACCGCTCACCGCCGCGCGCTCCTTCGATCCGGGGACGCCTGTCTACAACACCGGCATGAGCGGCGCGGAACTGGCCCGAGCGCTCGGCGTCGCCCGTTCGCCCTGACCAATCGCGGGAGAAGATCCCCCCTCGCCCCGCTTGCGGGGAGAGGGCCGGGGTGAGGGGCGGCGCCGACCTTCAAACGTTGGCGCGGCCCCTCATCCGGCCGGCTTCGCCGTCCACCTTCTCCCCGCAAGCGGGGAGAAGGGTCTCTTGACGTCCTACCCCTTCCCCTCCTTCTGCGCCCGCAGGAAGTCGATGACCGGTCGGACATGCGCGCCGAGGGCTTCGGCCGCCGCGCGCCATTCGTCCTGCGCCACAGGCATGTCCCGCCCCTGGAGAAACGTCTCCCACAAAGCGTTCGCCGCAGTCGCCATCTGCCGCCGCCACGAGGCTTGCGCGTCGGGGGTCCCCGGCGGCAGCGACGGCGGCTGGATGACGGATGAGGGCGCGGGCTCCAGTTCGCCGGACGCGGCGGGCGGCGGCTCGGCCTGCTCGACCTGGCGCAGCCCCTGCTCGACCTGAAGCTCGAACCAGCGCGGCGTGTTGTCCTCGACCGCGCCGAAAAACCCCTTGGCCGCGTCGAGCGGAAACGGCTGCGACCAGTTCCCCGCGCTGACCGCCTCGTTGTGCCGCTGCACAAGGTCGTAGAACGCGTTCAGCGCGAACTGGTTGGCGATGACGCTCTTCAGCCGGCTGGCTAAGCCCTCGGACAGCATAGCCACGTCGGCCAGGAACATCGCGTGGAGGATGCGGACCTGATCGTTGGCGAGGAGAATGTTGCCTGCGCCCGCCGTCTTCGGCAGGTCGTCGAGATAATATTCGAGCGCTTCGCCATATTCCGGCCGGGCGTTGTAGCGCCCGCCGCGCAAAGCCTTCAAGAGCCGCTCGCCGCCGACGCGGCAGGCCTCCAGCGCGCGCTGATGGTCCTCCTCGCTGGAAAAGTGCGGATAGTACGGCAGGTTCTGCGCCCCGGCGACGGCGGCGACGCGATACGAAGCCGTCCAGCCGTAGGCGAAGGGCGCGTCGAGGCCCTGCAGCGGCTGAGGAAGCTCGGTCGGCCGCGCGGCCTCCGATGCCTTGGGAAGATGCGCCTTGATCCACGTGTTAGCGGCCGCAGGACCCCTGTCCCAAACGTCAAGCGGCACGCTAGCGAAGACGAGTTCGTACGCTTCGCCATGCGAACCGCCGCCGAGGCGATCGTACCAATTGATCCAGACGTCCCAGTGTTCTCCCCTAGTTAAGGACTTCCGAAGAAGCGACCAGCCGGTTTCGACCCAAAGGGGCCAAGCCCTCGACCATAAGGGCGCGTCCACGACAGCCGCCAGACCGCCGAGATCAAAAACTCTTCTGTCTTCGTCTATCTCGTTCCAGGTCTCCCTGGTCTGAAATGCAGCGTCATTGGCTGCGGCAGCAACGCTTGAATCAATGCTGCGCCGGCCAGCCGCATCCGCAGCAGCGTCTGCGGCGCGGACAGCCCGCGAAGTCGTGTAATGGTCCGCATAAGCGGCAGCGTCAGCGGCAGCGCGTGCCGCGCGAGCCGCTCGCGCGGCCACGAAATCGTCTCCATCAGTCGCTAGGCGGCCCGCCAAGTATGCGGCTGCGTCCGCTGCTCGAGCGCCAGCGCGTAGTCCGTTGGAGCCGCCTGGATACTTAGCAGAAACTCGAGCCAAAGCTCCGGCCCGCAAAATCGACGCCGTTATACTGACGACGCTGTTATCCACCTTTTTGGGGGGCATACCAGCCGCGAGCGGAAGAGCCCTTAACGCTATGCGAGCGGCAAGGGCGACCGCTACTTCGGTGCTTTGCCCCGAAAGCCATGCCTCAAGCGATTCTATGTCCTTTATGTGCGCTTCGGCGCGTTGCCCTTCATCTGGCCGAAGCAGCAAATGCTGACGAATCCATGCGTTCGCGGCCGCCGGCCCCTTGTCCCATTCCTCGTCCGGCGCGCTAGCGAAAACGAGCTCATATTGGTCGCTACGCGAGCCACCACGAAGGCGCTGCTCGTACCATTCGGTCCAGACCTCCCAGTCCGCGCCCTTTGGGAGAGCCGCCTGACAATCAACCCAGGCGTCGCTCGCCCACAGTGGCGCGCCGCTTGACCAGATCGGTGCGTCGACAAGCCGACCGACGCCAAATTCCGAGGTCGTTGCAATATCGACCTCGACTTCGAGCCATGTGGCCGCGGCGTTGGCTGCGGCATCGGCAGTGGCGGCGTCGGCGGCGAAAACGACGGCATCGGCGGCGGACGCGGCTCCGTCGGTTGCGTCGGCGGCCGCGGCGCGGGCGGCGGCGAAGGCGGCCGCGCGGGCGGTGACATCAGGAGAGGTCGCGTCGACGGGGAATGCGGTCGCAGCACGGACGGCGGCCGCGGCTGCAGACGCGACCCTGGCATGTAGCTCACCGGCCTTAGCAGGATATTTCGCCGCAGCCCTCGCAACTGCGCTTGCGCGAAATGCTGAGCCCACCAAGTCCGCGAATCGGCCTGCCAACTTCTTGCCCGTTGGCTTCGGAGCTTGACGCGCCACAAGCGGCAGCACGCGAAGAGCGGCCCTCGCGGCGATCACCATTGCCACGTCGCGCTCCTGCCGCTTGAGCCATTCTTCGAGGTTGACCTTGAGGGTGGCGTCACGCCCCTGTTCAGGGCGAGACGACGGTAAATGCAGGCGAATCCATGCATTCGCCGCGGCCGGGCCCTTGTCCCAGAGATCCAAAGGTACACCAGCGAACACGAGTTCATATGCCTCGCCGCGCGTGCCGCCGAGTAATCGCTCGTCGTACCAGTCGATCCACACGTCCCAGTTCTCGCCCCGTGGCAGCACGGCTCGCAGGCCGGACCAAACGTTTTTCACCCACTCGGGCGCGGCGCGTGACCAAAGCGGCATCTCAGCCAGCGCGCCCCCTTCGACTCTTTGCAGGGCGACAACGTCAGCGCCGATCTCCTGCCATGCGGTGTCGCCGGCATCGACGAACGCGAGGGCAGTGACGGCGCCAGCGGTGGAGGCGGTCGCGGCAGCGCTGTGGGCGGCGGCCTTCGCGGATGCGGCGGCGGCGGCCGCAGCCGCGGCTGCGGCTGAGGGGAACGTGGCCCGCACGGCGACGAGGGCG
>Ga0074044_10002401_pt1 | contig 16412 bp, 11 predicted proteins | sample BogForMeECP23OM1_FD_94443 | JGI IMG/M metagenome (GOLD analysis project Ga0074044, IMG submission 94443) | Bog forest soil microbial communities from Calvert Island, British Columbia, Canada - Bog Forest MetaG ECP23OM1 | ecosystem: Environmental > Terrestrial > Soil > Wetlands ...
AACTGCGGCGGATGTGCGGTGCCCGCGTTTTCCTTGCTGTCAAAGGTTGCATGAAAGGCGCCGTTGGCTACCAACGCAATTCCGTTATTCGCTTCGCCGTCCTTCAGCCAGGTCTGCACCGCGGGCGTCACGTTGATGAGGATGTACTGGTTCTTGTCCTCCGTGGTGATGGGAACGTTGGCGGTGATCGTCCCTGCGATCGCGGGAGCGAGTTCGTAGCTGAGCGCGCCTTCCGACCACGGGCCGGCTATGTAATTCACGTTGAAGCTGCCGGGCGTGGTCACGGAATCCACAAACAGTTTCAGGGTTGCCTGGCTGACGACGGCGCCCGGTGGAATCGAGGCAAGATCGAATTGAATGAAGGCTGTTCCGGTGGCGCCATTGACGCGGAGTACGGTGTCAGCGCCATAATTCGCTTTGGGATTTGCGCTGCTGATATAGGCATCGGCGCTGGGGGTGATCTGCGCGCAGGTAACGGTTGTCATGAACAGCAGGAACATCAGCACTGCCGCTTGGCGGAACAGTAGGACGAAGGTAGTAGCGCGCATATAGATATCCCTTTAGATCCACACTTGGAGAAGCAATCGCCGGACGGCGGCCTGAGGCTTGCGGGCCGAGAGTTCGACCGTCAACACAGAAGGCACACGTCCAAAAGTCATGCTCAGATTGGTGCCTGTCTGATAGACGTAGATGTTGTTGTAAAGAGATTCTCGCGACTCTACCAAAACACGGCCATCGCTGTTCTGCTTGGAGGAATTGGTGGCACTGTCATTGCTGCTCTGCTTGGGAGAGGCGGAGACGCTGCCAGGGCGAGTGTCATTGCGGCACGCCAGGAAGCCTACGATGCCGACAACGATGAACGCCAACAAACAACGGATAAGCGCCTTATGGCAGTTCATTACGGACCCATGGCCGATTCAAGTTACCTTCAGCACCGATCCCCGGAATTTTGGTCCCAACTTCAATTAAGGGAAGTGATGCTTATCACGCACAAATGTGATGGTGGCGGTCGAGACCCAGCAGGAAGTGTGCAAAACAATGGATGCGAACTGTGCGCTAACTGTTGTAACATCCGTATACTACGGGGGCGCTGCCAAGGCTGCCAACAGGCGAAGCATCGATGCGGGGAGCTTGGTGGGCGTTCTTGCTTTTGTCCTCCGCTGCTCAAGGGTGAACTCGGTTCTCGAGCGGAACGATTCATCGAGATGCAGGCACAGCCGAATTCTCCTCTTACTTAGAAGGTAAGGCGCAGCCCGAGTTGAATCTCACGTTTCGGGAAATCGGAGGTGAAGGCCAGCGGCGTGCTGGAACTCACCTTCAATTTTGGGTTGGGCGCGATCCCATGCACGTTGAAGGTCGTATAACCTGACCCACCAAATGCCGGGCTAATTGCAAACAACGGGCCCACCTGATTGTTGACGCTGGCGTAGTTAGTCCGGTTTGCGATGTTGAATCCTTCCGCGGTGATTAAGAGAGTGCTTCTCTCGCCCACTTTGTGATGCCAGCTCAGGCGCGCGTCGAGACTGGTGTAATTCGGTCCAAGACCCGAGTTGCGCGGAGCACCGATGGGGCGGCCATTGGTGGGGTGATTGTCGCCATTGGTGGGCTCTCCACTCAGCAGATTAAAAGGATGCCCGCTGTTGTAATTGAAAATCGGCGCCACCTCGAAGCCGGACAGAGCGCCCCTCCAGGGGCTGTCGAGGACTCCCGCGATGACCACTTTGTGTCGCTCATCGAAGTTGGAAGCAGCGCGTTCCGCACCCATGTTCAGGTTGTCCTGCGGTCCGTAGTCGCTGTTGAAATCCGTGGTGGTGTCGATGGCGTGGCTGTAGGTGTAATTCGCCATGATCGCGGTGGTCTTGTTGAACTGCTTCTTGACCTCGATAATGCCGCCCTGATAAAGGGCGGACCCCGCCGAAGTGTATTGATTGTTTTGGGCAATGAACGCGCTGTAGAAACAACCGCCGTTGGCGCAGGCTGGTATGGCCTGGTAAAAGGCGTCAATCGTGGGACTAGCATTCCAGTCCCGGTAGGAGACCGTCTTTCCGTTGGCCAGGGTTACCGACACAAAACCCGGATCCTTGAGGTTCGTATCAATCGCCACGGGGAGATGGACCGTGTGCGAATAGATGTAGCTGAGGGAAACCGAGAAACCGGGGCCAAGCTGCCGCTCAATGCCTAACTCAGCTTGTTGCGAGTAAGGGCTCTGGTAATTAACCTGATTGCTGAACACTACGCTTAGGATGGGAACCTGGCCGCTATTGGTGGGGAGGAAAAGGCCATTGGATGCCGCTGTCAGGTCAGCCGCTGTGATGCAGCCATAACTGCCGGGGGGCGGCGTGGTACAGCCAATCACTCCCCCATTATTTACTCCCCCACTGAATCCGGGGTTTCCTTGGGCAAACAGATTTTGGAAGATGACCTGGGCATTGGAGTTCGCACCGCCGGGGAGGAGCGTTCCCAAATCAATCGGATCTATATAAATACCGACTTGCCGGTTGCAGGGGCTGGAACCGTCGCCTTGCGAAACCGTCGCACCGCCCTTTTGAAGGCCGCAAATGTCAACCAGGTTATGGACCTGACTGCCGGGGTAGTTGCTCGCATATTTCGTATTGTTCTCGACCGTAGAGCGATTGCTGTTCAGAACCCCCAGCGCCAGATCCACACCGGGAATCGAATCGTAAATCTGCCCATAAAATACCCCGTATCCTCCACGGATCACGGTCTTGTGGTCGTTGAAGGGGTCCCAGGCGAAGGAAACCCGGGGGGCAAAGTTGTGCCAGGGAGTGCGCAGGGGAAGGTATTGCGTGTCCAGTTCATAGCGGATGCCGTACGTAAGCGTGAAGTTTGACTTCAGCGCCCAGGTGTCTTGCCAATACGCGGCGGTGAATGGTCTGGTCTTGGAGTACGTGGGAGTGCCGAATCCGTCTTCAAAGATAGTAGGTAACTGCAACGAGAAAGCCTGCAGCGAGCTCAGATTGGCGCCGGTCGTTTGAAATGGAGTGATGCCGTCCGCCTCAAAACAGGTGTTAAGACCAGAGAAAGTGGGGTAGAAACACGGAGACAGCAGGCCTCCCGTAATTGGCCCAACTTCAAAGCGGCCCGGCATGAAGACGTCGGTCTGGGTGTGATTGCCCCGCAGCAACTCTTCCCCTCCGAGTCGAAAAGTGTGATGGCCCTTGGTCATGGTGAGGTTGTCGGCAAATTCATAGCGCCGCAACATCTCATAGTTGGGCAGGAAAATGTTCGTTCCCAGATTCGCGACGCCGAAAACGTCAAGTCCCACCTCGGCGGCCTCGTTGGGAATGACGTTTATGTGGTTGTAGCTACCCTGCGCCCGGACTTCGTTCGAGGTGCTCGGGCTGAACAAGTGGAACCACGAAGCCAGCAAGGTATGGTTGTAACCACGGACCGCGCTGCCTCGTGAGAATCCCGTCAAGGACTGCACGTCGGGAGACTCCTCCAGGGCATGCCCGTAGTTGTAACGCAGGAAGACCTGATCGTTCTCGCTGATACGGTGGTCAAGGCGAGCGGAGGCCAGGTATTGCCGCGTGTCATAGGGAAACACTCCGCCGTTATTCTCAAGCTGGTTTACGATAAAGCCCTCCACCAATTGGTTTTGCTTCGAAAGAAAACTAGCATTAGGGTTGACCGTCAAGTAGTTCTGGAAAAACGCGGCGCATGTCGAGGCCGCGAGGTCCGGCTGCCCGGGAAGACAAGGCTCCAAGGTACTCCCGAGGCTGTTCAGGTGCTGAATAATTTGCTGCTGCGCAAGCCTCGGATCGCTCGCTGGAAGAATGGCAGGCAGGGTATTTCCGGCTACGGAAGGTCCGGCGAAGATCGAGCTGTCGGTCAGCAGGGGAACGGAATTCTGCGAATTCTGCCGCAGGCCTTCGAAAGAAACAAACAGGAAGGTCTTGTTTTTCGTGACGGGGAAGCCGATCGCGCCGCCATACTGCTGCCGGCTGAGCGAATTCTTGATCGGTTTGCCGAGCGAATCCGTGTTGAAATTAGAAAAGCTGGGGTCGGGGGCCAGAGCCGAACTGAAGGCGAAGGGATCGCGCGCATCCATGGCACTGTCACGGAAAAAGCCGAAGGCGCTGCCATGCAGGTTGTCGGTGCCCGACTTGGACACGATGTTGATGGTGGCGCCGCTCGCTCCTCCCATGTCTGCGCCATAATTGCTGCGGTTGATCTGGAATTCCTGCACCGCGTCCTGGCCCAGGGTCAGGCGCACGCCGCCTTCATCGTCGTTGGCTTCTCCGCCATCCACCGTCACGCTGTTGCCCCGGCCGTTGCTGCCGTAGAAAGAAAGTCCGCTGCTGCTGAACTGCTTGACGCGATAGTCCGAGTCATCGGCCAGCCGGGTGGAGTTGGAAACGCCGGGCGCCAGCAAGGAGAAGGTCAGGTAGTCCCGGCGGTCAATGGGCAGATCCTGGATCATGACCTCGGTCAGCGTGTTCGATTGGCTTGATTTTTCTGTATCCACCGTGGGCGGCGCGGCCGACACTTCAATGGTTTCCTTCACCGACGCCACCTTCAGGTGGAAATCCAGGATCACCGTTTGTCCGACGGTGACAACCAGGCCCTCCTGGATCTCGGTTCCAAAACCGGGGAGCTCTACGCTCACGTTGTAGGTTCCCGGCGGCAATCCCGTTAATAGATACGCGCCACCGCTGTCAGCGACTGCGCTGCGGCGGATGCCCTTCGCGGCGTCCTCGGCGACCACATTTGCTTTTGGCAAAACGCCGCCCGAGGCATCTGTCACCGTCCCTTTTATGCCGGAAGCCGCGCCTTGAGCATGTGCCACCCTTAGCAGTCCCAGCAGAACCAGCAGGCATCCCAAACCCAAGCCGACAGAACGGATCCACGCCTTCGCGTTTCTCATGAACATTGCAGTCCCCCAATTTTTATCAACAATAACGACGCTTCCTCTCGACTCTGGTCCGGTCTCGCCGTTAGCGGATCGAACCTCTGGCTGTCCGAGTCCATGGCGTCCGAAGTGCCGACTGGACGCAACACGCTTACCGCTTCAATTCAAAAGAATTATTCCTCATCAGTATTGAGTGTGCCAACACAGACGCGAGGGCAGGAACGCAGACCGGCCCGCACGCCGAACCAACAAGATCTCTTGGAGCAACTTAAAGGCGTCTTGCAGAAGAACCTCAAGACGTTCGTCTACCTGGGCGCGGTATTGCTTGCTATCACGGCGGCGCTCTTCAGTTCGTCTGGCAAAAAGACGCCCATCCTTCGCGACAAGACGCGAAGGATGGGGCACTTGGTTGTGCCAGCGGAAGGCTGGGTCGCGCGCGCCAGGGCTAGCCGCTATTGCAAGAAATATCCCGAGACGTTATCGCCGGCGTTGGTCACGATCCACAGGGCTTCTTTGCCTGCGTCCACGATCACCGTGTCGACGCTGAATGACTGTCCCAGCGATGGCACCGCAAGGGTCCCAGAACCCTGGCAGTTAGCGCCGATTGTAGAGGTTCCGTTACCTGGAACCGTGAAATTCCCCAACCCACCAAGGTCAAGGGTCACGGTCGGGACGGTCGTAAACGTTATTCCGGTTGCGGCGAACTTGATTTCTCCCGTAGCGGAGACGTTGCCCGAACCGGTGGTGGCGCCGAGCCCAGTGATATAGCCGTACGAATAAAGGGAGAATTGTTTACTCTTGAAAGTCAAATTGCTGCAAGTCACGGTTCCCTGCGCGACCATAAAACCGGCCGTCATGAAACCGGCGTTGGTTTCAGCTATGGTGCCGCCCTTGTTGGTACTGTTGATAGCGAAATTGAACGTTTGAGAAAATCCGCTGGTGACGGTGATGGTGCCCTGGCAAGTTGATGCCGGCGTCACCATCGCCCACGTGCCTGAGATCGCTGTGGGGGCGCTGATCGTGCCAGCGAGGCTTTGCCACTCGGTTCCGGTGAAGGTACCGCCCGAAGCAAAGGTCACCTGCATGAGAATGTTGTCCAGTTGGCCGGAGCCGAAGTCGTAGCCGTAGGACTCGATTCCCCACGTTCCGTTACCGGCAGAGAGGGTGGTAGCGGTGCAGGCGGCGAAGCTGGCTGTGCCGGCTCCGAGTACGGTGATCAATGTCAAGACGACAAAAAAGCTTGTTCTTTTCACAGTATCCTCCGAATTGATATTATTGGAACTTTTGGGCTTCTGCGCAGGCTGCGCGATCGAACTGAAGACGTGCGGCGAATTATCTCCGCCGGGTGTCGCTTTGTCAAGTGATGAACATCACTCGCGCGTATGACAAATGTCACTTGGGCATGCGAGGCGAATTCCTTGCGACTGCGCGTGCATACACCGGCGTTTGGCGTCTGCAAAGATTTGCTTAGGTCTGGGAAGCAAGGCGAAAAGATTTGCATATCACGCCGCAATAGAAATGTGCTCGAGTTGTGGGTTTCACCATGCCCCGAAAAGGGCGGGGGCTTTCGATAAGAGATGTCGTTCTACTTGACGTTAGTTTCTATTTTGTTATAGTCACCATCACATTTTTGTGGACCCTTGCAAATGGGGGACTCTCCCCCTGGATCGATACGGGAGGTAATGGGCCATGGCTGGTGCGCTTGTAGCACGGAGTGTGACCGCAGAGACTGCCGGAGCGCAGCCTGAGGTCGGACTGCGGGAACGGAAGAAAGCCCGCTTGCGGCAGCAGATCATCGACACAGCGATCAAGCTGTTTCGCAAGCACGGATACGAGGCCACTCGGATCGACGACATCGTGCAACTGCTCGAAATCAGCCAACCCACCTTTTTTCGCTATTTTCCCAGCAAGGATGTGGTTCTACGCGAGGTCGGAGAAGGTGGGTACGCCTGTATCTGCGAGCGGCTGCGTTCGGAGCTTTCGAGCCAGGCGCGGACGAACGAACGCCTCCGGCGCCTTTACGTATCTATGGCGCGGGAGGTGGAATCCGACCGGAAACTTTGGCAAGCGGTTGTACTGTCGGGGGCCATGGATCCGGTGCGATCCGCGGAACTGCGGGGGCACGAGGAAGCTGCTGTCAATCTGCTGCGGGAAATTTTGACGCAGGGGCAGAAGCGAGGGGAAGTGACAAGCGCGTTTCCGGTTGTGCACCTGGCAGAGTTCATGGAAGGGCTCTACAACACGGTGGTGCGGCAGTGGGCGGTGGATCTTACCGGACCGCACAAACTCACGGACCGGGTGCGGAGCGCGGTAGAGTTTTTCTTGCGTGGCATCCGACCGTAAGGCTTTCCGGGAGCGCACCAGCGCTTTTTACCTACTGACTTAGTGATGGAGTCTAGAGGGGTAACGCGATGAAAGCGGCTGTTCTGCATGCATTCAAGACACCACTATCGCTGGAGGAGGTGCCTCGTCCTGAAATTGCAGCGGACGAAGTCTTGATCGAGGTTGAAGTTTGCGGCGTGTGCCACTCCGATCTGCACGTGGCCGACGGCGACTGGACGCAACTGGCACGCATCGTGAAACAGCCGCTGATCCTGGGACATGAAATCGTAGGGCGAGTCGTAGAGCGGGGCGCAGCGGTTCAGGGAGTCCAAGTGGGCGAGCGTGTCGGCGTGCCGTGGGTCCAGTGGACATGCGGGCAATGCGAGTTTTGCCGCGAAGGGAACGAGAATCTCTGCGTGAAGCAACGCATCACGGGCGTCATGGTGGACGGCGGATATGCGGAGTTTGCCAAAGCGCCCGCCAGCCACGTGGTCAAGATTCCCGACACGGTCGCCTCCGAGCAGGCGGCGCCGCTGCTATGTGCGGGCGTAACTGTTCATCGCGCTCTCAAGCAGGCCAAGATTCGAGCGGGACAGCGGTTGGCGGTTTTTGGCGTCGGTGGACTTGGCCACATTGCCGTCCAGATTGGACGCGCTGCGGGAGCAGAGGTCACCGCGATTGACATTTCGGAAGAAAAGCTCGCGCTGGCGATGTCGCTGGGAGCAACGCGGACGCTGAACGCCGCAACCAGCAAGGTTGTTAAGGAAATACGCGGCACCGGCGGAGTGCATGTTGCCCTGGTCGCCGCAGCGGCGAAGTCGGCCTATGACATGGCGTTCTATTGCGTGCGGCCGACGGGCACCTTACTGGTGGTGGGGCTGCCCGCGCAGGATATCGCGTTTCCGCCGATTCTGATGGCGGGTGGCGAGATCCAGATCAAGGCGTCGTCCGTGGGCACACGCGAAGATCTGCTCGAGGTTTTGGCGATGGGAGCAGCCGGGACCGTCCATTGCCAGGTAACCGCGCGCCCATTGGCAGAGGTCCAGGAGGTTCTGGGGCAACTGAGTCGCGGCGAAATCTCGGGGCGCATTGTGCTACGCCTGCATGGGTAGTTCCGCGACGACGGTGGCCATCGCTCGGGACGAGCTGTAAATCCCCGAGGAGTGTATTGACGTTAGCGACTATAACATGATATCAACTATCACTTTTGTACGAGCCTGCCCGGCGGAAAGGCCATTCTCAGGGTGAACGTCAAAAAACTGTTCGATCTGACCGGCCGTGTGGCCATTGTTTCAGGTGGTTCCATGGGGCTCGGCCTGCAGATGGCCGAAGGCTTAGCGGAATCGGGCGCGAATCTTGTGCTGTGTGCGCGCAAGAAAGAGCGCTGCGAGGAAGCTGCGGAATCGTTGCGCAGCCACGGCGTGCAGACGCTTGCTTTGGGATGTGACGTCAAAGTCAAGGCGGAGATTCAACAGGTTGTAGAGGAGACGCTCGCAAAGTTCGGCCGGGTCGACATTCTGATCAACAACGCCGGCGTGTCGTGGGGAGCTCCTGTGGAAGAGATGACGCTCGAGCAGTGGGATAAAGTTCTTTCCACCAACCTTACCGGCACGTTCCTGTTTTGTCAGGCGGTGGGCAAGGCCATGGCCGCTCAGGCATCGGGCAAGATCATCAACATCGCATCGGTAGCGGGTCTGGGCGGAGCCTCGGCGGAACTGCAAGCGATCGGGTACCACGCGAGCAAAGGCGGCGTGATTGCGTTCACCAAAGACCTGGCGTGCAAATGGGCGCCGCACAACATTCAGGTGAATGCCATCGCCCCGGGATGGTTTCCAACGCACATGTCGGAATGGATCATCGAGAACCGCAAAGATTCTTTGCTGGCGAAGATTCCGTTGGGCCGTTTCGGCGGCGATCACGATCTGAAAGGCGCGGCCGTGTTTCTGGCATCGGACGCTTCGGCGTACGTCACGGGACATGTGCTGGTTGTCGATGGAGGCCAGACGGCCTGGTAAACAAAGCTCGATGAATATCCCAAGTTTTGCGGGAGCGCGCGATGAGCAACCTTGTAAGAGTCAGCAAAGAAAACGATGTCGCGGTTATCACCATCGACAATCCGCCAGTGAACGCTCTTAGTCCGGGCGTGCCCGAGGGAATCTGGGCGGCGATCGATGAGATGAATGATGATCCTGCCGTCAAGGCGGCGGTCGTAATCGGCTCCGGACGCACCTTTGTCGCCGGAGCCGACATTAAGGAATTCGGCAAGGTGACCTCGGGCGGACCGCGCAGAAGCTTGCTGCCCCTGCTGCTTCATATTGAGGACAGTGCCAAGCCGGTGGTGATGGCGATTCATGGGCAGGCGTTTGGCGGCGGACTGGAACTGGCAATGGCTGGCCACTACCGGGTCGCATCGCCCACGGCGCAGGTCGGCCAGCCGGAGGTGAAGCTGGGCATTATTCCCGGTGCCGGTGGAACGCAACGTCTGCCGCGATTGGTGGGCGTCGCCAAGGCGGTGGAGATGTGCGCCGAGGGCAAGCCGGTTCCGGCACGCGAAGCCGCCGCTCTCGGACTGATCGACCGATTGATCGAAGGCGACCTGCTCCCTGGGGCGGTGGCTTTTGCTCGCGAGGTCACCGGCAAGCCCGTGCCGAAAACTCGGGCGAGAGCGGAGAAGCTGGGGACGCCTGCAGAGAACGCCACGATTATTACGGCCGCGCGCGACGGCGCTCGTAAGAAACAACGAAACCTGAAAGCTCCTCTGGCAGCGATCGATGCCATAGAGGCAGCGACCAAACTGCCTTTCGAGCAAGGCTGCCAGGCCGAGGCGAAGCTTTTCACCGATTGCCTTTTCTCCGATCAGTCGAAGGCGCTCATTCATGTTTTCTTTGGCGAGCGCGAGGTAGCGAAAATTCCCGACGTGCCCAAAGAAACTCCTCTGATCCCTGTGAACCGCGTGGCCGTCGTCGGCTCCGGCACGATGGGCGGCGGGATCGCGATGGTGTTTGTGAACGCGGGCATTCCGGTGTTGCTCAAGGATGTCGACGAGCCGACGCTCGATGCGGGCATGGGGAAAATCCGCAAGAACTACGCCAGTTCGGTGCAGCGTGGGCGTTTCACTCAGGCTTTCGTAGACGAACGTTTGCAATTGATCACGCCGGTGCTCAGCTACGATGCATTCGCCGATGTGGACATGGTGGTGGAGGCGGTTTTCGAAGGCATGGCGCTGAAGAAAGATGTGTTTGCAGATCTCGACCGCATCTGCCGGTCGGACGCAATCCTGGCGAGCAACACGTCAACGCTCAATATCGATGAAATCGCGGCCGCCACTTCGCGGCCGGAGGCGGTGATCGGAACGCACTTCTTCAGTCCGGCCAATGTGATGCGGTTGCTCGAAATTGTGCGCGGAAAAAAGTCGAGCAATGAAGTGATTGCCACCTGCATGCAGCTGTCCAAGAAACTGGGCAAGATCGGAGTGCTCGTAGGAAACTGCCGCGGCTTCGTAGGTAACCGCATGTTCGGCCCGTATCGCCGCGAAGCGCAGTTTCTGGTGGAAGAAGGCGCAGGGGTAGAGGCAGTCGATCAGGCGCTCGTCGATTTCGGCAATGCTATGGGTCCGCTGGCGACGGGCGATTTGGCGGGCCTCGACGTGGGCTGGCGCATTCGCAAGGAGTACCGCCATCTGGAAAAACCTGGAATCCGCCAACCGTTCGCCGAGGATCGTCTATGTGAAATAGGCCGCTATGGCCAGAAAACGGTAAGAGGATGGTATCTCTACGACGAGAACCGCCGCGCCAGCGCCGATCTCGAACTGCCAGCGCTGTTGCGGAAATGGAGCGCGGAGGCCGGTATCCCGCGCCGGCAGATCTCCGCGGAGGAGATCGTCGATCGTTGCATCTATGCGCTGGTAAATGAGGGAGCCCGCATTCTCGAAGAGGGATACGCGCTGCGGGCCGTCGACATCGACATTATCTATCTCAACGGTTACGGATTTCCCGCTTATCGCGGCGGGCCGATGTGGCATGCAGACACGGTGGGATTGAAGAAGGTCTACCAGCGCATTTGCGAATTCCACCAGCAGCACGGAGAACTCTGGGCGCCGGCTCCTCTGCTAAAGCGCCTTGCGGAAGCGGGCAAGACATTTGCTGAGTTCGATAAGGAGCAGGTCGCGGCCGCGTAAGGTCTGTAACTGCGGGAGACAGCATGAGCCACATCATCCTGGCGCGCCATGGGCAAGCGTCTCTTCTGGAGCGGGACTATGACAAGCTGTGCGCGAATGGCGAGACTCAATCGAGGTTACTGGGTGAGTATTGGGCGCGCCGGGGCGTGGTCTTTGGCAGCGCCTATTCTGGCCCGCGCTTCCGGCAGCGGGAGACCGCTCGCATCGTCGCCGAAGCGTATCGCCGCGCCGGTGTTGATTTTCCGGAGACGGCGGTCATGAGCGAATTCGACGAATATCAAGCCGAGGCGGTGCTGCGGGAATGCCTTCCGCAGCTGCTGAAAAATGCCGAGATCAAAGAACTGCGCCGCGCATATGAAAAGTCCAGCGAAGCTGCCGCCTCCGCCCACTCCGATGACCGGCGCAAGAAATTTCAGCGGCTGTTTGAGGCGGTGATTAGCAAGTGGGTGGCAGGAGAAGTTACAGCAGATGGCATTGAATCCTGGCACGAGTTCTGTTTGCGGGTGGAGCGAGGGCTGGCGCAAGTTGTGCGCGACACCCCGCCGGCAGCGAGTGTGGTGATCTTCACATCGGCAGGACCGATTGGCGCGGCGATGCGCCGGGCTTTGCATTTGTCCGCCGAGGACACGCTGCAAATGACCTGGATGTCGCGCAACGCGTCGTTCACCACCTTTCTGGCTTCGGGCGAGCGCTTCACGTTGAGCACATTCAATGCGCACCCGCACCTCGAAGGCGACGGGTTGCTGACGTACCGATAGCGGAGACAGGAATTCCGATATGGTGGCACTTTGCGATCAAGCCGGAATGGTGAGACCAGGCGAAGAACTCGACATCGCCCGCCTGCAGCCGTTTCTCGAGGAGCACTTCGGCCACAGCGGACCGGTTTCCGTCGAGCAATTTCCCAGCGGTCACTCCAATCTGACTTACCTGGTGCGGATGGGTGATGCGCGGATGGGGAGCCGGGAACTGGTGCTGCGTCGCCCGCCTTTTGGCAGCAAGGTTCGCTCCGCCCATGATATGGCGCGCGAGTATCGCGTGCTGTCGAAACTGCACACCGCGTATCCCCCCGCACCGAAAGCGCTCCTTTATTGCGACGATCTGTCGATTCTCAATGCGCCTTTCTACCTGATGGAGCCGATTCGAGGAATGATCCTCCGGCGCGACCCTCCGCCGGGCGTGCCCTTTCCGCCAGAGACGGCGCAGCGATTGAGCGAGGCGTTCGTCGACAACCTCGCGCGCCTGCACCGCCTGGATTATGCCGCCATCGGTCTCGCCGATCTCGGCAAGCCCCAAGGCTATCTCGAACGCCAGATCAATGGCTGGATCGAGCGCTACCACAATTCAAAAACGCACGACCTGCCCGAAGTCGAACGCATCTCCGCATGGCTCACTGCGCGAATGCCGGCCAGCCAGGCGACGGCGCTGATCCACAATGACTACAAGTACGACAACATCGTGCTCGATCCCGCCGATGTGACGAAGATCGTCGGCGTTCTGGATTGGGAGATGTGCACCCTGGGCGATCCACTGACGGACCTGGGGACGGCGCTCGCTTACTGGACTGATCCGCGAGATCCAGAGGAGCTTCAGGAAATTCGCAACGCACCGACCGTGTTACCGGGCACGCTGACGCGGGCGCAACTGATCGAACGCTATGCTGCCAAAACCGGCCGCGATACCACCGACATGACTTTCTACCTGGCATTTGCCCGCTTCAAAGTCGCGGTCATCATCCAGCAAATCTACTACCGGTACGCGCAGGGACTGACGCAGGACGCGCGTTTCGCGGCTCTGCCGGCGAGAATTCACACCCTGCTGCGCGCCTCATGGCATTGCGCGGAAAGCGGAACGATATGAGCGGGCATCTACTGCGCAGATCACTGCCGACAGTACCGAATCAGATTCGCAATCTCAAAAGTTGGCATAGGAGTATTCCATGACGACCTTAACAGACATTCCGCACCAGACGACAAAGGGAACCGCGTTTCTACTCGAAGACTCGAGGCCCCAGGATATTTTCACACCCGAAGACCTGAGCGAGGAGCATCTCGCCATCGGCCACATGGTAGAAGAGTTCTGGACCAATGAAGTGGAACCGAATCTGCCAGCCATTCGCGAAAAGAAGCCCGGCGCGGCAATGGCTGTGCTGCGCAAATCAGCAGAGTTGGGCCTCACCGGTATGACGATCCCGGAAGAATATGGCGGAATGGCCGTGGATCTGCCCTCCCTGATGGTCACGGCCGAGCGCCTGGGACGCGACGGTTCCTACGGAGGCTGGCATTCGGCGCACACCGGCATCGGCACGCTGCCCCTTGTCTACTTTGGCAACGAGCAGCAGAAAAGAAAATATCTGCCGAGGCTAGCGAAGGTGGAGTTGCTGGCAGCCTATGCTCTCACCGAGCCGCTGGCGGGGTCGGATGCGCTCGCGGCGCGGACGCGCGCCGATCTCTCCCCGGATGGAAAGTACTACATGTTGAATGGCCAGAAGATGTGGATCACCAATGGTGGCGCGGCCGATCTGTTCACGGTGTTTGCCAAAGTTGGCGGAGAAAAGTTCACCGCATTCTTGGTCGAGCGAGCCTTTCCCGGCGTGAGCAGCGGTGCGGAAGAACACAAGATGGGTATCACGGGCAGTTCTACTACGGCCGTGTATTTCGATAATGTTCCGGTGCCGGTGGAGAACGTGTTGGGCGAAATTGGCCGCGGCCACGTGATCGCATTCAACATCCTGAACATCGGACGCCTGAAACTGGGTCCGGCCACGGTTGGAGCCGCGAAAAACGTGCTCGCGATTTGCCTGAAGTATGCCAAGCAGCGCAAAGCGTTCGGCTCGGCGATTGCCGAGTTCGGGGCCATTCAACACAAGCTGGCGGAAATGGCGATCCGCATTTTCGCGGCGGAGTCGATGACCTGGCGCGTGGTCGGCCTGATTGAAAATCAAATGCATGGCGCGTCTTCCGAGTCCAAAGCGCCGCCGGACGCTTCGCGCGAGCTGAAGGCCATCGAGGAGTTCGCCGCAGAGTGCTCGATGGTCAAGGTCTACGCCGCTGAGATGCTGGACTACGTGGTCGACGAAGGGGTCCAGATCCACGGCGGCTACGGCTACCATCAGGACTATGCCGTGGAACGCTACTATCGCGATTCGCGCATTAACCGTCTGTTTGAGGGAACCAGCGAAATCAACCGGCTGGTGATCACCGGTATGCCGTTGAAGCGAGCAACTCGCGGAATCCTGCCGCTGTTCGAGGCCGCCCGCGCCCTCTTGCAGGAGACCGAATCGCCAACAGTGGCGGCAGCCAATAAGTCCGCTGATGCGGAGTTAAGCCTGGTCCAGAACGCGAAAAAGATCGCCCTGCTGACGCTCGGGGTGGCGCACCAGAAGTATGGCACGCAGCTTGAACAGCAGCAGGAGATCATCATGAACCTGTCCGACATCATCATGGAGGTATTCGCGATGGAGTCGAGCCTGCTGCGTAGCCGCAAGCTGGCGACGGCGGGCAGCGGAGCGAATGCGGCCGACGCCTGCGCCGTCTATTTGCGCGATGCCATCGCCAGGATCGAACTCGCGTCGCGAACTGTACTAAGCGCCAGTTCCCAGGGCGAGGAACTGCGGCGGTATCTTTCTCGTGTGCGCGGGTACGCAAATCACGATCCAGTCAATTCGATTGCGCTGCGGCGCCAGATCGCTGGGCGGCTGCTGGCAAACGAACGGTATACAGTCTGAAAGATAGAATCGGCAACGAAGGAGTCACCATGGCACTTACCAATCACAAGTTCCTGCTGGCAGCGCGCCCGGTAGGAATGCCGAAGCGCAGCGACTGGACCTACGTCGAAGAACCGGTCGCAGAGCCGAAAGAAGGCGAATTGCTGGTAAAGCTCTCCTACATCTCGCTCGATCCCGCGATGCGCATCTGGATCAACGACGTGCGTTCCTATATGCCACCGGTCGGCATCGGGGAAGTGATGCGGGCGCTGGGCGTGGCGACCGTGGCTGCGTCGCGCAACCCGCGCTTCGCGGTGGGCGATCACGTCTCCGGATTGTTCGGAGTGCAGGAGTATGCGCTCACCGACGGCAAGGGAGTGAATAAGGTCGACGCGAGAATCGTTCCTCTGCCGAAGTATCTCAGCGTGCTCGGCATGACTGGCATGACCGCGTATTTCGGGCTTCTCGACACAGGCCAGCCGAAGCCGGGAGATACGGTGGTAGTCTCGGCGGCAGCCGGAGCCGTGGGCGAGTTAGTGGGACAGATTGCCAAAATCAAGGGCTGCCATGTGGTCGGCATTGCAGGCGGAGCCGAGAAGTGCCGCTACATCGTGAATGAGTTGGGCTTCGACGCAGCCATAGACTACAAGTCCGAAAACGTGAGCCAGTCCCTCCGCAATCACTGCCCCAAGGGCATTGACGTCTATTTTGACAACGTCGGCGGCGCGATTCTTGACGCCGCGCTCGCTCAAATCAGACTCGGCGCCCGCATCGTAATCTGTGGGGCGATCTCGCAATACAACAACACCGGCCCGATCACAGGCCCCAGCAATTACCTCTCTCTGCTGACGAATCGCGCCACCATGAAGGGCACGCTCGTGCTGGACTACATCGATCGCTACGCGCAAGCCGGAGCGGAAATGGCGGCCTGGATGGCGGCCGGTAAGCTGAAGTCGCGCGAGGATATCGTGGACGGGCTCGCAACCTTTCCCGAAACTCTGCTCAAGCTTTTCAAGAGCGAGAACATAGGAAAGCTCATGCTGAAAGTGGGCTAGCACTCTGGTAGATACGCGGCTTGCCGCGTCTCTGCAGCGCGAGTATGTCCTACCGCAAAAAGGAAATCTGATGTCATTCGTCGAAAACCAAGGGGCGAAAATTTACTGGGACGAACAAGGCAAAGGCGACCCACTCCTGCTGATCATGGGCCTCGGCTACACATCGGTCATGTGGCATCGCACCCGCCCGCTGCTGGCGCAATATTTCCGCACGATAGCCTTCGATAATCGAGGCGTAGGAAGGAGCGAAGTTCCTCCCGGTCCTTATTCGATTGCGGCCAT
>Ga0074044_10002402_pt1 | contig 16398 bp, 16 predicted proteins | sample BogForMeECP23OM1_FD_94443 | JGI IMG/M metagenome (GOLD analysis project Ga0074044, IMG submission 94443) | Bog forest soil microbial communities from Calvert Island, British Columbia, Canada - Bog Forest MetaG ECP23OM1 | ecosystem: Environmental > Terrestrial > Soil > Wetlands ...
CGGGAGGTACTGTGCAGCGCGGGCTACAACGCCTTGACCACTGCGACAATTGACGACGCGCGCATCCTGCTCAAGGCAACCAAGGCGAAACTGGTGGTCGTTTCCTCGCGCATGCAATTCATACATGGCAAACCAGCGCGCAAAGCGCTGGAAGAGATCGATCCGGCGGTTTCGCTGCTCGTTTTGGACGAGAACTTCGCCAGCCAGGATCCCGGCGAAGCGGCCGAGAAACTGCTGATTTCCGTCGGCCAGAGCCTGCCTCCCGGAGCGAATTAACGGCTTCGAATTCACAGCAGAAATCTGGCCGGGACAGTAAAAACGCCATCCCGCCTACTGGATGGCGCTTCTTTTGCTTCTCAGAGAACGCGTAGGGACGGACGCATTCGTCCGTCCCAGCGGCTCGAAGAGCCGCAACTCCCCTACTCCGAACTAATCCGCATCCCGTAGAACGACCGATACACGAAGAAGACCGAGACCGCGAAGAAGCAGAGCGCCAGAATGTGGGTCAGGTTGCCCGGATGGTCGTTGGTCAGCGAAACCGCCAGTTCGACCGCCAGCAATCCAAACAGCGTGGTGAATTTGATCACCGGATTCATAGCCACCGAAGACGTGTCCTTGAAAGGATCGCCCACCGTATCGCCGACCACCGTCGCGTCGTGCAGCGGTGTGCCTTTCTGCTTCAGTTTGGTTTCGACAATCTTCTTGGCGTTATCCCAGGCAGCGCCCGCGTTAGCCATGAAGATGGCCTGGTAGAGACCGAAGATCGCGATCGAAATCAGATAGCCGATAAAGAAAAACGGCTCGACGAAGGCGAAAGTCAGCGTGCCAAAAAAGACGGCAAGGAAGATATTGAACATACCTTTCTGCGCGTACTTGGTGCAGATTTCAACCACCTTCTTGCTGTCGGAGACGGAAGCCTTCTCCGAGCCTTCCAGTTTGATGTTGGCCTTGATGAACTCGACCGCGCGATAGGCGCCGGTGGTCACGGCCTGCATGGATGCGCCGGTGAACCAGTAGATCATGGCGCCGCCGGTGATCAGGCCGAGGAAAAATGGCGCGTGCAGCAGCGAGAGTTTTTCCACATTCGTGGTCAGCCCATTGGTCAGCGCCATGATGATGGAGAAGATCATCGTCGTCGCGCCCACCACTGCCGTTCCAATCAGCACCGGCTTCGCCGTCGCCTTAAACGTATTGCCGGCGCCGTCGTTTTCTTCCAGCAAATCCTTCGAGCGTTCGAAATTCGCGTCGATGTTGAAATCTTTTTTGATTTCAGCTTTGACGTTGGGCACCTGCTCGATCATCGAAAGCTCGTAGACGGACTGTGCGTTGTCGGTCACCGGCCCGTAAGAATCGACCGCGATAGTCACCGGTCCCATGCCAAGGAAGCCGAAAGCAACCAGGCCAAAGGCGAAGACTGGCGCGGCAATCATCGTGGCCGCGACAGCCAGGCCCATCCCGCTGAAAAGATAAGCAATCGACATTAGAGCGACCATCGCCAGACCCAGCCAATATGCGGAAAAATTTCCGGCGACAAGACCCGACAGAATGCCAAGCGATGCGCCGCCTTCTTTGGCCGAGGTCACCACTTCGTTTACGTGGCGAGACTCCACCGAGGTAAAGGCCTTGACCAGTTCAGGAATGAGCGCTCCCGCCAGCGTTCCGCAGGAAATAATCGAAGCCAGCTTCCACCACTGCGTGAGGTCGCCACCGAGGCTGGGAATAATGAAATACGAAACGATGTAGGTGGCAATGATCGAGACAATCGACGTGAGCCAGACCAGCGTGGTGAGCGGCGTTTCGAAATTCATCTCGTCGGCGTTGCCGAAGCGGCCCTTCGCGATAGCTCCATTAATGAAGTACGCCAGAGCGCTCGACACCAGCATCATGATGCGCATCACGAAAATCCAGACCAGCAACTGCACCTGAATCGAGGGATCTTTGACCCCGAGCAAAATAAAGGTGATCAGCGCCACGCCGGTGACGCCATAAGTCTCGAAACCATCGGCCGAAGGGCCAACCGAGTCGCCCGCGTTGTCGCCGGTGCAGTCGGCAATCACGCCGGGATTCCGCGCATCGTCTTCTTTAATCTTGAAAACGATCTTCATCAGGTCGGCGCCAATGTCCGCAATCTTGGTGAAGATGCCGCCCGCAATACGCAGCGCCGCCGCGCCCAGCGATTCACCGATCGCGAATCCGATAAAGCACGGGCCGGCGTAGTCGCCCGGTACGAAGAGCAGGATAAAAAGCATGATCAGCAATTCGACCGAGATCAGCATCATGCCAATCGACATGCCGGCTTCAAGCGGAATCTGATAAACCGGATAAGGCTTACCGGGGAGAGAAGCGAAGGCCGTTCGGGAATTTGCAAAGGTGTTAACGCGAATGCCAAACCATGCCACACCGTAGCTGCCCGCAATTCCGACTAGGCTGAACACGAGAATGATCACCACGCGCGGAATTTCGAAATGCCGCAGCACGCCAAAGTAGAGCACGATGATGGCGGCAATAAACGCCCACAACAGCATCAGGAACTTGCCCTGCGTAATCAGATACGTTTTGCACGTTTCGTAAATCAGTTCCGAAATTTCGCGCATGGAGCGGTGCACCGGCAGGTTCTTCAGCCGCATAAAAATGAACATGCCGAAGCCCAGCCCAAAAACGCAGAACAGCAAACCAATCATCAGCAGGCTATGCCCGTTCACTCCGAGAAACGAAACCGAAGAAAGGTCGGGCAGTTTAAGAGCGGCCTCGCCGCCCTGTTCAGGTTGTGCCAGCGCGGAGCCGGCGGTTAGAAGAAGCAAAGCAGCAGACATCGCCAAAAATTTTACGAAGCAGCGTCCCGCGGACGCAAAATTAACACTCCAAGTGCGCATTAAATCCTCCTAGAGATCCGATTCAGGGGCCGTGCTGAGTGAGTTGCTTCGATACGTTCCCCATTCCCCCGCGCCGTTCCAACTGCGGCAAGTACGGGCATCACCGAAGTTCCCAACACGCTCCGAACACGCTTCCACCGCCAGGCATAACAACCAATTAGGAGTGCCGATTTGGCCGCGTCGGAAAACCTGTGCCCCGGCGCTTCCTTCTCTTCGCAGAAGTACGCACCTCGGCACAAAGCATTCGTTTATAGCACCTCGCCGGAATGCCGGTCAATGATGTAAATCACAGAATTTCCGTCCCATTTCCCTGCCCGCGGCAGCCCGGCCGCGCTCTCGCGCAGCGGCCCAATCGGCGTGCATTTCCGCCAGAACGGGGCGGCTTCCGTATAATTGACTTTCCGCCATGCCCGCCTCCCTTGACTCCATTGTTGCCGCCACCCGCCAGCGCCTTCCGCTGCGCCGGAGAAACTCCGACCTGCCCGCCTTGGAACGCGCGGCCGCGGCGCACACTCCGCGCGGATTTCGCCAGCAGTTGCGCCACATCGCGCACCACGGAATCGGAGTCGCCGTGATTGCCGAACTCAAAAAAGCCTCGCCCTCAAAAGGCTTGATTCGCGCCGACTTCAAGCCCTCCGAACTCGCGCGCGATCTCGAGCAAGCTGGCGCCGCCGCATTGTCCGTATTGACCGACGAACCGTCTTTCCAGGGCAAACTTGAATACCTCCGCGAAGCTTCGTCCAGCACTTCCCTCCCCTGCCTGCGCAAGGATTTCATTGTCGATGAATTCCAAATTGTCGAAGCCAAAGCGAATTGTGCCGACGCCATTCTGCTCATCGTCGCCGCCCTCGAGCAGAAAGAACTGCTGGCCCTAGCCAAAATCGCGCGCTCCCTCGGCCTCGACGTTTTGTGCGAAGCGCATGACCAAGCCGAACTCGAACGCGCCCTCGATGCCGGATGCGACCTGATTGGCATCAACAGCCGCAATCTGCAAACCTTCGAAGTGAATCTCGAGACCGCCTTCCAGCTAGCGGAAAAAATTCCGGCAACCTGCGTTCGAGTAGCCGAAAGTGGCATCCAATCGGGCGCGGATTTATCGCGTCTGCGAGCCGCCGGCTACGAAGCGTTCCTGATCGGCGAAGTGCTGATGAAGGAGAAGCGCCCAGGCGAAGCATTGTCGAAGTTGCTCAAACAAGCTCAGTCTGATGTCGAAGGCTCGGAGCCCGCAGCTCGCAGCTCGAAGCTGCCCCTATGACTTGGATCAAGATCTGCGGAATCACGAACCTCGACGACGCGCTCGCCGCCATCGACGCCGGCGCCAATGCGCTGGGCTTTGTCTTCTATCCGCGGAGCGCGCGCCACGTCACTTTGGAAACCGCGCGCTCGATCATCGCCAAGCTGCCGCAGCACATCGAGAAGGTTGGGGTTTTTGTCAGAGAGAGCGCCGACCGCGTGCGTGACGCCGTGAAAGAAGCGGGATTGACGGCCGTGCAACTGAGCGGCGATGAGAGCGCGGAATTTAGCCGTGGCCTTTTTGAGGAACTCTCCAATGGATCGCGACGGCCCATGATTTTCCGCACCTGGCCCGCGAAAGTCTTCGACACCCCAGCGGGGCAAAATGTCGGATGGGATCCGGTAGCCGCCGGACTGATCGAACCCGACGAGGCTTACAAGGGCAAACGCGTACACAAAATCCACGTGGCCAAAAACGGCGACCTCTTCCTCGAAACCCACGGCTTCCGCCCCGGCGTGATTTCAGGCGTGCTGCTCGATTCCTCAACCGCGGCAAAGCCTGGCGGCACCGGACTTGCTTTCGACTGGGAACGGGTGCAGCCCTGGGCTGGAATCATCAACAGCATCAGCAAGCTGATCGTGGCCGGCGGCCTGCATCCCGGCAACGTGCAGGAGGCGATTCTCCTCCTCCATCCCTGGGGCGTGGACGTTTCCTCAGGCGTCGAGCGCGAACCAGGCAAAAAAGATCCTAGAAAAGTCCGCGCCTTTGTTCAGGCCGTGCGCGCCATGGAAGAGGCAAGTTGACTTGGGGGTTGATCTCGGGTGCTTGATTTGGGGTGGTTGATTTGGAGTGGCGCAGCGCTTCAGCGCTGCGATAAGGCACTGATCTTTTCCCGCTGCTTTACAGAGTGCTGAAGAACTCTTTTTTGTTTTTGCTTTTTGGTCGGTGGGTGCCTCATCCTTGCCGCGTTTTGTGCGCAAGGGTGGGATTCCACGGCAACGTCGAACTTGGGCTCTGGCTTTTGTATTTGTTCCTGCTTCTTGATTTCGCTTTTGCTTTTGGGTGGCGCAGCGGTTCACCGCTGCGATAAACGCCCTATTTTCAGTGCCGGCTTTAGCCGCTGAGGGAACGGCGAGTTTTTCAGCAATCTGTTTAGCCGCTGAGGTTCGAACCGGCAATTCGATATTCAGCGCCCGGGAACAAGACAATGGCGACAGCGACAACGATGATCAAAAGAAAAACAGCGCGTCGGACAAGAAATACCGACCCCGCCGTCCCCGGCCGCTTCGGCGCATACGGCGGACGCTACGTTCCGGAAACGCTGACGGCCGCGCTCGAGGAACTGGAGCGCGAATACGAAAAAGCCAAACGCGATCGCAAGTTTCAGCAGCGCCTCGACCAGCTTTTAGAGACCTACGCCGGCCGCCCCACGCCGCTGTTTTTCGCCCGCAGTCTGACCGCAAAACTGGGCGGCGCAAAAATCTATCTCAAGCGCGAAGATCTGCTCCACACCGGCGCACACAAAATCAACAACTGCCTGGGACAAGCTTTGTTGGTCGAGCGCATGGGCAAGCACCGAGTAATCGCGGAAACCGGCGCCGGCCAGCACGGCGTAGCTACGGCGACCGTTTGTGCGCTGCTTGGCTTCGAGTGCGTGGTCTACATGGGCACCGAGGACATGCGCCGCCAGGAACTCAACGTCTTCCGCATGCGCCTGCTGGGAGCCGAAGTTCGCGGCGTAGATTCCGGCTCGCGCACCTTAAAAGATGCCATCAACGAAGCCATGCGCGACTGGGTCACGAACGTCCGCACCACGCATTACCTCCTGGGCAGCGTCTTAGGAGCGCATCCCTATCCCACCATGGTCCGCGACTTCCATCGCGTCATCGGACGCGAAGCCCGCGCCCAGATCCTCAAAGCCGAAGGCAAACTGCCGAAGGCAATCATCGCCTGCGTAGGCGGAGGCTCGAACTCGATAGGAATTTTCTACGACTTTATTAAAGACAAAAAAGTAGAACTAATCGGAGTAGAAGCCGGTGGCCGAGGCGAAACCTTAGGAGACCACGCAGCCCGCTTCCGAGGAGGTTCGCCCGGCGTTCTTCAAGGAACCTATTCTTACGTGCTGCAGAACGCGGCGGGACAAATTGCAACCACGCACTCAGTTTCAGCAGGCCTCGATTATCCGTCGATCGGCCCGGAGCACGCTATGCTCAAAGATACAGGCCGAGCAGAATATGTTCCCGCCTCGGACGCCGAAGCCCTCGAAGCAACCACACTACTAGCAAGAACCGAAGGCATAATCCCCGCCCTAGAATCCGCCCACGCCGTAGCCGAGGTAATCAAGCGCGCCCCGAAAATGAAGAAGTCGGAAATTGTAATAGTGAACATCTCTGGCCGCGGCGATAAAGATATCGGTATCATGCGCGAGAAGCTGAAGTTAGATTGATAATCTTTGACTTAGTTGCAATACTAACGTGCGACCGACTTATCCGACGGTAAAATCCATTCATGGGGCTCCAAAGAAAGACAAATCGTGCCTACTGAGAATCTAGCCGCGGCCTTCGCGAAATTCGGAATTTTCATAGCCAACGTCGCGACGCTCATAGGGCTTGGCTTGTACATCTCTGACCGACGACCAACGCTATCGACAAAATCAGGGCCGGAGGCCTGAGGAATTGTCGTCTACCTCACCCTTCTGGTTGCAGTATTCTACGGCGTTTTGTGGGTGTTGGCCGAGTAGATTCGCAAAACGGACTACGGGGCGGGAGGTGCCGGCAGAATGCCCGCCGGTTGGTCCGCTGTTGTACTGTCCCTCACGCTTACGTTGCCGCTTGGCATCGTACCAGTCGTCTATCAGCGTTTCACCGGCGTCGGAATTGTGTACCAACTACATTGGCGAGCATTCTTCATTCTAGTTTTGCTTGCGGCTGGTTGCCATCTGTTGATTTACGGGACAGATTCAGAAAAACCGAATGGTCTTCGTCAGAGAATACTTCCGAGGGGAGTGCCCCTTATTACACCAAAGCTGTTTTGATGGAGGTTGTCTACGGACTGCTCTTCTTCACCTTAATGGTCATCCCTTACCGTTTGATCGCCAACCCTGCCCAGGGGTTACCTGACTTGATATTTGGTAGGACCCTACTTCCTGCTCTGACATTTGTGTGTGGGATGGCGTTCTTTATCGTTATCAAATTCCCACGTTCAATGAGCAATCCAATCTGGATTCAAACGAGAGGCTTGATCGGTGGAATTCTGACTGCGTTCTGTCTTTGCGGAGGTATGTTCATGTAGGGGCCGGGTGGCGAGCGTCCAGCCCTGCGCATCGAAATCGCTCCTGAGGGTGCCCCGCCCAAGCTATCCTTGGGCGGGGATTTTCGTGAGCCATCCCCAGCTTTCTCACGCGCGAATAAGATCGCAGGCAAGTTAAACGCAAACCACGACAAGCGGTTGCCTATGCCGAAAAAAGAATGCTATCGTTCTAATATGGTTATAAGGACTCAGAACCCATGACCGGAATCCAGTTCGTCACCGATGAGAAGGGCCGCAAGGTCGGCGTTCTCATCGACCTGAAAAAACACGGCGCCATCTGGGAAGATTTCTGGGACGGTTTTGTCTCCGAATCACGCCGCAAAGAAAAGGGCATTCCTTACGAGCAATATCGCGCAGCCCGACTGAAACGCACACGTCCCCGTGGCTAAGTACTCGCTCGAGATCAAGCACTCCGCGCAAAAGGAATTGGACGCTCTGTACGATGCTTTGTTCAACCGGATCGACCGCAAGATCTTGGCACTGGCCGACAATCCCCGGCCCGCAGGATGCAAGAAGCTGAAAGGCTACAGGGACCAGTGGCGCATTCGAATCGGTGATTGGCGCGCAGTTTACCTCATCGATGATACAGCGAAACTTGTCATTGTCACCCGAGTCGCACATCGACGCGAGGTTTATGAATGAGCCAGGTTTCGCTGTAAGATATTTATTCTTCAATAACATACACAAAAAAATACGCTCAAAACCACTCCCAATTCCATCCTAACTTATTGATTTATAAACACGTTATAAGTAAGCCCTTATTATTCAAAGATCTGGCGGCAATCGCCTAAGTCTCTTGTTTTCAAAGATCACATCAGTAGGCTCTGTCGTCTAATTGGTAAGCATTGCGCGAGAATCTTCCAAAAAAACGCCAATCTTGACTCCTCAACATCGTTCGCTCACTGCTCCAATTCCAAGCCACAATCTACAATGCTTCTGTGCCCTTCCACTTCGAATCGAAGCCTGCGCTCGTCGCTTACGTAACCTGCGGCGATCCCGACCTCGCAACCACCCGCGATGTGATTCTCGCGGCCATTGAAGCAGGAGCAAGCATCATCGAACTCGGCGTTCCCTTCAGCGACCCTCTCGCCGATGGACCAGTGATTCAACGCGCCAGCGAGCGCGCCCTTAAGCACGGAACCTCGCTGCAGCAAGTGCTAACGCTGGCTGCCGAAATCCGTGAGCACTCGCAATCGGTCGGATTGGTAATCTTTTCCTACCTCAATCCCATCTTGCGCATGGGCCTCGCAAAGTTCTGCCAGGTAGCGCGATTGGCCGGAATCGACGGAACGCTGATCACCGATCTCCCTGTCGAGGAATCCGCCGAGTATTTGCGCGAGGCCCGCAAGCACGACCTTGCCACCATTTTTCTCGCTGCGCCCACCTCGACCGACCGGCGTTTGCAGCTGATCGCACAAGTTTCCAGCGGATTTATTTATGCGATCTCGCGCACCGGCGTTACCGGCGCGCGCCAACAGATGACGGGAGATGCCAAAGCTCTGGTCCAGCGCATTCGCCGTTTCACCAAGCTTCCAGTCGCTGTAGGCTTCGGAATCTCCACTCCCGAGCAATTCAAGGCCATCGGCAAATTCGCCGAAGGCGCAGTCGTCGGCAGCGCCATCGTGCACGCCATCGAACAAAATCCCGGACGAGAAGCCGTAACTGTGGGAGAATTCGTAAGGCAGCTCTTAGCTCTTAGCCCTTAGCTATTGGCTCTAGGGCTTGAGCTAAAAGCTAAGAGCTAAAAGCCAAAAGCTTCTATGGACATTTCCGACTGGCGCAAGAAAATCGACGAACTCGACCGCAAACTAGCGGCGCTGCTCAACGAACGCGCCGCGGCAGCGGTCGAGATTGGACGATTGAAGCGCAATACCAGCCTGCCGGTTTACGAACCGGAGCGCGAGCGCGAAGTGATCGCCAACGTGCAGCGCAACAACACCGGTCCATTGGCCGCGCGCGATCTGGGACAGATCTACGAACGAATCATGGACGTGATGCGCAGCATTCAGAAACACGAGATCGTTCCCGATTCCGAGCCAGCGACCCGCGAAGCCGAGATCGATTGAAGATTCAGGAACTAAGAAAGCATCCAGAAAGACCACCAACGCCGAAGTCCACAGCGTCTGTTCGTGGGCTGCGGACGGAGCAAACATGATCGTCGCAATGCAAGCTTCGGCCAGTGAAGATCAGATCCAGCAGGTGATCGATCAACTGGTCCAATTTGGCTTTGAAGTCCACCGCTCCACCGGAGCCCAGCAGACCGTCCTCGGCGGCGTCGGAGTACCTCGTGATTTCGACACCCGAGAAGTCGAGATGCTTCCTGGAGTGCAGGAAGTCCACCGCATCACTTCGCCCTACCATCTGGCCGGGCGCAACTTCCGTCCCGAAGGCACGGTCGTGAAGTTCGCCAACGGGATTGAAATCGGCGGCAAAAAGATCGTGGTCATGGCCGGACCGTGCTCGGTTGAATCTCGCGAGCAACTGTTCACGATCAGCGATCTGATCGCCAAGGCGGGCGCTCGCGTTTTACGCGGCGGGGCGTTCAAACCCCGATCTTCGCCTTATTCGTTTCAGGGGCTCGGCCTCGACGCACTGAAATTGCTGCGAGAAGCGGGCGATCGTTTCAATCTGCTCGTGATCAGCGAAGTGATGGAAATCTCGCAGATCGAGCTCATGTTGCCATACGTGGACATCTTCCAGGTGGGCGCGCGCAACATGCAGAATTTCAATCTGCTGCGCGAACTGGGCAAGGTTCGCAAGCCGGTGCTGCTGAAACGCGGAATCGCGGCCACGTTTGAAGAGTTGCTGTGCTCGGCTGAATACCTGCTCGCCGGCGGCAATTACGACATTATTCTCTGCGAGCGCGGCATTCGAACCTTCGAAACTTATACCCGCAACACGATGGACATTTCCGCCATCCCGATCATTCATAAACTCTCGCACCTGCCGATGACGGCCGATCCCTCGCATGGCACAGGACGCCGCGACAAAGTGGCTCCCATGGCGCTGGCTTCGGCCGCCGCGGGCGCGGATGCCATGCTCATCGAAGTTCATCATCAGCCGGACAAGGCGCTCTCCGACGGCGCACAGTCGCTCTACCCGGAACAGTTTGCCAAGTTGATGGACCAGCTCCGCATGATTGCGCCCGCAGTGGGACGCGAGATCGCGTAAACTTTCCAGAATTGTCATCCCGAGCGGAGCGAGGGATCTGCATTTTGCCGCGAACTACAGATCCCTCGCTTCGCTCGGGATGACAAGCGATTGTTCCATGCCTTTCAAACAAGTCACCATCATCGGAACCGGCCTGATCGGGGGCTCGCTCGGCCTCGCCCTGAAGAAACGGCGCCTCGCGGGACGCATCGTGGGATGCGACCGCGCTCCAGTTTTGGAACGGGCCCAAGACTGCGGCGCCATCGACTCCGGGACCACCCATCCAGCGGATGCCGTACGAGGCAGCGAACTGGTCGTGCTGGCAACACCGGTCCTTCCGATCCTCGATCTGATCGATCGGCTCGGACCGGCGCTGGTTGCGAAGACGCTGGTCACGGACGTGGGCAGCACGAAGGCGCAGATTGTCGCGCGCGCCGCAAAATCTTTTGGGCGAAATGCGGGGCATCGATTCCTCGCCGGCCATCCCATGGCGGGCAAGGAACATGCCGGTGTGGAGTTTGCCGACGCCGATCTTTTCGAAGGCGCAGCGTGGCTGTTCACGCCGCTTCCCGGGCAGAACGTTCACACCGGCCTGTGTGGAGAATTTATTCACTGCGTAGAGAAATTGGGCGCCAAAATCGCGGTCGTCGACGCGGCGGATCATGATCGGTTTTGCGCCTGGATCAGCCATCTGCCCCAGATGATCTCTACCGCTCTGGCAGCGGCGCTGGTCGACGAATTTGGGCCTGACGCGCCCGTGCTCGATATTGGAGGCCGCGCGCTGCGCGAGATGACCCGCATTTCCGGCAGCCCGTACTCGATGTGGCGCGATATTGCCATCACCAACAAGAAGAATCTTGCCGACGCGCTGCAAAAGCTGGAACAACGGCTGGCGCACATACGGGAAAATCTGGATTCGCGGGAACTGGCAGCCGAATTTGAGCGCGCCCACGAACTACGGAAAAATCCACCACGGAGACACGGAAACACGGAGAAAACCAAGAAATGAATCCCTCCGTGTCTCTCTGACTCCGTGGTGGACTTTGGTTTAACTTCGCTCCAGCACGATGAATTTGCTATAGAATTCCCTTGCTATGCACAAGGTTGTCGCAAACGCTGAAGATGCGATTCAGGATGTCTTGGACGGAGCCACCATCATGGTGGGCGGATTCGGCTTGTGCGGAAATCCTGAGAATCTGATCCGCGCGCTCGTCCGCAAAAACGTCAAGAATCTGACCACCATCAGCAACAACGCCGGCGTCGATGGTTTTGGCCTTGGTCTGCTGCTGGCCAACGGCCAGATTCGCAAGCACATTGGAACCTACGTTGGCGAAAATAAGTTACTCGAACAAATGGTGCTGAACGGAACTGTGGAACTTGACCTGGTTCCGCAAGGAACCTTTGCCGAACGAATTCGCGCCGGGGGCGCGGGCATTCCCGCATTCTTCACACCTACCGGCGTCGGCACGGTCGTTGCCGAGGGCAAAGAAGTGCGTGAGTTCGACGGGCGTCCTTACATCATGGAGCGTGCGCTGAAGGCCGATTTCGCCTTTGTTAAGGCCTGGAAGGGTGACAAGTGGGGCAACCTTGTCTATCGCAAAACGGCGCGCAATTTCAATCCGATGATGGCAACCGCAGCCAAAGTCACGATTGCGGAAGTAGAACACCTGGTCGAACCGGGAGAACTTGATCCCGACATGGTGCATACGCCAAGCGTGTATGTGAAGAGAATCTTTGTCGGTGAACTGTTTGAGAAGCGGATTGAGAAGAGGACTGTGACAAAGGCAGCAGCGCGATAGCGGGATGCGTCGTTCGCTGGTCGTCGTTCGCTGGTCGCGGTGCGCCAAAGTCCGCTGATTTTCCGAACGACGAATAGCGAACGACGAACGGAGTTTCTCTTATCTCCGGCCAGAGTCGAAGGAAGCCATGTCAACCTTGCCCAAGATCACCAAAGACACCGACAAACGCGAGCGCATCGTCACGCGCATTGCCCGCGAATTGCGCGACGGATTCTACGTCAATCTTGGCATCGGATTGCCAACACTGATTGCCAATTATGTCCCGCCGGGCATGGACGTGATTCTTCAATCCGAGAATGGCATGCTTGGCATTGGACCGTACCCGGTCGAAGGCTCCGAAGACGCGGACCTGATCAACGCGGGCAAGGAGACGGTGACTGAGATGGCAGGCACTGCGTATTTCTCGAGCGCCGATTCTTTCGCCATGATTCGTGGCGGGCACGTTGATCTCAGCGTGCTTGGAGCGATGGAAGTTGATGAGCTGGGCAATCTTGCGAACTGGATGATTCCCGGAAAAATGGTCAAAGGGATGGGAGGAGCGATGGATCTGGTGGCGGGAGCGCGGCGCGTGATCATCGCCATGGAACATGCCACGAAAGATGGGCAGCCGAAGATCCTGAAAAAATGCACATTGCCATTGACCGGCGTAAAAGTCGTCGACACCATCGTTACCGAGATGGCCTACATGCGGGTCACGCCGGAAGGCATACTGCTGGAGGAGATTGCTCCGGGGCTAACGGTTGAGGATGTGCAGAAAGCGACCGAGGCGAAGTTGCGAGTGAGCCCTCAGCTGAAGACGATGTGAGGAAAGCGGCTCTCAGCTTTCAGCTCTCAGTTTTTCGCGGCCTCGCCGGAACTTCTTGATCTCCCTTTGCGTATCATATTGAGGAGGAGGTGTGTTTCCATGATCGCCTTCCTGCTTTGGTGCTTCCTCTTCGTCTTGTGCTGGCCTCTTGCACTCATGGCGCTGGTACTCTATCCCATCGTTTGGCTGCTGTTGCTACCTTTCCGCCTGGTGGGAATCGCCGTCCACGGAGCGCTTGCGCTGGTGTGGGCCGTTGTAATGCTCCCGGCGCGCTTGCTGAGCGCACCGTTCCGGCTGTCGCGAATTTAGGCTGCCGGGCTTACGCCCGCCTCGGCCCTTCGACCTCGCTCAGGGCAGGCTCTTGACGGCGTTCGTCCCTACGTGAGCTTCTCGGACTCCGGCGCGATTAAATACTTTTGCAGAAATTGCAGGCTTCTTTGACCTGCGTCTTGCCAGATGGATTGGTCCTCGAAACCATGTCCCACTCCGGGATAGATTTTGATTTCGTAGGGAACTCCTTTTTTCTCCAGCAACTTCTGCAACTGGTAAGCTTCTTCCACGGGGACGGTCTGGTCGGCCTCGCCGTGCAGGATCAGCACGGGGCAAAGGCGGCGCATGAAGAAGTTCATTTCTTTGGGCATGCCTCCGAAGAACTCGACGACGACTTTCACGCGATGGTCGATGGCGGAGTTGGCCAGCGAAAGATAGGCTCCGAGCGAAAAGCCAAGAAGCGCGATGCGTTTGCCGTCGACCTGGGGCTGGGTTTCGACAAAGCTGATTGCGTCCCAAAGGGTTTTCATCCACACAGGAAAGTTGCGTACGATGATCGATTTATCGGCGACTTCTGTGCCGGTGCGATCAAAATAACGCAGCAGATATACGGCGAAGCCCTGAGCCGCCAGCAGCGCGGCGTAACGCTCCATGCCCGCAACCCCGCCTCCAGCGCCGTGAAGCGCGATAACGGCCGGAACCGGGCCGTCGGTTGCCTGCGGCAAGGAAGCGTCCAGGCGAATGGCCTTGCCGCCACTCTGAAAGATCATCGGCGATTGAGTGGTCAAGAGCATTGAGTGAGTTCGATACGCGCTGGCGGTTGGCCGCGACCTCAACCGGGCAATCCGTTACTCCACTAGAGGCGTCCTCCGCGCCCACAACCAATTCAACACAGCCGCCGCAACCGTCGCCGCCAGGATCAGCGACTTACCTAAGTCGACTTGCTTCGATATTTGCGCAGCCGCGCCCAGGGCCAAAGCAATCGCCACTCCGAGGACGGAGAGCAAGTAGCCGCCGGGCAGGCGGAGGCCCGTGGACCGAGAGTCAGCTACCGGCTGCCTTCGGCGCAGCGGAATCAGCGCGGCGCAAACGACTCCATAGTAGAACAGACGGGCGACTACCGAGAGCGTCACATTCCAGGCAAAACTTCCCACGAGTGCCAACCCCCAAACGGCGGCGGCAAAGAACAGAATTGAAAACCAAGGCGTGTGAAATCTGGGACCTACTGCGCCAAAGATTTTTGGCAGATCGCCACCTTTGGCTAATGCAAACGTGACCCGCGGCATTCCCAGCAGCTTGGCGCTCAAATAACCGTACACGGAAATCAGCGCTCCAAGCGCAACCAGTGCAGCCCCGCGATTGCCCATGGTGACTCGCGCCACTTCCGCCAGCGGACGATCAGTGGTTGCGCCCGGTCCCAACACTCCCACGACCACCCATTGCACCATGGCATAGATAGCGGTGCAGGCGACGAGGGCCACGAACAGGGCGAAACCCGCGTCCCGCCTTGGATTCTTCGCCTCGCTCATGGGAGCCAGGGCCGATTCAAATCCGCCATAGGCGAAGATGAGCAGAACCATCGCTTCCATCCACGCGGTGGCGGGCGGGGGAGCCGAACTCCACGGCGCCGGATGGAAAATGGTAAGCGCAGCTCCGGCCGACACCACCATCAGGAGCGGCAGAATTTTCGCGACCGTAAAAATGTTGCTGACCGCCGTACCCTGGCGCGCACCCCGCAGGTTGATGAGCGCCAATATTCCAACCAATAAGGTCAGGACCACAAAACGCGGCCACCGTTCTTTTGCCGCTGGCCAGAATTCCGCGAGATAAATGACAAACAAATTTGCATTCGCGGCTGGCGCCGCGGTTTGTGCCAGGTACAGCATCCAGCCGACCAGAATTCCCGTGAGGCGGCCAAACGCCGTGCGCGCATACAGGTAAGGTCCGCCGGCTTGGGAAAATTGAGAGGCCACTTCAGCGTAACAGGCCATGATCACGCCCATGGCAGCGCCCGCAATCAAAACCGCTACCACGCTGCGTTGTGCGAGAAGGCCAGCAACTCTGGCGGGCAAGAGAAAGATGCCGCTGCCGATAATCGAGTTCAACGCCAGGGCGGCCAGGCTCCAGCGGCCGATGGCCCGCACCAAGCCAGTTCGCACCGGGCCGGTTGGCGCTGGACTCGCCTGCGGTGGACCAGTTTGCACCGGACCAGGTTCAGGTGAAGTCATTGCGAAACCGTTTGTACCACACTCAGCGCGTTCGTTGTGTGAAACTTCTGCTCGGGCGATACGACAACAGCAGGCAGAATTGGCGACGGTTGTCGGGCCATGCGAAAAAGCTTGGAATAACCGAGGGCAATAAAAAAGGGCACCGCCCACGCGGTGCCCCAACCTACCAGCAACTTGACTTACTTATTCTCGTTCTGCGATCCGGCGCCAAACTCCTTGCGTTGGATCACCGGACGCGCCGCTCTGGCTGCCGCAACCGCCGGCATGGCCGCCGCCGCTCCGTAACGTTCGAGCAGCACGGGCACCATTGCGCCTTCCGCTTCTTTCACGAAGGTAAGCTTGCTCTCACCGACCAGATCGACGCGGACGAAGTCTCCCAGCTTCACTTGTCCCGTGGCCACCAGGTTCGCCAGCGGAAACACTAAATGGCGTTCGATGGCTCGCTTCAGGTGCCGCGCTCCGTATTTCGGATCGGTACCTTCGGCCAGCAGGAAACTCTTGACCTGCGGCGTGCAATTGAACACAAATTGATGCGCGCCCGCCGCCATCAGAACCCGCTGCTGCACCATTCCCAGTTCGATTTCCAGGATCTGCTGCAGGTGCTCGGACCGCAAGGTCTTGAAGACCACCACTTTGTCGATGCGGTTCATGAACTCCGGGGCAAATTTGCGGCGCGCCGCATCTACCGCCGAGCGGTTAATCTTTTCATCGAGTGAGTTATCCACCTGCA
>Ga0074044_10002403_pt1 | contig 16393 bp, 16 predicted proteins | sample BogForMeECP23OM1_FD_94443 | JGI IMG/M metagenome (GOLD analysis project Ga0074044, IMG submission 94443) | Bog forest soil microbial communities from Calvert Island, British Columbia, Canada - Bog Forest MetaG ECP23OM1 | ecosystem: Environmental > Terrestrial > Soil > Wetlands ...
CATGGACTACAAAATCGGTGACAAGGTCGTTTACCCGAACCACGGCGTCGGACTTGTAGAACAGATTAGTTACGGTGTCTTGAATGGTAGGACCGAGCGTTACTTTATGATTCGCATCGTTTCCAGCGGCCTGCGCGTCATGGTTCCACAATCAAACGCAGAAACCGTTGGCCTTCGTTCCGTGATTCGTTCCACGGAATCCACCAAAGTCCTTGGCTTCCTCGAAAAGGGCAAGCTCAATTCTCACCACGACTGGAAACACCGCTTCAAGGAAAATTCGGAGCGCATGCGCACTGGGTCCCTCCTCGAAGTCGCCGTCGTCCTCAAGAGTCTCGTTTCCCTCAGCCGCAGCAAGCCCCTCTCCTTCCGCGAAAAGAAGATGTTGGAACGGGCGAAGTATCTCCTCGTCAGTGAGATGGCCACCTCGCGCAACACCACCGCGGAAAGCGCTGAAGCCATCGTCGTTAAGTCCCTAGCTAAGGCCAAACTCCAATTCCCCGTGATGACCGAAAAATTCGAGTAGTTTTCTGTCCTTTGTAGGGGCGCAGCATGCCGCGCCCCATTCCAGCACCTCTCCGAGTTCCCCGGCGGGCGATTCTCTTGCCCGCCTTTTTCTTTCCCCTATGACTCCTTTCAGCCCGCCTTTTCTTCTCATGGGCTTACGCACCCCTGCGGCTCGTTCTCGTTTCCAACTTCAATTCGCTGCGAATTCATAATCAACCTGTGAATGAAACGTCACAATCGCCAATCTCGTCATATACTCAGAGCAGCTAGAAGAGTCCCCCCGCTACTCTGTACGGATTCTCAATGAGCCCTCTTTTCTGTACTTTTGGGGGCAAGCTGGGGAGTTGACCATGAAGACCAGTCTTTTCTTCGCCGTTCTCCTGCTTTTCACCAGTTCTGCTCAAGCACAGCATTCCCACCAACCGGCTATAGAGGGCGGTAATACGGCGGGCTACGGGTATGGACAGGCAGGCTGGGGTGGTGGGTGGGGATCGGGCGGCTTTGGCTCCCACGCCGGGAGAGTGGCGTACGAACCGCCGCGAGACTACTCCATTAGCTACGCCAAAAACGACGGACCTTTCGTTCCGTCTACCTATATGAATTACAACGATGTTGTCGCTCTTGGCCGGCAGCAAGTCGCCGACGCTGAGAAAGCCGCGCGAGGCGAAGATAACACGCCTCTAGGAGACATTGCGCGAGCCTACAGCGCGGCCAAAGTTCCCACGCTGAAACTGCAATCCCGTGTGCTGCAGGACAATGAAGGCAAACTCCAGGTCTGCAACCTGAACGGTAACAACTGCCATCGCCCCTAATGCTCCGGCCCTGATAATTTCCACATCCTAACTCTCCGCGAACCTCTGCGTTTCTCCGCGCCTCTTCGTTACCTTTTCTCTTCTTCTCTCAGGCATCCGCTTAGTTTTCGGCCAGCCCATGGAGCGTCACCCCCGCGCCGCGCAGCACCCGCGCCACCTCTGCGGCAATTTCCGTCGCACCGGGCGTATCTCCATGAATACAAATCGTCTGTGCCGCCGCGGCGACTTCGCTCCCGTCGCTCGCGGTCACAACCCCCCGTTCTACGATTCCCAAGGCTTGCCGCGCGGCCCTTTCAGGATCGCGGATCAAGGCATCCTCAAACTTCCGCGAACGCAATGTCCCATCCGGCTCATACCTGCGATCCGCAAACGCCTCTGCGGCCACGGCAAATCCCGCTTCCCGAAACACATCCAGCATCTGCGATCCCGCCAGCCCCACAAGCACTATGTCGCGTCTCCATCGCCCGACACCTTGCGTGATAGCCATCGCAAGCGCACGATCTCGCACGGCTTGGTTGTAGAGCGCTCCATGCGGCTTCACGTGCACCACGGGAGCCCCGCAACACTCCGCAACCTGGGCCAGCGCGCGCACTTGCTCGTGCACAAAATTCGCAACCTCAGTCGGCGACATCTTCAACTCGAGCCTCCCGAAATTCTCTCGATCGGGATACCCAGGGTGCGCGCCGACGGCGACGCCGCGACGGAGAGCTTGCTCGATCGTCAAACGCATGGTCTCGTCATCGCCGGCGTGCCCACCACACGCAACATTGGCCGAGGTGATGGACTGCATCAACGCTTCCTGAGTACCGTCGACAATGGCTTCGGGCATCTCTCCCATGTCGCAATTCAAATCGATCTTCAGCCGAGTACTCGTCATGCCAGGATCAACTCCTTCGACGCCAGCCATTTCTCCTGCTGCACCAAAAGCTCGCGCGCCGTTTCGATTTCGACCTGTTCGAATCGAACTTCATCGCGCGGCTTCAACTGTCCCAGGCCCGCCAAGTCTGCCGAAATCACGTTCGCAATTTTCGGGTACCCGCCTGTCGTCTGCTGTTCGACAAACAAAATAATCGGCAATCCTCCCGCGGTGATCTGCACCGCCCCCAGCGGCACTCCCTCGGAAACCATCTCTCCGCTCGAAGCCGCGGCGATCGATACACCTTCCAGCCGCAAACCCATGCGGTTCGATTCTTCGGCCACACGGTAGGTCCCGGCGTAGAACGCTTTCTGCGCTTCCAGCGAAAACCAATCGCTCTGCGGGCCGGCGGTCACACGCAAGACTTTTCGCGGTGCCAGATGTGCGACTGCTTTCGCCGCCACGCTCGCTTTCCGAAAAGTCCGAAAACTGCCACCACCCGCACTGATCTTCAAGACATCGCCCTTGCGCAGCGCCCTTCCCTGGAACCCGCCGAGCCCGCTCAACAGATGCGTAGAAGCACTGCCCAAAAATAACTTCACGTCAATTCCGCCGCGGACGCACAAATAACACCGTGCGCCGGACCGCGTTGGCCCCATTCGTAAGGTCTGCCCAGCTCGAACCTCCAGCGAACTCCACATCTCGAGAGGTTGATCATCCAGCGTTGCCGCAAAATCCGATCCGGACAGCGCCACCACCGTCCGCTCGGGAAACCCAAACGTCCCGCCGATCAGCGTCATCTCGAGCCCGGCCGCGCCCTCCGCATTCCCCACCAATCGATTCCCAATCCGCAGCGCAACCGGATCGGCCGCTCCCGACGCCGAGACGCCTGCGGGCCCAAATCCTTCTCGCCCCAAATCCTGTACCGTCGTCAATAATCCCGGAGCCCGCACCTCGATCAAGCTCATGCGTTCTCCAAATTCAACTTTGCAAATTTCTCCCGCGAAATCGGCACAAACCGCACGTGATCCCCGATGCGCAACAAACTCATCTCCGCCCTGTCCTGCCGGAACATCGTCACCGGCGTCCGACCCAGCAGTCTCCATCCGCCCGGCGTGGAAATCGGATACACGCCCGTCTGCCTGCCCGCAATTCCCACGCTCCCCGCCGGCACGCTTCGCCGCGGCGTCGCTAAGCGCGGCGACGCCAACTCTTCCGGCACATCTCCAAGGTAGGCAAAGCCCGGCGCGAAGCCCAAGAAATAGACAAGATAGGTGCGCGAAGAATGTAGCTCGATGGCCGCGCCTTGGGTCATTCCATGCGACTCCGCCAGATCTTTCAAGTCCGGACCGAACTCTCCCCCATAACAGACCGGTATTTCCACGACCCGCGGCTCCGGCAACTCCACTTTCTTCATCCTCTCGATATAACCGCGCAAAATCTCTTCCAGTTCTTCATGCCGTAATTTCAAGACATCAAATTTAATCAGCAAAGAACAATACGCCGGATGCAGATTTCGCAGACCCGGAATCGGCTCCAATTCCATCAGCCGTAAGAGCTTGCGTACCTGCTCGTGACTTTCGGTGGTGATTTGTAGTGGCGGTGCTTTCGCCGCGCTCTTCTTGGGAGGCGCGTCGAAATAAACGATCAGCGCCTGATCGCTGGCAATCGTAAATCGGGCACCGCCGTTCGCGGAAGTCCTCATCGCCGCGAAAGTATACCCCACGCACTCTCAGCTCGTATCCCATCGAACCGGAGGTATAATGGGTGTCATGACCGAGCAAGCTTCCAACCTCTTGCAGAAGGCGCTGAGCCTGTCCGAGGAAGAGCGAGCCGACTTGGCATGCTCTTTGATCGACAGCCTGGACCCAACCGTGGATGAAGGGGCCACGCGCGCCTGGAACGAAGAGATCGCCCGACGCATATCCGACCTGGATTCCGGACGAGCAAGAACCGTTCCATGGGAAGAAGTTCGAGGGCGTCTCTCATCCAAGCTTTCTAATGGCAAACAAGAAAGTTGAGTTCCACGAAGAAGCGGACGTCGAACTCGATGCCGCCTTCAATTGGTACTTGGAACGTAGCGAATCGGCTGCCGCGAAATTTTTGGCAGATATCGATAGCGCCATCGCAAACATCACCGAGACGCCGGATCGATGGCCTGCGGGTATTCACGGAACTCGCAAATTCCTTCTGCGACGTTTTCCTTTTGCAGTTGTCTACCGGGAGATCCCTACAAGCATCCAAGTCGTAGCAGTGGCCCACGGATATCGGCGCCCCGCCTACTGGCGAAAACGTCTCTGAGGAATGGACCCCACAGTTGCTGGCCCTCGCGTGCCCAATTGACACTTCGGTGGTCTTCGCAATTTAGAACCATTCCGCCGCCCCACGCTCTCGCAAGAACGCCTCTGTTTTGTGTTCATTCTTGTGGTCATCCCCCGGAAAGCGTATGGCATAACCGAGCGGCGTACATTCCACAATCTCACCCGGCCTCTCGTAATGCCCCGGGAGCTTCGCGCGCACGCATAGGTCTGCGCCGCGTTCGATCAGGAACTGCGTCATCGGCAAGCCCCCGTCAAAAAACTGCGTAACGGCGTGGAAAATCGGCGTCTGTCCCCCGACGCCGTGCTCATCGACGAGGGCTCGCGCATTGGCTTCCGCTCCGCGCTCCAAAAGCAACTTCGCGGCTTCTACGTTGCCGTACTCCGCTGCCACGTGAAGCAGTGTCGCTCCGCACAGCTTGAGCTGTCGCGCTCCCGTGCTACCGAAGTCCAGCTGAGGAAATCGCCGATGCACCAGGGCGGGGTCAGCATCAAGATCTTTCGCCAGAAGATCGAGCCGGCCGCGAAGTAAATTCAGCACCGGAGGCACGTCGTACTTCGTGACGCCTCCGGCTTCCGCGAGAATGTCCATGCATTCGCCAAGTTGCGGCGAACGCCCGTACGTTCCAATGACGTAATCGAGCGCCGTCCCTGGATACTTTCGCGCTGCGCGCGCGCAGTTGGGGTTCGCTCCATGATCGAGCAGCCATTTGATTGCCTTCGGCTGAACCGTCTCGCATGGCGCGAAGAGAATCGGGAAATACCCGTTCCACTCAGCATTAACATCGGCCCCGTGAGCCAGCAGCAACTCCATCATCGGAATCCGATGGTCAATCAGCGCTGCCCGCATCAATGGGCCGTCGCCGCCTTGATGCACGTCCGACCCGTTTTCGATCATCCATTCCGCCATTGCCAATCTCGTAGGGCCCGGCGCTTCCCACGGCACGCGGCATTCCGCCACCCAGGTGAGCGGCCCGTTCTTGTTATACCCAAGCGGCGCGCGATGCAGCGCCGGATTGCGCGTCATTAGATTTTTTACCTGCTCTAGATCGTTGGCATCGATGGCCAGCTTGAGCTGCCCAATTTCCTCCAGCGAATCGACGTGCTGCTTCAACTTCGGCCAGCTTACAAATCCATAAAGCCGCGCGATCTTGAACTGTGCAACCGTGAGCGATTCAGCCTCACCGGCCTTCAGCAAGTCCTTAGCTTGATCCTTCAAATGGCGGAGATTGGGACGTTCAGGAAGCGGACGCGGCGCGTCCTCGGAATGGGTCGGCATAGCGACCTCCTTTCATTAACTCGCCCGTAGTCCGCGCATCGGGCCGAAAGAAGGTTCGCAAAACTCGATTTAAAGCAGGTGGGCTTCTACCCTTTCCGCGGACCGGATGCGTCCCTAACGCACCCGCATCCTATCACAAAGCGCGCAAAGTGAACGCCGCTGCAACTCAGCGGGGCCAAATTTCTAAATCGGAGCTAGAGAACGCCGCGTCCAGTCGAACAAATTCTTCAATTGACTGACCACCAGTCATTCAGCTATACTGACACCAATCCGTGTAAAGGAGCAAGAATGCGTCCCTTGGACACTCAACAGAATCGATCACCCAGACCGGATTCGCTCTCCTCGCCATCCCCCTCGATGTTCAAGCACCGCGCTTTCGCCCTGTTCTGGGCCGCACGCATGTTCTTAGCCCTTGCAGTGCAAGCGGAGAGCGTCACCATCGGCTGGCAGGTTTACACGGTCGCGCGCCATACCCGAAACGTCGAGCAGAGCGCCTTCCTTGTGGGCATGGTGGGGCTGTCGCAGTTCATTCCGCTCTTCCTACTGACTTTCATTGCTGGAGCCACCGCCGACCGCCGCGACCGCCGCGGGATCATCCTTGCCTGTACTTCGATAGAGATCGCCTGCGTGCTGGTGCTGGCCGTTCTCGCCCTGCAGCCCAATCCGATTCTGTTCCCCATATTTGCCGTCACGGCTGTTTTTGGGGCTTCGCGGGCATTCCTTTCGCCCGCCAGTGGGGCAATGGGCCCCATGCTCGTCCCGCGCGACGTGCTGCCACGCGCCATCTCTCACAATTCGTTGGGAGACCAAGCCGGCTCGGTGATCGGCCCGTGGATCGGCGGGGCGCTTTGCGCGTTTTCGCCAGTGGTGGCCTACTGCGGCTCGGCCGTGCTCTATTTTGCCGCGGCCATCGCACTCGTCTTTATCCGTGCAAACACGCGCCCCGAGCGCCAACCTGGGTCCCGACTCGAGCAGATCCGTGAGGGCATTGCCTATGTCTCGACCAACAAAATTGTTCTAGGAGCCATTTCGCTGGACCTGTTCGCCGTTCTCCTGGGAGGCGCCACCGCTCTGTTGCCGGTCTTCGCCAGCGACGTGCTGAACGTCGGTGCACACGGTTTTGGTTTACTTCGCTCCGGCCCGGCCATCGGGGCGGCAGCCATGGCTTTCGCTCTCGGTCGTTGGCCGCTCCGCCGCCGCGCGGGCCACTGGATGTTCGCGGGAGTGGCAGCGTTCGGCGTGGCAACTCTCGTTTTCGCTATCTCCAAGTCACTGATCGTCTCGGTGATTGCCTTGGTCGCCTTGGGTGCGGCAGACATGATCTCGGTATATGTACGACAGTCCCTGGTGCAAATCGTGACGCCTGACCATATGCGCGGGCGCGTCTCGGCGGTGTCCGGCCTGTTCATCGGTGCTTCCGCCGAACTCGGCGAGTTCGAGACCGGCGTCGCCGCCCGTCTCCTCGGACCAGTGGGCGCCGCGATCTTCGGCGGCATTGGCTCGCTGGTGGTCACGGGCGTTTGGTCGAAGATGTTCCCTTCCCTGCGGAAAGCGGATCGCCTGGACGGAACCGTGGCTTATGCTAAGGTCAGCGACATTACCTCGGCCGCGGAGGCAAACACAATTTAATGCGCGCCACAACAAAGTCCCGTCCGAGGACCAAGCCGCCCGAAGAACGCCGCGATGAGTTGATGAACGCCGCTCAACGCCTTTTTCTCAAACAAGGCGTCGCATCCACGACGATCGAACAAATCACGTCCGGCGCGGACGTCGCCAAGGGAACGTTCTATCTTTATTTTTCATCCAAGGACGACGTTCTCGCTGCGCTTGGCGATCGCTTCGGACAAGAGCACTTGGCGAACATAAAAGATGCCATCTCTGCAAAACCCATAGAGGACTGGCAGGGAAAGCTGGCTACGTGGGGCAGAGCCTGTGTCACCTACTATCTCGATTCCATTCGGCTACACGACATTGCTTTTTACGGTTCGCGCCCTCGTACTCGCGAGGGCCTTGTCGATAACATCGTTATAGATCATCTTTGCGATCTACTTCAGGCCGGCTCTGACGCGAGGGCATGGGCGGTTGACGATCCTCGTTTTACCGCTGTCTTCCTCTTTAGCGGTCTCCATGCCGTTGTCGATGACGCCTATTCCAAGGAGAAGCGGATCAACCGAAGCCGTCTCGCGCAAAGAGCGGAGGGACTCATTTTCCGAACGGTCGGACTGCCACCCCGCTGAGTGCCCGCCGCTCTTTGCTGGCAAGTTCAGAAACTGCTCTCGACAAAGCGGCCATTCCCGAACGCGGAGCTCTCACAAAAACTTCGCCAATGCCTCGGTCGTTTCTTTGGGTTTTTCTTCCATCACCCAGTGCCCGCAGTCTTTGAGCACAAGCATCGTCGCATCCGTCGCCACAATCTTCATCTGCTCGCCTAGCACGGTTCCGTTCGCCTTCTCGCCGCCAATCGCCAGCACGGGCATCGTCAGCTTGGTCTTCGAAAGCTCCGCGAAATCCTTGGCCGCTTGCTGGAACGAAACAAAATACTCCCAGCCCGCATGCATTCGTCCCGGACGCGAATACGCCGCTACATAGGCCGCGCGGTCCGCTTCCGGCAGCGAATGCGTTTTGTCAGCGGCGAAATCATTCCAGAAGTAATCGAAATACGTCCTCTCGCGCCCACGCACCAAAGCTTCCGGTGTCGGCCCATTAAATCGGAAATGCCAAATCGCTGGATCGTTGTACACAGCCTCCCAGCCCGCCACGCCTGGCAGAAACGCGTCCATCACCACCAGCTTTTCCGTCTCCGCCGGAAATTGCGCCGCATACGCATACGCCACCATCAATCCGATGTCGTGCCCAACGACCCTCGCGTTTTCAATTCCCAATGACTTTACAAGCCCGTGAATCCTGATCGCTGCCGACTTCATGTCCAGTCCGGCCTTGGGAATCTCCGAGTCCCCAATCCCAGGCAAATCAGGCGCAATCACCGTGAATTTCTCCGCCAGCAACGGCATGATCGGCCGCCACATTCGCGACGTCTGCGTATACCCGTGTAGCAAAATCACTGCGGGCCCATGCCCGGCCTTCAGATAATGTAGTTTGACGCCATCCACATCCGCGCTCTGCGAAGCAATAGCTTCATTTGCCGGTTGAGCACTCAAAGAGCCCGCCGCAAAGTGCAACACAAACCCAAACACAACTAATCCAACGAAATGCCTAAACGTCGATTTCATGATCACTCCTGGTTCGATGGCGTGACAGAACGCCTCGCGCAGCTCTTAAGATACCTTCAGGGGTAAGAAGGCCACGAGAAAAATGCCAAACCGCTTTTCTGGGAACTCATGCATCAGATGTCAGCGTTATATCTGGGTCTTCTCTATGACATATGTCAACTCTGCGCCCTCAGTGCCCTCCGTCTAATTCCTAAGCCTTACTCCACCCCGTCTGACCTCAAACCAACGCTAAACCCGGATCCGCATTGAGCGAAGCATCGCCAAACACGCCTGCACGAAATCTCTCATACGCAGCTGCCGCAATCATCGCGGCGTTATCCGTCGAAAGCGCCCGGCTCGGAAAAAACACGTCGAAGCCCTTGCTCTTCCCGCGCTCCTCAAACGTCGTCCGCAACTGGCTGTTTGCCGCCACTCCTCCCGAAACCAGCACGCTCTCGACCGCCAGCTCTTCCGCAGCCATCATCGTGCGCTCCACCAAATCGCGCACCACCGCGTTCTGAAACTCACGCACCAGCGCCACCGTTTGCGCCGAGCACAGCGGCAGCAATTGCTCAAATTTCCGTTCCCCTCGTTGCAAAGCTTCTTCCCGCGCTCGAATCTCCGGAGAATATTCCGTGTGCTCGCGCACGTGATACAGCACCGCTGTCTTCAGCCCGCTAAAACTGAAATCCAACGGATTCCCCCGCGTTTTGGTGGGACCAAATTTCACTGGAGGAGGCGCGTCATTCGAAACCGCCGCCAAACGATCCAGAATCGGTCCACCGGGATAGCCCAACCCCAGCAGCTTCGCCACTTTGTCGTACGCTTCCCCGGCCGCATCATCGCGCGTCTGCCCGATTTTACGATAACTCAATAGCCCACCCGGCTCCCGCGCTTTCACCTCATACAAAACCGTGTGCCCGCCCGAAACAATCAGACAAACCGCTGGCAGTTTCGCCACACGCCCCGCTTTGTGCGCCTCCAAAAAGACGGCGTGGACGTGCCCCGCCAAATGATTCACCGGCACGAGCGGCTTCCCCAGCGCGGCAGCCAAAGTCTTTCCGTACGTGATCCCCACTAGCAGCGCTCCAACTAGCCCCGGCCCCTGCGTCACACCAATCGCATCCACATCACTAAGCTGCATCCCAGCCTGCGCCAACGCTTCTCGCACAACAGGCACGATCTGCCGCAAATGCTCCCGCGACGCCAGTTCCGGCACAACTCCGCCATATTTTCGGTGAATGTCGATCTGCGACGCCACCACGCTGGACAAAATCTCGCGTCCGTCGGCCACTACTGCTGCTGCCGTCTCATCGCAGGAGGATTCAATCCCCAAAATACGCGTCATTTTCGGATGCCCACGGAACAAAATTACAGTTTCAAATTCTTCAAGTACTCGCGGAAGGGAGCGCCTAGCTCTTCGTTTCGCAGCGCAATTTCGACTGTCGCTTTCAGGAATCCAAGTTTGTCACCCGCATCGTACGACACGCCGTCGTAAATATAAGCCCAGAGCCCATGCTCGTGCGCCAGGATGCGTAGCGCGTCGGTTAGCTGGATTTCATTTCCCGCGCCGGGTTTGGTGCGCTCCAGGCAATCGAAAATCTGCGGCGGCAAGACGTATCGTCCGGTAATGGCGAGGTTGGACGGCGCATTTTCCGGTTTTGGCTTTTCCACGAGATCGCGAATCCTCAAAAGCCGCGCTCCGAACGGCGGGAGCGGAGCAGCTTCTCCATCGACGATCCCGTAAAGATGAGTTTTCTCCCTCGGCACTTCTTCCACCGCAATCGCTCCCACGCCGGTGGCCGCATACACATCAATCAATTGTTTCGTCGCGGGATTTTCCCCGGGAATCAGCACATCCCCCAGCAAAACCGCGAAGGGCTCGTCGCCCACAAGATCTTTTGCCACTAACACCGCGTGTCCGAGACCGAGCGGCTCCTTCTGCCTCGTGTAGCTCACCTTCACCATGTCGCTGATTCGCCGCACCATTGCGGCTTGATCCTTCTTCCCTTTTTCCTCCAGAAAGCGTTCCAGCATGGGCGCATGGTCGAAGTGATCTTCAATCGAGTTTTTGCCTTTCCCCGTCACGATGATGATGTGTTCAATTCCCGAGGCCACGCACTCTTCCACCACGTACTGAATCTGCGGCTTGTCCACAACCGTCAGCATCTCTTTGGGTTGCGCTTTGGTCGCCGGCAAAAAGCGCGTGCCGAGTCCCGCGGCGGGCAGCACGGCCTTGCGAACTTTGCGTATCAGGTTCTTTGGTTGTGGCGTATCCGTCATGCGTTTCCTCGCTGGAACTACTTTTTCTTTGCGGGCTTTTTTTCTTTCGAGGAGCTTTCCTTGGAGCTGGTTTCTTTCGCCGCAGAGTCTTTGCTGGAGGCTTCCTTGCTGGAGGCTTCCTTGCTGCCGCTCTCTTTGGAATCCTTCGCGCCCGCGTCCTTGCTACCGCTCTCTTTACTCTCCGCCGCGGGCTTGCTTTCTTTGGTTCCGCCATCCGTCGATTTTCCCGCGTAATCCGTAACGTACCACCCCGACCCCTTAAATTGAATCGCCGGTGCCGTGATCACGGATTCCACTTTCCCACCGCAGTGGGGGCACTTTTTCAAATGCGGGCCGGCCACCGGCTCGATTTTCTCCGTGTGGCGCCCACACTTCAGGCATTTGTATTCATACAGTGGCACAGCAACTCCCTCCGCTCTCTCTCCAAACGAAAAAGTATAACACGCGTCACAAAATGTCTCCGTACCGCGTGCTAGACTCAGGAGCATGAACGGAGCCGCGTTGGCCGACACGAAAACTGCCTTGGGCTGTTTGTACCTGGTCGGCACGCCCATCGGCAATCTGGAGGACATCACCCTCCGCGCGCTGCGCATCCTGAAAGAAGTCGACCAGATCGCCTGCGAAGATACACGCCACACGCAGAAGCTCCTCAGCCACTACGAAATTCGCAAGCCGCTCATCAGCTACCACGAGCATAACGAGCTGACACGCGCGCCTGAACTTCTAATCTCCCTCGAACAGGGCGCGAAAATTGCCCTCGTTAGCGACGCCGGCATGCCCCTCGTTTCCGATCCGGGACATCGCCTCGTCACGCTTTGTCTCCGCCATCATGTTCCTGTCGTCCCCATCCCCGGACCGTCGGCGCTTCTCGCTTCGCTCGCGGCCAGCGGCCTGCCTAACGAGGAATTCCTCTTCGTCGGTTTCCTGCCCAACCGTACCGGAGAGCGCCGCCGTGCTCTTGAACGCCTGCGCATCGAGGACCGCACCATCATTCTTTATGAGGCCCCACACCGCATCGCCGAATGCGTGGCCGACGCTCGCGAAGTTCTTGGCAACCGCACCGCCTGCATCGCACGCGAAGTCACCAAGCTCCATGAAGAATTCCGCCGCGGAAAACTCTCCGAGCTTTTCGCGTCCCTCGAAGAACGCCCCGCCAAAGGCGAAATCACGCTCCTCATCGGCCCCGAAGATCCCGCCGACGCGCGCACTCCGGCGAACTCCATGCAAAGCCTCGCTGAGCGCGTCGAAGAACTCATCCACCAAGCCAAGCTCGACCGCAAAGAAGCCCTGAAACTCGCAGCCAAAGAGCGCGGCCTCACTCGTCGCGAAGCCTACGACAAAATGGTGACAGGCCGAGAGCCTGACACTCGTGGCTCGTGATAGGGGAACGGACAGGTCAACAAGAGGACGCACTGGAGCAGGGGCAGTAGGCGACGACTTAGGAATAATCGCCGCCGTCTATCAGTGAACGTTTCCGGTATTGAACTTCGTCACGCCACCATCGAGGATCGTGGAAGTGAAAAACGAAAGGAGAGAAGACTTTTTCATCGTGCCACCCCAGCATCCTCACGGCTAGGAGATTCAGAAATTCTAATAATAGAGCACTCAAACGTAAATCGCCGGTGAATAAGATCAAACTAATTCAGCGGAAAAGTTGAGCGAACTGAATTTCTTCGCAAAGTTGTCCACTACCGCACAGTATTTTTCCGACCGAAGGAGCACACTTTGGGTCTCGCAGTTTTTCGAAGGAGACTCATGCACAAGCTTTCAAGAATCACATTGGGATTAGCAATCACGCTTGGCGCTTCTATGTACGGCCAAGCTCAAACGCAAACGCCGGCGCATCCGGGTGACCCCACACCAACATACCGCATCACCGTTGTGAGCCGCACCGCTCGCGCGGTCAGTTATAGGCACCGCAGTGGATCGACGCACGTAGATTTTCAAGGCACGGACCTCATGCCCAGCGCTAGGGGCGAAGCCAAGGTAGAGAGCAAGCGCGGAGTCCTCGGCATCGAAGCGGAATTTTCCGACCTCGACAGGCCTACCGCATTCGGCAGTGAATATCTGACCTTCGTCATGTGGGCCATTTCCCCTGAGGGCAGCTCCGTGAATCTCGGAGAAGTCTTGGTGGGCGACAACCGTCGCAGCAAGCTGGAAGTGACGACCGATCTTCAGGCCTTCGCGCTGATCGTCACCGCCGAACCCTATTACGCGGTGCGGCGCCCCAGCAATGCCGTCATCATGGAAAACGTGATTCGCCAGGACACCAAAGGTACGACGGAAGCGGTGGAGGCGAAGTACGAGCTCATCGATCGCGGTGGATATATCCCTACGGGCTATACCATTGACCCCGTCGTCTTGGACGCCAAGTTGCCGCTGGAATTTTTTGAAGCGCGCAATGCGGTGCGCATCGCAAAGGCCGCAGGAGCCGAGCGCTACGCCGGACCAAGCTACGAAAATGCCATTCGCCAGATGAAAGAAGCCGATGCGCTGGCCACCAGCAGACACGAAGACAAGAAAGCGCTGATTTCCGTTTCACGGCAAACCGTTCAGACCGCGGAAGATGCACGAGAAATCGCGGCGAAGCGTATCGCCTCGGATCGCGCCGACAACGAACGCAACGCGTCAGCTGGACGTGAAGCGAACGCCAATGCCGCGACGGCCGATGCCGTCAGCGCTCGCGACGAAGCCGAACGCAAGAAGCACGAAGCGGAAGCCGCCGCCCGTCAAGCTCAGGGCGCCCAGGCCAATGCCGAGGCTGACTCCGACCGCAATCGCGCAGCTGCAGCCGCTGCCGATCAGCAGGTTCAGCAAGCCAGGAGCGCGCAAGCTACCGCGGAGGCCGACTCCGAAAGAAATCGAGCCGCAGCCGCCTCTTCGGATATGCAAGCTGCACAAGCCATCCACGATCGCGAAGAACTTCGCGCAAAGCTGCTACAGCAGTTCAACTTGATTCTCGAGACGCGCGACACGGCCCGCGGCCTGGTCGTTAACATGTCGGATGTGCTCTTCGACAGCGGACAGTTTACGTTGCGGCCTCAGGCGCGGGAAAAGCTGGCGAAAATATCGGGCATCGTGCTCGCTTATCCGACCCTCCTGCTCGCGGTGGAAGGCAATACCGACAGCGTGGGCACGGAAGAGTTTAACCAGACACTTTCGGAGAAGCGCGCCGAAAGCGTTAGGTCGTATCTCACCCAGCAAGGCGTACCGGAAGCGTCGACGACTGCCGAAGGATTTGGCAAGACTCGGCCCATCGCGTCCAACGATACGGCGGACGGTCGCCAGCAAAACAGGCGCGTGGAATTAATCGTTTCTGGCGAAGTGATCGGGACAAAAGTGGTTTCGATCGTAGTTCTGCCAGTCAGCGCATCGTCAACGCCCCGCTAACCGCTCTGCAGAAGAAAGAAAAAGCCGGCTCCCCATGAGCCGGCTTTTTCATTTGCTTCTCTGTTTTAGTCCACCAGACGAAATCATTTCATTTCGAGAGAACTGCCCCCCGAGACTACTCGATTGCGCAGCTTACGCTGCCGAATCCCTTTGCCGCGTAGCTTTCACGCCCGAGAGTATGCCAGCTCCCAAAAGCACGATCGCACCAACAACGATCCAGTGCGCCGGCAGATGCAGCAGAAAAGCCCCATAAATCAAGCCTATGATTAAGATCGCGAATCCGATGGCGTAGAGTCCGAATGACATGCTGTTTCCTTTCCGCTGCGCTGACGGGCTATCGCCCCAGAACCCGAATTGCCGACCGCAAATCACGCTGAAAAACCGAGGACTTCCCCCACGCTGTTTCGCGCGGAGGAAGTGGCCTCGGTCAGTTAGTTGGCGAGCGTGCTACCTATGATCTGGATGGCTATGGCGCCAATTCCAATAATCGCTCTGCTGGTGCGCGGTCGTGAGGCGGAACTCGCGGTAGTCTCTGTGCCTTTCGCCCAGATATACGCGGTAGGAACGGTCTTCGTTTTCATTCCATTCATGGTAGTCATGATGATTCTTGTCGTAGTAGCGGGTATGATCGCCGCCCGTGGCAACTACCACTTCCTGGGCAGCGGCTTTGTGTGCTGCCGAAGCGGTGAGTGCGGCAGTCAGAAAAAGAAAACTCAGATATTTGGTGGTTTTGTGCAAGTGATCCTCCGAGATCGCGAACTCCCATGCTGGAGTTCTGGCTTGTTACGAGTATGGGCGGACGAGCTTTCGGAATCTGTTCGATAGCGAACACAAAAGCTGGATATCAATCGTTTAGTACGGGATTGCGGATAAACGCAGCGCTGGAACCGTAGCCTTTGTCATCGGAAGGTTGATTCGGCGGCGTGTGCCACTTCGAAACAAAAGTCGGCGCCCTGAGACGAAGCGAGTGCTCAAACAAAACGAGCGTAACCTGTAGCGCACCACAATGACACAGGCCAGCGCCTTGGCGGAGCATTGCAGAGTGGTGTACTTGGGTGTAGGGTAGCGGGGCTGGGAGACGCAAAATGGGCCTGGCAAGACTTGTTGAGGGTGGTGAATATGTCTGGCGAAGCAGAGAAAGACCTCTGGAGCAGGCGCGGATTCCTGGGAGTGAGCTCAGCGGCGCTCGCCGCGGCTAGTGTCTTAGGACCAGACAAGGTCCCGGGGCAGGAGGGTTCCGCGCAAATTCCCAAAGGAGACCGGAGCGCGAGCGACCCGGGGCCAACAAACGTTGCGCTGGACGCGGCGAATCCGTCGTCGAACCATCCTCTGCCCACGGACGCGGGCGGAGTGCAAACGTTTAAGTATCCCTTCTCGTTCGCGCACAAACGCTTTCAAGAAGGCGGCTGGTCGCGCGAGGTAACAATACGTGAGCTGGCGGTTTCGAAGTCGCTTGCCGGCGTGGACATGCGCCTCACCGCCGGAGGCGTCCGCGAGCTGCACTGGCACACCGCAGCCGAGTGGGCGTATATGCTTTATGGCAGCGCGCGCATCACGTGCATCGATTTTGACGGCAAGAGCTTCGTAACCGACGTTAAAGAAGGCGATCTCTGGTATTTCCCTCCCGGAATTCCGCATTCGATTCAGGGGCTTCCTCCAGATGGGACCGAATTCATGCTGGTGTTCGACGACGGCAATTTTTCCGAGTACGAAACGGTGCTGCTGACGGACTGGATGGCGCA
>Ga0074044_10002404_pt1 | contig 16390 bp, 14 predicted proteins | sample BogForMeECP23OM1_FD_94443 | JGI IMG/M metagenome (GOLD analysis project Ga0074044, IMG submission 94443) | Bog forest soil microbial communities from Calvert Island, British Columbia, Canada - Bog Forest MetaG ECP23OM1 | ecosystem: Environmental > Terrestrial > Soil > Wetlands ...
AGCGAGGGGGAGATCCCCCTCGCGCTCCCCCTGCCACAAGCCAAACCACCATTCCCACCGCCCCTTAAACTGACGTATTTTCGCTCCGGCTACTGATGTACTTTCTGTCCGGCCTTGACACTTGCAAGTGTTCGGCGGCGCGATCGTGGCAATCGAGGCGGACAAGCGGCTCAGCCCTAACGGCACTCCAACTTCGGAAACGCAGTTTTTCGATCTGCTTTCTCGCTCTGGGAGTTTGGATCCCTACGCGCTCCCTGACGATTTGTATATTCTCGCCGCTATGAACCAGGCAGATGCTTCGGTCGAGCCGCTCGATGTTGCATTTCTCCGCCGGTGGGAGCCCTATGTGCTCGACCCAAGCTCTGAGGTGCTCAGAATTCAATTTGGCATCAATGGTTCAAATGCGGTCTCCGGCGACCTGCCGGAGATGCCGACGAATGCCAAGCAAATATTTGAGGCTTCGGTGCGGGCATGGGAGAAGGTGAATCGGCAAATCAGCCTCGGCAGAGGACCCGAATTCCAGATTGGGCACGGTGTCCTTATGAGCGGCACATCGGACAGCATGACGAAGGATGCGGCGCTGCAAGTTTCAGCTAACAACTGGGCCAAGGTGCGTGCCCATGTGCAGGAGGTTTTCTTTGGCGATTTGAGGGGCATCGCGGCGACGTTAAACGCCATCGATGGCCCCGCGTTCCATCCGCTTCGGCTGGTCGAAACGAGTTTCGCGGATGACATACGATATGAGTTGACAGGTCCGTCCCACATCGGGCCTGACAAAGTCTACAACGCGTTGCGCGCGATAGGGCAGTGATTCAATGCCTATTGGTGCTCGCCGTCGGTTCTCACTAATCGAGTACGGACAGCCGGTCGACCTAGCGGCGGACATCTCAGCCACTGCGGGCATTGACCGAGGGAAAGCGCGGCAATTGATAGAGCAGGCCGGCGAGCGCGTAGCCCGCACACTTGGCTTCAGCTCGAACCCAATTCAAGCAGATGCGAACGGAATCCGTGTAGCTGACGTTGCGGGCATGATCCGGCTCGGGCCGTCTCTTGAGCTTGAGATAGCGCCGAAGTTTCTCGGTTTAGACCGAAACGAACCCCGATGGCGCGAGGATTTTTACTTTCTCGCGAATCTCTCCCGGCACGGCCGATTGCTTGCCTCAGAGCGATTGAGAGGATCGAGCGGCGCTCCGAAGGACTTCGCCGCTTTGGTGGCTCGCTCGCTTGCCGGCATGTACCGAGACAACCGACGGAAGCCTTTGCGAGCGTACCGACGAACGCAGGAAATGAGCTTCTCCATCGACGGCGAGGTTGACCCTTATGACCTAAGCCATCCCGGTCCTGACGGCTTCGCGCAGGAAATTGTGCGTTATGACCGGCGCAATCCATTCAATGCTTCCATCGTCGGCGCCGCTAAAGAGCTTCTTCCGGAGGTGTCCGACCCGATAGCGGTCGCCGAACTCGTCCGGATTATTGAAGACCTGCCGGAACAGGGTCGGCCAGCACCATCAAGAACGCAAAAGGTACCCGGACGCGCGCGCGCATGGCAGCCAACCCTTGACCTTTCCAACGATGTTCTTCGTGGTCTTGGCGTTTCCTATAAGTATGGCCCCGCATCTATGCCTGGATACGTTGTCGGCACGTGGCGGACTTGGGAGGACCTTCTCGTTGTCGCATCACGGTTTGCATTCGGGCGTGATGTGGTCCGGGTTCAGCTAGGGCATCAACTCGGCACGCGCACCCGGACGCCGTCGGGCGGGGCATCCGCGTTCAACGTATTCCCCGACTTGATGATTACAACCGGTTCCTCAGGGTTCCGTTTCATCCTCGACGCAAAATACAAAAGCACCTATGACAAGGGGCGCGTTCGCATTTCGGAGGCCGATGTATATGAGGCGCTCGCATTTGCCAGAGCGACAACATGCGATACGGTTGTGCTTGCGTACCCGGCGCTGCCATCCAATTCGCCGCTACCGCTAGGCCAGGTGCTATCGTTTGAGCAAGTATCCGTCGATAAAACGCGCATCTATGGGGTTCAAATCGAAGTACGGGGAATATCTCAACGAGCCGGCCTCAAGACCTTTAGTGCCAGGATGCAGCAAGATTTGAGCGAGATCGTAGTAGGGGTTGCCTCACGAAACGGAATATAAAGCACAGTAAGGTTACGCGAGCGCTTGGCGGCACCGGTTCACGCCTCCATCAATCCAGCCTCCTGACCGGATTCGCTGTGCCCAATTATGCCGCCAAACCAGCCTTAGCTGTGGTAGAAGAATGCTGCAAAAGATAATCTCAATCCGGAACGTCGGGAGGTTTCAGAACTGCGCGGCTCTGGGCGATGTTGCATTCCGCCGCTTCACGCTGATATTTGCCGAAAATGGGCGGGGCAAAAGTACTCTTTGCGCAATCCTGCGTTCGTTGTGCTCGAACACCTCTGCGCTCATAATCGGACGCAGAACGCTCGGAAGCCCGGATGCGCCCGAGGTGCAGCTTTTTATCGGGAGCGGAAACGTCACCTTTCGCAACGGGCTTTGGAACGCGTCTTACGCAGACATTGCAGTATTCGACGGGACATATGTCAGCGAAAATGTGTTCCTGGGGGATGTGGTGGATACGGAGCATCGGCGGAACCTATACCGCATCATCATTGGAGCCCAAGGTGTCACGCTCGCGGGCCGGCTGAACGAACTGGACAATCAGGTGTCGGGTAAGAACAGCGAGATAAGGGAGGTCAGGACGCGCTTGCAACGGCACATGGCGCCGGGCATGACCGCCGAGATCTTCATCGGCTTATCAGAAGATTCGCAAATCGATGCCAAGATTCAAGCGAAGGAGCAGGAGCTTCAGGCTGTCCAGCGCGCGGCGCAGCTCCAACAAAAAGGTGGTCTGGCAGCGATTGCGGTGCCGGTGTTCCCAGCTAGCTTCGCTCAACTCCTCGCAAAGACGTTTGCCAGTGTCGCGGTTGATGCCGAACGGCACGTTGCGGAGCATATAACGCATCACCAGATGGGAGGACGCGGGCAACCCTGGCTCACTGAGGGTCTCGGGTATTTGACTGACGACCTATGTCCGTTTTGCAATCAGCCGCTGACGGGAGTCGCTCTCGTGAGCGCCTACAGAGATTTCTTCAGCAAGGAATATCACGCGCTCAGCGAGGAAGTGACGGGAATGACTCGGCAGGTGGAAGGTGCGATTGGCGACCGCGTGTCGGCAGCCATCGAGAGAACGCTCTTTCAGAACAGCGGCACCGCCGAATTCTGGCGGCAGTACTGCGTGCTGACAGCACCTGTTTTCCCGGAGATGGCCAAAATCAGCGAGATCATGACGGTGCTACGGCAGGCCGCCCTCTCTCTTTTGCAAACGAAATCCGGAAAACCGCTGGAAGCGGTGCCTCCGGACGACAGCTTTACTGCCGCGCTTGAAGGATTCGAGGCATTGCGCCGTTCGATAGCCGAGTATAACGCCGGGGTCGCAGCGGCGAACGTGCTCATCGAGGCCCGGAGGCAGGAAGCACAAGGGGCGAACGTGCGCGATGTCGAGGTCGCCGTGGCTCGGCTGAAGTCCCAGAAGGCGCGCTATACGAATGATGTATCCGAGTTGTGCGCGTGGGATGCCAGGCTTCAAGCTGAAAAGACTGCGCTGGAAAGCGCGAAGGAAACAGCGAAAGAACAACTCGACGCCCACACAGAACAGGTCATCACCAGCTATGGCCAAAGCATTAATCTTTACCTGGAGCGGATAAACGCGGGATTCAGGATCACAACGCCGACGCACAGCTACCGGGGCAGGACGCCAAGCTCAACCTATCAAATCGTCATTAACGAGAGTCCGGTTGACCTTGGAGACGCCGCAACTCCGGCTGACAGGCCGAGTTTCAGGAACACCCTGAGCGCGGGGGACAAGAGCACTCTTGCGCTTGCATTTTTCCTTGCGCAGTTGGAGCAGGACGTGAATCGAGCTCGCAAGACCGTCGTCCTGGATGACCCATTCAGCAGCCTGGACCGGCGGAGTCATACGGCCTATCAGGTTCTGAGATGTGGGGAGCGGTGCGCCCAGGTAGTCGTACTTTCGCACGAACCAGCGTTTTTGAAACAGGTGTGGGACATTGTCCCCCCCTCTGAACGGAAAACGCTTCAGCTCGCACGAGTCAGAGAAGAGAACACGACCATCGTGGAGTGGGATATAGAAAAAGCAGTGCAGGCCCGTTATCGAGCGGACCTCGAAACTTTGCAAAAGTTTTTCTCCTTGGGCGACGGCGAACGCCGGGACGTGATTCAGAAGCTGAGGCCAGTGCTGGAAGGGTATTGCCGCAACCTCTATCCCACCCAGTTTGAGGAGCAGGATACGCTGGGCGTTATGGTGGGGAAAATCCGGACCGCTGGGGTAGCGCATCCTCTTTCTAAAATCGCTGACGACCTTGACGAAATGAATGTGTATTGCCGCCGCTATCATCACGCGGAGAACCCGAACGCGGCAACCGAACCTATTCACGACGCAGAACTACAGAGTTACGTCAAACGCACCCTGAAGCTCGTCGGCTGTCTTCTTTGAACGCAGAAGCCCGAGCGTTGCCATTACCTCGAGGGGCACGTTCTGCTTGAGAAGATCGGTCACGACCGTAACCCGGAAGCTGTGCGGGGAGAAGAGGTGCGGCAGGCCCGCATCCGAGAGACGGCGCTTCAGCATCTGCCGCATGGAGTGCGCCCTTAATCCCGCCGCCGTTAGTTGCTTGCGCTTGCCGTTGGCCGCGCGGAAGAGGGGCATTTTGTCGTCGTGACCACAGATGCCGGCGGCGTCCAAATATTCCCGCAGCCAAGCATCCAGATCGTGACGGACGCGGATCTCGCGCACCTTGCCGCCTTTTTCGCGGAAGCGGAGAGAGCGCTGCTCACCGAAATTCCGCAAGTAGGCGCAGCTTGGCGACCGCGCCGACGCGCGCGCCGGTGTAAGCAAGAATGCCGAGCACGGCGCGATCGCGCAGGCCCACCACATGGGCCACATCGATTGAGCGCAGGAGTTTGCGCGCCTGCTCGATGCCGATCTCGCGCGTTGCGCCCTCGGAGACGCCGTGCTTGACGCCGCGCACGGAAGCGAAGGGATTGAGTGCGACCGCGTGGCGCGTCACGAGGCCGTCGAAGAAATGGCGCAGCGCCGCGAGAGTCTGATTTTTCGTGGGAGCGGAGACTGCGAGCTCACCCACATACTCGCCGGCCAGGCCCGACGTGATCTCGCGGAGCTCGACGCCGGAGCGCTCGCACCAGGCGAGGAACCGCGCGATGGCGCGGGTGTAAGCGCGCTCGGTGTGGGCGTTGTTGACCGTTGCCTTGAAGAACTCTTCGGCGGCGAAGACCGCGTTCGTGCCCGCCCGGATTAGATTTTCAGGAACGGTGAGGGCCGAGGGCCGACCACCACTAACCGGAACAATCCCATTCATTCCACCCCCATAACTTCGGATCGCCCGTACGGCGAGTACTAGACGATAACATACTTTATCGTCTAGCAAAGAGGGATTGGATAACGATGACCGTGGGGTAACTGCACGATTTGTCCTTTAAAGTACGCTAAGCGGATTTACGAATTAGGGGTCGCCTCAGAAAACGACTTCTGCACCGAGGGCGCTTCGAGCTCGACCTGGTGCGGCACTTACCAGTTCAGATCGCAGCACTCCTCGGTACATCACTGTTGGCCCGCACCGATGCTTGTACCCGCACATCTTTTGGGCTGAATTCAACTTTTGCCAGGCAAAGCGGTCGCAGATGATTGTAGTCGTAACGACTCAGCCAGAGAGGCTCGTCCACTCGGCGCGCGCGGGGCGCAGGAGCCAGGCCTCGGCTTCCTCGCATACTAGGACTTCCGTCTGGCTGAGCGAGACGCGTCCGTCGGCGCGAGTGCCCATGTCGGGCAGGGCTGCGATCAACAGTGAGCGAAGGTAAGTCCAAACAAATGCCCCCACAAAAGAACATAAGCCCAGAAGGCATCTTGGAGAATTTCACGGGAAAGCGTCATCAGAAAATCACGGCCGGCGAAGAATTCCGCATTTGGTGTGCAAGTGATTGACAGATTCCCTGTAATCTCACCCTTATGGGAGTCGCACCTCAGGCTTCACGGTTTCTGCGGCGCTGGCCGCACCGGAGTTGCTGGATCGAGCAGCGTAGCGTCCAGCACAGCCGAGACGGACCCGACCGCACGCGGATCGACAAAATTGGAATAGGTGCCGCCGCCGAATTTTTCGCCAAGAAACTTCAAGACCGAAGTGTGATCGAACAAATCGTGGAACACCGATCCCGGTTGCACGAAAGGCGAAACGACGATCCCCGGCACACGCACGCCCAGCGTCTCGAATGCTGTATAGGACGCGCCCGGCGGAGGCAGTGTGCGAAGTGCCGGTGGCTCGACGTGGTCGAAAATAGATCCATGCTCGTCGTAAGAAATCGTGGCGAGCAGATTTTCCCAAATCCCCGGACTGCTGATCGCTTCCCAAACCATGTTGAGGAAGCGCTGTCCGCCGAAGAGGGTGGCGGGCGGATGATCGTCGGTGGCCTGTTGGTTGTTACGCCGGTAATCATCCTCGTAGAGCGGCTCGATGAACGTCACTGGCGCCACGTCTCCGTTCCTGAAGTCTTCGATGAGCCGCGAAATCGGGCGAAAATGATTTTGACTCTGGATATCCTGCTCATAGAGTCTTAGGACGCGCGGCATCTGCATGAAAAAGAAGGACCCGGAATAATACACGCGCCACTCCGTCCGTTTAGTCAGCCAGTCGTAAACCAGATCGTCCGGGTCGTCGAGGAAGAGGTCGCGCACCATCTCCAGATAACCGCTGGGAGTGTGGTCCACAAGAGCATAGCCGCTCATCGCCATCAGGCGATTGGGAAGGGTGCTGGCGGGCAGGCACGCGTGCCAGCCATCGCACACCGCGAAGTTCCTGGCGAGGAAGTCTGTGACATACACGTCCTTGGGTCCGCAATATTCCATGACCGCGTCGCCGCGCGCATGCGGAAAGGCTCGGATATAGCTGTCAACGAAGCCCTGCATCCTCTTCGGGGTCGAGTTGATTTGAATGGCGACATTCTCGCGCTCATGTGGAGGATCCGGATCGATGCTCGTGCTGGTCAGGGGATGCGGAGGGTAGGTGAAGCCGGTGTAGTACGTCATCGCCTGGAACATCCCGTTTATCTCTTGCCATCTCGGATGATTGCCCGGCAAATTGAGATATCCGAGTACATGGTCGAACGAGCGGTTCTCCATGTAAACGATCACGACGTACTGGATGCGCGACAAATCCATCGGCATTCTCCTATACGACAAAGTTCCCCGGAATCCGCAACTCCTCGCCGCCGGAAGCAGGCTGCTAAAGGACGACTTACCACCCGGTCTGGTTCAACCCGCGCGTTGCGACAGCGAAGGCGCTAGAAGGCCAGCCAGTCACCGCCGACAGCGGACGCGCTCGAAGCAGTGTACGCCTTACCACACCTTATAAAGGAATTTTGTATACGGATCCTCCGCGATCTGATCGCAGGCATTCTGAAACTGGGCTGCGTCCATCTTCACGGTTGCAGCAAGACTCTGCAACAGCGCTTTCGCTGCGTTGGCTTGAGTCTCATCGGGTTTGCTCAGGTCTTCCATCATGTCCCGAATCTCAAGTGCGCTCCGCAGGCCGCCAGCCCGCAGATCGTTCAACTTGTCCTGCAGATATATCCACGCGAGCGCTTGACCCACGATATCGACCACGAAGTCGAACAACAGACCTGTGCGCATGCATAGCTGGACGGAATCGCAATAAGCAAGCTGAGCTACCGTCGTGATTCCTTCTTCCTGCAGGCGGTCTGCAATGGACGAATCTATGCCGTCCAGCTTCGTAATCTGGCCCGGTTGGCCGCCGCCTACGCCGATATCGAGGTTTAGTTTGCTGTTCGCCAGCCGCTTGAGAAGAACGTTGATCGCATCCAGCGGAAACGCGCCGATGGCGAAAGCTATAAAAGGTCCATTTGCAGGGTTGATCGAGGCGACGGCATAGCCCAGCGGCGCAGCGGCCGCGAGCCTGAGCGTTGCGTTGAGAAGATCCTGGGGTCGCAAATCGTAGCGAGCGGATTTTGCGATAAGGTCGGCAACCACCCAGACAAAAGCGCCTGCAATGGCAGCTAGGGCGACGCGCGGAAGAGTAATGTAGTGGTTCGATACGCCCGCCTGCGCGAACGTAACGGCGGAACCGGATTTGCTTAGGACAAAACGGGCCAGGGCACTTTCCGCGATCAGGAACGTCAGCGGCAGACATACGGTGATCAGTAGAAGCGTAGGCAGCACAAGCCTCCACCGCCCATAACGCTTATGGTAAAGGTCGTCGAAATCTTTGTCGGGCTGCTTTGAAGCTACGGCGGGCTGCTCTGAATCCACTTGCAAAAAAGTTGCCAAATAGAGCGCCTTGGCATCTGTGGTGAAGCTGCCGAGAATGTCGTCTCTTTTGATCGACCATCCTCTTAGCGCAAAAGCGGCAATAGGATAGCAGCATAAGCAGGTGAGCGTGAATGCCGCTATTATGCTTCCGAGATGGCCGCCGAGCAGGGTTTCGAATTGGGACACCGTCATCTTCCTGCGATGAATTGCTGACGCCTAAACGGAGTGGATTTCATCCGGTTCCTTCGCTAAGCCGCGGCTGCCAGCGTTGCGAGCGCCGCGGCGAGCTTGAGCGCCTCGGTACAGAGCGCCAAGGTGCCAACGATATCTTTGATACCAGTTAGTTGCTTGCCTAGGTCTGCGTTCGTGTCTTGCAACTGCTTGGTAAGCGCATCGACCGTCGGATTGTTGTCGGTCAAGGACTTCGCCGTAGCGGCAAAGAAGGCATCTCGAGCGGAAGCCAGAAGGCTCTTCAATTGTTGTTTTTGATCGTCTGTCGTGCATTTGGAATAGAGCGCGTCAAAGTTGTCATCGAGTTGGTCGTAGGTGTTCTTGATCGCTGCTACGATATCTGCTTCCATTGGCATGACTGTCTCTCCGAGACGTTATTTCTTTTGCGCGTTGCTCTTTTGTGCATTGTTGATGTCGTCGATTACGCCACGGATTGTCGTGAGCTGCTCGGTGATCGCGGTGAGGTCGAGTGGCTTCCCTTTTTCCAACTCGCCATGAGCGGCGATGAGGCCGTTTAGCGCAGCCTGATTTGAGGTTATCGACTGCGCTTGCAGGGCAGCCACCCTCGCGGCACGATTCTCAACGGCTTTCTTTATGGCAGCGTCGAACTGGTCCTTACAGACCTGTTGCGCTGCCGCGACACCATTCTTGCACGCCTGCGAATACGAACCGGTGACGTATGTCAGGCCGAAAGAGCCGATCTGACTGCTGAGGATTGGATCGGGAGCACCGATCCCGTGCTCCCAGAGAACAAGCGCGGTATCGCGTAGACCGCGGGTTATCTCGTCTTGAAGGGCGGCATACTTGGCGTTTTCGTTGGCGAGCAGACCGCTGATCGCATTCAAGCGCGGAACGATCGCCTCGCTGGCCTTGAGCACCATATGCTTCTGAATTTCAGAGGCTATGATACCTCCCGCGTCGCTAATGGCAGTGTCGGCCACCGACGAAATGGGGGGCGAAGCAGCGCCGAGGACGCTTGCATAGTTGTTAATCGCTCCATCGAGGCTGGTGAGTCCGCTCTTGACTTGGCCCGAGGCGTCGTATGATGCAAGCGCGACAAAGCTCGTATAGAGTTGACTGAGCCGTCCAAGCAAGACGGCGCGCGCGGAGAGTGCAGATTCAATCTGCTTCACGTTGTTCAGTAAATTATTGTCTGGGGCGGAATACTTAGCAGGGTCGAGAGCAGCCAGCATGTACTGGCCTTCCAGAAAGTTATCGAGCCCCGGAGAGATCACAGTGATCGCCTGCTGGTAAGTCGTGCCAGTCTGTACGCCGGTGTTTCCCAAAGCGACAGCCGATTGCAGACTGATCGACGAGCATGCGGATGCCAACAACGCCAAAAGCGTTACCAGCCATCCGGACAAGTCTGATAGAGAATATTTCACTAGAAAATGCGCGATCCACGAGAGTCGTGGGTGAAACGTCCCGCGACGGCAACGAATAGATCATCGTTCCCCAATCGGTGCCGCATATGAACTCCCCTTGGAAGTTGTCAAGTGAAACGCTTACTGACAGAAATTCGCGAATAAGTCAACTTGTCAACACGCGAGCACTCTCCGACGACGCCAGGTCGATTTCTCAACTCCTGCTCGTACTAGTTTCGCGGGGCGGATCACCAGGCTGATTTCTCAACTGCCGCTCGTACTAGTTTCGCGGGGCGGATCAAACCACGACCGACTCTACTTATGAGCTGATGGGCATCGGGGGGCATGTATGGACCCAGCCCCGTGCGCAAGGCTGTCGCTCTGATGATCTGATATCCGGTTGCAGGCATGTATCCGGCCTCTCGATGGAACATTGTTGGTGTTCCGGGCCATGATGGATATCCGCACGTCTTCCGCTCGTCAGGCCATCGGCCTCATGGGCCTTGCTCCCCAACAGGTTTGGAAAACGCCGGTCCGACCGGTTCGCCATAAGCAGACAACCTTCGCAACTCCCTGGCAAGTTTTTTTCCCGCACGTCCCCTCAGGCGGCAGCCGGGACGCGGTACTCTTCAGCGCGGGTGAGCAATGCCCACACCACACGCGCGTTCTTGTTGGCCAACGCTACGGCCGCGATATTTGTCCCGCGGCGTTCCTTGAGCTTTTCAACCCAACGGCTGCGTGGATCGCGTTTGCGCCCGACGTGTCGCAGAGTCGAGCGCGCCCCGTGGATCAGCAATGTGCGCAGATAGCGATCCCCGCGCTTGCTGATCCCGACCAGCACGGTGCGCTCGCCGCTCGAGTGCTGGCGCGGCACCAGTCCAAGCCACGCACTCAGCTCCCGCCCGCTGCGGAACTGCCGGGCATCGCCCACCGCCGCTATCATCGCCGTAGCTGTCAACGGGCCGACTCCCTCTACTGCCATCAGCCGAATAGCTCGTTCGTCCGCGCGTGCGAGCCCCGTGATATGTCAACGCCGGTCATAGCGCTTGAGCCGCTCCTCGAACAGCCGCAGGCGCTCGCTCATCTCAGATAGTATCTCACGCAAGAGATCGCTCACCCGGGCTTCATGGTCCTCGACGATCGTCGCTAGCGCCCGGCGCAGCGGGACTGCTCCCTGCGCAACTACGACCCCGTATTCGGCCAGCAACCCGCGCATCTCGTTCATCAGCGCCGTCCGCTCGCGGATCAGTAACGATCGCACCCGATGCAGTGCCATCATGTCCTGTTGCACCTGGCTCTTGATCGCGACGAAGCGCATCGACGGCCGCCCCACCGCCTCGCAGATCGCCTCGGCGTCCCTCGCGTCATTCTTGTTCGACTTCACATAGGGGCGGACGAACCGCGGACTCATCAACCTGACTTCGTGCCCGAGCTTGACCATCTCGCGCGCCCAGTAGTGCGCGCCGCCGCACGCCTCCATCCCCACCATGCAGGGTTGAAGCCGAGCGATGAACGATAGCAACTGCCGGCGCCGCAGCTCGCGCTGCACTACGGTCTTTCCCCGACTATCGACCCCGTGTACTCGAAACACGTTCTTTGCCAAGTCGATACCCAACGTTCTAATATTCATCTTCGGACCCTCCCTCGCTCATCGTCGTGATGGCTTCTGCCATACTGGCCCATTTAGAGGCCGCATAGAAAAGCGAGGGCCGGGTCCATCCCATCAGGCCAGGATCTGAGGGTTAGGGGTTCGAATCCCTCCGGGCGCGCCACGTTCCGACGCGGTTCTGGCGTATTTATCGAATTCATAGTCGCCGAAACAAACAGCAAATCTGTCTGTATCTTGAAAGATCTGCTGACAGTTCGAACCCGTGCCGCTCAATAAGTTCAATTACTGGCCTGTGGTTCGAAAAATTTCGAAAAAACGTATGTATTCCTTGATGCGGGAATACATGACCTTCGCTTTGCGTCCGAGGTCTTCCGCAGCGGGTCTAGCAGTTCGGTGAATGTTCTCGCGATTGATTCGTGATCGCTCGCGCGGAAAGAGGAGATAATCGCAGGTCAGGTGATTGACGCTTTCCGCTGGGACGAAGCACCGTGTCACCTGATTCGCGACCGCGACCGAGCATTCGGTCCAGCGTACACCCGCCGAATTCGTGCAGTGGAGATCCGAGATCACTCTACAACAGCACGCTCGCCGTCGCAGAACGGGCACGTCGAACGCCTGATCGGATCGATACGTCGCGAATCTCTCGACCTCGACATCGCGTTCGGCGAAGCGCACTTGTGCATATCCTCAAGGCTTACGCTTCGTACTACAACGGGGTCCAGACTCATCTTTCGTTGCACAGGAATTCCCCGGATTTCCGCCGCGCGCAGACAGACGACCGGCTCGCGGCGCTGCCAGTCCTGGGCGGGTTGCATCATCAATACGTCCGGGTTTAGGTTTTGTGTACGCGCAGCAACCGCGCTACGTTACGTGGAAGGCTTCGCGGAGTTTTTCCTCGGTAACACCGGCTTGTATGGCATCCTTCCAGTTAGGGTGTACTAGCAATCGAATCTTACCCACGCGTTTGTCGAATCCTTCACCGCCTAAGTCCCACTCGCGGGACTTGGTTGTTGGAGGTCGCTCAAATTTCGCCTCTTCCAGATACCATACGTTGGCCTTTATCTCGCGACGCGAGGTGGCTTTAACTGGCACGTCGAATAAGATGACCGGGAGGTAATCTGCCGAGGCAAACGCCTCTTGATACTTCCCCTCGTCAGCGAGGGCGAGGAGCTCTCTAGTTCTGCTCAACTGCGACCTCTGTTGCGCCGAAAGGTTGTCAGGCACGCGCATCACGAGCTCCAGTATCGCTTCCTCCCACTTCAAGCGCTGCTCCTCAATCCTGCCGTGATCGCCGTCAAAAAATCTGCCTTTGTACCAAAGGTAGATGTTTGTGTAGTCGTCTTTTTTATCCAAATCTGCGCGGATGGTGATCACACGGTTGTAGAGTTGCCGAGATCGGATCATGCGGACCATATTGCGAGCGGCCGAAGGAGCGAAAGAATCGAGTAGGCTCAATACCGCGTCATCACTCGCTGTCAGAAGTGGGCCAATGGGCCAGTCGAACGGCGAATATGCGAGGTCATCGAGAACGGTCGGTTCCGCAGTAGCCTGTGGCGCCGCTTGGGCGGCGGAATCCCCATCAGGAGAGCACCACAGCCGGAATCGGTCGAAGGCGTCCCAAAACGCCTTCGAGGCGTTTCGAGAGAGGAGCACGCCACGCACCGAGTATGCCAGCATTGCCTTTAGCACCCTTATCGTGTGATGCCAATAAACCTGCCGGAACATCTCGTCGCGTGCGCTCAAGACCGTCTCCGCGACAGATAGAACCTTCTCGGCAACGCCAACATCAATCTCGTGCAGAGCCCAGTCAGGCGGCTTCACAACCGTGAGGTGCCGCAGCAGCCGATCAACGTCAACGCTCAGCCCAATAACAATTCCCAAGTGCGTGCTGTCTCGTGGCAGATAGTCCATCTTGTCGCAGTCAAACGGTCCATTGATGAGGGCGTTAAGAAGCCGATGGCGGAAAGTGGAAGAGGGCCCGGGCGCGAGGACATCCAGAACTTCTTCTGTCGAATACCCCCATCGGTCCGATATTACACGTTCGAGCGAGAAATACCCGTCAGGGGCAAACCTTACTAGCTCCTCTACGAACCTCTCGTGCGCGAATCGGCGATCAACCTCGGCGAGGTCGTGCGCCATCGGGTATTGCCCTAAGTCGTGGAGCAACGCTGCGAGCAGCACAAGGCCGACCTCGCGCTCGTTCATAATACTCTGAAAGAGCGGATTCTCTGTGTCGTACCAGAGCGCTCTCACGTATGCGCAACACCTCGCCAATGTGCCGAGCGAGTGTTCGAAGCGGCTGTGCGCGGCGCCAGGGTAGACGAGGGAGACGAAACCGAGCTGCGAGACCCTTGCCAAGCGGCTGAAACAGGGGTGATTGATTATCGCCTCGACCCGAGGTGTTTTAGGTACTTTCGCATGCGGGATCTGAATGTACGCGCGGATATCCGGGTCTAGTTCAGGAACCTTGCCCTCAAGGTCGAACAAATGGAGAAGCTTCTGGATATCTTGAAGGGCATCGTCTGCACACGAATAGGCCACCTCTCTGACCGCATCGTCTGACATGCCCGGCAGGAGTTCGGGCGATCCCGATTCGTCTGGTATTTTCCCTTCCGTGCTTTTCCGCTGCCCGTCTAGCAGTCTCTTGGCTATGATGGTCAAGTAGGACCATTGATATGAGGTGAAAAACGAGCCGTCGAGCTTCGCCTCGACCTGCCTGAGTCGGTACATTATCCTAAGCAGGGTGCGCCCAAAAGCGAAGAGATCGAAGGCTTCTTGAAGATCCTCTCTCGGAATTTCTGTGCGACCCTCGATCAACTTCAGGAGTTTTGGGTGGGCGTACCACCTCGTGGGTATCGGTGGCGTCGTGCCGCTTGGTTCCTTACGCAAGTACTTGGCGTATCCCAGATCACCAACAAGGGCGCCGTACTTCGGCGCAACGAAGATGTTTTCGGGTTTCAGGTCGCAGTGAATGATTCCCCTGGCATGCAGATGACAAATGGCTGAAGCGATCTGATGGATGTATTCGATGACTTGATCACCGGAGAGGCCCTCCGGGTCCTCGTTGAGGTTCTTCTCGAAATCGTCGAGAAGCTTGTGGAAGTCCTTCAACCCATTGATGAAAGTCATGAAGAAGTATGGAAAGCAGTACTCTAGTCCGCTAATACTGCAGTTGAGTTCCGCTGCCCGATAAACGCGCATTATGTTAGGATGGTCGAGCGCAGCTAGCTTTTCTGACTCACCACGGGCGACTCTAACGCCTTGATCACGCCGCGCCTCGCAAGGCCTGAGTACCTTAAACGCCCGGTCGGCCTTCAAGCTTAGGTCGCAGACCTTTAAGACGACCGAGGTGGTGCCGAGCCCTAGCCCTTGCTCTAGGCGATACTCAGAAGCTTTTAGCGCGCCCTTTTTTTCGTCAAAAAGTTCGTCTGCCAACACCTCCCAAATCGGACGTTCTTCCTCGAGGCTCTTGCTCTCCCCCTTCTCTCGATAAAGAGATTCAAGGATGAGAAGGAACTGCGTTTTCGGGGACTGTTCCGCATCCATGTGACTTTCTGCCACTTCCAATAGCAAACTACGGAATCTCGGGCAACGTGTGAATTGTCGCTCGCTCAAGCTTGTGCTAGGCTTTAACCCGGAAAAGGAATTTCGGAGGCGGCTCATGGAACAAGGGCTTGGGCGTGCGTCGGAAGAAGCTCGCCGCGTGCTTGAAGGGCTGTGGAGGGATTTGGGGTGCCCTGGGAGGAAAGACTTTTATCCGGTGAGTTATCCGAAGAAGCTGGTCAGGGCCGCGGAGCTTCAGGGATGGAAAGTGGACGGGGTTGACGGCCTCCGAGCCAGCCCGTCCGGGGCGCAGAAGCTCGGAGGGTGTAACGTCGAGAAGCGGCTTATCACCTACAACTCGAAAGCCATCGGGGGGAACGCGGGGCGCCGCAATTTCACCATCGCACACGAGCTTGGTCACGCCCTCCTGGGGCACCCTTCCGATAAGTGCATTGGCCCTGATTACGACCGTGAAAAGGACGACCACGATCGGATGATCTACGCTGTCGCAGCTCTCGCTGATCCGGCCGATGCGTATAAAGAGAGGGAGGCTGACATATTTGCCCGGGACCTTCTCATGCCCGCGAAGGCCGTGCTGCGCGAATTCGCGAGCTTGTGCCCTGGCGGCGCCGGCAGCGCGCTAGAGCACGAAGAAATAGTGCAAGAGCTGGCGCGTTTTTTCGAGGTCTCTCGGGCCGCGATGAGACGCCGCATATCTGAAGTCTGCTTCGTGACACAGCATTAGAGCTCGCGCCTCGTTGGCCGGTAGCGAGGAAGGGTTGAGTTACCGGCCATGGAAGCGGCGATTCTCCGATAAGTGCGAAAAACGAAGGACTGTGTAGTGGAAAGGGGGAGATTCGAACCCGCGGTACCGGTAGCTGGTACGCGAGATTGATAATCTGATGCGTTCTTGCGCGAAGTCTTTTGACAGCCAATTTGACAGCCACGGGCTTGGACAAGGGCGAATGAAGGGTACGCGGGCGGAAATAAGAACCCGCGATTTAGCTAGGTTTGGACGGGGGCGGACGCCTTTCCGTCCACCTTTCACGTAGGTAACAGGAGAAGCTATCGTTGGCCCGCCAATTCCAGTCTACCTCTCTACCAACCCGATTCTGGCTGCGTATGGTTGACCCTAGACGAGCACGTTGTCCGCGCGGAGTTTCGCGATCTCATCCGCCGAAAGACCGAGCAGCTCGGTCAGGACTTCATCGGTCTGCTCCCCCATCGTGGGAGCGCCGCGATACGCCGGCTC
>Ga0074044_10002405_pt1 | contig 16386 bp, 2 predicted proteins | sample BogForMeECP23OM1_FD_94443 | JGI IMG/M metagenome (GOLD analysis project Ga0074044, IMG submission 94443) | Bog forest soil microbial communities from Calvert Island, British Columbia, Canada - Bog Forest MetaG ECP23OM1 | ecosystem: Environmental > Terrestrial > Soil > Wetlands ...
CGTGTAAGTGGGGGTAGCGCCAATCGTCCCGTAGCTGCGGTTGGCGACACCCGGTAGCAGGGCGGTATTCGGCGTGGCATTAGTGTTCTGGGTCAACGTTTCCAGCAGCGGCGCATCGACGAACACGGTATCCGTGCGCGTGCTGTTTGGATCGCTGGTGGTGTCGGCGTTAGGCGTCGAGGCGTTGGGGGTGTCGGTTACCGTAACGTTGGGACCATAAGAAACCGAAGCGGCTCCCGCCGAGGTGGGTGCGGCGGTAATTGTGGAAGCGCTGCAAGTATAGGTGGTGGTGACCACCGAGCAGGTCATGCCGCTAATCGCCGAAATACTGGCAGGAGTCGAACCGGGCCACACGTAACCGCCCAGACCGTTGGTGGCGGAATAAACCGCCGGGACGCAAGCGCCTCCGCCTCCCGTGCAACCCAACCCTGAACCATAGGCTCGAGAATTGACGGCATCAGGCCAAGCCGCAGTGAGACTCTGCGCGAGCGTGATCTGGTTATTGATGACTACACTCTTCGTGGTGTCGGTCATAGTCTTACCCGGGGTAGAGGCATTCCCCGTCTCCACGCCGGTGAAGGTCATCGTAGGATTGGTGCCCCCCGCCCCTGCGATCGTTGCCACGTGGCAGGAGAAGGTGGGAGAGGCAAGCGCGCAAGTGAAGGTGTCTGCGGGCGTCGCGAGCGAACTGCCCGTCAGCGTATAGAGACCCAGCCCGCCGTTCAGGCTGTACTGGATAGCCGCGCAATTGCCCCCGCCGCCTGAGCAGCCCGTCCCCGTACCGAAAGCGCGGTTATGCACCGTCGGCGGCACCGAAATAGGCGCCGAGACAATAATTTCCGGATGGACCAGAAGCGAGCCGTTGGCTGAGGGAATGGTGTTGGTGGGAGTTGAGGCGTTGGCCGTATCGGTTACGGAGGCATGGACACCCAAGTAGGGGCTGGCATTGGCCGCGGCAGTCACGCCGCTGGGAAGGCCGGCGCTGCAATCGCTGGTGGTTGTTGCCCCACTGCCCGTGCAGGTAAAGCCACCGGCGTTGCCGCTCACAGTGAATGCATAGGAGTACCCACTCAAGCCGCCGCCGTTCATCGTGTAGCTGAGCGGGGTGCAAGCGGTGCTGCCCGAGCCGCACGTGCTGCCCGTCCCGTAAGTTCGTGTGTTCACCGCATCGGGGAAAGGACTGGTGGGGTTCACGGTAAAGGCCATCTCCGGGTTCGTGTTCAGGGTCCAGAAGCTGTTCGTCACACTGTTACCGGGCGTTGAGGCATTCCCCGTCTCCGCGCCGGTGAAGGTCAATGTAAGGTTAGAGGTCCCCGCTATCGCTGCCTTCGAGCAGGAGAAGGTGGGGGAGGCGAGTGCGCAAGCGAAGGTGTCCGAAGTCGTGGCGAGCGAACTCCCCGCCAGCGTGTAGTTACCCAGCCCGTTGCTCAGGCTGTATGCCAGAGCCGTGCAACTGCCACTCGAACAACCCGACCCCGTACCATAAGCGCGGCCCGTCACCGCTGTGGGCACCGTGCCAGGCGGCGTCACGGTCATCTCCGCGTTCGTCGCCAGAGTCTTTGTGGTATCGGTGACAGTGTTGCCCGGTGTGGAGGCATTCCCCGTCTCCGCGCCGCTGAAGGTCAGCGTCAGGTTGGTTCCCCCTGCCGCAGTTATCCCTCCATCTGAGAAGGAGTAGGCGGGAGAGGCGAAAGCCAATGTGAAGGTATCCGAGGTCGTTTTGAGCGAACTACCCGCCCCCGTATAGTTACCCAGCCCATTGCTCAAGCTGTACACCAGAGGCGTGCAACTTGCCCCAGTGCAGCCCCCCCCTGTTCCGTACCGGCGACTTGTCACCGCCGTCGGCACCACGCCAGGCACAGTCACGGTCATCTCAGCGTTGGTGCTCAGGGTCTTCGAGGTGTCGGTCACGGTGTTACCGGGGGTTGAGGCATTCCCCGTCTCCGCCCCGGTGAAGGTCAGCGTCGGGTTGGTTCCCCCCGCCCCGATTATCCCTGCATCGGAGAAGGAGTAGTTGGGAGCGGTGAAGGGCCCCAAAGTGAACGTGTCCGACGGCGTTTTGAGCGAGCTATTCGCCGCCGTATAGAGACCCAGCCCATTGCTTAGGCTGTACACCAAGGCCGCGCAATTGCCCCCTCCGCCGGTGCAGCCAGTCCCCTGACCATAGGCGCGGCCGTGCACCGCGATCGGCACAGCCGGCGCCGACACGGTCAGTTCCAGATTGACCGGCAGCGAGTCGTTGGATGACGGAATGGTGTTGGTAGGAGTTGAGGCGTTGGCCGTATCGGTCACGGAAGCATGGACACTGTTGTAAGTGGTACCACCAGCAGCCGTCACGGGGCTGGCGCTACAGTTCGTTGGGCTCGCTCCCGCTGTGCAGGTAAAGCCCCCGGCGGTGCCGTTCACATTGAGTGTATAGGTGTACCCACCCAATCCACCGCTGTTCGTCGTGTAGGCGATCGGTGCGCAAGCCGCGGTCCCGAGTGCGCCGCAGTTATTTCCCGTACCGTAGTTTCGCCCGGTCACAGCAACTGGAAATGGACTGGCGGTTGTCGCGGTAATGGTCATTTCCGGGTTCGTGTTCAGGGTCTTAGTGCTGTCGGTCACACTGTTACCGGGCGTTGAGGCATTCCCCGTCTCCGCGCCGGTGAAGGTTAGCGGCAGGTTGGTAGTCCCCGTTATCCCCGCATCTGAGAAGGAGAAGGTGGGAGATGCGAACAACGCCAAAGTGAAGGTGTCCGACGTCGTTTTGAGCGAACTACCCGTCGTCGTGTAGTTACCCAGCCCATTGCTCAGACTGTACGCCAGAGGCGCGCAATTGCCGCCTCCGCCCGAGCAGCCTACCCCCTGACCATAGGCGCGGCCATGTACCGCCGTTGGCACCGTACCAGGCGGCGTCACGGTCATCTCCGCGACCGTATTCAGGGTCTTGGTATTGTCGGTCACAGTGTGAGCAGGGGTTGAGGCATTCCCCGTCTCCGCGCCGGTGAAGGTCAGCGTCGGGTTGGTGCCCCCAGCCCCGGTTATCGCTCCATCAAAGAAGGAAAAGGTTGGAGAGGCGAACGACAAAGTGAAGGTGTCAGCACCACCATCGGTGAGCGAACTGCCCGTCGACGTGTAAAGACCCAGTCCGTTGTTCAGGCTATACGCTAGAGGCGCGCATGTGGGATTCGGCGAGCAAGTTCCTGTCGATCCATAGGCGCGGCCATGCACCGCCGTGGGCACAGTCGGCGCCGTCACGGTCATTTCCGGGTTAATCTGAAGACTCTTGGTCCCGTCCGTTTTGCTATTCCCCGGCGTAGATGCGTTGCCCGTCTCGGAAGCAGTCAAGCTCAAATTGGGGGTGCCCGAACCTGTTATGTCGGCGCTGGAGCATTGGTAAGTGGCCACGTTGAGCGGGCAGGCAAACGTCCCGGCCGTAGTGGTCATGGTTGCCGGCGTCGTGTAATTGCCCAACCCGTTGGCGATGCCGTAGTTGAGCGTGGCGCATGCCGCAGTTCCGGACGCACCGCAAGAGCTCCCTTGGCCATACGTCCGTGTTTGCACGGCAATCGGGACGGCTGCGGGAGGCGTGAGCACCAACTCGTTATTAACTGTCAGTGAGCCGTTGGCTACGGGCGCGATGGTGTTGCTGGGAGTTGAGGCGTTGGCGGTATCGGTTACGGAAGCATGAGCAGCCGCGTAGATGCCGGCCGCGGCCGTCACGGGGTTGGCGCTGCAGTTGGTAGGCGGTCCTCCGGCAGTGCAGGTAAAGCCTCCGGGGGTGCCGTTCAAATTGAACGGATAGGTGTACCCACCCAATCCGCCGCTGTTCGTCGTGTAAGCGATCGGTAGGCAAGCCGCGGTCCCGAGTGCGCCGCAGGTGCTTCCTGTACCGTAGGTTCGCCCGGTCACAGCAAGTGAAAAGGGACTGGCGGTTGTCGCGGTAATGGTCATCTCCGGATCCACGGTGAGGCTGATGGCCGCTGACGTCACCGTGTGCTTCGGGGTTGACGCATTGGAAGTGTCCGCAACCGTAACCGTAGGAGTCGTGAGGGTTCCTGCGGGCCCTCCCACCGACGTCGCCGCGCAATTCCCTACATTGCTTGTAGTCGGACAAGTGAAATTCGTCGGGAAACCGTTGGGCGTGAAGGTGTACGTGCCCAAGCCGGGGGTAGCAGCGGGAACCGTGTAGGTCAACGGCGTGCATTGCGTGCTCCCGCCTGCGCCGCAGGTGCTTCCCGTACCAAAGGTCCGCCCGACCACTGCGGCGGCAATTGGGGACGGAACGGTAATCGTCATCTCGTTGTTAACCGTCATACTCGAGGTAGATGACGTCACCGAATTGTTGGGGACGGACACATTGGCGGCGTCCGTTACCGTAGCTGTGAGGGTCGAGATAGTTCCCGCGGACCCTCCCACCGACGGGTCGGAGCAATTTCCATTATTGCCAGCAGTCGTACAGGTGAAACCCGCGGGGTAATTGTTGGGCGTGAATGTGTAAGTAAAGGGGGTAAGTCCGCTGCCGTTGGTAACCGTGTAAGTCAGCGGTGTGCAAGCCGTGGTTCCGCCTGCGCCGCAGGTGCTTGTCGTTCCATAAGCCCGCCCGAGTACCGCGGGGAGAGGTGTGGGGGTCGCAGAGAACGTCATCTCGGGGTCAACCGTCATGGTGCTGGCCGCTGAGGTAACCGCATTACTCGGGGTCGCCTGGTTAGACGCGTCCCCTACCGTAACCGTGAGGGTGGTATAAGATCCCGCGGCTCCTACAGAGGCCGATTGGCAATCCCCAGCATTGGCTGCCGTCAGGCACGTAAAAGTCCCCGGGAAGTTGTTCGGCGTGAAAGTGTAGGGCCCCCCCAAGCCGGGAGTGGCGGGGGGAATCGTGTAAACCAACGGCGCGCAAGCCCCACCACTGCACGTGAGGACCGTGGGCACGCCGTAACTGCGCCCGGCCACTGCCGTGGGAATCGTGGCCGGGAGGGTAACCGTAACCTCGGGGTTAACTGTAAAGGGGTCGGTCGAGCTCGTTGCGGGGGCGCTAGGCGTCGAGTTATCCCCCGTGTCCTGGGTGGTTAGACCTGGGGTGAAGCTTCCACTCGCTGTTATCGACGTGCTGGAGCACGAGTACGTGCCTGAGAGGGCTCCCGTCGAATTGAATGGGCAAGTAAAATTCCCCGCGAAGGTATTTTGGGTAGGGTTGGCAGCGTAGCCACCCAGACCACCGGTGACGGTATATTGCGGGGGAGCGCAGTTGTTAGTTGGAGAGCACCCTGTCCCCGTACCATAGGCGCGGGCGGCCACGCCCGGAAGCCAGGAAGCAGGTGAATTTACAAAAAGTGGCGCATTAACAGCCAGCGCATCCGCGCGCGTACTCGCCGGATCGGTGGTGGTGGTGGCGGCAGGGGTCGCGGCATTGGGGGTGTCGGAAACCGTCGCGCTGGGGGCGTAAGAGATCGAAGCGGCACCCGAGCCGGAGGGAGGGGCGGTTATACTCGCGGAGCTACAAGTAAAGGTTGCGCTGCCCACTGCCACGGCGGGGCAGGTCATGCCGCCAATCGCCGTGGGAATATTGGTGGCAGTCGTGGGCGGCCACACATAACCACCCAGCCCGTTGGTAGCGGTATAAACCGCCGGGGCGCAGGCCGCCGTTCCCGACGCACCGCAGGTACTTCCCTGACCGTAGGCTCGACCGTTGACGGCGGTAGGCCAATTCGCGCCGAGACTCTGCGAGAGTGTGATGGGGGCATTGACGACTAAACTCGTGGTCGCCGTCGCGCTCCCAAACGGCACAGCCGGGTTGGAAGTATCGCTCACCGTCAAGCTTAAAGGAGTATAAGTATTTGCCGCAGCGGTCACCGGCGCAACTGCCGAAGCCGAACACGTGTAAGGATTGGTGGTGGTCGACGAGCAGGTGATACCTATGACGTTGGCGAATGGTCCCGGAGAGGCCGGGAAGACGTATCCTCCCAAACCGTAGGTGGCCGTGTAAGTGGGCGTTCCGCCGATCGACCCGTAGGATCGACTGTTCACCGCCGGCAGCAGGTTCGCTGGGTTCGGAGAGGCGACATTCCCTGCCTGCGTGAGCGTAATCACCAGGGGGGCATTGATGAGCAATTTCGTCGAGTTCGTTGCGGACGTGGTGCTGGCCACGCTGCTCGGCGTGCTGCCGTTGCCGGTGTCGTCCAATTCCACTGTCGGGGAAAAGAGTTGGGAGGGCGGCGTGATGACCGCCGTGATGCCCGGGGCAGGAGCGGTGAGAGTCTCGGTGTTGGCGCCGGTGGTGAATGCGGCGCAACTCGTGCTAATTCCTCCAAGGCCCGCGGGCAAGGACGCCGCTCCGGTGTTTACGCACCATTCATAATCCGCCACAGTTCTTGAACCCAAGCCGCCGGTAGCCGTGTAAGTAGGGGTAGCGCCAACTACTCCGTAACTGCGATTGGCGACACCAGGAATCAAGGTGGCGGGATTGGTCACCGGCGTGTTGCCGGTTTGGTTCAGCGTTGCCAACAGTGGCGCATCGACCCACAAGGTATCCGTGCGCGTGCTCTGTGGATCGCTGATGGTGGTGGCGGGAGGCGTGGCTTGGTTGGCGGTGTCGGTAACCGTAGCGCTAGGGTTGTAAGAAACCGCAGCGGTCCCCGCGCTGGTGGGAGCAGCGGTGATCTTCGCAGTGCTGCAAGTATAGGTGGCGCTGCCCACTGCCACGGCCGGGCAGGCCATGCCGGTTACGGTGGAAATACTGGCGGGAGTCGCGGCCGGCCACACGTAACCCGGCAGACCAGCGCCGCTCAGACCACCGCTGGCGGTATAAACCGCCGCGTTGCAGGCGCCTGCCGTACAACCCGCCGCCGCAGAACCGTAAGATCGACCGCTAACAGCGTCAGGCCAAGTCCCCGCGGCAAGCCCGGGGGCAGGTAGAAGACTCTGAGTGAGTTGGATCGAAGGGTGGACGGTCAGATTGAACGTCTTGGAAATGGGTTCCGCCGGCACCGCCGCCCCGGTCTGTCCGGGGATCGCAAGCGGAGTGTCCGTGGTGGTGACCGTAACCGAGTAGGCGCCACCCGCGCCGGTCACACCCGTGCTGGTAATCATGCACTCGCTTTGGGCCGCGTTTACCGTGGCCACCAATCCCGGGTTGGAAGGCGTGACTAAGAGGGTGCATGCGGTTAGAGGTCCGTTTCCGAGGGCGGAGGCTGAACCCACTGTGGCCGGCTCCGTTGCCGCGAGACTGGTTGTTGTGGTCTGAGTGCAGGCGCTCAGGGGCAAGCAGCCCGTGCCTGTACCGTAAGTTCTTCCTACCACCGCATCCACCAGCGCCGCTTGGGTTATGGTGTAATCGGCACGAACGGTGATCGTATAAGGGAGTGAGTCGGTCTTGGGTGGCTGGCTGGTATCGGTCGCCTGCACGGTTATGGCGTAAACTTTCACCGCGTCCGTGGCCGTCACCGTCCCGCCCAGAGTGCACTGACTCGCCCCGGGTCCGGGCGACCAGTTTAATCCCGCAGGGAGTGTCCCTGACACAACGATACAGCCATTGGTGGAACTGAGAATACCGCTTCCACCCGTCGTGTTGATGACGAGGTTATACGCCCGTCCCACGATAGCATCGGGAAACTGGGTGGTGACGATGGAAAGAGAACCGCCCCCTGCCGGCGGTAAACCAGGGGGGAGGCGCGTAGTCGTCACCCCGCATCCAGCCAATAAACTGGCACCCATAAGAACGAAAATGAGAACTATCCGGTCGGAGGTTTTGCTCACGGCAGGACTCTCCTCTCTCCCAAATAAGCGGCGAGTAATCTTGTGCCGTCCCCACTTTTGGCGAGTAGTCCGCATAAGCCTGATGGCAAGCCGAAGCTGCGCAAGATAAGAGCGGAATACATAGCCTTAATGAGCTGGACTGGCATTGGTCTCTAACTAACGTTGGGCTGGAACCCATTCGAATGCTAACACATCCTGATCGGGTCAACCGTTTCGCATCCTACATTGCAGGTCAATTCCTTAAGGCCTGGGCACAGTTCCAGCCTGCTCCCACGACCTGCCGACCGCCTCTGCGCAATCATTAGTAAAAGGAGTGGCACTTGCCAATAGACCGCCCTATCCCGATCCGAGACGGCATTATTTTTTCAACTTCAGTAAGTATCGCGTGCACTACCGCTGTCTGATATAGCGCTTGTGGGGGGTGTTTGTCAAGTCCTTGTCGTACCTCAAAAAATTCATTCGCCCTGGACTCCCAGGGGCGCCGGCCCCCAATCCCCGTCGAAAGACCTTAACCCCTCGATTCCGCGAAAGTTGCTCCCATCAGGGCCTCCCCATAAAGCAAAACCGCCAGAGTCGATGCAGCAAACACAACTTAAGCTGCCGCTTCAACCCAGGCGGTTTTTCATCCTAGATTGGCTCTTACTTTCTCGCTTCCGGCGACATCCAGTGCGTTCGGGGTTGCTGGTCCTAAAACTGTCAGCTTGAGGTGTGACCCAGCATGAACGATTGTTGGAGTTGAACTTGACGAAAGTGGCCCCCCAGACAGTTGGAAACTATCGTCTGTTGGGGACGAAGCTACAGTTGCGGTCCCCTTTGATTAAACAAGACGTTCTGGTTGCCTGCGCCTTGTGTAGGAAACTGAGGTTGCGGCGTACCCAAACCAGGGTAGCAGGTTCCATCGATCAGGTTGAACATCGGAAACCCGCAACTCAGGGTTTCCTACCGGTAGGAAAAAGTGAAAAGAATTTGTAAAATTTTTTCCTACCGGCAGGAAAACGGCCCAGAATTCTGTTGACAAGACACCTGGGCTCTGGGTTAAGCTGGGAGAGGAAGGAGGGGTGCGGAACGCTGCGCCTTACCGGGTCGCCCGGAGGAAAGGATGAATGACGAGACCGACGCGGAGTACACCGCACAAATCAACCGGCGCAGGGGAGGTTCCATCGCCGCGGCGGAGGGGGAAAAGTCGCGCCAGGAGCGAGCGCTGAAAAAAAGATGTTAATAAATGACGTACGAACCGGGAATGTGTATGAAAACAAACAAAAGGATGACGATTTGGCCGACAAAAATAGCGACATTTCTGCACAACGGAAGGGCATTTCATACGGAAGCACACGTATTTTGCATAAACTGCCGAGATTTTTTCACTGTTGGAGCGCTGGGGAACGAACCCCACGCCTCAAAATGCAGAAACTCGAGGGCGGCAGCTTAGGTGCTGGGGGCCGTAGGGGGAAAGGCCTGCAACCGCTCAGAAAAGAAGCCGAGTCACCAGGGGGCTGGCCACTTTGCAGGGAGAAGGCAGCGCGCCTTGCGCTTTCGGGGCCAAGCTAGGGATTGAGTGTTCGGCGGGTCTTAGAGTCGCTGCTTTCATCCCCTACACAAGGGATTTTCGGACCATTGGAGGGAAGACGAACCGGCTCATTCACATTGTATGCTTGACAAAGCCCTCGCCTTTTGCTAAACACCTATTGGTTTTAGGATAGTTCCACGCGCATCGACATTAAAAGGCGGGAAAGACCGCAGCGACTTGTCATGGAGAGCCCTTCCTTATCTGGTTCCCGTTTAGGTCTCTCGAAAAGGAGAAAACCGATGTTCTCCCTCCGTTCGCCCTCGCGATATTTGCTCATCCTTGTATGGGTGATCGCCAGCTTCGGCACGCTGGCCAGAGGTCAAACCATCAGCGGCACGATCCTGGGAACCGTTCTCGACCAACAAGGCGGCATCCTTGCGGGTGTTGGCGTAACCGCGACCAATGCGGAGACCGGCCTCACCTATCAAGCTGTGACCGACACAACGCGCGGCTTGTTCGTTATCCCGGAGGTCCCTCCCGGCCTCTACCGAGTGAGCGCGCAGTTCAGTGGATTCCAACCACAAGAGCATGATTCGGTGCGGGTGGACGTCAATCGGGTGACCGAGGAAGACTTCGTCTTGCAGATCTTTGTCTCCACCACGGTGGTGGTGGTCCAATCGGCTGCTCCGATGACCGACATCAATATGGCCACGCAAGGAGAGAATTTTAACCAGACGCAGATTCGTGAACTGCCTCTGCTGTCGCGCGACGTCAACAACCTCGCCTTGTTGGCGCCGGGCGTGGAGAGCGTTCGAACCTTCAGCTTTGCCAGTACGCTCGTGCCCTTTGCGGCAAGTGGGTCCTGGGGCCGCTATAACAATTTCATTGTCGATAGCGTCAGCAACAACGAACCCATTTTCGGCGGCGCCGCGACGCAGTTTAGCAATCCTGATATCTTTTCTGATTACGCCATACTAACCAGCGTTCCCAAAGCCGAGTTCGGCCGCGATAGCGGCTCGACCGTGAATGTCATCACCAAGGGCGGATCCAGCAAAGTACACGGAACAGCGTTCTGGTTTGGCCAGGATAACGTTTTCAATGCCATGACGCGCGCCGACACGGCAGCGCTCCTAACCACAACCCCTCCCTATTACGAGCAAAAAATAGGAGGCACGTTGGGAGGCGCCCTGGGGAAGAAGGACACCTTCTTCTTCCTGTCCTACCAATTTGACCGGTCCCGCACGGACCTTTCCAATGTTTACCCGGTGATTGCGACGGCAGCGTCCGCCACGGGATTAGCCGGCCTTCGGGGTGTCGCTGCGCCGACTTCGGCCTTGGCTTCCATGCTTGCATTTCCGTCCGTCGAAAGCATCCCCGGTTTGGTTGGCCAGTGTTTTGCCGCCACACCTTCGCCGGTTACCGGCAATGCGATCCCTACCTCGAACCCGTGCTATTCGACCAATGTCGGTACCGGCCTTGCGAGTCCCGCCCTCGCTCAATTTGGGACCTATGACGTTCCGCAAGGCAACTTGTTCGATTTGTACGATCACCAGGCGTCCGCCCGCATTGACCGCCGCCTGAATGATTCCAATGATCTTTTTGGGCGCCTCCTGTTGGATGATCTCAATACACCGCAGGCAGTTTTGAACCCGGCCGGCGACGTGGCCTTTAGTGACTTGGGAACCCTGCCGGACTCCCGTTCGGTTCTCCGCGAGCGCACCTCAAGCTTACTGCTCGACGAACGCCTTGCTCGCGCCACGTCCTTGAACGAGGTGCGATTCTCCTTCAGCCGCATCGCCCAGGGGATCGGAGCTTATAATCTACCCTCAAACCTCCTCAACGCAGTCCCCGCCACGACAGTGGCAGATAATTTCGGCTATTTCGGCGCGTATCAAAACAACTTTCCTTCCGCCGGTGAACAGTTCACCTTGGGCCAGGACACCAGCGCCGCTATCACCCACAGCAACATCTTCGAAGTTCAGGAGAACTTTTCCTTAACTCGCAACCGCCACTTCATCAAGATGGGCGCGGATTTTGTCCGTACGCAAAGCAATATTATCGACGTGCCTTCCGACCTGGGCCACTACTTCTTTGGAAAGGGCCCGGGTGTTGGCACAGGAGCGGGGTGTACTCCGGCAGCGGAAATCAACTGTGGCGGTTTTGAGAACTTTGTCACTGCACCCAGCGCCTATCCAACCAATGCCGTCGCCGTGCTGCAAACCTTGCCGGATGTCCTTACCAACAGTGCCGGCGTCATTACCGGCCAAGGCCGAAATGAATTGCCCCTTCGGGAAGTTGACGGGGCGCTCTTCATCCAGGATGATTTTCGCGTCCGTCCCAACGTGACCGTGAGCATGGGACTTCGTTACGAGCGCTTTGGGCAGCCGATTAACGGAATCCTGAAGCTGAATCCCACTGCCGGACCCATTCTTCCCACGAGCTCCGGCGACTTTGGCCCGCGCTTCGGCATCGCCTGGTCTCCGGGGGCAGACCGCAAAACGGTCTTCCGGGGTGGGTATGCCTTGATGTATGACCAGATGCCACTGAATATTCCTCTTTTGATGTGGCAAAGCGCCCCCATCTCGCCGCAGATTGCCACGATTACTCCCTTCGGAGCTGCGGACCTCTCGCTTCCCAATGCGGCGACCATCAAATTGCCGGTTACGGGCAACTATCCCAATTCGCCCCTGACGTGGCAGAATGTTTCCGGCACAATGGTTTCCGGGTGCAGCAATACTCTCACTACCCAAACCGCCGGTTTTTCCAGTCCTTTCACTGTCCAGACGACCGCCCCCGCAGCCGGGCAAGCAGGGGTTCCGCTGACCAACTGCTCGACGCAGAATACGGTCGCCCCAAACCTCGCCACTCCCTATATTCAAACTTGGTCCGTGGGAATCCAGCGGGAGCTTTCTCACAATGTGATGTTCGAGATCAATTATGTCGGGACGAAGGGGACCAAACTCTATCAGCGCGCCGATCTGAATCCCTACCAAGGATGGAATGCGAGCTGCTTGGCAGGAGGAGCCGGTGACGCATGCTTGAACGAGCGCCCTAATCCGAACCGCGGCGACATCACTGCCGTCACCAACGCCGGGCTCTCCACTTACCATGGATTGCAAGCTTCGTTAAATACGCGCACCCTGAACCTGCATGGAAACTCCCTGACCTTCACGGCGGCCTACACCTGGAGCCACATGATCGACACGGACAGCGAAATATTCGGCCCGAGCGTCCGCGTCTTCAAAAGCTCCTTTTTTGAAACGTTGACGCAGTTGCCTGAGGGAATCTCCAGCGCGGAGGCCATTACTCCCTTCCCGCAGACCTTCAATAACCTGCCCGCAGAGCGGGGAAACTCCTCCTATGATCGCCGCCATCGTTTGGTGTTCAGCGAAATCTGGGGGCTGCCCTCTCGCCCCGACTTTACGCGGGCGGCGAGGGCCGTTCTGGGTGGCTGGTTCGTGAATGGCGTCGGAACCATGCAGACCGGCCAACCCTACACCCCTTTGAACGGAATTCCGTTGGGAGCTTGCGCGGATGCCCAAGGCGAGGGATTTCTCACCAACACGCGCCCGGATATCGGCAGTCTCTCCGCCCCTGTGGGCAGCGTAGCCCTTCTCGCTGACCCGGCGTGCCGGTCGACCGCCGCCGGATACGTTGACCTCAACGGAAACACTATTGTGTCTCCGTACACAACCGCCCACTTTGTGCAAGTTCCCCTGGGGACAAACCAAGGAGGGGATGCCGGCCGCAACATCCTGACGGGGCCAGGCATCTTCGATTTCGATTTCGCCCTGTTCAAGCAATTCCACTGGGGTGACAGCAAAACCCTGGAGTTTCGCTGGGAAGTCTACGACGTATTCAACCATCCCATTTACGGCTACCTCCTGGGTAACGTATTCTCATCGAACGCCCAGCCGACGCCTGGATTCGCGTTCGCGCCAAGTTCGTCAGCGGCAGCGGTCACCGGCGCTATTCCGGAAAACGCCATTGACGCCGTCACCACCGGCGTCAACGCGAAGGGACAGCCAATACACGATTTCCTGAGCAAAGGCTACATGAACAGTGGCAACCGGACGATGCAGTTTGGTATTCACTTCTCCTTCTAAAACCGGGATCACTCCAAATCTCCCTCCCCATCTTTGTGCGAAAAGCCTAAAGATGGGGAGGGAGAATTACCGCCTTCTAAATCATCAAAATCATCGTCCCCTGCGCGCGGGGAGAGATGACGGCATCCAGCCTGGCAGCGCATGCAGGAAAGCCCCGTCCGCGGCTCCGCCGCCCTGCGCTTTCCGACCCTTCAAGCTCAACTCAGAGGGCACCTAACATTTTTCCCCCGAGTATTAGGGATTTGTTGACCACAGAAAGCATGCAGATTTGCGGCGCTTGCGCTCCCTCCGCGACGAGGCAGATGTTCGCGCTCGCCCGGAGGAGATGCCGTCTTCGTGCAACAGCGGGGGCACAGGATTAGGATGTCGATCTCTAACTAAGGATGGAAACGCTTAAAATCAGGCGTGCGCTAACTGAACAGGGTTCAGGGTGGTCGCAAGGACCTTTGTCCCGACCACACCTTAGAAGGTGACCTTCACGGTCAGAGTGGTGTTGACCGGTTTGCCTTTCGCCGTAGGAGGATTGAACTTCCAAGCTCGCGCCGCTTCCTGGACTTGCGGGCCAAAGCCGCTGGTGTCGTTGACAACACGGTCGACGCTGACCCCTCCGTTTTCGTCAATCTTGATCATGATCATCACGAGGGTTCCGGGCGCCGCACCCTGGACAGGGGCCATGGCAAGATTCGTGGGTTTGAGACCGCCATCCACATTGACATCGGTCACGGTCATTCCCTTGTGGTAAGGGAGATTGAGCGGCCTGAACGAGCCCGAATAGAGGGGCGTAACGACAGGGTTATGTCCCGCAGTGGGGGTCGGCGTTGTCCCCCCTGGATTTTGCGGAACTGGGTTTTGATGCACGGGAGGAGGCGGCACGTTTAATTCCGCCGTAATTTGGTCCACCCGCGTCTGGGCCTGGGTCTGCATGGAGCCGGGCCTCCCAGCGAGGACCTTGAATTTATCCAGCGCACCCTTCTTGTCGCCATTCTTGTACGTTTGGTCGGCTGCATTGAACTGTTGTTGAGCCTGCTGTTGCTGCGCTTGTTGCTGAGCCGCCGCAGCCAACTGGTCCTTGATTTGTTGGATGTGCGACTTAGCTTGGTCCTGATAGGAAGAAGGCTTGGCAGCGACCTCATTGAATTTATCCAGCGCCCCGTTCAGATCATTGTTGTGCTCCGCCTGGAGGGCCGCATCGAGCTTGGGCTTCATTTCCTGGTCAGCCAGCTTGCCGTTGATACCTTGAATGCGCTTTTGGGCATCGGCCCCAATGAGCCCGCCCTTCTCAGCAAGGGCCTTGAATCGAGTGAGGGCGCCGTTCAGATCGCCGTTATTCTCAGCCTGGAGGGCATCCTTGAGTTGTTGCTGGGCGGCCCCGTTATTAATCATCTCGTTGAGATTGGGAATGCGGGCTTTCGCTTGCGAGGCGAAAGGTCCCCCGCCACTGGCGATGGCGTTGTATTGATTCAGGGCAGCCTTCAGATCGCCGGCATTTTCGGTCCGCTGGGCTGCATCAAAATCCACCCTGGCTTTCAGAATCTGGTCTACTTCGGCGATCTTAGCTCGAGCTTCCGGGGCCAACGTGGAATCCGGGACGTTCAAATCGATGACATGTTGGAAGAAGCCGCGTGCTTGGGTGTACTCGTTCTTCTTCAACGCATTCGTAGCTTGTTGGAACGTTTGCTTTTCAATCTTGGAAAGATCCGTCCCTTGTTGCATTTGCTTGACGATGGGAATGGCCTGCAGCGCCTGGTCTTTCATCGTGCCGTTCATGTCGGCAACTTTGTTGTACTTAGCAATAGCATCGTCCCACCTTTTCGCTTCCTGGTCGGCCTTGGCTTGGTCGAAAAGGGTCTTCTCTTGCTGTTGGATCTCTTGGGTAAGCTCCGTGACACCCTTTTCGGCCTCGTCCTTCAACACGCCCTTCTTGGCGGCCAATTCCTGCCACTTACCCAAGGCGCCTTGAAGATCACCCTTCCCCTGCAACGCCTTCGCATCGGTTTCGAGCTGAGTCTCTTCCGCGGGGGCGCCCCCTCCTGCAGGTGACGGGTGGTGGAAGATCATGTAGCCGCCGATTCCCAGGATTACCACCAGGACGATGGCCGCCACCATGATCATAGGTGACTTCTTCGGCGCTTCCTGTTTTGCCATCACCGGCGCAGCCGGAGTTACGCGTGGTGGGGCCGGGGCGGGAGCCGGTTTCTTCGGTTCCACGCGCGCGGGGGCCGGCGGGGGAGGCGGCACTTGAGCTTGCGGCGGATGTAAGGGTGGCAGCGGAGGTGGTGGAGACGGGGGAAGCACTTCCGGAGCCTTCTGCCCTGCCTCGGCCTGCCCCTTCAGGGACTGCATCATGAATGTGGCCCCATGCGCTTCGGAAGGCGGTTCAGCATGGGGCGCCTCACTTACCACGGTTGCCTGTGCCGGGGCTTGAGTGATCGGTATGGTGGGCGTGAGTTCGGGTAGGGGAGGCTTTACGGTTGGAGCTGGTTCCGCCGTTCGCGGGGTCTCCAGGCTGCGGCGGAGTTCCTCCGCATATTGCATCGATTTCGCGGCTTCGTTGAGCGGCCCGCCCTGCAAAGGCGCCGTTTCCGCTGGAGCGCTCGGCGGTGGCGCGGGCGCAGCCGGTTTCGCCCTCCGCTGGCTCAATGCTTCCAACTTCTGCTGCACTTCTTCTGAATCCGGATAGGCTTGCTGCAATTCCTTCAGCTTGCGCTGCGCCTCGTCGAATTTCTTTTTGGAAAGCAGTTTTTCAGCCTGGTTCAATCCCTCCTTAAGGCGCTGCTCCGCCTCGCGCACCTCGAGATCCTTTTGAACAGGGGCGAGCAGGCTCTTGGCTTGGGCGTTGGCGGGGTCAAGTTGCAGCGCTCTCTGGTACTCGCGCGCCGCGGCCTTGGCATCTCCCTGGCGCATGGCACGCTGACCCGCGCTGATTGCCTCACGGACCTGCCGCAGGAGGTCGCGTTGCTGGACAGCCCGCACCTTCAGGTCACGCACGCGCGCGTCGTTGGGCGCCAACTCCTGCGCTTCGGTTAGAATCCGGAC
>Ga0074044_10002406_pt1 | contig 16381 bp, 11 predicted proteins | sample BogForMeECP23OM1_FD_94443 | JGI IMG/M metagenome (GOLD analysis project Ga0074044, IMG submission 94443) | Bog forest soil microbial communities from Calvert Island, British Columbia, Canada - Bog Forest MetaG ECP23OM1 | ecosystem: Environmental > Terrestrial > Soil > Wetlands ...
AACTCATCAATACCGATGCTTTCCAGGCCCTGAGCGATGGCTGGTTCGCCGACTTCCAGAACACGCTGGAGCCGCAGATGGCGATCGGCCGGCTGCCTGCCGAAGTGGCATCCGACGTGACCGCGCTGGTCAGTAAGATCATCGCCTACGACAGCATCACCCCGGGTAACGCCTTTCTGCTTGCGGCAGATGCCTCCGATCCCGGCGTCGAGCAAGATGCGACCTTCGCCTTCTCGAACAATTCGCTGGTGGGCTTGCTGCCGGCGGGGGCGGCGATCACCGAGATCACGCGCGACCCTGTCAACGATAATCATGCTGCATTGATAAGCGACGTCAACGATGACCCTGATCTTGTCAACTTCATCGGGCACGGCAACATCAGCGCCTGGGCCGACAACTGGCTCAGTGATGCCGATGCGACGGCACCGACAGCGACTCTCACCAACCAGGCCCATCCGGCATTTTTCGCGATGATGACCTGTCTCAGTGGCTTCTTCGCCGATCCGAATCAGCCGAGCCTCGCGGAGTCGCTGTTGGAAGCAAATAACGCGGTCGCGGTATGGGCGTCCTCGGGACTCACGGTGCCATCGGGACAGTTGCAGGCCGATCAGACGCTTTACCAGGTGTTGTTCCCGGCGCCGCCCGCAAATCCGAAAACCAAGGTGGTGCCGGTTCCGCTGGGCGAGGCAGCGCGCCAGGCGCAAAACTCTAGTTCGGACCCGGACGTGAAGCAGACCTGGAATCTGCTCGGCGATCCGGAGACCAACCTGAGATGATCGAAATTGTAGTAGACGGCTAACTAGCTGACTTAAACAGAGGTTAGTTTCAGTTAAGTTGATCGAAATAGGTAGAGTAGCGTATATAGTTAGGAACTACCGCTCAGATTGGATTTGAGAATCCTATGGGGGATTCCCGATCTTGATACTTCAGCCGGACCCAAGGTTTTGATGCTTTTGAGGCGGCTGTCCGGTGGAACTGTCGAGTGCGTACCCGAGTTCGAGCAACCAAGCCTCCGCTGATCGCGGATGGCCGTTGTGTCGCGAGGTCGCGAGCCAGCTCTTTACGTTTGGAGATGTGGATTAAGTAACAACCCCAGGGCGTCCGAATTTTTTCGGACGGAAGGTGTGGATTTAGTTTGCGGACCTCAACTCGTCATAAAACCATTCGATCACGGAGCCTGCTGCTTCTTCTCGGCTCAGTGATAACGGTGTCCATACTCTCCTTGTTCTCCGTCGACTATGCGGGTCGCTCGGCCTCGGCACGCGGACTGGAGGGTAGATCACTCCCGCTTAGCCACCCATCTCGATTCCTCAGGGGCCCCGGCGTGCGCGAAGCCTTCGAAGCTTCGCGGCAGGGGCTGAAGTTCGGCGCGCCGAAGCAGGCGCTTCCGAACGCGATTTCCAGCATGCATGCGATGGAGCGCGCAGAGTTAGCGCGCCGGGCCACCGCCTCGAGCGGGGTGGCTTTTAGCAGCGCGCTCAGCCGATCGGCCACCGCGAGCGGTACTTGGTTCCCGCTTGGACCTCAGCCGATGTCAGAAAAGGCTAACTTCACCGGCAACACGCTCGGAAACAACGCGGTGATGACGGGCCGGGTCACTTCGATCGCCGCCGATCAGAACGGATTGATCGTCGTCGGCACCGCCTCGGGTGGCTTATGGATCAGCACCAACAATGGCTCCGGCTTCGTCTCGATGTTCGATAGCGAGCCCACAGAGGCGATTGGTGCGATAGCGCTGGATACCACCACTACTCCCAGCACGATCTATGTCGGCACCGGTGAAGGTAACAACACCATCGATTCGCTGTATGGGCAGGGCCTCTTCAAGTCATCCGATTTAGGACAGACCTGGACGCAGCTCGGTCCCCCGGGAACTTTTGTCAGCGGCTCGTTCACCTCGCTCTCGATCGATACCACCACCACGCCGGGTACACCGCGGATCTTTGCCGGCATCACGAATGGCTACAGTGGCAGCCGCGCGGAGGCGGGCATCTTCGAGACCCAATCGAACATCACCGGGTTGTGGTTTTCCTCCAACGGCGGCAGCACCTGGTCGCAGTACCCGGAGTCCGCCTTCAACGGATGTGACTTGATTGGCGACGGTACCGCGCCATGCCCCGCCGATGCGGTGGTGGTCGACCCCAACAATCCCAAGAATGTTTACGCCGCCATCGATACCGATGACGTCTACTATTCCAACAATGGCGGCCAGACCTTCACCGCAACTGGCTTGACCGGCAAGATTCCTCAAGGCCGTGATAGCATTGCCGTTGGTCCTCCCGAGGGCCCACCACTGGGTCCCAGCAATCCCCCAGGCGGCATTGTTTATGCCATGGTCGGGAGCGCCGATGGCGTCGAGTACCTCGGCTTGTTCGTCTCGTTCACGGCCGGAACCTCATGGCACCCCGGCGACATCAGTCCGCCTTCCGTCCCGCAGTTCACGTCCAATGGAATCACTATCGACGGCTCCGATGAAGGCAATTTCTCCCAGTCATTCTACGACCAGGCGATGGTGATTTCGCCAAGCAACCCGGGCGCCCTATGGTTCGGCGGTGTGGGACTGTATGGGTCCGGCGGCTTCGGACATACGTGGACCTTCCTTCCGGCAAATGGGGGAATTCATGCCGATGTACACGCGCTCACCTGGGACCCTGCCAACAATCAAATTCTCGCCGGCACCGATGGCGGTCTCTACATGTTCTCGCCGACCACCTTCACGCCGACATTCGTGTCGCTTAACCAGAACATCAACTCGGGCCTGATCCAGGGCATCGGACCGCATCCAACCAACAATTCTTTGCTAGTGGCGGGCTTCCAGAGCAACGGCACCCAGTTGTTCAGCGGCTCGGTCGGCAACTGGAATGCCCCCGACAGCGAGAGTGGCGACGGTGGCTTTGCGTTCTACGATATTAAGGATCCCAACTACCTCTACCACGACTTTTCTCTGGACCAGATCAATGGCGAATTGATCTCGGCGTCCAGCGATGGCGGAGCGATATGGTGCAGCGACGCCGGCGGCTCGCCCTGCAACTCCTCCACTCCCGAATGGACGACTAACCTGATCAATTTGTTGAACACCACCGAAGATCCCGGCCCAGTTTTTTACGCACCGCTCGCCGTCGATCCTTCGGTCGCACATCGGGTCTGGTTCGGCGCGCATTCAGTCTACGTCTCGACTGACGGGATGGCTCACTGGCAGCAACAGACCGATCAGGACCTGACCGCGGACGGCTCCGTAGGAGGCCAGGTTTGCGAGGATGAAACCTGCGCTCTCGAGGATCTCGAGTTCGGCCCCGTCGACGGCCTCAACGGCCATCCCGCCTGGGCCCTGGCGATGAGCAGTCTCACCGGAACCATCGCCTTTGCGCTCAACAACACCACCCAGGCCAATATCGAACTCGGCACCGGCAATGCCAACGGAGCATTCTGGTCGGACGTAACCAGCAATCTCAACAGTGCCATCGTGCACTCCAGTCCTGACTCGGGCGGCGTTTTATCCACCCAGGCAACCACCATCGCGCCCGATCCCGGCAACTCCAACGTTGCCTATATCGGATTATCGGGGTTCACCGCGAACACGCTTATCGGACACATCTTCAAGACCGTCAATTTTGGCGCAACCTGGACCGAAGCCGACGGTGGTCTGCCCGACGTGCCGGTACTCAAGCTGCTGGTGGATTCCACCGATTTGAGCGGGAGCTGCGGCGGGAATCCCTGCAGTAACAGCATTTTTGCCGGCACCGATATTGGCGTCTTTCACAGCTCTGACGGCGGCAACAGCTGGCAAGCCTTCAACCAGGGTGTGATCCCGGTGGTCCCGGTTTACGACCTCGAGCAAAATACCACCGGAACGCTTTTCGCCGGGACTCATGGCCGCGGAGCATTCGGCCTCGGTGTAGTGGCGGTAACCGCAACCCCAACCGCCACTGGATCTCCGTTCCCCACCGCAACCCGAACGCCAACCGCGACCCCGACGCAGACCGTCGGCATCCCGACCCGGACGCCAACCACCACGGCGACGCGCACCACCACCGCGACGGCGACTACCACTACCACGCCGACCGCCACCGCGACGCCTTTCTCGTCCATCACGTTCGTCGGCGCCGGCGCCTTGTTTGATACCTCCTCCGCGATCACCACCATCACCATTGCTTTGCCGGCGGGCGTTGAGGCGGGCGATACCATGATTGCTCAAGTTGTGGTTCATGACGGCACCGCCTCCGATGTACCTGCGGCGCCGGCCGGCTGGACCCTCATCCGTCACGATGCGGTCAACGCGACCGACATTGCCACCTCATGGCTCTACTACCGCGTCGCGGGAGCGAGCGAACCTGCGTCGTATTCATGGACGCTGCCCACTGCCAACTTCGCGGTTGGCGTGATGGGCGATTGGCGCGGCGGGTCGGTGGCCCCGATCGAAAACTCTTCGGGAGCAACCAACTCCGGTTTTGCTCCGATTACTGCTTCTGCGCCGTCTCTGACTCCGGCCAACAACAACGATCTGCAACTATATTTTTATGCTTCGCAGGCCGCCACCGCTCCGCCTATCACGTTGGCAAATGCGCTCAACAAGCGGTTTAATACGGGATCTACCAAGGAAGGCTTTACCCTCGCCATCGGCGATCTCGCGGCTCCGTTTTCCGGGATTGCCTCGCCCACTTATCCCGCTAGTACCGGCTCTTCCGGCAGTGTGGCGATAACGGCGCAGGCGATCCTCATCACCAGTGCCTTCGGTAGCACCCCGACCCCAACCGGAACCTCAACTCCTACCGGCACCGTGACCGCGACCGCAACCGGTCTCCCGACGCCGACGACTACCCCGACCACTCCGGCGAGCGCCACGGCTACGGTAACCAGGACCCCGACCCCGACCATCACCGCGACGACCACCCGGACTGCGACGGTGACCGCGACTCCAACCGGGATCCCGACCCGAACCGCGACTCCCACCGGCACTCCAACCGGAACGGCTACGCAAACTCCGACGGTCACTGCGACCGCGACGCCGAGTTCCAGTATCGCTTTTGTGGCGGCCGGAACCTTGACCGACTCCTCCATCCAGGTGACGAAAATCCAGGTCTTCCTGCCCGCCGGGGTAGCCTCAGGCGATATCCTGATCACGCAAGTCATCGTTCACGATGGCACCGGCACTGATACTCCGATCGCGCCGAGCGGATGGACCCTCATCCGGCACGATTCGATCAACAGTGCCAACCTGGCGACCTCATGGCTCTACTACCACCTCGCGGGAGCGAGCGAGCCGACTTCATATACCTGGACCATCGCGGCCAACTTTGCGGCGGGCGTAATGGGCGACTGGCGGAACGTCTCCATTTCGCCGGTGGAAAATTCCTCCGGCGCCGCCACCTCAGGAGTCACTCCGATTTCGCTTTCCGCACCGTCATTGACACCGGTCAACAACAACGATCGGCAGATCTACTTCTATGGTTCGCAGGCTGCGCTTGCGCCGACCGTTACGCTCTCGAGTTCGCTGAACAAGCGCTTCAACGTCAGTTCCACCAAAGAAGGATTTACCCTGGCGTTTGGCGATATCGTGGCCCCGTTTTCCGGCAACGGATCTCCGCTCTTTCCGGCAACCTCGAGTGGCTCCGGATCGTTGGCCCTGACCGCGCAGGCGATCTTGCTGATCTCCGCGACCGGTCCCACCCCGACTCCGACCACGCCGCCAACTCCGACGGCGACTCCGACTGCTGGTAGTCCCACGGCGACTCCGACTGGCGGAGTTCCCACGGCGACGGGGACTACTGGAGTTCCCACCGCGACGCCAACCGGTGGAGTTCCGACCATAACCATGACACCGACGCCGAACGTTCCTACGGCGACGCCGACTATCATCAACCCGACCGCGACCGGGACTACGACCAGGACCGCGACCCCGACCGCGACAGAAACGCCGACGCTAGTGAAGGTGGGCGGATTCCGCGCGACCAGCTACTCGAACGGAACCCATATCCAATGGCAATCCGGCTACCAGCCGAGCAACCTCGGATTCAGCGTCTACCGCGAGGAGAACGGGCAGAAGGTGCTCATCTCACCGGATCTGATCGCCGGCGCCGCATTGCTGACGGGACCCAAAGTCTCGCTAGTGGCTGGCCGCGGCTATTCATGGTGGGACAGCTATGCCAATGCCGGCACTCGTTACTGGATTCAGGAGCTTGATATCAGCGGTAATCGCACGTTCTACGGACCGATAATTGCCGCGAATGGCACCGGCAACACGCCGGGTACGCAAAATTCGCCGCTGCTGCACGACCTTGGCGCCGCGCAACCCGCGCCGCAGATGATCGTGCATCCGGCGGGAATGTTGTTCGTCGCCGCTAAGGCGACAGCCAAACCGAGTCCGACCGCGACGCCGCTGGCCGCGCAGACCGCCATCAAGCTCGGCGTAAGCCAGCCCGGTTGGTATCACGTACCGCTGACCACACTCACCGCCAATGGACTCAAAGCCGGCAACGGCAACAAGCTGCATCTGTTTGCCGAAGGGGTGGAACAACCGCTCGAGATTAAATCGGGCGGAGTCGAGTTCTACGGCACCGGACTGGATACCCAAAGCACCGACACGCGGGTCTACTGGTTGGTCAATGGGGCGGTCAGCAAGGACCACGTCGCCACTTCCAAGCTGAAGAGCAAGGTGAACGCGGGCGCCGACTTCCTCAATAGCGTGGAGTTGCAACAGCGCATCACCTATTTCCCCGCGGCCAACGCTATCAATGGCATCGACTTCTTTGGCCAATTCGTGGATTCGACTGCGCTGGATCAAACCCTCACCACGGTAAATCTTTCCAGCACCGACAACGCGATGCTCGAAGTCGGACTGCAAGGCGCTGTCGCCGGACCGCACAGCGTTACCGTGGAACTCAACGGAGTGATGCTCGACACAGTCACCTTCAACGGTCTCACTAACGCGACCTTCGAACTTCCGGCGTCTTCGATCGAGAATGGCGCCAACACCATCACGCTCACTTCGGAATCGGCCGGCGACATCAGCCTGGTCGATCACCTTACGCTGAGCTACGAGCAGACCTTCACCGCGGTCGGCGACACGCTGGAATTCACGGCGCCGGGCTCGAATCTGGTGACGGTGACCGGGTTCACCAACTCGAAAGTTCGCATGATCGATATCACCGATCCGTCGGCGCCCGAGGAATTGTCGGTCAGCGCCAAGCGGCCTAAAGGCGCCACGACCTACACCGCGACCGCGACTGCACCCGGAACCGGCACCCGAACGATTCTGGCCTTCGGCGCTGAAATCGTGGCGACCCCGGATTCGGTCATGCTGCATACTCCGGCGACCTTGACCCCGTTCGCGGGTCCTGTCGATACCATCATGATTACCACCTCGACCCTGATGAGCGCGTTGCAGCCGCTGGCCGCGCATCGCGAGTCGCAAGGGCTGAACGTGACCATGGTGGATATCGCGCAGGTCTACGACGCCTTCAATTACGGTGAAAAAGACCCGGTGGCGATCCAGAACTTCCTGCTCTCGACCCAGAGCGCGGCCCATGCTCCGCACTACGTGCTGCTGGTAGGCGACGCCAGTTACGATCCGCGCAACTTCCTGGGTCTCGCCGCAATGCGTCCGGACCTGGTGCCGACCAAGCTCATCAACACCGACGCTTTCCAGGCGCTCAGCGATGGCTGGTTCGCCGACTTCCAAAACAACAACCAGACGCAAATGGCGATCGGGCGTTTGCCGGCGATCGTGTCTACCGATGTAACCGCGCTGGTGAACAAGATCATCGCGTACGATACGGTCACCCCGGGCAACTCCTTCCTGCTCGCCTCGGATGCCTCCGATTCGGGGGTGACGCCAACCTTTACCGACTCCAGCACCGCGTTGGCGAGCCTGTTGCCCTCCGGAGCGACGGTCACTCAAATCACCCGCGACCCGGTCAACAACAACTCGGCGGCGTTAATCAGCGCCATCGATGCCGGCCCCGACCTGGTGAATTACATCGGCCACGGTAACGAGAATACCTGGGGTGGATTGTCCTCTGATCAGAACTGGCTGACCGACACGGACACTCCGTCGCTGACTAACAGTCAACATCCGGCGGTCTTCGCGATGATGACCTGTCTCAGCGGCTTCTTCGCCGACCCGCAGGTCGAGAGCCTCGCCGAGTCGCTGCTGACTGCCAACGGCGGTGCGGTCGCGGTCTGGGCCTCGTCGGGACTGACGGTGCCTTCGGGACAGGTGGAAGCGGATCAAACGCTTTACGGTCTGCTGTTCACCAGCACGGCGCCGCCGGTAGGCGAAGCGACGCGCCAGGCGCAAAATTCGAGTTCCGATCCCGACGTCCAGCAAACCTGGAACCTCCTCGGCGATCCGGAGACCAACTTGCGATGATCGATGCTCAAAGCGAGCTCCCGCCTCGGTGCGGGAGCTCGCTTTTGCAAGGGCGTTGAGAGAGCCGAGGAGCCAGTTCCCTAAATGCGTGCCACACCCTTGGTCCAAAAGCCGGCCGCTTTCCCCCGCCCTCGTGATGGGGCGGGAGCGGCAAGGGCGAGTGCGCCGGCGGTTGCGAGACCTGTTTCAATCGCGCGCTCATTGAATCAAGCCGGGTTCACGGGTTGGGCGGACGGTTTCGCGTTCACCAGCTTCGGGGTGCGGATCGGCATCCGGGTAGACCAACCCGGCTTCAGTGGCCTCCTCCAAAGCGTACTGCCTCCTGGACATCGTCCCACTTCACCCAGTGTCTTAGAGCGGCTCTATTCGCTCGTACTAGGCGGTTTCACGCTCGAGGACGGAGGCGAGGATCCCTATCTTCTCTATGACGGCGCAGAACGCCTCGCTCGCGACCATGAACTACCTCGGATTCTGAAGGTTTTAGAGGCGCATATACGCCGTACGGTTGCGGAGATGGCGCCGCGTCGTGTATTCGTTCACGCGGGGGTGATTGAGCATGGCGGGCGCGCGATCGTGATTCCCGGCCCCAGCATGAGCGGGAAGAGCACCTTGGTCTCCGAGCTGATTAAGCTTGGGGCGAGCTACTATTCTGACGAATATGCGGTTCTCGATGAAAAGGGGATGGTATCACCATTCGCCAAGCCGCTTTCATTGCGCGCACCCGGAACTTACGCATCCACCGACTATACCGTCGAGCAGTTCGGCGCAACCGCCGGAGTGAAACCGGTTCCGGTCGGGCTGGTCGCCATAACCCATTACGCAGCAGGAGCTAAATGGCGTCCACGGCGACTCTCGGCGGGCAATGGCGCGCTGGCGTTGCTGGCGCATTCCATCGCTGCGCGGAGGCATCCTGAACGCGTGCTGAGCACGCTGAATCGGGCATTGGCGGACGCGGAGATAGTGAAGGGACCGCGCGGCGAAGCATCTGAGGTAGCTCATCAGATGCTTGAAGTTCTGCATCGCACCTCCGGCATAACGTCGGAGCGGGCACGTTTACCTTTTGAAACACTATATCGACGAGGGAAGTAGCAAAATGGCTGACATCAAACGCCCGAAAAATCCAACGGCGAGAAGCGAAAATCTACTGATCGAGGACGTAGCCGGCGAGTTGTTGATATACGACGTGAGCAACAATCGGGCCCATTGCCTCAACGAGAGCGCCGCCGCCATTTGGAAGCATTGTGACGGCAGCCAATCGATTGATAAGCTCGCCAACCATCTCTTTCCCAAGCTTGAGGCATCAGATGCACGGCAGCTGGTCGGCGTAGGGGTGGAGCGGCTGCGCCGCCGCCGCCTGGTGGAGAGCGCGCCCGCGGCCGCTGCGACGGTTGATTTGTCTAAACGCCAACTGCTCAAGAAGGTGGCAATCCTGGCTGCGGCCGCCGGCGTCGTAGCCCCCCTCGTCAGCACCGTCGTCGCACCGACTGCGGCTTACGCATTTAGCTGCATGCCCTCAGGTTTTCCCTGCTCTTCGCCTTTTCAGTGCTGCAGCGGTCTATGCCGTGATCTGCAGTGCGCTTGAGGAATTTTAGTGGAAATCTCGCAGGTCTATCGATGAGCCTCGGCTCCGAGCGACGAATTCGAGCAAAATATAGATAATACGACCTTTTCTTACCTCTTCGTTTGACATATGCGCAGCAAAGCGCGATACATCTTTATCCGTGGCGTCCTCTGCTTTTTGGGCGGGTAGACGTTGGGAACACCTCAAATCGAAGGTTCCTGGTACTTAGAGGTGAGGCGACGATATGAATGACGGCGGATGGACAGAGGCGAACGTAGTGGCCGCTGCGGTGCGAATTTTAGGCGGAGCGCAAAAGGTTGCAGACTCACTCGGAGTAAGCCGAAGTCAGGTTTATCGATGGATAAAGGCCCGGACGATGGCGCATGCGACCTATTTTTACGTCGCGAAATTGGCGAACCTCTCGGGAATCGAAACGGGATTTCTCGGTGGCGACGGTTCGCCATCAATGTCCGATGCCGGGAAAGAATTTTCGGTGAAGCAGCCGAACCGCCCCGCGAAGGTCGATCCTGCGCACTCAGTCGGACGCAATCGGACCAATCGTATTCGCGCCCTGCGACAGGAAGAAAAGCTCACGGGAACGAGGCACGCGCTTAATGGCGCGGCCAAAGTGAGCTGGCAAGAGGCATCAGATCGCCACATCGGCGGCGAGGAACTAGATCGGATTGAAGCGCAAAAAGGAGGGATACAGCAAACTTGCGTAATACAGAGCAACGGTGTGGCGCCCGGGAGTGGCGATCACTACGGGAGAAGAAGGACTCTGCGAACAAAAGGACAGGAGGAATCGCGTGAGCATCAGCCTTAGGAAGCCTAGATGGCTAGGGAAAGGCGCACTTGCGTTGGCGGCCGGAGCGGCTTTTCTGGCGTCAGTCTCGACGCCAGCCCGCGCGGTAATGTTGCCGGGTAGTGCGCTCTTCGGATACTACGACGTTAGCCCGCCAACCCGATCAGGGGAATTCGGATTCGGGTCTGGCGACAGTATCCTGACCTTGGTAAACCCAAATGGGAACGCCAATATTTCATTCGGAGCGGTTCTCGATTCATGCGCCATGATTTACGTTTTCGACGAAAATCAGGAAATGGGCGAGTGTTGCGGATGCCCTTTGTCGCCGGCTAAGGAAGAATCGTTTTCGATTGAACATAATCTGACCTCCAACTGGGCAGTTTCTAACCCCACTGGGGTCAATACTCATCAAGGCGTGATCGCCATCCGTGCGGTCGGTCAACCCAACGCGATCGGTTGTAATTCCTTCTCCGTTCCCGGAACGATCAATCCGGCGTGCAATGGCGGATGCGATCCCACCAACGGGTTCACCGCTACTCCCACCCTTTTGGGGAGCATCATTCACGTGCAGGACATTGATGGGACTGAGGATGAGACGGAAGTGTCGCTTTTCGACAACGGCACTGGAGATACTGCCCAAAACAATCCGTATTTGATTCAACAGTGCGCGGCAATTGTCGGCAACGGCACCGGCGGCGGAATCTGCACCTGCCCGAGCACAATCGAGTCGATCAGTGAATAGCATCAGAGGAGATCATCATATGCTCAAGCGTTGCGGGAACCTGCCGCGAGTCGGGGTAGGTTTTCTTGGTCTAGCTTTAGTCTTTATGTTTAGTCTAACCGCGCACGCGGAAAGCCTTCGCCGCGCCACCATCCAGTCCTCCGGGACCGGGATGATGGCTGGAGTTCCTGCGGGGGCGAATCCCGCCGCTGTCACCCCCGGCGATCCGCCTTCGGTTCAGCAATTTTCCTCTGCCGGTTCGGGTAATGTGAACTTCGACGGGCCGGCCTCGGATTGCATTGCGGCCGGACTCGTCTGCAACGTCGGCCAAAATTGCCAATGCCTGGAAGTTGACGGAAATGTTACAGACGGCCTAGGCCCCCTGTACCACGGTACCGCCTCCCTACTTCTCAATATTGTCATCACCTTCCCGAATGCACAGTATCCCAACGGGAACAATGTTGGAGAGGTGTGCTTTTTCGCTACTGGCGTCTTGTCGATCACCAGCACCGGTCAGTCGACGATCTCCTTCGACACCTCGGGGACAGCTTGCAATGGATCCATCCTGGGATCTCTGTTGTACACCGGTGGATTTAATATCGGACCCTCGACTGGTGGATTTTCGTCTGCGGTCGGCAGCGGTAACTTGAGCCTGGGCGCTGACTTCTTCAGCGACGTCGGTATCTTCGACGTTATCGGCGCGGGCACCGGCCTCAACTAACTCGAATCGCTAAACTTAGTCGACTCAAGGGCTCCATCGCGCTAACCACGGGATGGGGCCCTTTCTGTTGCTTCTCCGCGATTCAGCCCGTTCGCGCTTCAGCGCATAACTTCCGCGATAGCTCCCTTCGATAAAGGCGCGGTTCCCAGCGTCGGTGGGCACTGCGCCTCGCTCCATGCTCCGCTTTTATATTGCTCCAAGGCCAGGTTTACTGCCCGGATAGCCGCTCGCGGACCGCCTTGCCCCCGATAGTTTCCGACCGCGAACCGCATGACGTTCATCTTCGAAAATGTTCCGCCAGCACCGCTAAGTGCGTGCTGAACGGCGAGGCAGAGCGCTCGCCTGCCCTCGGTCTGGACATCGGCCGGTGCGGCACCGGTCGCCATCTGGTGGTACGGCCGAGGAGCGGTGGGTGGAACGGCTCGCTGCGGTATCGGCATCGCTGGTTGAAGATAGGGTTGCGTGGCCGTCAGTGCGCGACCTTCAGGCGCCGAGGAAGACGCCGGAAGAGAAGACCGTAAGGGGTTTCTCGCGGCAACGGCGGGCGGCGACGGTGGCGATTCAACTTTGTCCGTTTGATATCTCATCGAAACGAAAAAAATTGCGGTCAATAACACGGCCGGCACGCCATATCGAACCCAATCAGAATCGAGATAAGGGGTTGCGGCAACAATCCTGGGGGGAAGTTTCAGCATGAGGGGTACAACACGTTCGCTCTATCTCGTCGCTTCGTTCTCTCTGCCTGAAGCTGGACCCAGCACCACCACTATAGCCTCGGTTTCGTTCGTCAGTGAGAATCCGAACGCGATCATTGAAGGATCGTTTGACGGTTCCATGATATCATGTTGCTCACTCTAGTTACTCAATCGCGTGGTACACTGTGATGTCGGCGGTTATTGTCAAATCTGCGGAGTCGCGCTCCTCAGGATGAGATTACCGGTGGAACGAGAACAGATGACATTGCAGACGGGAATCGGTCGCACCTTGGCCTCAAACGCCTCCGAATCAAGCGGCAGCAGCATCGTGAATCATCGCACCGATGTAGAACTAAGCGTGGTAATTCCTTGCTTGAACGAGGCTCAAACGCTGGCAGGATGCGTGGAGAAGGCGCAACGAGCGATCCGCGAAAACGGCATCGCAGGTGAGGTTGTCGTCGCGGACAACGGGAGCTCCGACGACTCGCGAGAAATAGCCGAGCGCATGGGCGCTCGAGTGGTTGCGGTCGCCGCGCGCGGTTACGGCAACGCCTTGATGGGTGGAATCGGCGCTGCCCACGGGAAGTTCATCATCATGGGCGACGCCGATGGCAGTTACGATTTCGAGGCCATCCCGGTCTTCCTCGGGAAACTGCGTGAAGGTTTCGACCTGGTCCAAGGTTGTCGCTTGAAGTCAGGGGGCGGCACGATTAGGCCGGGTGCCATGCCGCTGCTACATCAACGGTTCGGGAATCCGTTTTTTTCCCTGGTCGCCAAGCGATGGTTCAACTCCGAGATCCACGATGTCTACTGCGGTTTGCGCGGATTCTCCAAGGCGCATTTCGAGCGCCTCGAGCAGCGCTGCACCGGGATGGAATTCGCAACCGAAATGATCGTGAAGTCGTGCTTATTCGGCGCGAGAATCGCCGAAGTTCCAATCACGCTCCACCCCGACGGCCGCAGCCGCGCACCTCATTTACGAACCTTTCGCGACGGGTGGCGTACTTTGCGCCTGTTCCTGGTCTGCAGTCCCCGTCAGCTGTTCCTGGTGCCAGGCGTGATTCTAATCGCGCTGGGACTACTGGCCTATTTTCTCGCGATGCCCGGACTCCAGATCGGCGCCATGCATTTCGACGCTCATACGCTGTTGTTCGGAAGCCTCGCGATCCTGTGCGGATATCAGGCGATTTTTTTCGGCATCTTTGCCAAAGCGCTCGCCGCCAGGGAGGGTATCTTGCCTGAGGATCCCTACGTTAGACGAATCCTCGCTTCGGTTTCTCTCGAAGTGGGATTGATCGTCGCGACCGCCGCGCTGCTGCTCGGCCTGACCCTGCTACTGCTCGCGTTCAATCAGTGGCGTCTGGCTCACTTTGGGAGTTTGCAATACGCGCACACGATGAGGCTGGTGGTGCCGGGACTCACCCTCACGGCGCTGGGTTTCCAAACTATCCTGTCAGCTTTCCTGCTGAGCATTCTGGACCTCGGGCGACGCGGGCCGGAATGGCTTTCGCGTTCAAATCCAGTCTAGCTGCGAAATGCAGCGTTCTCTCGAAGACCCAACTTGCCGGCGCGGGATAGAGACCTAGCTGGTTGCGACTCTCGATCACCGACAAATTCAGCTCCTCGAAGGTCTGCTGCCATCGTTGCCGCGGCCAGTAGCGAGCTGACCACGCGAAGCTGTATCCCGCGTTTCCGATCAAATCCATAAACCGCAAGATCATTCGGTCCGGCTGCCCTTCAGCGAAGTGATCCTTGATCAGAATAGATTGGCGTGCGACTCGTGCCGCCTCTTGCAGCAGGACACGCGGGTCCGCGGCGTGATGGAGAACGTCAATGAATATGACCGCGTCGTAACTTTTGTCCGCGCACGGGATCGCACGGCCGTCGAACGGACGCACCGGTATCAACGCTTCGGGACGCGGGAAAAGGTCGATTCCCTCAATCGCGAGGTCACCCCGCCGCGCCATGATAGCTTGATCAATTAATCCATCCCCGCAGCCCACGTCGAGGATGGTCTTCGCGTCGTGGGCAATCAGTTCAGTTAGATTCCGAGCGATCGCGTCGGCGCGGCTCTCGCGAACAAATAGTCCATGCAGCTTGCGGATTGCGGCTGAGAAACCAGGCTCCACTTTCGGAAGCTTCTCACCTCGCTATGCGGTCCGCAAGCGACGGGCCGAAAACTGCGCGAGAAAGAAACCGCGCCGCCCTCGCGACGGTTATTCCCGTCGAAAAGCGGCGCGAGGTTCATCTAATCACTAGCTGTTTGTCAGTAGCTATTTGTTAGACCCCGATCCCGATACCGCTTGCAGCAGGACAGCCTGCGCCGTCATCGCAATACTGCCGGACATGGTCGCGGTGGCAGAATAGGTAGACGACGCATTGCCTGCCGAGGGAGCGGCGAGGTCACCGAAGGCGACGGTGAAGCCCTCCACCGATGAAGCAGTGTCGAAGCGCTGACTCAACACACTCGGCAGCGCAACGGTTGGACCCGCATGGGACTGAGCACCGTAGAAGTAGACCTGCAACTCGTTGTTGTTGCTGGGGGTCAAGGACGGCGCGGACACGGAGAGCGGACTCGATCCCGCGACCGCGGTTCCCGAGGCGCTATCAATCGGCGCAGTCGCAACCCCTCTCCAATCGCCCATTACACCCGCCGCCCAATTCGAGCTGATGTTCCATCCATACGAGGAAGGCTCATTCCCTCCCGCAACCTTGTAATAGAGCCATGAGGTAATCAGATTGCCGTCAGTTACCGAATCATGACGAATGCTAGTCCATCCACCTGGTGGCGTCGGTACATCCGAGCCGCTGCCATCGTAGACGACTATCTGAGCCAGCAAGACATCGCCCGACTCGACTCCAGATGGTAGACCCACAGTTACCGTCGTCATCGCAAGGCTGGAGCTGCTCAACGGACCCGAGCCGACGAAAGTTATCGTGCCGGGTGTCGCAACCCCGGTGGGCGCGGCAGTCGTGGTGGCCTTCGCGGTGGTGGTTGGAGTCGGAACGGTGGTCGGGACCACGGTGGCGGTAATGGTTGGAACCGGGGTCATCGTTGGAGTGGGGGACGCGCTTTGTCCAAGGACAAGCAGAAGGTCCTGCCCGATCATCGCCGCACTGCCCGACACGCTGGCCGTCGCCGGATAGGTAGCGGCCGCATTGCTGGCTGAAGGAGCCGTGAGATCCGAAAATGCCAGGGTGAAGCCTTCCTTCGAAGATCGATCATCGAAGAGCTGAGCCTGCGGTCCCGCCAGAACGATGCTTGGCGCGGAACCGGACTGCGAGGCATAGAAATAAAGCTCCATTTCGTTATTGCTGCTGGGAGTTAGCGACGGCGCAGAGACCGAAACCGGACTGGCGCCGATTGCCGTCGCACCCGCGGCACTATCGATAGGCGATGCAGAAGCGCCTCTCCACGCACCCATCACGCCCGCGGCCCAATTAGAGCCGATGTTCCAACCGTAGGAACCTGGCTCATTCGCGCTCGCGACCTTGTAGTAGAGCCATGAGGTC
>Ga0074044_10002407_pt1 | contig 16379 bp, 15 predicted proteins | sample BogForMeECP23OM1_FD_94443 | JGI IMG/M metagenome (GOLD analysis project Ga0074044, IMG submission 94443) | Bog forest soil microbial communities from Calvert Island, British Columbia, Canada - Bog Forest MetaG ECP23OM1 | ecosystem: Environmental > Terrestrial > Soil > Wetlands ...
AACGCCGCCTCGTTCGAGGAATGGGTGGAGAAATGCCTCGCGCCCACGCTCTCGAAAGGCGACATCGTGGTCATGGATAATCTATCGAGCCACAAGGGACCCGAGGTCGAGAAACTCATCAAGACGGTCGGGGCCGAGTTGCGATACCTGCCATCCTACAGCCCCGACATGAACCCGATCGAGAAGGCCTATTCCAAGCTGAAGGCCTTCTTGCGAAAAATCGCTGAAAGAACCGTGGCCGGCTTGCTCGCCGCCCTCGATACCTGCGCGGCCATATTCAAACCAACTGAATGCGCTAATTACTTCAAGGCCTGCGGATATGATACAGGTTGATCGGAGACCGCTCTAGCTAGCCTCGCAGCGCCCGCTGTTGCAAAAGTGCGCCTTATGCGGCGGTCGCAGCGCTGCCCACGCACACGCCAACTACAAGATATTGGGGGGTGACACCATGACCCGCAGCAAGATGGGACATAAGAACATTCCCTTCCTTCCCGTGATATGGCAGTTCATCGGCTCGCAACGCCGACAGACTTAGCGCCGACAAGGCAGCGCCAAGTCCGGCTTTCATAGCGACGCGGCGTGTCATCTTCATTGGAGCTTGCTCCCGGCGTCGTATTGTCATGGTCCGCATTCCCTTGGAACGATTGTGTGACTGCGCTATGTCGAAGAATTCCGTGACGCTTACGCTATCGGTGCCGGGAGCCGGCAAACCCTGCTGCGAAAAATTGCGGCTTTCGCAGTAACGCTTATGCGCCCTACGCTTGCTACAGCCCGAGTTCCGTCAGACCAGGATGATCATCGGGCCGCCGCCCGAGCGGCCATCGATACTTCCGCTCGCTCTCGGCGATCGGCAAATCGTTGATGCTGGCGATCCGCCACCGGTTGAGGCCATGCTCGTCGTACTCCCAGTTCTCGTTTCCGTATGACCGGTACCAATGACCACTGTCGTCGTGCCACTCGTACGCAAAACGAACAGCGCGATTCTCGTGAAATGCCCAGATTTCCTTGATCAGGCGATAGTCCAGCTCCCTGTTCCATTTCCGGGTCAGGAAAGCCTGCATACTCTCACGCCCTTGCAAAAACTCAGCGCGATTGCGCCTTTTTGCCATCCGGCGAATAGCCGAGCGACACCCGCACAGGATCGCGGGTGTTCCAGGAATCTTCGGCAAGACGAACCTTCTGTAACGCGGATTCCATCGTGAACGGGGGTAACGGGGGGCGATTCTCAACTTGCACGGATTATTCCTCCGCTCATCACACGGTTGCGCAGGACACTTCGTTCCCGGCGTCTGACGTAAGTCTCTATTTGGCTGAGGGTTACATCACGTCGCTAAAGGTCGGCGATGCGCGATGTCGGCCAACAGCCCCGGCAATTGCAATCGCATTAGACTAAACAGCGCATTTTGAATAAGCACATCTTGTGTTTTTTCTGGACGGAATCGAAATAATACACTGGGGTTTGGCCCATATCTGTATGCGCTCGCAACCTGTTAAGCGCTCCTTCACGCAGCGTCGCGATGCACCGGCCACCTTCTCCCGCGAGCGGTCGCGCGCGGGAGAACGGAGCGCGGCGGGCCACAAAATTGAACGTCGGCGACCCGCCTCGCTCTCGCGCGGGTCAAGAACGTGCGCTCGTTTATTCGCGTCGCCGACCATAAGGTCAGGATAGCCCGAACCTGAATCCGCCTCAGCGCCCGCCGGCGCCGGACGTTTTCGGTGCGCGGGTGGTCGTCCAGGCAGACGCGGCGGCGGCGACCTGGAGCGCGCCGCCGAGCAGCATGGCGAGGCGCAATCCGCTCGGCCCGCCTCCTCCGATGGCGAAAACCGCCCCGAGGACCGCAACGCCGATCGTCGCGCCGGCCATGCGTGCAACATTGATGAGCGCGGCGGCGGTCCCCGATCGCGCCGCCGGAACCGCGCCGAGCAATTTGCGTCCAACGTCCTGCTGTTCATCCTGCCGTTGAAGGCCGAGGGCGCGAGCCTTCCCAAGGTAGCCGAGGCCTTGAATGCTCGGAGCATTGCAATGGCGCGCGGCGGGACATGGGCCGCGACGCAGGTGGCGGATATCCTTCGCCGAGCGGGGGGTCATAGCCATCCCAAAATGGCGTTCGCCGTCGTCAATCCGAGCTTCTCGACTGTATTCCGCGCTCCGAGTTTCGCGTCGAACTTTGCGTTACGAATGCTGAGCGTGCGCCTCCCACCAAGAGGTGCACGCCAGCACTTGCGAACACGTCAGTATACGTGCCGCCGAGTCACTCGACGAGCCGTTCTGCGTGTTGAACGGTGCGCAACTCCTGCCCGCGTCACGGCCTTGACCACCAAGTCGCCCGATCGCGCTGTTGTTTCAACGGCCGCGGCGGAATAGCCAAATGGAGCGGCTTGTGCGCCGCCAAAGGCACCAGACGAAATCACGAAAGCGAGGCCCAGCAATACGGCTGGAAACTTCAGGAACTTCATTGATTCTTCCTCCCTGTCATCCGAGTCTTGTCATGCGAGCGGCACAGAAGGCCAATCCCCGAAGGGTAACCTGCCTGCAGAAAAAGCATCGGGCACTACTTTAGCCCGCGCAAGACCGCATTTTGACGCACGTTGGTGCGGGGCTCTCCCCTCAGTTGAGACGAGCCTACCTTACTGGCCGTTGACGGGAATCGCGAACAGGACGACGTTGGCAGATCGCGGGCGCGAGATCGAGCTCACGCCGAAAGGGCAGCTCGAATTGAAGCGCCGGCTCGACATCGACGCGCGGCCGGGCGCGCTCTCGCCTTCCGCGCCGGAGCCTGGGCCACAAAATTGACGTCGGGCCGCGATAAGGGGCCTCGCCGTGGCCGCAAAGAAACGATGACCGCGCATTCAAGGTCTGCGCTAGGGGACACGGAAGGTATCGGAGGATGCCTGCCGACATGAACGACCGTAGCAGCGAGTCAAATCCGACCGACGCGCCTCGGGCAGGCGAGGGAAGTGGTTCGGCTGTTTCCGCCCGCGGAGCGGCGCAGACACTTCCTGGCGCCGCGCCAGCCCCGCCCCAGGGCCATCACACGGGGAAGCGACGGCTGCTGATCGGTGTGCTGGGCGTTCTGATCCTGGCCGCCGCCCTCTGGTTCGGCATTCCCTGGGTCCAGACGACGCTCAACACGGTTTCGACCGACGACGCCTACGTCAACGGACACGTCACGTTCGTGGCCGCCCGCGTCCGAGGCCAAGTATCGCGCGTCCTCGTCGACGACAACTACCGGGTGCGTCGGGGAGACCTTCTCGTCGAACTGGACAAGGAGCCCTTTCAGATCGCGGTCGCGGTCAAGAAGGCGGCCGTCGATACGGCGACGGCAGAGCTGGGGGTAGCGAAGGCCAAGGTACGCGGCATCGAAGCGGAGGCCATGAGCCGGCGCCGGGCACTGGAGCACGCCATCGAGGACGTCGACAACCAGGTCGCCCTGCTGCGCGCCAGGGTTGCCGGTGTCGACAAGAGCCAAGCCGAGCTCGTCCTGGCTCAGCTTGACTTCGATAGGGCCGCCAAGTTGGTGGTGTCGAGCGATATCCCCCGAGCGGAGTACGACCGGCGGCAGGCGGTCTTGTTGGCGGACCGCGCGGACGTTACCGCGGCGCTGGCCGATGTCCGTCAAATCCGTGCGTCTTTGGGTTTACCGCTGCAACCCGAGAAGGGAGATCTCGGCCAGGTTCCGCCCGATATCAATCAAACCTTTTCTTCCGTGCTCCAGGCGCAGGCGGGGCTGATTCAGAGTGCGGCTCAACTCGGCGTCATCCATTCGTTCGAGGAGGGGCCCAGTCACATGGTCGAGGCGTTCGAAAAAGAAGGCGACGTCAATAGCACCTTCGCTCGGCTGGCGGCCGACGCGCCGGACGTCAAGCAGGCCGAGGCCAAGCTCGATGTCGCCAAGCGCGATCTCGACCAGGCCGAGCTGGATCTCCGCTACTGCGACGTCCTCGCGGAGATCGATGGGGTCATCACGCGCCGAAACGTCAATCCGGGCGACAATGTCCAAGTTGGCCAGGGTCTCATGGCGATCCGCTCGCTCGATGAAATCTGGGTTGACGCCAATTTCAAGGAGACGCAGCTGGGTGATCTGCGTATCGGCCAGCCTGTCGATCTCTATGTCGACATGTATGGCGACCGCCATGTGTTCAAGGGGCGCATTTCCGGCTTTACCGAGGGGACCGGATCGACGCTCGCGCTGCTGCCGGCGGAGAACGCAACCGGCAACTTCATCAAGGTGGTGCAGCGACTGCCGGTTCGCATCGACCTCGAGAACTACGATCCGGACAAGAGTCCGCTGTTTATCGGCACGTCGGTTGTCCCTTACGTCTACTTTAATCAGCCGCCCACCGGACCCGATGCCGGCAAGTTTTTGCAGACATCTGTGCCTGAACCACAAACGGGGGGTTCGACTGCAAACCCACCGGGCGCAAAGAAGTGACAGCCGCGGCGCTTTCGCCCGCCGGATCCCATGTTGCCCGGAACCCCTGGCTGGTGGCCGTCATAGTCGTAGTGCCGGCGTTCATGGAGGTGCTCGACACCACCGTCGCGCTGGTGTCGCTGCGCTACATCGCGGGAGGCCTGTCGGCTGCCGCCGATGACGCAGAGTGGGTTATCACCAGCTACCTTGCCGCCAACGCCTTCATCCTGCCGATTACCGGCTGGCTGAGCGCTCACCTGGGTCGCCGCAACTACTTCCTGGGGTCGATTGCAATATTCACCCTCAGCTCTTTGCTGTGCGGATTAGCTGGCAGTCTGGGTCAACTGATCCTGTTCCGCGTCATCCAGGGTCTCGCGGGCGGCGGTCTGCAACCCGGCAGTCAGGGGATATTGCTGGATGCCTTCCCGCGGGAAAGGCAAGGCGTAGCCATGACGCTGTTCGGCTTTGCTGTGCTGATCGCGCCGGTGGTGGGTCCGACCTTGGGCGGTTGGATAACGGACACTTACAATTGGCGCTGGTGCTTTTTGATCAACGTTCCCGTCGGCATCGTAGCGCTCGGCGCATGTTACGCCGTGCTTCGCGATCCGGATTATCTTGTCGCCCAGCGTGCGGAGTTGAGGAAGCAGCCGTTCGATTTTGACGCGGTCGGCTTGTCGCTTCTGGCCATTGTCATAGTCTCGTGGGAAGTGGTGCTGAGCAAGGGCCAGGAGTGGGACTGGCTGGGGGATCCATTCTGGCGCGTCCAGACGCTCGTCATTTCATTTGGGGTGGGTTTGGTTGCCTTGATCTTCTGGGAGTTGCGTCACCGCAATCCCGTGGTCAATTTCCGCGCGTTGAACGAACGCAACTTTGCCGCCTGCTGCATCATCATCTTTTGCGCTTACCTTGCGCTCTTTGCAGGCACCAAGTCACTGCTTGGTCTGCTGCAAACCCTGTTTGGTTATGATGCGCTGAGCACCGGGTTGGTGATGTCGCCTTCCGGAATCTTCGCCGTCCTGGCAATGCCGATCGTCGCCCGCCTGATCGGCCTGAAGGTGGATGCGAGATGGCTGATCGCCGCAGGGCTGTTGATCATGACCGCGGGAAACTATTGGATGTCGCAACTCAACCTCGACATCAGCCCAGGCCAGGCTGTTTGGCCCCGGGTGCTCCTGGTCATGGGGCTTTCGGTATGTTTTGCTCCCGCGAACGTAGCCGCGTACCTCTATACGCCACTCGCGTTGCGCGGGGCGGCCATTGGCCTGTTGAGTCTCTTGCGCAACGAGGGGGGCAGCGTCGGGGTGTCGCTGTCCCAGACCTTCCAAGAGCGGCGTGATCAGTTTCACGTTCTGCGGCTTGGGGAGTATCTTGATCCCCTAAATGCAGCCGCCAGCAGCTTTCTCGCGCGGGCTCAGGCGTTCTTCGTTCAACAAAATGGCGATCCAGCCGCCTCCCAGCAACTGGCTGTGCAGCAACTCGAAAATCTGCGTCAGCAGCAGGCGTCCTCGCTGGCTTTTTTTGACACCTTTTGGATGGCGGCTGTGTTGACGTTTGTGGTCGCGTTCGCGGTATTGTTCATGAAACGTTCCGTGGCTGAGAAAGGCGGTCAAGCGGGTCCAGAATGATCGATTGCTGCGCCTATTGCATCCATATGCATCCGAACGAAGCACGCGCTTCCGGCGAAACTGAGGAGCGCCTTTATCTGCTCGATGATTGGCATGAATCGCCGCTCTACGGCGAGCGCGAACGCGCCACCCTGGCCCGGACCGAAGCGGTGACTTTGGCCTCAAAGACCGAGATTCCCGATGGGATCGACGAACAGGCGCGTCAGCACTTCTCCGAAACGGAGCTGGTCAACCTGACCCTGTGCGTTGCTGCAATCAATGCGTGGAACCGCGTTGCAATCGGCTTCCGGGCGGTTCATCCGATGCACTGGAAAGGCGTGTCCTGACAACGAGGCGCAGCGGCAGCTCCGCTGGGATCGATCTCCGCACTTCAGCCGAGAGCGAGTCCGCCGAAAACATAACGCGGGTTCGCCTCGGCTCCTTCGAGTTGAGGAAGAAGGGCGTTTCGCGCTTCGATCTGCGCGATCCCTACCACCTCGCCGTTGCATTGACGTGGCCGCAATTCCTCGCAGCCTTGCTCGCGCTTTATCTGACAGTGAATGTCGTCTTCGCCACACTCTATTGGCTGGTCCCCAGTTCGGTGGCGAATGCCCGGCCGAATAGCTTCGTGGACGTCTTCTTCTTCAGCATCCAGACGATGGCGACGGTCAGCTATGGAGAGATGTATCCGGCGACCTTATACGGTCATGCGGTAGCGGCAATCGAGATCATCTGCGGACTCGCGTTCACCGCCATCCCGAGGAGGCGGGAAATTGAATGCCCTCGTCCGGCGCGTTCTGCGCGCTCTGACTTCGCGCCCCTTCGTGTCCGTCGTGGTGAAAGCTCTGTCACCACAAAGACCTACAAGATACACAAAACAATACGTTTTCCGGCATTCGGCCGCCGGCTCAGTCGCGGCTGAATCGCGACTTCCAAACATCGGATTTGAGGGTCCATCTGGCGTCGGCGCCGAATCTCCATGCTTTGCGCGTCCTTCCACCTGTTATCTCCCTGTTATGCGCGAATTATCTCCCTGTTATGGTCCTGTTCCGCGTGCGCGGCCAATTTTTGTCCAACAGATTGTTATTTAAATGGATTTTCCTGCGAAACTGGTCCGGAGACCGCCAATTCTGCCTGTTTTCTGCCTGTTATCAGGGGTTATCAGGGAGAATCACGGCGCCATAGCCCCTCTCCTCCCCGGGCTTGACCCCGAGTTCGCTTCCCAGCAAACTCGGATGGAGCCCCGGCGACTTGAGATGTGTGAATGCGGTAGCCCCCCGCGCAAGACCATGAGCCCTCCGGCGCTCGTCACCGGAGGCTGACCCGCGTTCCAGCCGGAGGCTGACCCGCGTTCCAGACTGCATGGCGCGCCGGCGCGAGGCGGATCTCCGCGCCCGCGCGGGCCACAAAATTGAACGGCTGCTCGCGATAATTGTGTTTGGCCTCGCCGCGGTCGCACGGGATAATCCGTGCGCTTCCAGGGTCTGCGCCTTAAGCGCTTTCCTTTAACCTCAATGACGCTATTGCGTTAACAGCGCGATGATAGCGCTCGTGAACAGCCGAGCCGGGATGACGCCATGGCGGACGACGAACTCGACCTTCGAACGCTCTCCGACGACGAACTCGTCGAGCAGATGCACGACGACCTCTACGACGGCCTCAAGGAGGAGGTCGAGGACGGCGTCAATATCCTGCTCGAGCGGGATTGGGCGCCCTACGACGTGCTGACCAAGGCGCTTGTCGAGGGCATGCGGATCGTCGGCATCGACTTCCGCGACGGCATCCTGTTCGTGCCGGAAGTGCTGATGTCGGCCAATGCGATGAAGGCCGGCATGGCGATCTTAAGGCCGCTCCTCGCGGCGACCGGGGCGCCGAAAATGGGCACGATGGTGATCGGCACCGTCAAGGGCGACATCCACGACATCGGCAAGAATCTCGTCTCCATGATGATGGAAGGCGCCGGCTTCGAGGTGTTCGACATCGGCATCAACAACAGCGTCGACAAATATCTCGCGGCGATCGAGAAGCATCAGCCCGAAATCCTCGGCATGTCGGCGCTGCTGACGACGACCATGCCCTATATGAAGGTCGTCATCGACACGCTGAAGGAAAAAGGCATTCGCAACGACCACATCGTGCTCGTCGGGGGCGCGCCGCTCAACGAAGCTTTCGCGGAAGCGATCGGCGCCGACGCCTATTGCCGCGACGCGGCGGTGACGGTCGAAACCGCCAGGACCCTGCTCGCCCGCCGGCAGGGCGCTATGCAGGCCCACGAACAGGTCTGATTCGCAGTCCCATGACTCTCGCGCCCGCGGCCGACATCGACGCCGAGGCGAGGTATTCCCGCCGCAGAGAGGGCGCGCGCAAGGTGCTCGTCATCGCGTGCGGCGCGGTGGCGCGCGAAGTGCTGGCGCTCAGGCTCGACTGGATCGATCTCGCCTGCCTGCCCGCGAGCCTCCACAACCGCCCCGAGCGGATTCCCGAGGCGATGCGGAAGAAGATCCGCGCCAATCGCGCCGCCTACGACGAGATCCTGTGCCTCTACGGCGATTGCGGAACCGGCGGCGCCCTCGACCGCGTCCTCGCCGAGGAAGGCGTCAAGCGGATCGCGGGCGCGCATTGCTACGCCTTCTACGCGGGCGAGGAGATCTTCGCCGCGCTCGCCGAGGAGGAGCCGGGGACCTTCTACCTGACCGACTTCCTCGCCCGCCATTTCGACACGCTCGTCTTCAAGGGGCTCGGCCTCGACCGCTTCCCGCAACTGCGCGACGACTATTTCCGCGCCTACCGCCGCGTAGTCCATCTCGCGCAGGTCGACGATCCCGAGACCACCGAGAAGGCCAAGGCGGCGGCCGAACGGCTCGGCCTCGCTTACGAGCGCCGCTTCACCGGTCTTGGCGGCCTGGCGCGGTTCCTCAACGAACAGACGCGAGACGACTCGATCGAGAAGAAGGCGACGCCATGGCCAGCCTGATCACCCTCTACTGGCGCGACATCCCGAGCCAGGTCATCGTCAAGTCCGGACGCCAGGCCGCCAAACGGGAATTATCCGAGCGCTTCATCCGCGCCATCGACGCCGCGGCGATGCACGCCAAGGCTAGGAGCGCGGACGACTATCTCGCCGACTGGCGTCGCAGCGAGCCCGTCGCCTGCGGCGACGATCTCGAGAGCGAAGCCGAAGCGGCGGCGGCGCGGCTCGAGGCCGAGTACGACACGCACCGCCTCGCTGTCCTGGCCAAGCATGACGGGCGCGAAGCGCCGCCGTGACGCGGCTCGCCCCTTGCGCCTTCGAGCCGCGCGGCAAGCGGCCGCCGCCCGAACGCAAGCCTCGCATGAGGCTGTGGAGCGTGCGGCACACGGCGCTCTTGGAGCGCGTCTATGCGCGCTTCGAGGCGGCGGTCGCGCGTGCGGCGCCCATGCTCGCGCGCGTCGGCTACGACCGGCTCGAGCGCCCTACCGCAGCGCTCGAGGCGGCGGTCAAGGGCTTCCTCTTCGATTGCCGCATGTGCGGCGACTGCGTCCTGTCGAATACCGGCATGTCCTGCCCGATGAACTGCCCGAAGGCGATGCGCAACGGCCCTTGCGGCGGCGTCCGCGCCGACGGCAATTGCGAGGTCTATCCCAAAATGCACTGCGTCTGGCTCAAGGCCTACGAGGGCAGTCTCGCCATGCGAGGCGGCGCCGCGATCGCGGAGATCCTGCCGCCGCTCGATCATGGCCGCAAAGGCTCTTCGACCTGGCTGCGTCTGGCGCGCGAAACGGCAAGCGCATGAGCGCCGCGCCCCACCCGCACGACCTCGGCGCCGATCCGTCCGCGCCGCTGATCGACCTGCCCGGCCATTCGTCGCGCGGGCGGCTCGAGCGGGTGCTCAGGCGCGGAGAATTCGCCGTCACGACGGAATTGAGCCCGCCCGATTCGGCCGACGCGGACGAGGTGCGCGCGGCGGCGGAGGCGTTCGAAGGCTGGGTCGACGGCATCAACGCCACCGACGGCTCGGGCGCCCATTGCCACATGTCGAGCGTCGCCGTCTGTGCGATCCTCACCCGGATCGGCTATTCGCCGGTGCTGCAGATCTCCTGCCGGGACTCGAACCGCATCGCCATCCAGGGCGCGGTGCTCGGCGCGGCGGCGCTCGGCGTCGGCAACGTGCTATGTCTCACCGGCGACGGCGTGCAATGCGGCGACCACCCCGAGGCCAAGCCCGTCTTCGACCTCGATTCGATCTCGCTTCTTTCCGTCATCCGCATGATGCGCGACGAGAGCCGGTTTCTGTCGGGCCGCCGGTTGACGACGCCGCCGCGCCTGTTTCTCGGCGCGGCTGAAAACCCGTTTGCGCCGCCGATCGATTTCCGTGTGCCGAGGCTCGCGAAGAAAATAGCCGCCGGCGCCCAGTTCGTGCAGACGCAATATTGCTTCGACCTCACGATGTTTCGCGCGTTCATGGGACGCGCGCGCGACATGGGTCTCGACAAGCGCTGCTTCATCCTGGCCGGCGTCGGGCCGCTCGCCTCGGCCAGAGCGGCGCGCTGGATGCGCGCCAATGTCGCCGGCGTGCATATCCCCGAATCGATCGTCGCGCGGCTCGAAGGCGCGGCCGACCAGAAGGCGGAAGGCAAGCGGATCTGCGTCGAGATGATCCAGGCCCTGCGCGAGGAGCCGGGCGTGGCCGGCGTCCATGTCATGGCCTACCGGCAGAGTCGGACGGTCGCCGAAATCGTCGCCGAGTCCGGCGTCTTGAGCGGCCGCGCCCCCTGGCGGCGGTCGTTCGTCGCCAATATGCAGCCGGTCGAGAGTTTGGAGGGGGGATGAGACGCCCTCTTCGCCATTGCGACCCCGAGCGTAGCGAGGGAGAAGCAATCCAGCGAACGTCGTCCGCCCTGCGGCCCTTGGATTGCTTCGTCCCCCCGGGCTCAGAGCCGGGGGTCCTCGCAATGACGTGAATCTGAAAGAGAGCAGCCCATGACTGAAACCCTCGTCTCCTCCGCGTCGAAAGAGGCCGTCATCGGCTTCGAACGCCGGTTCGTGATGATCGGCGAGCGGATCAACCCGACCGGGCGCAAGCAGCTCGCGGCCGAAATGGCGGCCGGCGACTATGGCCGGGTGGTCGCCGAGGCGATCGCCCAGGTCGAGGCCGGCGCACAGATGCTCGACGTCAACGCCGGCATCCCGCTCGCCGACGAGCCGCGCATCCTCGCCGAATGCATCAAGCTCGTGCAGGAGACCGTCGACGTTCCGCTGTCGATCGATTCCTCGATCGTCGACGCGCTCGAGGCGGGGCTCGCTGTCTACAAGGGGAAGCCGCTCGTCAATTCGGTCACGGGCGAAGAGGAGCGGCTCGAGCGGGTGCTGCCGCTCGTCAAGAAATACGGCGCGGCCGTCATCGCCATCTCCAACGACGAGACCGGCATTTCGGAGGACCCGGACGTACGCTTCGCGGTCGCCAAAAAAATCGTCGAGCGCGCCATGGACCACGGGATCAGGCGCGAGGACGTCGTCGTCGATCCGCTGGTGATGCCGGTCGGCGCGATTGGCGACGCCGGCGTGCGGCTCATGCATCTCCTCCGCCGGCTGCACGGCGAGCTCAAGGTCAACACCAGTTGCGGCGCCTCGAACTTCTCCTTCGGCCTGCCGAACCGGCGCGGCCTCGCGGCCTCCTTCCTGCCGATGATGATCGGCGCGGGGCTCACCTCGGCGATCATGAATCCGCTCCACCCCGAGGATCTCCAGGCGATTCTCGCGGCCGACGTGGTGATGGGACACGACCCCAACTGCGGCGCCTGGATACGCAAATATCGCGAGCCCGCGCCGGCCGGCGAGGCTTCCGGCGGACGGCGCGAAGGGCGCCGCCGCGCCAAGGCATAAGAGATCCGCTTTGAGCGCTTATCGCGTCGTCTTCACGCCGTCGGGCAAACGCGGCGACTTCGCGGAAGGGACGAGCCTGCTCGCCGCGGCGCGCACGCTCGGCGTCGATCTCGATTCGGTCTGCGGCGGGCGCGGTATCTGCGGGCGCTGCCAGATCGAGATCGCCGAAGGGCAGTTCGCCAAGCACGCGATCGATTCGCGCGCCGACCATGCGACGCCGTGGAATGAGGTCGAACAGCGCTACGCCGACAAGCGCGGAAAGCTCGCACAGGCGCGGCGGCTCGGCTGCCAGGCGAAGGTGTGCGGCGACCTCGTCGTCGACGTGCCGGCGGAGAGCCAGGTCCATCGGCAGGTGGTGCGCAAGCGCGCCGAGGAGCTTCCGATCGAGATCGATCCGGTCGTGCGGCTGCACTACGTCGAGGTCCGCGAGCCGAACCTGCGCGAGCCGTCGAGCGACTTCCGCCGCCTGCAGGAGGCGCTCGCCGAGCAATGGGGCGTCGCCGACGCCTCGGCGGACCTTGCAACGCTCAGGAACCTGCAGAAGATTCTGCGCGGCGGCGAATGGAAGGCGACCGCCGCGGTGCGCAAGGGCCGCGACATCGTCGCGATCTATCCCGGCTTCGCCGACCGCGCCTTCGGCGTCGCCGTCGACGTCGGCTCGACCACCATCGCCGCCTATCTCTCCGATCTCGCGACCGGGGCGGTCGTCGCCTCGGTCGGCGCGATGAACCCGCAGATCCGCTTCGGCGAAGACCTCATGAGCCGCGTCTCCTATGTGATGATGAATCCGGGCGGCGATGCGGAGCTCACGCTCAGCGTCCGCGAGGCGATGAACGCGCTGATCGGCGAAGCGGCGGCTCAAAGCGGCGTCGCGCGCGGCGAGATCGTCGAGGCGACCCTGGTCGGCAATCCGATCATGCATCATCTCGTGCTCGGCCTCGATCCGACCGAGATCGGCGGGGCGCCCTTCGCGCTGACGATCGACGCGGCTCATGAGGCGCGGGCGCGCGATCTCGGCCTCGACATCGCGCCCGGCGCGTTCGTCTATGCGTTGCCTTGCATCGCCGGCCACGTCGGCGCCGACACGGCCGGCGTCGTGCTGGCCGAGGCGCCCTATCTCGGCGACGAGCCGAGGCTCATCGTCGACGTCGGCACCAACGCCGAAATCGTGTTCGGCAACCGCGAACGCCTGCTCGCGTGCTCGTCGCCCACCGGCCCGGCTTTCGAAGGCGCCCAGATATCCTGCGGCCAACGCGCGGCGCCGGGCGCGATCGAACGCGTCCGCATCGACCGGACGACGCTCGAGCCGCGCTTCAAGGTGATCGGCTGCGACCTCTGGTCGGACGAGCCGGGGTTCGCCGAGGCGGCGGCCGCGCTGGGGGTCACCGGCGTCTGCGGCTCGGGGATCATCGAGGCGATCGCCGAAATGTTCCTCGCCGGAATCATCTCGCAGGACGGCGTCATCGACGGGACGCTCGCCGCCCGCTCGCCGCGCGTCGAGGCGGTTGGCCGCACCTTCGCCTATGTGCTGAACGAGGGCCTGCCGAGGCTGCTCGTCTACCAGACCGACGTCCGCGCGATCCAACTCGCCAAGGCCGCGCTCTATGCGGGGGCGAAGCTTCTGATCGAGAGGCGCGGCGCCGCGCCGGAGCGCCTGACCCTCGCCGGCGCCTTCGGCGCCCAGATCGATCCCGTCTATGCGATGACGCTCGGCCTCATCCCCGACTGCGATCTCGCCAAGGTCGCGAGCGCCGGCAACGCCGCCGGAACGGGCGCGCGCATCGCGCTCTTGAACCTCGCCGCGCGAGCGGAGATCGAGGGCGTGGTGCGAAAAATCGAGAAGATCGAGACGGCGATCGAGCCGAACTTCCAGAACCTGTTCGTCGCCGCGATGGCGATCCCGAACAAGACCGACGCCTTCCCGAACCTCGCCCGGCAGATCGACCTGCCGACGCCGCAGGAGCCGACCACCTCGGCTGCTCGACGCCGCCGGCGGGCGGCTTCCGCTGAATCCGCCTAGTAACGCCGGCCATGAAATCGGGCTGGCAGCGTCTTGAACCCCTGAAGCACGTTGTTCCAAGCCGGCGCAGGCGCCCCGACCTCGATTGTCTCGACATGATCGACAAGGGCTTTCAGCAGTATCTCCATTTCGAGACGCGCGAGGTGCATGCCCACGCACGCATGCGGGCCGTGGCCCCAGCCCACGTGATCACGCGGATTCCGGCGGACGTCGAAACGGTCCGGATCGGCATATCGGCGCTCGTCGCGATTGGCCGACGCGTACAAGATCAGCACACGCGAGTCGCGCGGTATCAAGGATGACCCCAATGGAAAATCGGCGGAGGCGTAGCGCGTGAACCCTCGAATGGGGGAAGCCATGCGCACCGCCTCATTGACGACTCCCGGTATCAGGCCCGGGTCCGACCGGACCTCTTCGTATGCGCCCTGTGTGGTCGCCAGCAGCCATACCATATGGCCGGTTGCGAGGATGGTGGTGTCGAGCGCCGGGGCGACGTAGTCGATCACCATGGCTTTTGCTTCCTGGAGCGAAAGCTCCTTCCTGTCGGCCGCCTCGAAAAGCCGTGAGGCCCAGCCGCCTGGAACGACGGTGCTTGGACCGAGCCCGAGAACGTAGCGGCGCAACTGCATCATCTTGGGCAGCGATATGACGCCGCGCAGATTCATCGCGCCGAGCGCATTGAACGTCGCCGCGGCCCAGTCCAGCATCCGCGCACGCCCCGCCTCGTTCAGTCCGACAAGTTCGGCGACGACCGTCACGGGAAGGTGAGATGCGAACTTGCTCATCGCGTCGAACGTCTCCCCCGTCGCGAGTGCCGCAATTTTTCGCTCGGCCTCGTCTTCCAGCCGGGCTCTCGATGCCTTGAGAGGCGTCGGCATGACAGGCTGGATGAGAACGTTGCGGCGGCGGTCGTGGATCTCGCCGTCGCTCGTCAGCGTGATCGGCGCTACCTGCCGGTTCATGAACTTGTTGGCTGCGACGCCCTTGCCGCTCACGAGAACGTCGGCGGCCCGCAACGCGATCCGCACATCCTCGAATCGGGAGATCGCCCACATCTTGCGCTTCGGCATCCAAACGGCAGGACCGAGGTCTCTCAAGCGCCGGTAGGCGGGATAAGGATCCTGCAACGCTCTCGCTGAGTAGAGATCGCCTTCGAATATCGGGGCTTTGGAGCCTACGCCCAAATCCTCCTCCCGTTTGATTGCAGGTCTTCGTCGGAAGTGACGGCGCCGATGGATTTCGGCCGGTCAGGGAACAATCAGCGCGCGTCCCGGCAGTCGGCGGCGCATATGGTCGAAGGCGTCGCGCGCATCGCGCAACGGCGCGCGGATGCCGATCGGAAGACTGAGGCGCCCGAGTTCGACCAGCCTCGTCATCTCCGACAGCGCTTCGGTTTCGGGCCGAAAGAGAACCCACGCATAGGCGCGGGTCCCCTTCGGCAAAGCGGCCCGCATCTCTCTCTTATCGAGCATCGTGCGCCAGGCGCCGCCGACCCACCCGTATTCGTCGAAATTTTGCAGCAAGGGGTGAACCGTCGTCGCGTGCCCCGTCGCGCCTTCGCGCAAACACCCGAGCAGCGCCCGCTCGTCGTCCCACGTCGCGAAATTAAGGGTGGCGTCGAACGTCGGTCGAAGCGTTACGAAGGGATCTCGCGCGCGATCGACCGCCTCGGCCGCGCCGGCTTCGAGACAGGATTGCAGATCCGAGGCTTTCGCTATGGCCGTCGCCCGCGCGCCCAGGCGGAGAGCGTCTGCAAGGCGAGCCTCCCCAGGCCGCCGGCCGCCCCATGCACGAGAACCGACTTTGCCGGCGCGGACTGGCGCGTAAGCCCCGCCGCCTGCGTAGCGAGCCACATCGTCACGAAGCTGTACGGCAGGGCGGCGAGCTCCTGGAGGTCCCGGTCCCGCGGCGCCTTTCGTGCGGTGGCCGCCTTCACCACGACATGCGAGCTGTGGGACCCATTCCGTGACACGGGTTTCACTCCATAGACGCGATCGCCGACAGCGAAACCCGCGCGAGCGCCGGCCGTGACGATCGTGCCGGCGAAGTCATTGCCGAGCGTCATCGGAAAGCGAGCGGCTCCCATCAACGACAGCAGGCGTCTCCCGTATCCCTCCGCGCGACGCACATCGATCGGATTGACAGACGCGGCCTCGACGGCGACCTCGATCTCGTCCGGCGCCGGTCGGCGGCGCGGCGCCTCGCGAACTTCGAAGCCTCCGCCCGCGTCCGGCCCGAGACACAGCACGACCAATCGCTTCGTCATGCCCGGCCCTCCATGCGCGTCTGCAATTGCCAGGATTTTCGAGTTTCGGGACGCATGCGACCCCTACTCCGAGACTGCGAACTTGAGCGCATATCGCTCCAGCGCCCGCCGCAGCGGGTCGGCGCCGGAGGCGACGCGGATCCGGAGGAATTGGCCGCTGCGCGGATCCTGCTCGATCTCGATGCCGACGATCACGGCGCCGGCGGCGTCCGCC
>Ga0074044_10002409_pt1 | contig 16377 bp, 13 predicted proteins | sample BogForMeECP23OM1_FD_94443 | JGI IMG/M metagenome (GOLD analysis project Ga0074044, IMG submission 94443) | Bog forest soil microbial communities from Calvert Island, British Columbia, Canada - Bog Forest MetaG ECP23OM1 | ecosystem: Environmental > Terrestrial > Soil > Wetlands ...
CTTGCCGGTCATCTTGAACGAGACGACCTGCACGATGACCGAGACCGCCTCCATCACGAACAGGCCGCCGATCACCGCGAGCACGATCTCGTGCTTGACCGCCACCGCCATCGTGCCGAGCAGCCCGCCAAGCGCGAGCGAGCCGGTGTCTCCCATGAAGATCTGGGCCGGCGGGGCGTTGAACCACAGAAAGCCGACGCCCGCGCCGATCAGCGCGCCGCAAACCACCATCAGGTCGCCGGCAAACGGCACGTGGTTGATCAGGAGGTAATGCGAGTAAATGGCGCTGCCGACTAGATAGGAGATGAGGCCGAGCGTCGCTGCGGCGATCATCACCGGCACGATCGCCAATCCGTCGAGGCCGTCGGTCAGATTGACCGCATTGCCGAAAGCGACGATCACGAACGGGCCGAACAGAAGAAAGCCCCAGCCGAAATCGAAGACGAAGCCGGTGACGAACGGCAGGGCGAGCGAGCTCGCGCCGGCGCCGCCGACTCGCATCAGCGCGTAGCAGGCGATCGCGGCGATGACATATTCGGCCGCCAGACGCGCGCGGCCGGAAAAGCCGCGATCCGACTGCTTCGTCACTTTCAGATAATCGTCGTAGAAGCCGATCGCCGCGAAGCCGAAAGTGACGAACAGCACGATCCAGACATAGGGGCTCTCGAGGTTGGCCCACAGCAGCGCGGACGCGAACAGGCCGACCAGGATCATCAGGCCGCCCATGGTGGGCGTCCCCTTCTTGGTCAGAAGATGCGAGGCCGGACCGTCGAGTCGGATCGGTTGGCCCTTGCCCTGCTTCAACCGAAGCGCCGAGATGATCGCCGGGCCGAAGAAGAAGACGAGGAAGAGCCCCGTCCCTGCGGCGCCGAGGGTGCGGAACGTGAGATAGCGGAAGAGATGGAACGCGCCCGGCAGGTGAGGGAGGTCGGCAAGCCAGGTCAGCATTGGACATCCTCCCTTCCAGCCAAGGCGAGGGCGAAACGCTCGCGCAGCGCGGCGACCAGCGGGCCCATCCGGCTGGCGTTCGAGCCCTTGACCATGACGACGTCGCCGCCCCGCAGCACCCGGGCGATTTCCCCCGTAAGCTCGCTCGACGTCTCCGCGCAGGCGGCGCGCATCGAGGCCGGGGCCGCTTCGTAGAGCGCTCGGGCAAGCGGCCCCGCCCCGAACAGGAGGTCGACCTTGTTGGCTTTCAGATCGGCGGCAAGCTCGGCGTGCATCGCAGCGCCGTCGGGGCCGAGCTCCAGCATGTCGCCGATGACCGCGATACGGCGGCCGTTCGGTCCGGGCTTCGCCGCGCCGAGCAGCTTCAGCGCCGCGCGCATCGAAGCCGGGTTGGCGTTGTAGCTTTCGTCGATGATGGTGGCGGCGCCATCGGGCGCGGCGATCGGAATGCGCGAGCCCCTGCCCTTCTGCGCGGAGAAGCCGGCGAGCGCTGAGGCGCAGGCCTCGAGGTCGGCGCCGAGCGCATGCGCTGCGAGCAGGGCGCCGAGCGCGTTCTCGGCCATGTGCGCTCCTGGCGCGCCAAGGTCGAAGCGCAGGCGGCGGCCGAGAACGCACGCGTCGACCCGCGAGCCGGCTTCCGTATCGACGATGTCGACGAGCTTTGCGTCGCTCGCTTCGTCCGCGCCGAACGTCCTGACGCTCGCGCCGTGCTCCCGGGCGGCTCTCGCCAGCCGCTCGAATTGCGGCGCGCCGCGATTGAGCACGGCCGCACCCCCCGGCTCGAGGCCAAGGAAAATCTCGGCCTTCGCGTCTGCGATCGCCTCGATCGAGCCGAGATGCTCGATGTGGACGGGCGCGATCGCCGTGACGAGAGCGACATGCGGCCGCGCCATCCGCGTGAGCGGCGTGATCTCGCCGGCGTGGTTCATGCCGATCTCGAACACGCCGAAGCGCGCATCCCTAGGCATGCGCGCCAAGGTGAGCGGCACGCCCCAATGGTTGTTGTAGGACGCGGCCGAGGCGTGCGTCGCGCCGCATGCCGCGAGCGCCTGCCGCAGCATCTCCTTTGCGCTCGTCTTGCCGACCGAACCGGTCACCGCAACGACGCACGCCCTGGTTCGCGCGCGCGAAGCGACGCCGAGCCGCTCCATCGCTCCGAGCGTATCGTCTACGGGGAATACCGGGCCGAAGGCCGCGAGCGCCGGCGCCCGGCCGCGCTCAACGGCCGCCGCCGCCGCGCCGGCCTCGAAGGCGCTGGCGACGTGGTCATGCCCGTCGCGAGCGTCGCCCTTGATGGCGAAGAAAATCTCGCCCTGCTCAAGCGTGCGGCTGTCGATCGACACGCCGCCGACCGCCCCCTTTACCGGCGCGCTCGGCGCCGCGCCCAAAGTCTCCGTCAGCTCCTTTTCCGACCACAGTTCGCTCATCCCGCCTCCCGCAATGCCGAGCGCGCTTCGTCCGCGTCGCTGAACGGCAGCACCGTGTCGCCTACAATCTGCCCGATTTCGTGACCTTTGCCCGCGACCAACAAAACGTCGCCGTCTTTCAACATGGCGACGCCGGCGCGGATGGCTTCGGCGCGATCTCCGACTTCGACTGCGCGGGGGGCGGCGGCGAGGATCTGGGCGCGGATCGCGGCCGGGTTCTCCGAGCGCGGATTGTCGTCGGTGACGATCGTGACGTCCGCGCAACGGGTCGCGATCTCGCCCATGATCGGCCGCTTGCCCGCGTCGCGGTCGCCGCCGCAACCGAACACGAGGATGAGCCGGCTGCGGACGTAAGGGCGCAGGGCCGCGAGCGCCTTTTCGAGCGCGTCCGGCTTGTGGGCGTAGTCGACGAACACTGCGGCGCCGCAAATCTCTCCGATTCGCTCGAGCCGTCCGGACGCCCCCTCGAGCGACTGCAGCGCGTTGAAGACGGCGTCCGCTTCGCCGCCCGTCGCGATGCACAGGCCAGCGGCGACCAGCGCGTTGGAGACCTGGAAATCGCCCGGCAGCGGCAGCGCGACGCGACGGCGCCTCCCGCCGAACCCGAGCTCCATCGTCGAACCGAGACCCTCGCGGGCGACAGAGGCCAATCGGATCGCCGCGCCTCTGGCGCCGACAGAAAAAACCGCGAGCCCGCTTGAGCGGGCCGCTTCGATCACGCGCGGAGCGACGTCGCTGTCGGCGTCCACGACCGCGGGCGCGCCGTGCGGAAGAAGGTTACGGAAGAGACGCAGCTTGGCGGCGAGATAGTGCTCGACCGTCGGATGATAGTCCATGTGGTCGCGGGTCAGATTGGTGAACGCGCCGGCGGCGAGACGCACGCCATCGAGCCGCTTCTGGTCGAGACCATGCGACGAGGCCTCCATCGCAAGATGGGTGACGCTCGCGCCGGCCAGCCGGTCGAGGGTTTGATGCAGCTCGATCGGGTCCGGCGTCGTCAACGATCCGTAGATGGTCAACGGGCGCGAGACGACGCCGAGGGTGCCGAACGAGGCGGCCTCGCGGCCGAGCGACCGCCAAATCTGCCGGACGAAGGCCGCGACCGAAGTCTTGCCGCTCGTGCCCGTAACCGCGACGATGGTTTCCGGCTGGCGCGGGAACAGGCGCTGGGCGGCGCGAGCAAGTGCTGCGCGGGCGTCGGCGACCCTGACGAACGGCGCGCCGGCCGTGGGGGTCTCCCGCTCGGCGATGACGGCCGCGGCCCCGCGCGCGAGCGCGTCGCCGACATGTTTGAGGCCATCGTCCTTCGATCCGGCAAGCGCAAAGAAGGCGTATCCCGGCTGAACCTTGCGGCTGTCGGACGCAATGCCGGCAATCTCGCGCGCGGCGAGCGCGTCGTCATCATCCTCCAGATCGACAATGTCGCCGAGCCGCATCATTCCCCGCCGTTCACTCCTTGCCGATTTTGTCGGCGTCGGCTCCATACCCCAGACGGGCGATGATGGGGAACGGTTGATTGGGCGCCTCCTTCGACGGAGGCACGCCCTCGAGCGGCTCGACCCGACGGATGAGCGCCCCGGCGACGCGGCCGGCGTTATAAGCCGCCGTGTGGTAGCCGTGATCCTCGGGCGCAGGCTGCGGATCGTCGTAGATCGTCAGGAACAGGTACTTGGGCTTGTCCGCCGGCGTGATCGCCATGAAAGTGGTGAACACGCGGTTCTGCGAATAGTGGCCGTGGATGATCTTGTCGGCCGTGCCGGTCTTGCCGCCGACGTAATAGCCGGGGATGTTGGCGAAGCTTGCCGAGCCGTGGGTCGCGTTCGAGCGCATCAGGTATCGCATCGATTCGGAGGTCTGCTCGCTGACGACCCGATGGCTGATCTTCTCCGCCTCCTCCTGCGTGCGCGGCAAAAAGGTCGGCGGCATCATCTTGCCGCCGTTGACCAGCGCGCAGACGGCCATCACCGCCTGAATCGGGGCGACGTTGAGGCCCTGGCCGAAGGCGATGGTCATGGTGTTGAGCTCGCCCCAGCGCTTCGGCACCAGCGGCTCGGCGCTTTCCGGCAGCTCGGTGCGCAGACGGTCGAGCTGGCCCATCTTCTTCAGAAACGCCTTGTGGCCCTCGACGCCGACCATTAGCGCCAAGCGCGCCGCGCCGATGTTCGAGGAGTGGGTGAACACTTCCGGCACGGTCAGCACCCGATGGGTGGCGTGGAAATCATGGATGGTGAAGCGGCCATAGCGCAGGGAGTCGCGGGCGTTGATGTGCGAGCCCAGGTTGACTTTGCCCGAGTCGAGCGCCATGGCGAGCGACAGCGCCTTGAAGGTCGATCCCATCTCATAGACGCCGACGTTGATGCGGTTGATCTTTGTCGGATTTTGCGCGTCGATCGGCTCGTTGGGATCGTAGTCGGGCAGGGATTCGAGCGCGATAACCTCGCCCGTATTGACGTCCATGACCATTCCGGCCGCGGCCTTGGCGTGGAAGCGGTCCATGCCCGCTATCAGCTCGTCGCGCAGCGCATGCGTTACTCTGAGGTCGAGCGACAGCCGGACGGGCTTCAGGCTTTCGGGGTCGACGACGAAGCCGGGCACATGCGGGTCCGTCAGGCTCTGCTCGTCGAGATACTTCTCCATGCCGGCGATGCCGACATTGTCCTTGTCGACGTAGCCGAGCACGTGCGCGCCGATCGGCCCGTTGGGATAGACGCGCTTGTTCTCGGGCAGGAAGCCGACGCCGGGAAGGCCGAGATGGAAGATCTCCGCCTGCTCCTTCGACGTGATCTGCCGCTTGACCCAGACGAAGCCCTTCCTCGAGCCGAGCCGCTCGCGCAACTCTTTCGCGTCGACGTCCGGCAGCACGGCGGTGATGAGCTCGACCGCCTCGTCTTTGTCGATGATGCGGTTGGGTTCGGCGAAGACCGACATCGTCTTCACGTCGGTCGCGAGGATCTCTCCGTTGCGGTCGATGAGGTCGGGCCGGGCGCCCGAAACGGCCTGGTCCGCCGCCTCCTTCAGCGTCTGCGGCGGATCGTGCGAAACGCCGAGCACGACGAGCTTCACCCCGAGGGCGGCATAAGCGACGAACATGCCGAGCGCGACCGTGCGGATGCGGGCGCCCGACCGGTCGAGCCGCGTCAGTAGGAGCGCGTGGACGAACGCCTTCGCGTTGGCGACCGTCATGAGCGAGCGCAAGGTCGGCCGCGGCCTGTCGGGTGACGGCGGCTCGAGGTCGACGCCGAAATTCTCCGGCACGTAACGGCGGAAGAGCGCGATGATGGCGCGGGACGCGGGTCCCGCGCGCCTCGCTCGCCTTGCGGCTTTTGGGCCAGCGTCGTTCGGCGTCTCAGCCATGGTCATCTCACGGGCGGAGTCGCGCCGCCGGCGTAGGCCACCGGGACGGCGGGGGCGGCGTTCTCCTTCATGAAGCCGAGCAATTCGAGTTCGCGGCCGATCGAATCGGTCTTGGGCTTGCCTTCGGGCAACTCGTCGGCGGTCGCGATCTGGGAGAGCTGCAGAGACTGCAGGCCGAGCTTCGCATCGGCGAGCGTCTGCAGCCGGTCAGGACGGGCGAGATTGGCGAATTCGGCCCGCAGCAGATTGATCGCGTCCTTCTCCTTGGCGATCAGATGGCGCGTCTTCACGAGCTGCTCGGAAGCCTCGATCGTGCGGTATTTGACGCCGTAGACGTAACCCGCTGATCCGATCAGCCCTGCGATCGCGATTGCATGCAAGATTCGCCACATCATCCGTGCCTCCCCCGCCGCGCCGGCGGCTGCGTCAATGCCTGAAGCGCCTCCTCCGCCGCCCGCGCCGGCGCTTCGAGGCGCACCGCGTAACGGAGCTTCGCCGAGCGCGAGCGCGGATTGGCCGCGGCCTCGGACTCGGCTGGCTCGATCGGCTGGCCGCGAGGGACCTCGAAGGTCGGCTCGGCCTCGGCGGGTTCGCCCGGAAGCAGGCGCGACGCCGCGCGGCCTTGTCGCGCACGCGCCCCGAGGAACACCTTGACGATGCGGTCCTCGAGCGAATGGAAAGTCACGACCGCGAGCCGCCCGCCGGGCTTGAGCCGCGTTTCGGCCGCGCTCAGCCCGCGCAGCAGCTCGCCGAGCTCGTCGTTGACGGCGATCCGCAGGGCCTGGAAGGTCCGCGTCGCGGGATGGGTGAGTTCGCCGCGGCGGGCCGGCGCGACGCGCGCCACCATGTTCGCGAGCTGCAGCGTCGAGACGTACGGCGCCGTCTTGCGGTCGGCGACGATCGCGCGCGCGATGCGGCGGGCGGCGCGCTCCTCGCCGAAATGGAACAGAATGTCGGCGATCGTCGCCTCGTCCTCTTCGCGCAGAATGTCCGCCGCGCTGCGGCCCTTCCCTTCCATCCGCATGTCGAGGGGAGCGTCGAAGCGCAGCGAAAAGCCGCGCTCCGCCTCGTCGAGCTGCATCGACGACACGCCGACGTCGAACACGATCCCATCCGCCTTTTCGACGCCGAGGGCATGCGCGACCGCGCCGACGTCGCCGAAGCGCGCCTCGACGAGGCGCAGCCGTCCGCCCGAGGCTGCGACGAGATCGGCGCCTCCCCGTACCGCCGCCGGGTCCCGGTCGAGCGCGACGACATTCGCGCCCCGCTCGAGAAGTGCACGCGTGTAGCCGCCGGCGCCGAACGTGCCATCGACGATGAACGCCCCTTCGCGCGGCTGAAGCGCCACCAGAACCTCGGCGAGGAGGACCGGGACGTGGCCCGAGGCCTCGATCATGCGGGCGCCCCGCCGCCGCGCGCGGCCCTCAAGCGCGACAGGCGGCTGCGCGCCTCGTCGAGATAAGCAGCGAAGCGCGACGGCTCCCAGATCTGAAACTTGTGTCCCTGCCCGACGAAAACCGCTTCCTCGCGCAGGCCCAGCGACGCCTTCAGCCGCTCGTCGAGCGACACCCGACCCTCTGCGTCCATGCGCAGGATCTCGCTCGTCCCCAAGAGGGCGGTCGCGAAGGCGTCGCTGTCGGGCGAAAAGGGCGGCATCGTCGCGAGCAGCGCGTCGATCTCGGCGAGAAGCCTGTGGCCACCGCAGTCGAGCGCCGGGGCGTCGAGCGACGGATAGGCATAGACGCCCTCGAAGCCGTCCTTCGCCAGGACCTGGCGGAACGGAGCCGGGATCGAAATCCGACCCTTGGCGTCGAACCGGTTGGTGTAATGGGAGAGGAAACGGTCCAAAGGGCGCGGCCCTGACGCGCGAGGAGCCGTCAGCGGGACGAGCAGGGCTCGGCGGCGGCTCGCGGTCTGTTAACGGGATGGCTTGGGATAACATGGGAACCCATGGGCGTCAATGGGCATATGGGCTCGTCAAGGTTAAACTTCCGTTACGGCGAAGGAGATTTGGCGGCTTTCGACCAGAGAAATCGGGGTCCGGGAACGCCGCGGATATTGAACACGACGAATGTCCCAGAAGACTGCGCCGACCGCACTCGATGCCCGTGTGCGCGGGCATGACACGCCCAGACTGTCACCCCCGTGCAAGCGGGGGTCCAGAGACGCCGCCACGCGCTTTTCCATCGCTCGCTTCGGATGGCGATTCAGGACGGGTTTCGTGCTAGCTTGAATGGCCACCGAGGGGCGCTCGATGAGCGAGACCCGAAAGATCGCGGCGATCCTGGTCTCGGATGTGGTCGGCTATAGCCGGCTCGCCGGGGCGGACGAAGATCGGACGCTGGCGCGATTGCGGTCGCTGCGCAGCGACCTGATCGATCCGACAATCTCGGTGCATCATGGCCGTGTGGTGAAGCGCACCGGCGACGGAAGCGTCATCGAGTTCCGCAGCGTCGTCGACGCAGTGCGCTGCGCGATCGAGGTCCAGAGCGCCATGGTCGACCGCAATGCCGGCGTGCCGCCCGAGCGGCGGATCGAGTTCCGGGTCGGCATTCATTTGGGCGATGTCGTCGAGGAGAGCGACGGCGATCTGATGGGCGACGGCGTCAATATCGCGGCGCGGCTCGAAGGCGTTTGCGAGCCGGGCGGCATCTGTCTCTCGGAGCAAGCCTACTGGCAGGTCAAAGGCCGGCTCAATCTCGCGGCTGCCGATCTCGGTCCCACCCAACTCAAAAACATCGCCGAGCCGATCCGGGTTTATTCGCTGGAAGTCGGCGTTCCCGCCCAGCCGAAGCCCGCGCCACGCTCCTCCTTGGCTGAAAAATCAGGCCCGCCCCGCCTCTCCATCGTCGTGCTGCCCTTTGCCAACATCGGCGGGGACGCGAGCCAAGACTACTTCGTCGACGGCGTGACCGAGAGCCTGACCACCGACCTCTCGCCCCTGAGCGGCATGTTGGTGATCGGGCGCAACACCGCCTTCACGTACAACGGCAAGGCGGTCGAGCTCAAGCAGATCGGTCGCGAACTGAACGTTCGCTACGTGCTGGAGGGAAGCGTTCAGCGCGGCGGCAATCGGATGCGGGTCAATGTTCAGCTCGTGGACGCGGAGACCGGCAATCACCTCTGGGCCGACCGCTTCGACAAGCCCGTGGCTGACCTTTTCGACATGCAGGACGAGATCGTCGCACGCTTGGCGAACACGCTCAACACTCAACTCGTGACGGCCGAGGCGCGACGCGCGGAGCGAGCGCCAGACCCCGACTCGATGGACCTCTATTTCCAGGGCTCGGCTTGCGCCAATAAAGGATATTCTCCCGAGAATATTGCGCGAGCGCGCGTTTTCTATGAGCGCGCCTTGGCGCTTGATCCGGGAAATGTCGATCCCCTGATCCTGTACGCAACGACGGACACCATAACCGCGATAGCGTATTATTCCGATGACCGCGGAGCGCGCTTGCTGGCGGCTGAAGAGGCGCTAACGAGGGCGCTATCCATAGCGCCGGAACATGCCTTTGCTCATCTGCAAATGGGCATTGTCCAAATCTTCACAAATCGCGCCGCTCGGGGCATTGCAGAATGCGAGCGAGCCCTCGCGCTCGATCGAAATCTGGCCTTCGCTCACGGTTTTATAGGTATCGCCAAATATTTCATCGGTCGCAGCGAGGAAACCGAGGCTCATGTCCAGGAGGCGATCCGTCTTAGTCCCCGCGACACTGTGGCCTATCTTTGGCTGGGCGCCCCGGGCTTCGCCAAGATTTCTCTCGGCGCCGACGAGGAGGCGGTTGCGTGGCTGCGACGGTCCACCGACGCCAACAGAAACTTTCCATTGTATCATTTCTTTCTCGCCGCCGCCCTCGGGCAACTCGGTCGGCTCGATGAAGCCCGGTCCGCGGTTCAGGCAGGATTGGCTCTCAATCCGACCTTCACTATTTCACGCTTTCGCGCCGGCGCGCCGAGCGACAATCCCACTTTTCTTGCCCAGCGCGAGCGAATCTACGAGGGCATGCGCAAGGCCGGGGTGCCGGAGGAATGAGCGAGACCCGGAAATTGGCGGCGATCCTGGTCTCGGATTTGGTAGGCTTCAGGCGGTAGCATTCAACTTTGCGGCTTAGGGGTTTTTGTTCGCCCCATCAATTCCGGCAATCCAATTGATATAGGCGTCGACTTTGTCCCATTCCCCGCGGTCGGCCGTCATCGCCACATAGCCGTCGGGCCGCACCAGACAAATCCCATCGTCACCAAGCGGCGCTCGCATCTCAGCCTCCAGCAATTCGCCATGCCGGGCGATCAACTCCGTGCTGCGTGCGTCAGCCTGGGCGAACAGCGCAAACTGCGGCCTGTCGCCCGACCCCACAAGGCTGCCGGCGACATTGACGGGCGCGCGCTCGCCCGCCGCCGGTCCGGAATGCTTCGCCGTCTCCGCTCGCGTCAGCGGACCATGCGGATACCCGATCGACAATTCTGAAAACGCATTCGTTATCGCCCGGCGCACGGGCGACAGGCCGAACAGCAGCGATGCAACGTGGTTGCGAATCCCCTGCAACAGGCCGCCTCTCACCATCGCGATCGTCGTCAGACGGCCGGCGGCGGCCAGCACCTGACGGCCGACCTCGCTTCGCTCGATGCTGTAGCTGCCGAGCAGCGGTTCCGGGTTCGCCAGTCCGCGGCATACGAGCGCCAGCTTCCAGGCGAGATTGAAGGCATCCTGCATGCCCGTGTTCATTCCCTGCCCGCCTGCGGGGCTGTGGATATGCGCGGCGTCGCCGGCGAGAAATACCCGCCCGGCGCGATAGTCCGCGACCTTGCGCTCGTTGATCGTGAACCCGGAGAGCCAGACCGGCGCGGACGCCCGTATGCCGCCGGATGCGCGCTGATCGAGCAGCGCCTGAACCTCTTCCATCGTCGGGTCGCGCGGGTGCTCGCCAGGCTTGGTTTGGCCGGCATCGGCGACGACCCGATAGCGTCCCGGGGTGATGGGAAACACCCCCAAAACGCCGGCCGCATGCCAGAAGAGCGCTATTTCGTCCCGCGGCGTCGGACCGCCGGCGAGGTGGACGTCGGCAAGGACCCAGTTGCTCGGCAGCGTGTCGCCCTCGAACTGCATGCCGAGGCCGTGACGCACGTCGCTGTGCGCCCCGTCGCATCCGATCATCCAGGCCGCGTCAAATGTTTCCTCACTCCTGTCAGGGCGCCGCAGTGTGGCCGTCACTCGCTCATCGTCCTCGACGAACCTAACCAGTTCGAGCCGCCGCTCCACCTTCACGCCGCGCGAATGGAGGTGCTGCTCCATCAGGCGCTCGGTGTCGCTCTGCGGCAGCGCCAGCGCGTAGGGATGCGCCGTCTCGAGTGCGCCCAGGTCGATGTGCGCGATCCGGCTCCCGCCCGCGATGATGTTGGCGGCGTGCACCTTGACGCCCGCCTCAACGAAACTCGCGCCGCAGCCCATGCGGTCCATCAGTTCCAGGGTGCGGCTCCAGAGCACCAGAGCTTTCGACTTGCCGGTCCGCTCGGCCGCCTTGTCGACGATCCGAACGCCAACGCCGTAACGCGCCAATTCCGCCGCCATCGTCAGCCCGACAGGGCCGGCGCCGACGACGAGCACTTCTGGTTTCATCGGTTCGTCTCCGCGGAGTTGCGGCGGGGGGCGACCTCCATCCTATCACCGTAGCGCGGCCTGGACCCATTGCGCCTGTAATGTTGTAAGCGCTAGGTCTTTGGGAACCGGAAGCCGATTCACCTTGCCGGTCGGAGCCCATGATCTCAGGGCTTCCGTTGGCCCCGCGCCCCTAGCGCGACGATTGGCCCGTCGCCCACCCACGCAGCATGGTCTCGGTCGCAAGCCTGACCCGGAGGGCAATTTCGGCTGGCGAAGGCGGACCGGAAACGCCGAGGCTCTGTTTCAGTTGGCTGACGCCGAGCCAGGCCGCCGCCAATTGCTCGGCGGCGAGTTCCGGGTCCGGAACGGCGATTTCCCCGCTTTCGTCGAGCGTCCGCAGAAACGGCGCGAGCTTCGCCAGAACCGCGCCCGGGCCCGCGGCGTAGAAGGCCGCGGCGAGGGCCGGAAAATCATCCGCGCTCGCCGCCATGACGCGCCCCCCTCTCACGATCTCGGGCCTGGTGAGGAAGCCGACCAGCCGCTCGCCGAAATCGGAAAGCCTCTCGAGCGGCGATAGGTCCGTCCGCTCCGACAGGTTTGGCAGATCGATTGCGCTGAGGTTACGCTCGAACACGGCGCTGAGCAGCGCCGGCTTGTCCGGGAAATGGCTGTACAGGGTCATTTTCGACACCGAGGCTCGATCGGCGACGGCCTCTATCGTGGTCGCCGCGATCCCTCGCTCGATAAAGAGGGCGCTTGCGGCTTCCAGCACTGCCCGGCGCTTATCCAAATCGCGCGGCCTGCCACGGCCGCGCCGGGAAACGCCGGTCGCGAAATTGTGATCGTCGGAATTCATGGACTTTGTCGTCCAGATATAATATTGATGGACGTCATCGTACACGAAATAGGCGCCGCCTGCGAGCGTCCATTGCGCAGACCCGCGCCGGGCTTGCGACGTGAGTCGTCTGAATGATCGAGAAGGGAGCGCAATCATGGATCGGTTGAAAGCAGCAATCATTGGGGCGGGAGTCGGTGGCCTCTGCCTGGCGCAGGGGCTGAAACGCTCCGGCGTCGCGGTCGAGGTGTTCGAACGGGACGCGTCGCGGACCAGTCCCGTCGGGGGGGATACCGCTTCAGCATCAGCCCCACCGGCAGCCGCGCGCTAAAGGCCTGCCTGCCGGACGCGGTTTTCGAAAGCCTGACACAGCAGGCGTCCGAGCCGAGCCGAAGTGTGACGTTCTTCGATCATCGGTTGAACCGCCTGCTCGCCATGGATCTCCCGCACGTCGACCGCCGTCAGCTCGACGCCGAGCGGCCGATCGGGCGGGCGATCCTGCGCCGCGCATTGTTGGACGGGCTCGACGATGTCGTGCGTTTCGGCAAGAAGTTCGTTTCCTTCGAGGATGGCCCGGACGGACGGGTGACCGCGCGCTTCGCCGACGGATCGACGGCTGCCGCCGATCTCCTTATCGGCGCCGACGGCGCGAATTCGGCCGTCAGACATCAGCTTTTGCCCGACGCGAAAAGGATCGAGACGGGGATCGTCGCGGTCGGCGGCAAGATTCCGCTCAGCGACGAAGTCAGGGCGCTGACGCCACAGGCGATCATGCGGGGGCCGACGTTGATCCTCGGCCCACGTGGGTGCTTCATGTTCTGGAGCGCCGTCCAGTACGGCGATCTCGACGTCGGCGGCGAGGCCCCGGGACCGGCGCCCGGGCGCGAAATTCCCGAGAAAGACCGCGAGCAATACGTGACGTGGGGGTTCAGTGCCCCCCGCACACAGTTCGATTTTCCCGGCCGGCTCGAGGAGCTCTGCGGCGACGAATTGAAGCGCGTCGTGGACCGGCTGACGGCCGTTTGGAATCCAAACCTGCGGCGGCTCGTGCAAAAATCAGACGCTTCGACGGTGCATTCATTCTCGGTAAAGACCTCGGTCCCCGTGCGGCCCTGGAAGACCCGCAACGTGACGCTGCTCGGCGACGCCCTTCACAATATGCCGCCGTACCGCGGCGTCGGCGCGAACGCGGCGCTTTGGGACGCGGCGCTGCTCTGCGAAACGATCGTCGCCGTTGATTGGGGCGATCAGCCGCTCCTTCCGGCGCTCGCCCACTACGAACGGCAGATGATCGATCACGGCTTCCGTCTCGTGTGCGCGTCGCTCGACAACACGGCGCGTTTCCACGCCGAGAGCCCGATCAGGCGCGCGATCACCAAAGCGGTCTTCCGAACCGTGGACCATGCGCCCCCGCTGAAGGCGGCGATGCTGGGAGGCCGGCAAACTCCTCTGTCCTCGTCCTGAGTCGCCGCGAAGCGGCCTCGAAGGACGACTGCAGTGGGAAGCCGGGCGTCAGCTGGCCCTGCGATCAGTCGTGATTATCGACAATCAGAAACGGATTGAGCACCGATGCGCCGAGGCCGGCGACGTTGCGATCGTTGTGCGTGACGAGCGTCAAACCATTGGTCATGGCGGTCGCCGCGAGCAGGCCGTCGATGGCCGGGATTGGCCGGATGGCGCACATGCGCCCCCACCGATCGGAAGCCGCATTGTCGATACCGAGCACGCGACCGTCGAACGCGGATTCGACCTGCCGCAGCCAACGTTCGAGCGCCGCGGCTTTGTCTGGATCCCCCGAGCGCGCCAGCTCGATCCCCTTCCGGATCTCGCCGAGAACCAGCGTGCTCAGAAAAAGATCTTCGTCTGCAACCGATGCAAACCAAGCGGAAACTCGGGCGTTGCAGCGGTCGCCCTTTCGAACTTCGGAAATGATGTTGGTATCGATCAGGTAGCTCACAGATCGACGTCGCGTCCGAGGTCATGGCCGCGATCCAAATCGATCCCCTCGAGCGGCGCGGACGCAAGCAGGGCCTTCAGGCTCACTTTCGGCGGTTCGGCAAACCGTTGTCGAAGAAGCCTGCGCGCCGCGGCTTGACGCGCCGGATCGGACAGCGCCGCGGCAACCCGGCGCACCAAACTGGCATCTTCCTTACGGACGTTGACCTCGACCCGCACAAAGCCCTGATGCGCCAAACGAGCGCGATGACTGGCGAGCCACTGTTTGCTATTGTTCATTCTCGACGCCCTTCACTTCCGGAAATGCTACCGGAAAAGTTGGGCGACCGCAAGCCGCGAGGCGTGGCCGCGATCCAAACCGGTCAGCGCGAGCGGCCTCGACTGAAGGAGCCGGTGGTTCGGCTTAGAACCTCTAACTTTCACGCCCGCCGCAGAGATATGCACCGCGCGCATGTATCTATGCGAATTTCGCAACCCTCTACGCCGGTCCAGCGCGCCCTGGGAGGCCTGCAAGCTTCCCTGTTCTCCGTCAAACGCTTCCCTGTTATTTCGCTGATCAAGGAAAAAGTTTCCCTGTTCCGGCGAAAACAGGAGTTTCCACCCAACCTTCTCGAATCATTGACTTTTTCTAGTGCGTCGAGGCTCAAAACGCGGCAAAGCTCCCTATTTTTTCGCATTAACAGGGAACAGGGCGGGCAAACAGGCGTCGGACGCGGCCGGCGCCCCATGCGCCAACAGCGGACTTGCCACGCGACGGCGGGCCCTCGCGAGCCTCGGCTCGCCTCTACCGCACCGGACACGGCACGGCGCGCCAGATATCGGTCGCGTATTCCCGGATCGCGCGGTCGCTGGAGAATTTTCCCGAGGCGGCAATGTTGAGAATGCTTGTCTTCGTCCATTCGTCCGGCTTGCGATAGAGTTCGCAGAGCGATCCGTCGGCCCGAAGGTAGGACGTCAAATCGGCCAGGTGCATGTAGAAATCGCCGTTGATCAACAGCGCCGAGCGCAGCGGCTCGAAGATCCCCGGCTCCTCACGGCTGAAATGGTCGGAAAAGATCAAATCGAGCGCCGCCCGCGTCTCCGGCTCGTTCTGGTAGTGCCAATAGGGGTTGTACCAGGGTCGGCTGCTGGCGACTTCGTCCGCCGACAGTCCGAACAGGAAGAAGTTCTCTTCCCCCGCCTCCTCCGCCATCTCGATCGTGGCCCCGTCGCGCGTTCCAAGCGTCAGCGCGCCGTTCATCATGAACTTCATGTTGCTGGTGCCGCTCGCTTCATAACCGGCCGTCGAAATCTGGTTCGAGACGTCGGCGGCGGGGATAAGGCGCTCGGCAAGCGAGACGTTGTATTCCGGCAGGAAAACGACATTGAGCTTGCCGCGGGTCATGGGATCGCTGTCGATCGCGCGAGCGAGATTGTTGATGAGCTTGATGATGACCTTCGCCAACTGGTACGCGGGCGCCGCCTTGCCGGCGAAGAAAAAGGTGCGCGGCGGCATGGCCAAACCCGGGTTCTGGCGCAGGCGCTGGTAGAGAATGACGACCCTCAGCGCGTTGAGCAACTGGCGCTTGTATTCGTGAATGCGCTTCACCTGGCAATCGAACGCCGTGTCCGGATCGACGCTCGTCTCCGACTGCGCCTTGAGCCAGTCGCCGAACTGCGCCTTGGCGCCGCGTTTGGCGCGTTGAATATCGGCCCGGAATGCGGCGTCATTCGCCAGCGGCCGAAGCTTTTGCAATTGCGTGAGGTCGGTGATCCAGGAGTCGCCGATGGCGGCGGAAATCGTCTGAGCGAGGGAGGGATTTGCAAGCCGAAGCCAGCGCCTCGGCGTGACCCCGTTCGTCTTGTTGTTGAACCGGTCGGGGAACGCCTCGGCGAGGTCGCGAACCGTCGTCTTGCGCAGGAGTTCGGAATGGATCGCCGCCACGCCGTTGGTGCTGTGCGAGCCGACGATCGCCAGGTTCGCCATGCGAATGTGCTTCACCTGTCCTTCCTCGACCAGGCTCGTCCCGGCCACCCGCCCGCTGTCGCCGGGAAAGCGGGCGCGAATGTCGTCGAGCAGCCGGTGGTTGATCTCGTAGATGATCTCGAGATGGCGCGGGAGGAGGAGCTCCATCCATTCGACCGGCCAGCGCTCCAGAGCCTCGGGAAGCAGCGTGTGGTTGGTGTAGGCGAGCGTCCGGCGCGTGAGGCCCCACGCCTCATCCCAATCCAGATGCGCTTCGTCGAGCAGGATTCGCATGAGTTCCGGCACGGCGAGGCTC
>Ga0074044_10002410_pt1 | contig 16376 bp, 17 predicted proteins | sample BogForMeECP23OM1_FD_94443 | JGI IMG/M metagenome (GOLD analysis project Ga0074044, IMG submission 94443) | Bog forest soil microbial communities from Calvert Island, British Columbia, Canada - Bog Forest MetaG ECP23OM1 | ecosystem: Environmental > Terrestrial > Soil > Wetlands ...
CGGGCGGTTTGGTCTGGGGAACGGGGCGAGCGCTGGGCGGGCGCGACGCAAGTCCCGGTAGCGCTCAGCGTCTCGTTCGGTTACAAAACGGTCGAGGAGTGGCTCGACGTAGCGCTGGGGAAAAGGGCCGGCCACATCTACGGCCGAAACACCAATCCGACTGTAACTGCGCTTGAAGAGAAAGTCAGAGACTTGGAAGGCGCAGAGGCAGCAACCAGCTTCGCCAGCGGCATGGCTGCTATCAGCAACACCTTGTTTACACTCCTCTCTCCTGGGGACCGCGTGGTCTCAATCAAAGACACCTACGGCGGGACCAACAAGCTTTTTGTTGAGTTCCTGCCGCGCTTCCAAATCGCAGTCTCGCTTTGTGATACGACGGACCACGAGACAATTGAAGCAGTCATAGCAGAAGGCTGCAAACTGCTGTATCTCGAAACTCCCACGAATCCGACGATCAAAATCGTTGATATCCCCCGGCTTGCTGCGACCGCGCACCGTCACGGAGCGCTCGTGGTGGTCGACAACACACTTGCTACCCCGATCAATCAGCATCCACTGCAGCTGGGGTCCGATCTGGTCGTGCACAGCGCGACGAAGTTCCTCGGCGGTCACGCGGACGCGCTTGGGGGCATAGTGTGCGGACCTCAGGACCTGGTGAACCGCATTTATCATTTCCGGGAAATCAATGGCGCCTGCCTGGAACCGATGTCCGCATACCTTCTGTTGCGTGGAATGAAGACGCTGCATTTGCGGGTTCGCCAGCAGAACGAAAATGCACTGCAGATTGCCCGATTTCTAGAATCGCACCCTCGTGTCGCAAAGGTCTTCTACCCAGGACTAGCGGCGCACGAGAATCACGATGTCGCATGCCGTCAGATGGCTGGCTTTGGCGGCGTGCTCAGCTTCGTGCTCCACGACGGCTTCGAGGCGGTGAAGTCATTTTTGCCGCGACTGCGCTACGCGAACTTGGCAGCGAACTTGGGTGCGGTAGAGACCGTTGCTGGACCTCCGTCGACAACCAGTCATGTTGAGTCCACGCCCGAAGAGCGCGCGGCCAGCGGCATTCCTGAGGCTCTAATCCGCTACTCGGTTGGTATTGAAGACGCGGCGGATTTGATTGCCGATCTGCGGGAAGCGCTGGACAGCTTGGGCGACGGCCGCGCGAACGGATAACCAAACCCACTACGCTTGTGTGTTTCTGCTCACATCCGGGACGGATGGTCGGCAAACCGGAAGCTATACCTAAACGGGCTTGGGGGAGATCAGTGGCGATTTCCTCGAAGCTGACTTCGGGCCAGCGTCACTAAGATCCTTCCCGTAACCCGCAGGCACTACATCACTCCATAGCTAAACACTAGCCGACTTTCCGGTGCCGATCCGTATATCCCAATTCGAATTGCATCAGGATCGCGGAAGGAGCGGAGGACTCGAACTGAATCGTCGGATTTGTACTGACGCGGTGGCGATAGAAGCAGAAGAGGTTCTTTCTTCATTTCCGACGACGAAACCGTGGTCTTAGACGCAAGCGCTCCTGCCGTTGCCACGCAGCGTCTTCAATTCATCTTCCAGCGTGATCGTGAGTTCTCGAACCCCGCGCCGAATTTCTTTGGAGTCCACGGCGGCGAACCCTAGCTGCAATCCCTCGCGCACCGCCGCGCCTTGACGGTAGCGACTCAGCGCAGTTACCTCCACACCACGCGTAGCTGCCGCGGTCGCGACCGACTCAGCATTCAGGCCTCCGTGTAGCCAGCCGGCGATCTGTAGTCCGGCCTCGACTCCTGAAATCTCCAGTGCTCCAGAGAGATGCTGCTGCGCGCACTCCAATAAGACCGCCAATCGCCGCGCATACACTTCACGCATGCGCCGCAGGTGTCGCCCAAAATGTCCCTCGGTGATGAAATCGCAAAGAATTGCCTGTTCAGGCAGCGGCGTGTGGCGATTCGTCACCGAAAGAGCAGCGGCAAAGTAGTCCATCAAATCAGGTGGGACAACCAAATATCCCACCCTCAGCGACGGGAAAAGAACCTTGCTGAAGCTTCCCGTGAAGAGCACAAGTCCGTGGCGGTCGAGTCCCTGCAGGGCCGGCACCGGACGGCCGACATAACGATATTCGCTGTCGTAATCGTCTTCGAGGATGAGCGCGCCGGACTTCACGGCCCAATCGAGCAACTGCAGCCGCCGGCCAACACTCATCGTGACTCCGAGTGGAAACTGGTGTCCTGGTGTGACGTAAACCAGGCGTGCACCGCGCATCTTTGCGTCGGGTACCCGCATTCCCTCGTCGTCCACGCAGATGGCAGAGATCTTCGCGCCCGCGGCCTTGAACGCAATCGCCGCCCCGGAATATCCCGGATTTTCCATGTATACCCGGTCCCCAGGATTCACGAAGAGTCGCACCGCGATGTCGATCGCTTCCTGAACGCCGGAGACGATCACCACTTGGTCGGCAACGCACCTCACGCCGCGTGAGGTGCTCAGATAGCTAGCCACGGCATCTCGCAGCGGCGGGTATCCCATCGGGCCGCAGCCGAGAAGGAGACTGGCTGAGATGCGTCGTAAGCGTCGTGCCGCCACTTGCGCCCATAACGTCGTTGGGAACAACTCTAGGGCTGGCATATTTGTCCGGAAAGCACGGCTGGGGCGGATTTCAAAATTCGGAAACAGTTTCACCCGCCGTGCATACTCAGAAAGCTTTCGACGCTGTTTGTGTCGCACTGGCAGTGCTGGGATCTCTTTGTGCGGGACATGGAGCAATTCCTCGGGCAGGATCTTGTTCACATAACTGCCAGATCCTACGCTGCTCTGAATGTAGCCTTCGGACTTCAACTGATCGAAAGCGTTGACGATGGTTCCCCGCGCAAGTCGGTATTGTCGCGCCAGATCGCGCGTAGCCGGGAGCCTGATTCCGGGACGTAGCCGGCCTTCCAGAATGGCCACGCGTAAAGACTCGTACAGCCAACGACTGGCAGACTTGCCCGAATCCCGCAACGGGAGCACTAGCTCGAAGGAGGCCGCTCGCTTCATGAACATAATGGTATATCACAAAGCAAGTAAATGGATCTTGTTGATAGTCCACTCGGCGGTTAAGGTCGGAGCTGAAGGAGTCAATAATGAATGCTTCCAGAATACGAGCACTTGCAGTAATTCTGTTGATGGCGCCCTTGGGAAATCCAATCGCGTGGACTCAGTTGTCCATCGATACGACTCACCCTAAAGCCAAGGATCGAGCTCGCGTCGCCCTCGCTCATGCTCTGCCGAAGCTGGATGGCACCCACCTGAAAGCAAGTGTGGTTGAGGTGCACTACGGACCCGGCGAATCGTCACCGCAACATAGTCATCCTTGCTCCGTCGTCGGTTATGTAGTGGAAGGGGCGATTCGCACGCAGGTTAAGGGCGAACCTGAAGCGATCTACAAAGCCGGGGAGGCTTTTTATGAGGCGCCGAACGGGATTCATGAAGTCTCCGCCAATGCCAGCCAGACCCAGCCGGCCACTTTCATTGCCTACTTCGTTTGCGATCACGATACGCCGCTAAGCATTAATGTCCCCGAAAACAATTATGCGAAGGAGCCATCCAGATGAAGCACCGCATGGACGCAATCTCGGACAACGCAACGGTAGGGGTTAGCGAACGATTGCGGGCGATGAGGTGGGAGCGGGCAGGAGTTCTCTACGCCCGCCTTGCGGTAGGCACCGCATTTCTCTCCGCGGTAGCTTCGCGCTTCGGACTATGGGATAGGACCGTCGACCTGAAACACTTTGCAAATTTCATGCAATACGCGGCAGAAGTGAATTCCTTTCTGCCCAAGGCTTGGATTCCCTTTGTCGCGTGGGCGGCTACCATTGCCGAAACATCATGCGGAATCCTGCTGATATTAGGGGTCTGGCCACGGTGGGTGTCGCTCGCCAGCGCGGTTCTGCTCGCGATGTTTGGAACGGCGATGGCGATCTCCTTCGGAATCAAGTCGCCCATGGACTATTCGGTTTTCTCTGCCTCAGCGGCGGCTGTCTTGCTGACGCTGTACGGCTTCACGCAAGACGGCAAGCAGTCTTTCAATCAGTGAAATGGAGATCAATCATGACGCAACGAAAGTGCAACACCGTGATGGCCATCGCGATTCTGGTCGTGACAACCCTGAGCTCTGCGAGTCTTGCCGCTCAGAGAGAAAGCGACGAGGAGTTACTTAGCACGCGCGAAGCCGTATGGCGCGCCTGGTTCGCGGGCGACACGAAAACTATCGAGAAATTGGTGCCACCCGAAACCATCGTCATCAGCGGCGGCGAGAAAGAATGGAAAGACCAAGCCTACGTAATGCGGAGTGCGGCTGAATTCCATGCCAGCGGTGGAAAACTCGTTCGGCTCGAATTTCCTCACACTGAAGTTCAGCACTTTGGCAATGTCGCCATCGTCTGGAGCACCTTTGTCGTGGAAACGGAGGAGAATGGCAAACGCGAGTCGAGCTCCGGCCGCGCAACGGAGATCTTTGTTTGGAAACACGGCCGTTGGAGCAATCCAGGCTGGCACACCAGTTCTACAAAATGAGCACCGCATATTTTGAGAATCCAGAAAAAAGGAGAACTAAAGATGACGCAGAGCAATGCAGCCTCCGCGGAAGCCTACTACAAAGCAATGAATGATAAAGACCTGCCAGCGATGGCGCGGCAGTTACACCCAGACTGTCCGACTCGTTACGGCGATGGAAGACCTAACCGGCAAGGATGCAGTTCTCGAAGCAGCAAAGAAACTGCTAGGCTTCATTCAGGGCGTTGAGGTGCAGGCAAGGTTCGATTCCGGGAACCAGGCAATGCTGGTTTATAACATGCACTTCGCCGGACCTGCCGGCCTTTGTCGAACGGCCGCCTTAATGACGTTCCAAGACGGCCTGATTGTGCGCAATGAGCTCTTCTTCGACGCCAGCCCCTTCAAGAAAACTTAGAAAAGCGCTTGTGTTTACGGAGCCAGCACGTTTGGTGATTAGCCAGAAACGGGCTTGGGGGAGATCAATAGCGATCTCCGCGAAGCCGACACCTGGGGAGCGTGATCACTTCCGGATTGCCGACCATGCGTTCAGCGCAGGTCGAACTGATTGGGAATTTAGGGAGCTATCGAAGTCCGTGTACGACAAAGAGATCGGTCAGCAATCGATATGCGGAATAGATGTGGGCTCTACCGTCCTTGCTGGTGCGGCAGCCATTGAAGCCGACGATACCAGTACTGTCGGGCGGGCTGATCGTCATAAGAGGCACTCTCTTTCCGGAGGCAATGTCCATGCGATCAAGCCTGGGTGTGGCGGCATAATTCCAGATGAGAAGGTCTTTCCCGTCCGCTCCCCATCTGTCGATGACGTCGTCGCCGCCAAGTTTTGGAAGAGCGCCAATCTCCGCTCCGGTCATCGTGTAAGTCTTGGGCGTGTTGCCGTCCATGCCAAGCAGCACCTTGCTATCCGGTGAGGGCAAGCCGCCCTGGATGCCTTCGGGCAGCACAGGGCGCATCTCACTGGTAGAGACATCAAGCATAAAAACCCTCCGCTTGTGGCTGGGCTGCACAGCGTTAACCAGAAGGGCCGAGCTATTGGGCATCCAATGCATCCCGCGGGTGTATTCCCACCCGTTTGAGGTAAGTTGCCTCGGCTTGCCTACGCCCGTAGGCAACAACACGATATTCGGGGGCTCGTGGTTATCCAGCGTTGCCACCCAGTTCCCGTCGGGAGACAGTTCGGTTGGCAAGCCGTCCCCCAACACCACGGCCGGACTTCGATCCATCTTCCGAACGAGAGTTACCGCATTCCCTCCCACAGCAGCCCCGCTCTCACTGAAGACAACGGACGAGCCATCGTCGGAGATGCCGGCGGCCAGAGACCAGCCGAGCCAGGAAAGATCCTTGTCCGGCGAGCCGGCCACCCCGCCCATCAGCAATAGGCGGCTATTATCGGCCGTAAGCAGAACACGGCCATTGGCAGCGATGTCGTGAATGGTCAGGTCAGCAGGCGTACGGTATATCTCGCGCGTTTGGCCGCGCAAATTCATAGCTTGTAGAGCACGGCTGTCTTCGCCCGGAGTAGCCGTAAACCAGACCTCCTGATTCGGCGACCAGGCGAGACTGTTAATCGAGCTGTAGTGTGGCGACTCGGCAATTTTCTTTCCGGTACGGTCGATGACAACAAGTTTTCCGTCATCGCCAAACGGAACGTGCTCCTCGAATGCCAGATACTTTCCGTCGGGTGAGAAGCGAACATGGCTAACCCAACCACGTGGCGGCGTGTAGATGGTTTTGTCGACTGGAAACTGCACCACGTTAGTGCGCAATCCCCTAACCTCGTCCTCCGGGGCCCGGATAATAGCGAGTTCGGAACCGTCGGGTGTCCAATCAGCGTACTGAACGTGCTGCAATAGCGGACGGGGAGCGCCCCCTTCGATCGGAAGCAAGGCCAGCGTGCCCTCGGCCAGGCAAATGCTGCCGGCACCGAAGACCTTGAAATTGAGCAAAACGGCAACCTGATTCTTGGAAGAGATCGCCGCTACGAGGGTCTCGGCTGCCAAAGAGCGTGACTCTACGCTGCCGTACCTTGACGTGAATAGTTCAGTCGGCTTGCCCTCCCAGGCAGCGCTGTAAAGGATCGAGCTTCCATCATTCGCGAATCGCGCGCGGTAAACCGTCCCGCTACGGAATGTGGCCTGGTGAAACTCCGGTTTGGACAGGGCACGGGTTGTCCGTCCCAAGAAGAATGCGGCGGCGAGCGCGAGGGCAAGGAAGGCAATAATAGCCGGCAAAAGCCACGCGCGATTCCTTGCCGAGGGTATCTGAACCTCGCTGGCTACTTTGCTGATCCCGGTCAGCGCCTCGAGATTAAAGGCGAGATCGTGCGCCGACTGAAAGCGTTCGGCGGGATTCTTCTCCAGGCAGTGCCGCACCACCCGATCCAGAGCCGGAGAAACATTTTGATTCGCCTCCGTCACATCTGGCGGTTCTTCCTTAAGAATGGCGCTGAGGACATCCGCCGACGAGTCGCCCTTGAAGGCGCGTTTGCCAGAAATCATCTCATAGAGCACGGCGCCGAAGCTGAACAGATCCGAGCGCTGGTCGGTCTCTTTGCCCCGCACCTGCTCGGGCGACATGTAGCCGACGGTACCCAGCACAGTGCCCGGTTCGCTAACCACAGTTTTGGTCTGGTCTTCAATGCCGGTTTCCGTCCGGGTCAGCTTGGCGAGGCCGAAGTCCAAAATCTTTATTCGGCCGTCGTTGGTGATGAAGATGTTGTCCGGCTTGAGATCACGATGCACGATGCCAAGGTCATGAGCAGCCGCGAGGCCGCGTGCGATTTGGAGTGCGTAGTCAACGACTTTCCGAATCGGCAGAGGACCGTCGCGCAGCCGGTCGCGTAGTGTCTGGCCTTCGAGCAGTTCGCTGACGATGTAGGGGCATTCGCCATGCGTGCCGATGTCGTACACGGCTAGTATGTTGGGATGGTTCAGAGCAGCGGTGGCGAGAGCCTCCTGCTCAAACCGCCGCATGCGGTCGGCGTCAAGCGAAAGTGCCGGCGGCAGAACCTTGATCGCCACTTCACGTCGAAGACGAGAGTCGCGAGCCCGATACACCTCGCCCATTCCGCCTGCGCCGATCGAAGCAACGATTTCGTAGGGACCCAGTTTGGTGCCGGAGGCCAGGGACATGCGTGCGCGTAATTATAGCCTGTGCAGCATGTTGGAGGGGAACTGACGATTCTGGGTGTGTGTCGGCCAACTGCAAGTTGGCCAGAAACGGGCTTCGGGGAGATGTCGCAGCTGAATGTCAGCATTGGGGCAGATCTCCGCGAAGTTCCGCACTTTCCGGCACTAGAAAACACTCCGAACGGCCTCGTTTTGATGGCGAATTGATGGCAAGTTTTTCAGACCCCACCCGGTCAATGAGGCAATTTTTCGACAACAATCGAGCACGGCTACGCTCTATAGCACGAGGAGGGGATGGAGTCCGAAATTGCGGTGAGCTAACGTGGTGGAAGGAAAGAACTATTTCGCCGGAGACGACGTGACCGCAACCTCAATCTCATGGATCAACATCCATTCGCGCATCGTTTCAGCCACTTAGCGAATGAGCAAATGCCAATTTTTGGGAGAGTCTCTCATGGTAAAGAGTGTCAACAAGGCCATCCTGGTCGGAAACGCGGGCAAGGAACCGGAGGTAAAGGTCAACCCCAACCCCCGGCAAGCCTGTTAGAATTGGACCGTTTTGGACAGTGATCGGCTGGCAATTGTTCGCCAAAGTGAGGTTTCTTGGCGGATCGGGTCGCGGAGAGGGAGATTTCGATCCTCACTGGCGTCAAATAGGCGACCAGCCATAAGGCCTTTCCAATGGCCCCGCAAGCAGGCCTTCCCGGCGCAGATAGTCATCTATCAGTCTGTCTCCGACACCCCTTGCAAGCCTCTCGTCGCATTGCGCCCTCGATCTACGCAGCCGCTTCTTGGCCCACTCCCGCTTGGCTCGCTCGAACGTCACATGCTCCCTTTGCCGCTGCGCTGGATCTTCATACATTGGATTCAAAGGAGTTCGGCCGTACTCGTCCAGGGCGAACCCCCGGCCTTTGGCGTCGCCCCACATGATACCCGTCGTGAAGCTCACACTCCACAAATTCGGGAACAGGAACCAGTCGTCGTCAAGCTTCAGCCAGTCGGTCGTGGAGACGCGGCGCTCCGGGTACAGCCACTCCTCCTCCGCGGCAGCGATGTAGCGAGTGGCTCGGCGCTTGAGGATGGAGTTGATGCGCAGCACCTCGTCCTCCTCCAGTTGAATGTGATCACGGGTGCCTCGAAAACAGGCAAATCGGCTTTGATCGACATAGTGGACTACTGTTTCGGAAGTGGCGAGTGCCGAGTGCCCGAGGGGCCGATTCGGCGCGGCGTCTCTTGGTTCGCGCTTCACCTCCAACTCGCAGCGGGTCAAGCTTTTGTGGCACGGCGATGCCCCGACGGTCGCGCGGTTTCGAGCGAGGACTGTTTTGTCGATGTTGGCGAAGTTGTTGAAATCCCAGATCGAAGCGCGCTTCGACAAACCACAAATACCAAGGGGCTCGGCGCTCTCCTTTCTGGATGGTCCGGCATAGCGGACAACATTCACGAGCCGCCACCTGGCCAGACAAGACCTTCACTGACGGCGAATGTCCGGCACGCCCTCGCTCTGTGCTTCCAACCTCAAGACGAGATCATTAGGAGGCAGCAGTTGTTCCACGGTGCCGGCGACCATTTCTTTGCGCAGGCCCTAAAGGACACCTTGCCGTATTTTCTCGGCGCAGTCGACGACGACTATGTTCGCAAGCGAGAGCAATTGCGGCGGATCAAGGAACAGCTCCGGTCATCTGAACGAAAACTCGCTGAGATCGCCGCGCTCCGAGGCGGAGGCGCCAGCAAGGCCGACGCCCTGCTGGCTCAAGCGAGAGACGCAGGTCTATCCAGCGTAACAGCGGATTCTTGGGAGGCAACCGTCGCTGCCCTTCGGACGGTGGCATCGACACCGCTCGCGAATGTCGAGGTCACGGCTTCGGATGGCGCTGAGTTCTCCCGGCTCGCGGACGAACGTGCTCGGTTACTGGCTGAGCAACGTCGCATACGTGATGAAATAGACTGCGTCCGCGCGTTCGAGAACGATGGCAGGGGCTTCTCCCGAGAGGCTACCGAACAGCATGCACGCCTGAAGACGATCGGAATTTTCGAGGACTCTGTTCCAGGCCACACCTGTCCTTTGTGCTCTCAGGCGCTCGATAACACCGACCAGTTGCCGACTGTAGCTGGGTCAAAGGAACTTTCACTTCCCTATCGTCTCGCCTCGATACGGTTGTCCGCGCGGAACCCCAAATCGAGAAGGCCCTGGCGGAACTCGACGGCAAACTCCAGGTGATCCAAGAAAGGCTGACGAAGAACCGCGCGGAAATGGAGGCGGTTCGGACCGCGGACGAGCGGCTGACCGAGACCCACGACGACGCCACGAAAAAAGTGCACATTCTCGGTCGCATCAGCTTGTACCTTGAGAGCTTACCGGACTTGCCAGACACACGGGCGTTGGAGCAAGAGATAGAGGACCTCCGTGCACAAGCTGGCGTCCTTGAAAATGAGCTTAGTGACGAGCGAGTACGCGAGCGACTTGAATCGGTCACGTCGATCTTAAGCCAGCGCATGACTGACTGGGCGCGCGATTTGGGTCTTGAACACTCGAAATTCCCCCTGCGACTCGACCTGAAGAACCTAACGATCGTGGCCGACACCGCTGATGGGCCTGTCCCCATGGCCCGTATGGGAAGCGGCGAGAATTGGGTCGGCTATCACTTGATAGCCCATCTTGCCTTGCATCATTGGTTCGTGGAACGAGCACGGCTTGTACCGCGTTTTCTCTTTCTCGACCAACCGTCACAGGTTTATTTTCCCGCCGAGAAGGATATCGATGGCTCGATGTCCCTCGTTTCAGAAGATGATCGCCTCGCTGTGTCGAGGATGTTCCGGCTCGTCTTCGATGCGGTAAAAGAGGTTGCACCCGGCTTACAGGTCGTCATCACCGAACATGCCGACATCAACGATGACTGGTACCAAGCGGCCGTCGTGGAGCGCTGGCGGGGAGGTCTGAAACTGGTGCCGGAGGATTGGCCGACTAATCAGTAGCCAAGCGTTCGAAGAAATAACAGATGGTTGCTAAATCATCTTTGCCTTCTTAGACTAGGAAACGGTCTCGGCATCCAGTGTGCAAAGCAATTAAGCATTAACGGCCAGCAATCCTTTGAAGCCGCTCAGCACAAGCGAATCTTCCCGTACCCGTCGAATGGGCTCATCCAATTTCTCACCCAAGACTTTCCTCGCGACTAAGATTTGCTGCGCGGCGAACGAAAGATCATCGCGGCATATATCCTGAAGAGTCGCGCTCGCATCAAATCGGCTTGCGGCATCTGACCTAGCGAGGCGCCCTATCCAGTGAATATAGTCAGCCGCCATTCCGACTCGAAACTCTTCCTTTGCGGTTTCTGCCGCAATCGCCACCTCCAGTCCAACGCTTACAAGGCAAACGCCGGTCTCGAGTGCTTCCGCGGATAGACTGGATTCAAATCGCTGCGTTTCGACCATTTGCACGAGCGCATGAAGGATCGGATTCAATTCAGCCCGTACAAAATTAGTGTTTGTGGGCGGGGGCATTTTGGCGATCGTTCGGCCGATGTGCTGCAAATATTCATTTCGACGACCACGCAACGGCAAGTAGCCTGCCGCCTTTCGATTGTCGCGAGGTAAATTCGAAAGGAACTTATCGAGCAGCATGCCGTCGAGTCTCCGCGCCACTTCGCGCTTTTCTTCCGTACCGGCAGCAAAGCGGGACGACACGAAAATAATGACCTCCTCTCGATGGCCCAGAGTACGGAATAGATTGTCCGCCAGCACCTGCGTATCGATGCCTTGCGGCCAACTCCCGATGAAAGAATCGACCGCATCGCCGACACTCTTTTCGTAAGCAGAGTTGAGGATGGCCGCATTCCAGAGGTCTTGCAGGAAGTCATTGGCCGACTTCATCCACCCAGGCTGCCCATCGCCGGAAGGCGCCTGGCTCTCATCGTGAGAGGCGCCAACGCTGGCATTCGCTGGCATTCCACTCTGCCAAATGACCTCAGGATGGAGATCGCGGTCGCCGTGCTTTCCTTCAATCAACGCCAGAATATAGCGGTGCACCTGCCACGACGTGAGGCGGCCCAGTTCACAGATAGCGAATGGCCAATCCCCTGCGGCCTTGCTTAGGCTGTTGGAAAGCAAATAAACTCTTGGCACGCCTTGCTGGTCAACAAGGCTGAGGTAGCGATCGTGGAACGCCTGTTTTGCGCCCTCCCCGCGCCGAATGTGGCAGATTGAAATCTGGCCGCACAGGCGCTCCGACCACTCCTTAGCGATCGCCACCAGCTTGTCCAAATGATCGCCGGTCGCCTTCGCATCGACCACATCCGCATCGGGATCAAGTCCGCCGGGGGATACCACGATCGTGAGCGCGATATTCTCGTTCCCTTGCCGCGCGATGACTCGCTGCAACGCATTGCTGCCGAGGTACGGATCGGCAAGATAGGCTTCTGCAATTCCCGGTTTTTCAATCTTGCTTTTGATCCAGCGTATAACCTCTATCTGGCCCTCGCCGCCAAGTTCGAACCACACATTTTCCCCCGACCATCCGGGCTCACCTATCAGCATATCAACGCTCTGGCGGTGCCGCCTGAGAGTATCAAATCCGCCAGAGCGATCGCCCGCAGCAGGGCCTTCAAAGGCGGCTGGATGAATCCTCGGCCTGCGTTCCAGATCCGCGCTTTGCGGTGCGCCGGGAAATACGCGCGGCAGTTCATCAACACGGCCTTGCGTAGTGAGACCAAAATTAAATCCCTGAAGGAAGACACCGCTTGATCGATCGGCAATCCGGCCATCCCGATCAAAGACCGCTAAATCGAACTCCGTGATATGCGAATGGGCTTCGACAATGATTTCTGGTTGCCCGGCCGGTATGTCGACAAGAATGTCCTTCAGAATTTCATCGAAATTCTTCAGCGTAACGTGTAGCCGAAAGAATTGATCAGGCGCGGCTGCATCTCTACGGATTTTGACCCGGCGCATCGGCTCCTTGCTTCGCAAATCGGGCCTATCTGCAATAGCAACATCAAAAAGCGCCCCATGAATGCCCACGGCATTCTGCGCCCGATAGAACTGGTCCACGACGCCAATTCGCCGGTGCTCCCTGAAAAACAAACCGAGGCCCGATTGTTCAGAGATACGCTCAATGAGTTGCGCTAGAATGGCCGGGGCTTTCGCAGGGCCAACGGCATCATCGAGACTGCGTCTCACTCGGTCAATGCCATCGTTGATTGCTATTCCCTTCACATAGAGAACCCCGCTACCGCTTGCTCTGACGATGTCCTGGCGTTCAATGATGATGACCGGATCAAACGGCCGACCAGTAATTAAACTCCCGGATTCGATTGGACATTCTTGTGGAACGGAGAACCGACCGCTATCAAGCTCGGCTTGAATGGTGTCTGTGGCTCTCTCCTCAAAGATTTTGTCCCACGTCACTAGGTCGACGCCGTCGAATCCCTCTATTGGCATTCGTCGTATGCCGTCCATCTGAGCACTCGCTGGCAGTGCTGGCCCCGGATAGTCACCGGGGCCTCGCACCAATCGGAAAAATGCATAGCATAGAATTGCCGGCGCGGTCCGTTTGGCAACGCCGAAAATAGTCACTGCAATCGGCACAGCACACCTCGTACTCTTGAAGTCATCACCACCATGGATTATGCGGCCGCCGACATGCCCATCGTCGGCGATCACGACAAGGTCGTCGATCTGCGCATCGCCATCGACCCGGCCCAGAATCCACGCTTCTTCACCCACGATAGGCTTATGAGGGCTCCGAGGAAAAGGATTGCGGTAATCAACGCTTTGCGCGCGCCGTCACAGTTCTTATTTTGGATGTGAGACGGACCCGCCTGTTCTGGCCATCGAAGAATTCCCGCTCGGCTTCGAAATCAATCTCGGTCGGGAAGACGCCGGTGTCTACAAACCTCTTGTGGCTTTCCATATGTCCGCGCCGGAAGCCGCGCCTGTACCGTTTCTCAGCCAGGTCTGCGAGCTTCTCGTGCAAGAAGTCGCGCAAATCAACGCCCCGCCCCCCAGGGCGGCGTCCCCGGTCGCTCAGAAACGTCATGATTTCGGAGATTGTTTTATTCAAGGAGGCCGAAGCCCCGCCAGCGGAGTCTCTACCCATCGGAATATCCACCCATAGGAGTATGATACCGTTCCAACTCACTCTGGCTTCTTGGTTTTGGCCGCTTAAGATCCCTTACGCTGACGTAGCGAGGAACTTCTTAGATGCGCGGTCGAGCGAACGCCCTTTACAAGCCTCCGCGAGTTTTCCAGCGTAGACGGTGACATCGTTGGGACAGATTTGCTTAATAAACCTAAGTTGCCCCACCAGGCCGAGAATGAAACGTTCCTCGTCCCGCTCATCCACTAACCCACTTCGCAATTTGTGAATGCCAGAACGAATGCGAGACAGCTTTCTCTTGGGTGCGCGTATCTGTTGAGAACCAAACCGGGTACCAGTAAGGAGCTTGATCGCGTCAGGCCCCATAATCTTTATTTTTTCTCTTTTCACCCGTAGCCCGTGTGCGGCGAGCACCGCGACGGCGGGTTGTATCAAGTCTCTCGCATGCTCCCCCGAGAAAGCCAAATCATCAATCCAAGTCGAGTACGTGACTGATAAGAGAGCGCCGTCGCCGCTCAGCCCAGCAATCTTATGAAGAAGGGGCTCAGATCATGCGACGGCTGCAAGAGTTGCTCGCTGTTCCTACGCCGAACCAAGAGGTCGCAGCGCCCTTCACCAACGCCCGCATCGAAAACGACCCGACAGGCTGCCGCGACGGTCGCCTCCATTGGTCGTAGAGCCAGAAGGAAGGCACGCGGTTGAGCTACTAAGCGACTTTCGGAGCATCCCCGTTCGACCGGATTGGGGCGCTGCACGAGTGGCAACCCATCTCTCTCACAACCGCGTCATACTGCGCCCCTTGGGGAAATTCAAGCGTTAATTTACAGGTCATGCATTGCACAAAACGGCCTGCGGCGCACATTAGGATACCGATATGATGAGGAGGAGGGGTGAGCGTAGAATTGCTGGCTGACATCGCAATTTCCAACTCTCGGACGTACCAAATCACTATACGCGTCTTGAGGCTTTGAAAAAAATGATCGCTAGCTGTACGCACGTCGAATTTACGGTCCTTCAAAGCTGAAGGCGTGATCGGTGTTTGCCCTGCGAAGCGCAGCATTTACCAGCCGGACTAAGTTTTCACCGTGCCTGATTATGCCGCGTTCCGGTTACCTTCGTTTGAGAGAGAGGGTGCGTACCGAAGGCGAGAAGATGGTGCCCCGTCGTCACCAGTGGGCGATCAGTACGGTGCATCCTCTTCCAGTCATATTCATACGCAGTTCCACAAATGAGACAGATTTGATAGTGCTGCTGGCCATTGCCACTGAGTCGAGGCCAAGTAAACCGATGGGGGCAAAATTCCCCGAGAAGTCGCTGCAAGAATTCCATGTCTGCCCTTTGCTTACGCGGCTGCTTTGCTACGCTGAAACCGTTCGTTTGAAGGTCGTGCGAGCCTGTGCGCCCGTTCGATGATCGGCACCAGCCGTTCTGGCACCTCGCTCTTCATCACGTATTCATCCACCAACCACAGGATTCGCTGTGGCACCTCGCTGTACGCGGAAAGCAGGATTATCGGCTGGTTGGGAAACCGTTGCTTGATATGGCAGGCTACGGCTTCCGCGTCCATACCCTCCTGTTTGTACTCCAGCAGAACCGCGGCCACCGACGTTTCCTCCAACATCTTCATGGCGATGTAGCCGCTCGATGCGATCCTGACGCAATAACCATGAGATTCTAGAGTCGCCTTGCGAAGCTCCAACACTTGTAGACTGTCATCGATGCACAACAGAGTGGGGAAGTCCATGGGCGACATTCTCCGCTGGGTAAGTTACGAGTCGAAAGTTACGAAAGTACATGGCCTACCGTCACGACACACCCGCTGCATCCTGACATGACGTTCGATGCAAGCGGGAAAGCACGATTGGGGCCAGTTGCAATCGTCCGTTCCATGCCGGGGGCTTTTGTCGCCATCAGACGACATCCCCGAAAAAAATGTCGCGTACAGTCACCGCTGTCATGAAGATCGCGGGCAGCGCAAAGTAGAGTGTGATGAGTTGCGTCATGGTGTTCTCCTTACTTGATTAGTGGAGGCTCCGTCGGACACCGGATGCGGTCCTGACAGGTCTTCGTCTGAACAGGGACGCCCGCAGGTCGGGCATTCCGTTTCTGTCTGTACCTTCGCTTCAGCACGGGCCAGAACTCGGTGGCGTGATCTGCTCTGAGAGTGGCGAGTGAATCGATTTGACTACCACGCGGGCACACTTTCAAATTACGGGAGTGCATTCCGGGTACAAGTTACCGCGTACCTGATGGGCTATTGCAGCCTCGCGTACTCCGACTTAGCTTCTTTCAGGATGGGGATGTCGGGGTCGGCGTCTTTCCAGAGGGTGAGGAAATCTTTGTAGGCGGCGAGAGCGCGACTGCGGGCAAGATCGGCATCTGCGCCTTGCGAGGTTTTCGACTGCAAAGCGTTGGCACGAGCCACTCCCAGATGCGCCAAGGCTCCCGCCCAGCAGTTCAAGACTATGCCGCTGTGGTCGAGAATCTTCTGGAACTCGGCGGCGGATTCTTTCCCCTGCCCAGCCGCGAGATATGCCTCTCCGCGAATGTATGTGTGATAGAGGCAGGAGTCGCCGAACGCCACGCTACCCAGTTCGATGGATGAAGCAGCTTGC
>Ga0074044_10002411_pt1 | contig 16366 bp, 12 predicted proteins | sample BogForMeECP23OM1_FD_94443 | JGI IMG/M metagenome (GOLD analysis project Ga0074044, IMG submission 94443) | Bog forest soil microbial communities from Calvert Island, British Columbia, Canada - Bog Forest MetaG ECP23OM1 | ecosystem: Environmental > Terrestrial > Soil > Wetlands ...
CGACAAGCAGATCCCGAAATCAGATTTGCACGCGCTGAAAGAGGCCGGAGTAAAAGTCACGTTGGTGTGAGCGGAGTCAAACAGAGCCAATGAAAGCGGCTGCAATAACGGAGCAAGGCCAGCGCACGCTTAGCGAGATCTTTTCTCAGCCCCAGTGCTGGAGAGCGTGTCTGGCAAAGCTGGCGGTCAGCGCGGAACTTCGTACGGCCGTTCAAATGGCGCGGCCCGGAGCGGAGTGGATCTTTGTCGGCTGCGGAACGAGTTACTATCTTGCGCAGGCCGCTGCATCGAGCTTCAACTATCTCAATCTGCCCGCGCGGGCCGTCCCCGCTTCGGATCTCCTGATGTATCCGGGACTAATTCTGCACGCCGGACGGGACTATGTTCCAGTTGTGGTTTCACGCTCCGGCCGTACCTCGGAGGCAGTCCGCGCCGCGCAGATGCTGGAGAAAGATCAGAATCTTCGCACCATCGCCATCACCTGTGCCGATGGCCAGCCGCTGGAGCCCGCATGCAGCGTGACGCTGAATCTTCTCGACGCCGACGAACAGAGCACGGTCATGACGCGATCGTTCACATCTATGCTGCTGGCTCTGCAATACCTCGCAGCTACGGTCTCGGGTAATGACGTTTTTCTTCGCGCATTACTCGAGCTCCCGCAACAAGTCGAACCCCTCATGAAAGACATTCCGCAGCGGCTGCGGTTGTTTGTCGAGTCTCGCAGTTTTTCGGATTTTGTCTTCCTGGCGCAGGGCCCACTGTTCGGCATTGCCTCGGAGTGCATGTTGAAGGTGACCGAATCATCGTGCTCCTATGCCCAGGTATTTCACTCTCTGGAGTTCCGTCACGGTCCGAAATCGATCGCAGGTCCGCAGATGCTGATCACGTTCGTTATGTCGGAAACTTCTTACGGCGCGGAAGTCGAATTGCTCGAAGAAATGAAGGCTCTCGGCGCGGCCACCATGGTGATTGCCAATCGCGTCGATAGCCGGGCTCAGCGTGCCGCTGACTTCGCCATCGAACTTGGCCTCCAGTCGCCCGAGTACGCGCGCCCCGCAGCTTTCGCGATTTGGGGTCAACTGTACGGGGTTTACTACGGGCTCAAGAAGGGCCTAAATCCCGACTCGCCAAAAAACCTGACGCGCGTAGTCGAACTCGCGGACGGCCGCTAGCAACGGCAGTTAGTAACTGGCAGTAAGCCAACAGGCCTGCTCCATGTCCAAGCTTGATATCACGATCGCCGGGGAGATTAATCTTGACCTGATCCTCTACGGCTTGCCTGAGCATATGCCCACGGAACGCGAACTGCTGGCCAGCGGCTTTGCCATCACGTTAGGCAGTTCCTCGGCCATCTTGGCACATAATCTCGCCGCTCTTGGCAGCCGCGTGGGATTCGTCACCAAGGTTGGCGACGACTCTTTCGGAGCCCTCGCGCTGGAACGACTGCGTGAACGCGGTGTAGACCTGGCAGGCATCGCGCATGGCGCGAAGTCCGGCGTAACGGTCATTCTGCCCCACGGACCCGAGCGCCACATCCTGACGTACGCGGGCACGATCTCCGAGCTGCGCTTCGAGGATCTCGACCTTGATTATCTGGCATCGGCGCGACACTTTCATATGTCGTCGCTGTTTTTGCAGCGTGAACTGTTGCCACGTGTGCCAGAACTTTTTCGGCGGATGAAGTCCGCCGGCCTGACCACCTCGCTCGACACCAACGACGATCCCGAGGACCGCTGGGACAGCGTCCTTGAGATCCTGCCTCACGTCGACATTCTGCTGCCGAACGAACGCGAAGCGATGAAGATGTCCCGGACTGACGACTTGGAAACCGCGCTTTCGCGGTTGGCACAAAGGGTGAAAACCATCGTGGTCAAAAGGGGCGCCAGCGGAGCCGTCGCTATGCGGGATGGGCGGCGAGTCAGCGCACCCGCCGTGCCGGTAACGGTCATCGATTCAATTGGCGCAGGTGACAGCTTCGACGCCGGGTTCCTCCACCAATTTCTCCGCGGGGCGGATCTCGCGACGTGCTTGGCCTACGGAAACCTGTGCGGAGCGTTCTCCGCCACCGCCTGTGGCGGCACGGAAGCGTTCCGCGACACAGCCCGAACGCAAGAATTTCTGCGACAGCCGCAGGATCCTTCGCGTAACGAGAAACGAATATGAACACAACTGTCATGATGAAACGGATTGCAGAAGCGTCGCCGCGTTTCAAGGCCAGGATTGCCGGTGTCCTTTATTTTTCCAGCCTACTGACGGCAGAATTCGGTGAGTTCGTTCGCGGCAGGTTGGGTTTCGCAGCGGGCTACATCGCGGTCGCCGGCATGGTCGCTGGGTATCCGCGGGGAGTTGGCCCGCCCGGCGTTTCAATCCCGGCCAGCGCCGTCTGACGCGTGCGAGTCTACGATTGATCTGACGGGTCGCGCGACGGATATCAGGTATACTCATCCGCCATGAAATCAGGGGCCAAGTCTCACGCACATTTTGCCGCACTGCTCTGCGCGCTCGCAGCCTCACTCCACTGCGTTCCGCTTTTGGCACAAGATCAGGATCCTGCGCCCCCTCGGGCCGCTGCAGTGCTCGACTCCATGCCGCACGCGAAAAAGATCGATCAGGTTGCACTCTCTCCCGATGGAACCCAGGTTGCTTACATCGCCGATGGACAGCTCACGGTGACACCCGCTCGCGGCGGCTCTGGCTCTCTCCAAGCGATCTCCGTAGAAGGCAGGCTTCCGCTGCGCGAGGTCACATGGTCAGCCGACAGCAAACAGCTCGCATTTCTCGCTGACTTGCCGGGTGACATTCCCGTAGCTCAAGTCTGGACCGCGGCAATCGACGGTAGTGCTCTGGCAAAGCGGTCGGAATTAAAAGGTTATGCTCAGACGCCTCGTTTTTCTCCCGATGGAGCGAAACTGGCGATCCTCTTTATTAAGGGCCTTCCGCGCGTAGCCGGTCCACTGCAGCCGATGACCCCGCTCGCGGGAGTGATTGACGACCAAATCTACGAGCAGCGCCTTACCTCCATCAATCTGAGTACGAACCACCTGGCGCAAGTCACGCCTGCCGATGTGTACATCTATGAATACGACTGGACTCCGGACGGAAAGGCGTGGGTAGCCACGGCGGCGCACGGCTCCGGCGACGCAAATTGGTGGGTCGCGCGACTCTATCGCATCAATGCGCGAACCGGCGAGATGCGCGAGATCTATTCGCCCAAGTGGCAGATGGAAGACCCGCACGTCTCACCGGACGGCAAGAATGTAGCCATCCTCGAAGGCCTCATGAGTGACGCAGGCGTCACAGGTGGCGATATCCTCATCGTTCCAATTAACGGCTCAATCAACGGCGGCACGGCGCGGAATATCACTCCAAACCTCAAGGCATCTCCTTCTTCCCTCGCGTGGACATCTCCCGACCGCATCCTTTTCGCCGAAAATGTCGATGGGAATTCCGGCTTCGGCAGCGTGAGCGTCACCGGAGGCGAGCCGCAGACACTTTGGACGGGCGAAGAATTGGCAACAGTGGACGCGTGGCAACCTGGCGGCTCCTTCTCCCGCGACGGAACGGTGACTGCGATCGTACGCCAGTCAGCCGGCGCGCCCCCCGAAGTCTGGGCGGGCCCCATTGGCAACTGGAAGCAGATCACCCACCTGAACAGCGGCATCCAGCCCGCCTGGGGCGCAATGCGCAATATTCACTGGATGAACGGAAGCACGCGGGTCCAAGGCTGGCTTATGCTTCCCAAGGACTTCGTGCCCGGCAAAACATATCCACTCGTAGTAAACGTGCACGGCGGACCGTCCTCAGCGTGCACATCTCACTGGGATGAGGATCTCACTGGAGCCGCATCGGCGATGGGCTACTTTGTTCTCTGTCCAAACCCCCGCGGCAGCTACGGACAAGGCGAGGCGTTCACGCAAGCTAACGTCAAGGATTTCGGCGGTGGGGACTATCGCGACATCATGGCTGGCATCGATGCCATCTCCAAGGAGTACCCGATCGACGCCAAGCGCCTCGGCCTTCGCGGGCACAGCTATGGCGGATACATGACCATGTGGGCCGAGACCCAGACGCAGCGTTTTGCCGCGGCGGTCGCGGGCGCCGGACTCTCCGACTGGCTCAGCTACTACGGCCTGAACGATATCGACGAGTGGATGGTCCCGTTTTTCGGAGCGTCCGTCTACGACGATCCGGCCGTGTACGCCAAGAGCGACCCTATGCACTTCGTCAAAGCCGTTAAGACTCCTACCCTGATCCTGGTCGGCGATCGCGATGGTGAAGTTCCGATGGAACAATCGGTGGAATGGTGGCACGCGCTCAAAACCATGAAGGTGCCCACTAGGCTGGTTGTCTATCCGAACGAAGGACACATGTTCGTAAAGCCCGCCGACTCCCACGACTACAACTTGCGCACGCTGGAGTGGTTCGACGAGTGGTTCACGAAAGCGTCAGCGGACTAAACGATGGCGCGCGATATGGATAACCCGCATTAGACATGTGGGACAAGTCCCCATCTCCAGAATGCCGGTTGCACATCAACTGACGCCGATCGGCAGCCCTTACGAACCGACGGAATAGATAATGCTGCGGTGATGGGTGTACACTTGGGTGTTTTTCGCGGCCAGCAAGGAGATTCGTCCAATGAATACGCGGAATCCATACGAAATCGCACTGGACAAAAACGGCGCGAATTACACACCGCTGTCGCCACTGTCTTTCATCCGACGTACGGCCGCGGTGTTTCCCGAGCGCACAGCGGTGATTCACGGCGCCATCCGGCGCAGCTGGCGCGAAACCTTCGAACGGTGCATTCGGCTGTCGGCAGCCTTGAAGCAGCGCGACATCGGCGTGGGCGACACCGTTTGCGTAATGGCGCCTAATATACCCGAGCTGCTGGAGGCACATTTCGGCGTGCCGATGGCCGGCGCGGTGCTCAATGCGCTCAACATCCGGCTGGACGCCGAGACGATCGCCTTCATCCTCCAGCATAGCGATTGCAAGGTGCTCATCACAGACCGCGAGTATTCGGGCGTGATCGCGAAGGCGCTCGATCGAGTTGGCGACAAGCCGCTGGTCATTGACATCGACGACCAATATGCCCAAAGCGGCAAACTCTTGGGCGAACTGACGTACGAGCAGTTTCTGGCGGAGGGCAACTCTGGTTCCGTCTGGGAACTGCCGGGCGACGAATGGCAGGCGATCTCTCTCAATTACACCTCGGGCACCACGGGCAATCCCAAAGGAGTGGTGTATCACCACCGCGGCGCTTACCTGAACGCCCTTGGCAACGCCGTGACTTGGGCGATGCCACACCACCCCGTCTATTTGTGGACACTGCCCATGTTTCACTGCAATGGCTGGTGCTTCCCGTGGACCATCACCGCCATGGCAGGTACACATGTATGCCTGCGGCAAGTTACGGCAAAGGGTATGTACGATGCCTTCGCCGATCTCGGCGTCACGCATCTGTGCGGCGCACCGGTTGTCCTCGGAACTATAGTCAACACGCCAGCCGCGCAGAAGCGGGATATCCGGCGAGGCATCCGGGTGATGACCGCGGGCGCGGCCCCACCGCCGGCGATCCTGGAGAAGATGCAGGGTCTCGGGTTCGATGTCACGCATGTTTATGGGTTGACGGAGGTGTACGGTCCGGTGACGGTTTGCGCTTGGCACGAGGAGTGGGACGCCTTGCCGATCTCCGAGCAGGCGACTTACAAGGCGCGACAAGGCGTCTGCTACGAAACCCTGGAAGGGCTGATGGTGGCCGACGCAGCGACCCTGAAGCCGGTGCCTAGCGACGGCGCTACCATGGGCGAGATCTTCCTGCGCGGCAACACCGTTATGCGCGGCTATCTGAAGAATGCCAAGGCCACTGAGGATGCCTTCGCGGGCGACTGGTTCCACACCGGAGACCTTGGAGTCATGCATCCGAACGGCTATGTCGAATTGAAGGATCGTTCCAAGGACATCATCATTTCCGGGGGAGAAAACATTTCCACCATTGAAGTTGAGGCGGTGCTCTATCGCCATCCGTCGGTGCTGGAGGCTGGGGTAGTGGCGCGACCCAACGAAAAATGGGGCGAGACACCCTGCGCCTTCGTTACGCTGAAGGAGGGAGCCTCGGCCACCGAGCAGGAGATCATCGATTTCTGCCGCGAACGCTTGGCGCACTTCAAAGCGCCGAAAACCGTCATCTTCGGCCCCTTGCCGAAGACTTCTACGGGAAAACTACAAAAATTCCGGCTGCGCGAGAGTGCCCGCGAACTAACCCGCCCGGCCTTCACGGGAAAACCCTGATCGCCTTCGATTTCCACGTCAGAGCCGGCTGTCGCGCCCGCGGCGTGTCCAGCTTCCTATTTTCCTGGTAGTTACTGCGCCTACCGATTTGCTCCTCAACTTTCAAACTCCAGTCTCACCGTGCTGCGGCAAATTTCCTTCCAGCAAGTCGTGCAGCCGGTTCGCCGGGCACCGCAATCCGATATAGAAGCTTCCGAACAGCGCATAAACGGCACTGACGTGGTCGAAGCGCATCTCGTAGATCAGCTTCTTGAAAACCAAGGGATCGTCGGCGAACAGGTCGACGCCCCACTCCCAGTCATCAAACCCGATGGAGCCGGTAATGATCTGTTTCACCTCTCCGGCATAGCGGCGTCCAACCAGCCCGTGTTCATTCATCTGGCGCTGGCGTTCCTCCATGGGAAGCGTGTACCAGTTCTTGTCTTCGCCGCGCCGTCGGTCCATTGGATAAAAGCAGATGTAGCGGTTCGGCGGCATCGCCGGAAACAGCCGCGGCTTCATCGCTTCTTTCTGGCGCGCGATCGTTTCCTGGATGGCGCGCTTCCACTCGTCCGAGTGCGGTTCCACGCCGCGATCGGCAAGAGCCTTGTAGGTCTTCAGCGTCGACTCATACAGCCCCAGCTCAATCACCGACAAATAGGAAGTCGCAGGCTCCAGGAAGTCATTGAGTCGAAGCCCCGCCAAGTCGAGCTCCGCCTGATTGAGCAGGTCGAAGCTGGCGCGGAAGTGGACCAGCATCAGATCCCCTTTGTGTCCCAGCATCGAGAACAGCGCAGACTGCCCATCAGCCTTGGCTTCCATCTCGGCCAGCAGTCGCGCGGCTTCGGCAGCGATCTCGCGACGGGCGCTGTCGGGAATGGCGCGCCATGCCGTCCAGCGGAAGCGCATCATCTGGTGAAGCGTGGCGTAGCCTTCAAGCGTCAGCGGCACGGCGGGGAGTTGCCCGGCGGCAACCGGGAGAGCTGCGGGATGCGTCGGATTCATGGACTTATTGTATCGGGTGATCGGGCCATCGGGTGATCGGGTCATCGAGAGTCAAAGGCATTTGAACTTAAATGGCCCGATGACCCGATCACCCGATGCCTTCTCAGGTACCCTGCCCGCCACGGGGCGCAGATTGCTCCAGTATGCGCCGGTGTGCTACAAGCAAGCTATATGCGCAAATGGATGAGCGAGCGCTTGAAGCGCCGCAAGAAGGCCGGAGACGGCACCGCCAAGGAAGCAACCAAAGCACCAGAACCCCTGCAGCCGAGGTTCTATGATAACGAGCCAGCCGCGCCGGTCGAAGGTCCAGCCGAGGCTCCAGTAGTCGAGTCGCGTCGCCCGTCGAGACCGGAGCCGGAACCCGCGCCTGAGCCCGCCTCGGTGCCAGCCGCAGCATCGACGGCAGATGAGCCGCGACCACGAACGTCCCGCCGTCGTCGCAGCCGCGGAGGTCGTGGCGGATCTCGTCCACGCCCGGTAGCTGCTGCGCCCGCGGTGGCAGTAGAACCGTCCGCAGCAGAACCGTCCCCTGCAGAGGCATCCGCCGCGGAACCAGCGGTTGCCGGGAGTTTACCGACCGAAGCTGCGCCTGCTCAGGCGGCGCCGGCTCCCTCCCGCGCCAGCAAGGGAACGGTTGTGCTCGCGATCGGGTTGCCGGGATCGGGCAAGAGTTCGTGGTTCAAGCGGCACGACATTCATCCGCTTTCGAGCGATCTGCTGCGCGAACTACTCTTCGATGACGCGCAGGAACAGCGCTTTCAGGATCTGGTGTTTTCCAACCTGCGATCGATGCTGAAGGCGAGGCTGATTGCCCGCCGCCCGATGAACTACGTGGATGCGACGAACCTTACGCCCCACGACCGCCATAGCTGGATCAAGCTGGCCAAGGATTATGGCTACGATGTGCAGGGCTTGTTCTTCGATGTCCCGCTGGAGGTTTGCATGGAACGCCACCAGCGCCGTGGCCGCGCGGTCCCCGAAGATATCATGCGCAAGATGGCGGGCAAGTTGAAGCCTCCGACGTTCGAGGAGGGTTTCTCGAAAATCACAGTTGTGCGGGTGAAACAGAAAGAAGAGGGGACGCAGTAGTAGAGACGCGGCTTGTCGCGTCTCCCTCGCACCTCCAGTTCCCCGCCCTGAAGTGGGAGACGGGGCAAGCCCCGTCTCTACGGGATTAGAGAGCCTCAGCCCTTCAGATAGGGCAGCAGTTCTCGAAACGCGGGAGCGCCCGACGAGCGCAGCAGTTCGTAGATCATCATTTCGGTCGAGGACAGAATGGTTCCGGCGGCGCGCATGCGGTCCAGCCCGATTTTCCAGTTTGATTCTGTCCGCGAGCTGACTGCATCCGAAGCCACATGCACCAGATAGCCCTCCCGCAGCGCCCCCAGCGCAGTCTGCATCACGCAGATGTGGGTTTCCATGCCGCACAGCAGTACGGTCGTCCGCTGGCCCGGTAAGCGCTTCAGCAATGAGCAGAACGCCTCGCTGCCGAAGCAGGAGAACATCAGCTTGTCGATGGGCGGACTGTCCGGCAACAAGGACGCAATCTCCGGCACGGTGTTACCCAAGCCCTTGGCGTATTGTGTCGTCACCAGCGCCGGCATCTTCAGGATTCCAGCCAGGCGAATCAGCAGCTGGATATTTCGCACCAGCCGTTCTTTTTCCCAGATCGGCGGCAGCAATTTCTCCTGCATATCTACGACGATGAGAGCGCACTGCTCGGCCTCAAGTGGACGGCGCGCCATCTCGGCGTAGCCGGTTTCAACAGGGATGATAGTTCCTGGCAAATTTTCTGTGAAAGTTCCGCTGCTGGTCATAGCAATTCCTCGCACCGCTGCCAAGATTTTAACGCGGGTCCCGTATCCTGCGTGACTACCCGGCAAGACTACACTGTTTTGCAGTGGCAGCAAAATGGTTTAGAATCGCAGCGTAGCCTCGTCGTTCAACGGTAGGACATCTGCCTCTGGAGCAGAGTATCGGGGTTCGAATCCCTGCGAGGCTGCCAACCTTTTCAGCCCTCAGATCCCTCCTGTTAACCACCAGTCCGAATCAACAAGTAAGGGAACTTCAGGCGCTATTACTGAGATTGGCGTTTGACGCTGTGGCCCACGGCCACCAGGAAAATAGCGCTCTTGCCTTCGGCGTGCGGGGAGAAGAAACGGGTCACATCGTCGTCGTAATAGGTGAGGCCGGTGGCGCCCAGGCGCTGGGCGTAGGCCGCAAGGTAGAGTTTGCCGCCGAGGATACCGGCTTCAAGCTGCACCGCCCGATACCCCCGATTTCCCAGGCGATCGAATATCGGCCGTAAGTCTGCCAGAAAGAAAATGTCCACGGCGGCGTCGGCCGGCAACTGCTGCTCTAATCCGAGATACCCAGCCTGGTCGCGAAAATTTCCATGCTTTAGACACTCGAGCACTCCACGGTCGCGGTGGAAGACGTACGCTCCGGACTCGAGACCTTCTACGGCATGCACAATCAGGTAGAGATGGTTCAGTTGAGTTCCCATCGGATCGAGGAAGTCCTCCGGTACGCCGCGCGTCGCCCGGTCGAGCAGGGTGGAAAGCTGCGCCAGGCTGATCGGCGTGCGCGCAAACCGGCGGCTGGAGCCGCGGCGCAGAATGACCTGCTCGATCGGGTCACGAGGCATTTCCGCGTCGGATAGCGGTTGGAGCGGAACGACGGGTCCCGCGGGCGGCGGAGAACCCGGCATTTCCGTACTCCCCAGCCGAGCACTCGCGCGCCATGCCGCAACTTCTTCCGCCGAATCGAGCGAAGAGGCAGCATGCATTTCGCGCATGAGCGGATAGTCAACTTCGTCCCGAGAGAGCGGGACAGTTTCGAATCCGAGCGGGGAGATCTCCGCAAGCGTTCGGGGAGTGGTTTGCGCAGGCGGAGCGGTTTGCGCAGAAAGCCCGGAGTCATGACCAACGGCGACCAGCGAGAAGGCCACCTCACGCTGGGAATCGACATCCACCAGGCCGTTCACCGTCGCGTCCACAAAACCGCACACTAGTTTGGCCGGCAGACCCAGGGCGGTGGCGACGGCCAGCAGGTTGGCGAGCATCGTGCCGTTGTCCCAGCCGAAATGGCGGTAGGTGCGCGCCTGATACTTCCACGCATTGCGCCAGTAGGTGCAGGTGCAAACGATGGTCAGCGGCGCGTGAGCGATGGCGGGTTCGCCGCCAGTGGCCTCGACCAGAACACTGCGATAGTCTCCGGCGCGCAGCCGGCGCAGGCCGAACTCGGCAGGGGCGAAGTGATAGACGCCAGCCTCAAGGTTGGCAAGTTCGCGGCAAACCAGATAGACCTCGACTTCATAGAGCGCTCCCGTGCACGCGGCCGCGCGAAAATAGATTTCGCCGCCCGAATATTTTCTCTGCCGGGTGATGCCTGCGGAAAGGTACAGGAGTTGGGCAACGGCCTCTAAATCCGGCGCCGCGTTTGTCTGGGCGGGGACGCTGCCGGCGATGGCAGAAAGGGCGGCCACTCCAGTCTGGCGCACCTCGGTCGGCATGCGCGATGGCTCCAGCGCGGGGTAGATTTTGAACGGCAAGGGCTGGTTGGCAAAGTCCAGGAAATGCGGGTTGGTGCGAACACTGGTGTAGGAATGCTTGGTAACTTCGTGGTAGTTCCAGGCAGCTTTGGCGTTGACGTTCTTGGGCATGGTGGTGCGGAAAGCTTGACAATGGTAGCGCACAAGCCTAACATCGAAATTGAGTAGGCACCTTTTCTTATTCGCACTCTTTCAGCTCCTCTGAACCAAGTTAGCCTAACTGAAAACTGTCTCCTTGTTCGTTTGCTCTGAGGAGAAACCTGAGTCACGACATTACGGATCCGCTGGGGCTCGTGTCGCGGAGCGAGAAAACCGAAGGCCCATTGAGAACCAGCGCCGGTTTTCGATTGCGAATGGCAAGTGGGAAAAACAGGGAGTCGGCTTACTTATCGCCTCCCTTCTGTTTCTAGTCTCTTTTTTGGCAGATCGACGAAAACAGAAAGGAACCATGAAGAACATCAAGTTTGTTGTGAAAGTGAACCGTGGCGGTGCTCATGCCCCTCAATACGTGCAGCGCATTGATCGGCTTCCCATCCAGACGACAACCGACCGCAAGCTGGCCCTGGTAATGGGGAGATTTACAGCCGAAGACGCGGTCAAATCCATGCAAACTTCCCACTGCAACCCAGAGTTAGTATCCGTACGGGTCAGCGCCTAGCATTTTCCGTATCAGGGCTCGCCGAAGCAGCAGCATTGAATAGGAAGCACGCCAATCCCCGAAATAAGCCGGGCTGGCCGAGGGTTACTTGCGGCTCGCTGGATGAAATATGCAAAAACGTGAATGTTCGGAGTGCGGTGGGGAGTTGGTTCTGGCAGTGCGCGCGAACCAACCCCTCACAAGTAACGGTGGGCAAAGCCTCGTGACCAGCGCATTCACCAGCTGGAGATGCGGCACCTGCGGCTGCGCCTTTACCGCAGCGCAACTTCGCGAAGACAAGCGAACGCTCAAAGCAACCGAACACGCGTAAGGTGCTTAGCCTAAATTCCCCGTACTAGTCCCCCGAAGGCATCAGTTCGTCACATGCCTCCCAGCAAGGAGCCATCAGCGACGGATCGGTGAGCAATGGATCGCCCATTGCCATCGGGTTCGTGATGGCGTGACCATTTCCCGGCACCGCCGGTAGATCGATGACGTCGGTGAACTGGGCCTCCTCAGTTGAGCCCTCGAGCGCCATGGTGGACGTGCTGCCGCCGGTGATGACCTGCTGTACGGCATCGAAGTATCCGGTCCCGACGAAGCGCTGGTGCTTGACCGCTTCATAACCCACCTGCTGCTCGCGCAGGAACTCCTTCTCCTGCAGTCGAGAGTAAGCGGTCATGCCGGCCTGCTTATAGCCGCGGGCGAGTTCGAACATGGCCAGGTTGAGAGCGTGGAATCCTGCCAGCGTGACGAACTGGAACTTGTAGCCCATGCTGGCGAGCTCGTATTGGAAGCTGGCGATGGTCGCGTCGTCCAGATTCTTCTTCCAGTTGAACGAAGGCGAGCAGTTATAGGCCAGCAACTTGCCGGGATAGACCTCGTGCACGCATGCGGCGAATTCGCGTGCTTCCTCAAGATCGGGCTTGGAGGTTTCGCACCAGAGAATATCCGCATACGGCGCGTAAGCAATGGCGCGGGCGATGGCGATTTCTAAGCCGCCCTCAATGTAGTAGAAGCCTTCGACGGTGCGCTCGCCGGTGACGAATTCGCGGTCGCGCGGGTCGACGTCGCTGGTCAGAAGATTGGCGCTGTCGGCGTCGGTGCGGGCCATGATCAGCGTGGGCACGCCCATCACATCGGCGGCGAGCCGGGCGGCGACCAGTTTCTGGATCGCCTCACTGATTGGCACCAGCACTTTGCCACCCATGTGGCCGCACTTCTTGGCCGATGAAAGCTGGTCCTCAAAATGAACGCAGGCGGCGCCCGCCTCAATCATGGCCTTCATGAGTTCGAAGGCGTTGAGGTTGCCGCCGAATCCGGCTTCGGCGTCGGCAATCAGCGGAGCAAACCAGTTCGTGTCGTTGTGACCTTCGGCGTGATGGATCTGGTCGGCCCGCATCAGGGCCTGATTGATGCGGCGTACCAGATTAGGCACGCTGTCGGCGGGATAGAGGCTTTGGTCGGGGTACATCTGGCCGGCATTATTGGCGTCGGCGGCGACCTGCCAGCCGCTTACATAGATGGCCTTCAATCCAGCCTTAACTTGCTGGACGGCTTGGTTGCCGGTCATGGCGCCGAGCGCCGGGACGTACGACTCTGCATTGTCCTGCAGCATGTTCCACAGTCGCTCCGCGCCGTGGCGCGCGAGGGTGTGGTCGATCTGGAATGAGCCTCGAAGGCGGTTGACATCGTGTTGGGTGTACGGACGAGTGATACCACGCCACCGAGGGCTGGTCTGCCAGTTGGAAGTTGTCATGTTTTTTTTCCCACTCAAGAGTTTGTATCCTGCAGGCAGTAGACCTCGGATTGCATTTCCAAACAAACCGCGCTGTCCGCCCGGTCCCACTGGTCCGAAATGACCTAGTGGGGTGTTTTTGAGGCAGGTTTGGGTTGGAACATCGACGTGGGATTCCAGTATCTGCATTCGTGGCTGCACGGGTCGGGCTGTGTTCCGATCTACAACCTGATCGCGGAGTGTTTGACGCTTGCCAGTTATGATTTATTGGACTAGAACGTCAATTAATGGTGATGGGCGCACGCAGGAGTACTCTCGGTAACCTGCAGATTGACGCAGGCTTCCTCTCGCAGTTACAGGAACATGTTGCCGCGCGTGAGATCGAGCGCGGGATGGCGCGTCTTCGATCGCACCAGGACCTGATCGCCAAGTTCGATCCCGACCAGGAGAATGCCGCTCGCCTGCTGGCGCATCTTGCGATATGGACGGATATCGGATTCAACGGGCCGCCACTCCGGGAGCTTCTGCAACGCTTTGAACACTTTGAACCAGGATTGCGGTCGCAGCTCACGATTGCCGACTACATCTGCCTGCGCATGACCGAGGGCATGGCTGCGATGGCAGAAGAAGCGGAGGAATCGGCGATTGGTCATTTTGACTTCGTCCTGAGCTTAGCGGAAGAACTGGACGACCGGTTTCTGCTGGCCATCGTTTATTTCTGGAAGGGTCGCTGCCTGCGGAGAAGAGGCGACTACGACGAAGCCCTGATCTACACCGGCAAAGGAAGAGACCTGGCGCTTGCGTTAGGCCATCTGCGAATGGCGGCGGTGATGCAAGTGCTCGAAAGCTGGCTTTTGTTTCAGCAGGGCAAATGGAAAGAAGCCATGCGCATCTCCCATGCGGCGGAAAGCGCGCTGCGCGAGACCGACGACTATGTGACGCTCGGCAACCTTCAATCCTTCTACGGGCGAATGGCGCGCCGGGAAGGCCGTTTCGATAAAGCGATTGAGTTTTTCGAGAGCGCCATTCGCCTTTACGGCAAGCAGGATCCACGGCATCCGAACCTGGCGCGATCGCTGGCCAACATGGCGCTCGCCAAGCGCGGGATCGCTCTTCAGTTGCAGAAAAGAATCGACCGCGACGCCCAGCGACAGCGGAAAACCTCGGCCAACCGCCAAGGTAAGCCCGGCGCAACCGGCTTAGGTTCTCGAAATAAGGATTCTCGCCAGCATGATTATCGCGGCCGCGTGAACCAACTTCGCCGCGAAGCGCTTGAACACCTGGAGGGCGCCCGGGCCATCTACCAGCAGCGCCCCAACCATCACGGAGTCGGCACGGTTTACCTGGATGCCGCGTACATCCATCTCGATAGCGGAGACTTTCAGCGCGCCGAGGAAGAAGCCGCCTCGGCATACGACGTGGCCGAAGAGAAGCAGGACTACATTCTGATGGGCCGGGCGCGTATTCTGCAGTGCATGATTGAAAATGCGAAGGTGGAGGAAGAGATCGGAGAAGGCGCTGATCCGGGAAGCCATGCGCGCCGCGCACTCGAGTTCAGTCAGGAGGCGATTGATCTGGCCAAGCATACCCAGCATCATCTGCTGCTCGCGAATGCCCATCTGTGGCAAGGATTGACACGGTGCAATTCGTTTTTCGATAATCCGGAAGCGGCGCGCGAGTCTTATGACCTGGCGCGCGCATCCTGCGGGGCGAATCAACCCGACAACAACATGTGGCAGGATCTGCAGACCTTGGGTGCGAAAATTCTTCGCAAGGCAAGTGTCCATCCGGCGCTGAAGGCGTGGTCGCAGGGCGCGGTGGGCGAGAAGACGTTCCGGCAAATCAGCGAAGAATTTGCGGAGATTGTGATCGCACGGGTCTGGGAGCGCGAAGGCCGTAAAGTATCTCGCGTGGCGGCGCGGCTCTCGATTTCTCCCAAGAAAGTGCGGCGCATCCTGGCGCGGGTAGGACGGCGCAAGCCGCGTCCGCGCTAGCACCCCGTGGCGCAAGTCGGGTTTGAGCGATGCGGGAGCGGCGCCCTTCATGAGTTGTGCGATTGACTCGTTCGCTATTTACAAGTAATATAGTAGACTTAGTTGTATTAAACGGTGGCGAGAAGGTGGCCGGCCGAATTCCTTGGCGGTCCAGGAATCGAAAGAATCGAACTATCAGATTTGGGAATCGAAAATCTATGAAAATCGCAAAGGATGTAACGGAACTGATTGGCCACACGCCGCTGGTGCGTCTGAACCGGGTTACGCAGGGTGCGGTTGCCGAGGTCGTGGCGAAATTGGAAAGCCAGAATCCCCTGGCCAGCGTAAAAGACCGCATCGGTGTCAGCATGATTGCCGATGCTGAGAGCGCCGGACGAATTCAGCCCGGGAAAACCGTTCTGATCGAGCCGACCAGCGGCAACACCGGAATTGCGCTCGCCTTTGTAGCGGCGGTAAAAGGCTACAAGCTCATCCTCACCATGCCCGAGACCATGAGCCTGGAGCGGCGCGTGCTGTTGCTCGCTTTGGGCGCCGAGATCGTTCTTACGCCGGGTCCACGCGGAATGAAAGGAGCGGTTCTGAAAGCGGAGGAACTGCTGGCCAGCACACCAAACGGCTATATCCTCCAGCAATTCGACAACCCGGCCAATCCGAAGATTCACTTCGAAACTACCGGTCCCGAGATTTGGGAAGACACCGACGGGCGCGTCGATTTTCTGATCTCCGGCGTCGGCACCGGCGGAACCATCACCGGCGTCTCCGAATACATCAAGCCCAAGAAGCCGTCATTCAAGGCGGTGGCCGTGGAGCCGACCGACAGCCCGATTCTTTCCGGTGGCAAGCCGGGCCCGCACAAGATTCAGGGAATCGGCGCCGGTTTTGTTCCGAGCATCTTGCGCAAGGATCTGGTTGATGAAGTGATCACCGTCAGCAACGACGACTCCATCAACATGGCGCGGCGTCTTCCGCTGGAAGAAGGTCTGCTGGTCGGGATCTCTTCGGGAGCGGCCGTGGTCGCGGCGTTGCAGGTGGCGCGCCGCCCTGAAAATGCCGGAAAATTGATCGTTGTGGTTCTGCCGTCGTTCGGCGAGCGCTACTTGAGTAGTATCCTCTTCGAAGGACTCCGGAACCAGGCGTTGCAGATTCCGACGTCGCAAGTTCCGGCC
>Ga0074044_10002413_pt1 | contig 16359 bp, 14 predicted proteins | sample BogForMeECP23OM1_FD_94443 | JGI IMG/M metagenome (GOLD analysis project Ga0074044, IMG submission 94443) | Bog forest soil microbial communities from Calvert Island, British Columbia, Canada - Bog Forest MetaG ECP23OM1 | ecosystem: Environmental > Terrestrial > Soil > Wetlands ...
CTCGGCAGTCGTGGCTTTCGCGACGGGGTCCGCGCCGAGCTGGGGGCGACCACCAACTTCCGCCTGTTCAACGGCGAGTGGGACAAGGTGCAGGTGGTGGAGACCGCTGCCGGGCACGCGCACTACGAGCAACGGAGCATCGCCGCAATCGCCTGCTCCGAGCAGCGGGATCCGCTCGACGTGATGCTCGATCTGGCCATCGACGAGCACCTGCAGACTGTCTTTACCGCCCAGTTGCTCAACTCCGATCAGGATGCGGTCGGACGCATGCTTAGTCACCCGCACAGTGTCGTTAGCCTTAGCGACGCCGGTGCCCATCTGACGTTCTTCAACGACGCCGGCTTCGGCCTGCACCTTCTCGGCCACTGGTCGCGCGACCTGGGGCTGATGTCGATGAGCGAAGCCGTGCACAGGCTCACTGCCCGGCCGGCGCAAATCTTTGCTATGAACCAGCGTGGCTTGATTCGCGAGCGCTACGCGGCTGACCTGCTGCTGTTTGACCCGAGTACCGTGGCGCGCGGACCGAAGCGTCGCGTATTCGATCTGCCGGGTGGCGCTCCGCGCTTGACGACCGACGCAGTTGGAGTGCACGGCGTATGGGTAAACGGGCGCATGGTTGCCGACGCGAATGGGCTGCTGGAGGGGGCACCGCTGGCAGGCGAGTTGTTGACGCATTTTTGAGCAGGCTCGGTCGGTCCCGCTCAGCTCGTAGGCACTCGGAAGGTCCGGCGCCTGCGGCGCCGCCCCGCTGACCGATACCACCGCATCGCTTTTAGGCGTAAGCTTTTTTCATGAGCGAGAGTCAGAACCTGTTCACTGCGTTACGGCAATCCGCCGATCCCGATGTGGTGTCCGCCATTGAGGCGCTCGTGCGCGATGCGCCGGATCGCTGCCTCAATCGCATCAACGCGCTGGCCTTCGCGGAAAAAAGGGGCCTCGACGAGGAGCGGGTCATCGCCGCGTTCCTGCATGCGGCACGGGTGGGCTTGTTCGAACTGTCGTGGAACGTGCTCTGCCCCGGCTGCGGCGGAGTCCTCGATGCCGGGACATCGCTCAAGAGCGTGCGCCAGGCAGAGTACTCCTGCGCACTGTGCGCGGCCGGCTACGAACCGACCCTCGACGAAATGGTCGAAGTGACCTTCACGGTGATGCCCCGGTTGCGTCGCATCGCGGCGCATTCACCGCAGGACCTCCCCGCGGTCGAGTATTACCGGCAGATCTTCTGGGGCTCGGGTATCGATCTTCCCGACGATGACTTCGCGCAGGCGATCGAGAACATCACTCTCGACTTGGTCGAACTGCCGTCCGGCGAGAAAGCCATGCTGTCACTGACACTGCCGGCAGAATTCGTGATCGTTTTCGACCCGGTGACGCACACCGCGCAGTTCATCGACGTCAAAGGCGAGCCCGTTGATGTGGCCCAATCGCTGTCGATCATCTACAACCGGGAGCACGCTCCTACCGCGACCCTGGCAATGCAGCCGGGCCCTTTGCACCTGGCATTGGACAATCGCACCGGCGCGCGGCTGGTGCCGGGCGTGTATATCGCGGGGAAGGCAATGCACGACATGCTCGGCAAGCGCCGAGCGTTCCTCACCGCCAAGCGCCTGCTCACCAATCAGACATTTCGCGAAATCTACCGCACCAGCACGCTCGATGTCGACCAGCGACTCAAGATCACGAGTCTCACGTTCCTATTTACCGATCTCAAGGGGTCGACGGACCTCTATGAGCGGGTCGGCGATCTGGTCGCGTTCGATATCGTCAGGGAGCACTTTCGAATCCTGCAGGAAATCATCGCTGCCGAATCCGGCGCCGTGGTGAAGACCATTGGCGATGCGGTCATGGCCACCTTTGCGACCCCCGATCGGGCCCTCGCCGCCGCGCTCCGCATTCGGGAGGCGATGCGCTCTCTCAACGAGGAGCGGAACAACGAGGATCTGCTGCTAAAAATCGGCATTCACGAAGGCCCGTGCCTTGCGGTCACGCTCAACGACCGGCAGGACTACTTCGGCCAGACCGTCAATATCGCCGCGCGCGTGCAAGGCCTGGCAGTGTCGCGCGCGATTCTCGCAACCGGTCCGGTCGTAGACCATCCAGAGACCCTCGAATTGCTCGAGGCGGACGGCATCAGGCCGCTGGCACGCCGGCTGCCCGTCCGCGGTGTAACGACCGAACTCGCCGTGTACGAGATTCCGTAGGCGCGGCGCAGCTCCATGTGGCGTTTGCCGAGGGCGCCGACCGCAATCCCTCCCTTGGCATTGTCAGGGCGTTCGTCCTCACGCAGTGAATGGCAAGCGCTGTGGTCTCACGGCACAGCGGGCTTGTTTACGACGAACAGCGCGTGCGCCACATCGTCCACCATACTTGCCAGAGCTTCGTCATCGGGCCCCCCGCTGACCGAGGGTTGCGTCAGCATGGTCGTTTGATAAGTGCCATTCAGGTACAGCTTCACTTCGGCGCTCAGATAGGAGGCCGAATTGGTGGGTGACGGGAAGCCACGATGGGAGCCACCCTTCCAATCCTTGCGCAGGGTCTTGAATGCCCATACCACGCGGTTGGGCGCAGGTTCCATGCTCGGCTTCGCTGCGGAAAATTGCCAGGGGGCCGGTGCGTCCTCGTGCAGCCTGCCGGCTAGGTAGCTGGCGAGCTCAGTCGCGGTAAAGCCCGGAACATTGCCTGACGCCTCAACCACGACCGTGTAGCGGTTCAACGCCGGGGCCGCGCGCGTCGTGGCCCCGGCGACGTGGGTCAGGGTAGGCGCGAAAATGATCGCCGTGATCAGCGATGTCCAGGCGGTACGCATGGCGATGCTCGGCGTCTCACAGCTCGATCTGCGCCCCAAGCTCGACGATCCGATTGCGCGGGATGCGGAAGAACTCGGTGGCATCGGCTTCGTTGCGATGCATCCACCCGAAAAGCCCGCAGAACAGGGGATTCAGGCGCTGCGGGCCGGCGCCCGATTTGGCCACCGACACACGCGACAGAAAGTATGTGGTCTCCATCTCTTCCAACGCCTGCCCGCCAAGAGAACAGTGGGCGAGCGCGGCCGGGACATCGGGGTGCTGCATGAAGCCGTAATGTAGCACGATGCGATAGAACTCGTGGCCGAGGGCCGTCACGCTGATCTGCTCCGCGGCGGCCACGCGCGGCACGTGTTCGGTCTCCACGCTCAGGATCACGTTGCGCTGGTGCAGGACGTGGTAGTGCTTTACGCTATGCAGCATCGCGACCGGCACCATGTCGGCGCGGCGCGACAGGTACACCGCGGTTCCGGGGACCTTCGCTTCGCCGGCCATCGACTCGATGAACAAATCGAGTCGCATCGTTTCGCGCTCGAGGTGTTGCAGCATCGCAGCGCGGCCGGCGTGCCAGGCCTCCATCAGCAGGAACAGTAGCGACGCGGTGACCAGCGGCACCCAGCCACCCTGGGCCACCTTGGTCAGGTTTGCGGACGCGAACGAGGCGTCGACCACAGCCATTGTTCCCGCAACGGGGATCGCGGCTGCGTGCGACCAGTGCCATTGCTCGATCATGACCTTGTATATCAGCAGGGTGGTCAGCAGCATCGTGAGTGAAACCGCGATCCCGAACGCCGCTGCCAGCTTGTCCGAGGAGCCGAAGCCGACCGTCAAGCCGAGCGTCAGGATCATCAGCAGCCAGTTCACCGCGGGGACGTAGATCTGCCCGTAGCCGACGGCCGAGGTTTGGGTCACGGTCAGGCGCGGGCACAGCCCGAGCTGGATCGCCTGCCGTGTCATCGAGAATACGCCGCTGATGATCGCTTGGCTGGCAATGATCGTGGCCGCGGTCGCGAGCGCGACCAGCGGCAACTGCAACCACGGGGCTCCGAGCAGGAAGAACGGATTGCCATCCGGTGGCACGGCCCCGGCGACAACCAGCGCGGCCTGCCCGGCGTAGTTGAGCACCAGCATCGGCAGCACGATGCCGTACCAGCTGATGCGGATCGGCCTGGCGCCGAAGTGGCCCATGTCGGCGTAGAGCGCCTCGGCGCCCGTCGCGCTCAGGAAAACTGCGCCCAGCACCGTGAACCCGGCGAAGCCATGTGTGGCGAGGTAGTGCAGGCCGTAGCTCGGATCGATCGCGAGGAGTATCTGCGGATGCGTCATGATGCCGATCGCGCCCATCGCCCCGATGGTGAGGAACCAAACCACCATTACCGGCCCGAACAGGCCGCCGATCACCGCAGTACCCTTGCGCTGCAATATGAACAGCGCCAGCAGGACCAGCACCGCGAGCGGCAGCACGTAGGGCGCAACCGCCGGGACCGGCAGTTTGAGGCCCTCGAGGGCACTCAGCACCGAGATCGCCGGCGTGATCGCGCCGTCGCCATAGAGCAAGGCGGCGCCCAGGATTCCCACGACGACGAGGCCATGACGCTCGTGGCCCTTCAGCGCCAGGCGCGCGGTCAGCGCGAGGATGCCTCCCTCGCCATCATTGTCGGCCCGCATCACTATCGCGACGTACTTTACCGAGGTCGTGATGATGAGGGTCCAGACGATCAGCGAGAGCATCCCGTATGCCACATCGGGCGTGGCGCCACCCGCCCATTCGAGCGCGGTCTTCAGCGTATAGAGCGGGCTGGTCCCGATGTCGCCATAGACGACGCCGAGGGCGCCAAGCATCAGCGCGCCGAGCGGGCCGGAAACTCCGCCTGCTGGCGGCGCGGGGGACGTGAGCGTAGAGTCGGCCATCGCAAGGGTGCTGTGACCGGTGGTCACAGCACGCAGGTGCGCCAAATCTTATCCCGGCCGCAGATGTTTTCCTAACATTGCATCTTACTGTTGCAGTTCCTTGACATGCCGGCCGCCGGGCCGGGGATCCGGTCGGCTAGCTTCCGCAGCGCAATTGCAGCCACAGGAGGTTGCGCCCGTCTTCGTGCGCGTAGCGCGCGCCTTCGCTGAGCTGACGGATCAGGTGAATGCCAAGCTTTCCGATAGGCCGCGAATCAATCGCGGCATCGACGTTCGCCGCCGCTCCGGCCAACGGAGAGAGCGGATCATATCTCGGGGCTGCATCCTCGAAGAGCAGCCCGACTGCTCCGGTGCCGGCCGACAACGCGATGTGAATCGGCGCATCGCATTCTCCGCGGTAGCCATGTTGCACCGTGTTGGTGAAAAGCTCCTCGACAACTAGAGTAAGCCGCAAGACATCTGCGGGCCCAATTGCGTGCAGATTGCAGAATTTCGCCACAAAGGCGGCGGTCTCCGGCAGCGCGCCCAGTCGGGCCCTGAAAACGCGGTGTTCGGTTGCGGTCATGGAAAGATGCCCCGCGACGGGTGTAGACTGGGCCTCGCAGTAAAGTCGGCAGTCGACCGGTACGTCAAATCGTTGCATTCTACGTCGCTGCCCGCCCTTTAACCGATTATCCGGCTTACCGTTCCATGCCCTTCTCATCTTCCCCCGTGCCTGCACTTATCGCGGCGTTCGCGCTGGGGCTTGCTGTGTCGGCAACAGCCGCCGAGATCGGCCAGATAAAGGTCTCGAAGGGCCAGGTGTCGATCGAGCGCGATGGCCGGGTTCTGCCCGGCAATGTCGGCGTACGCCTCGAAACCTCCGATGTTCTGAAGACCGGGCCCGACGGCTCGGTCGGCGTCACGATGAGCGACGACTCCCTGCTTTCCGCCGGGCCCAACAGCATCTTGTCGCTGGACCGCTACGATTTCGATCCGGTCACACACAAGGGTGTATTCGATGCAGGGCTCAGGAAGGGTTCGCTGGCAGTGATTTCCGGCCACATCGCGAAGCAGGCCCCCGATGCCATGACGGTGCGTACGCCGACTTCCATTCTCGGGGTGCGCGGCACGGAATTCGTGGTAAGCGCCGGTGACTAGACCGCGACGCTTTGACCGCTGGCAGTCGATCGGCCTGCTGGCCGCCTTGTGTTCCGGTGCCTGCAGCACCGGGACGGTCATATTGCTCCCGGAAGAGAGCGGTCGAGAGACGGCGGTCTCGGTAAGGCAGGGCGACAAGGAGGTCTTGCTCAAGGAGCCCTATGCCGCGGCCCGGCAGACACCGTTTGGGCCGCAGGCATATCGCTCGAATCCGGACGAGGTCCAGAGTACCTTTGGCGCAGCTCTTGCGGCGCAACCGATGCGCCCGCTGCAATTCACCCTCTACTTCGTCGAGGGCAAAGACGAACTCACCGACGAGTCCAAGCAAATCGTCGAACGCGTATTCTCCGAAATCTCGCGGCGACCGGTGCCCGACGTTCTGATCGTCGGCCACACCGACGCGGTGGGGACCGATCAACTCAACGATGCGCTTTCGCGCCAGCGTGCCGAGACGATTCGCGCTGCGCTGATCGCCCATGGCATTGCCCCCGAGAACGTCACGGCGGTTGGGCGCGGCAAGCGCGAGCCGGTCGTCCCGACCGCGGAGGGAGTGTCGGAGGCCCGCAATCGCCGGGTTGAAATCGTCGTCCGCTGATTGCCTTCTCCGCACTGCTCGTATCGGGCGCTCAAGCGCTTTCCCGGGGCCCGCGCCAGCGCAGCACGAGGACGGTGAAGTCGTCTGCTGGCTCGGCGCCGGCGATGAAGCCTTCCACGTCGCTGCACAGCGCATCGATGAGCGCCCGCGCGTTCGAGGCGCCGCCTCGTAGCCTAATTATGGCTTCAAGCCGCTTGCGGCCGTAGAAATCTCCGGCAACGTTCTGCGCTTCGGTGACCCCATCGGAAATCACGCAGAGCAGCTCGCCAGGGCGCATTCCGTAGCACCCTCCGCGGTAGGGGAATTCGGTTGCCGCACACAGCGGTGGACCGTCCCCGTCCTCGATTCTGCGCAGTGCGACGTCCTCGGGATGGAGCAAGTAGGGATTCTCGTGCCCGGCATTGCAGTAATTCAACATGCCGGTTTCAAGGTCCAGGATTCCAGCAAAGACCGTCACGAAGAGCAATTCCGGGTTGTCGCGCGATACTTCGGCGTTCGCCCGGGACATGACCTCGCCGATGTCCGCCCCTGGCGTCCTGAGCATTGTGCTCTTGTACAGCGCCTTGCTGACCGCCATGAATATGCTCGCCGAAAGGCCCTTGCCGGCGACGTCGCCGACAAGGAAGAAAATGCGGTTCTCGTCCAGGGAGAAGAAGTCATACAGGTCGCCACCAACCTCCCGCGCCGGGATCATGGTCGCGGCAAGGTCGATACGGCGTTCGGTGCGCAGAAGATCTTCGCGCGGCAGGGTCGCGGTTTGAATTCGACGCGCGGCCTCGAGTTCGCCGGCCAGGCGGGCATTCTGCTCGCGCTGTGCCTGCAGCGTGCGCTCGAGCGCTTTCTTCTGCCGCGTGGCTTCGGCGAGGGTTAGCCCCAGCATCACGCTGAAAAGCAGCAACAGGCTCAAGCCCGATGTGGCGGCATCGAACAGCAGCCGCTGCCATCGATAGGCAAGAAGCGCCAATGCCGCCAGGCTTGCGATGCAGCCCGCGGCAAGCAGGGCCGCGTGCTGCGGCTTCCATCGCGGCGTCGCCCACACCAGCAGCGCGCCGAGCGCAAGAAACAATGCCATCTCCAGCGTCGCGGCCCAGGCTGGTCGGCGAAGCAGGGTCTGGTCGTACAGGTTTTCGAGCAACTGGGCGTGAATTTCGCTGCCGGGCATGCGTTGCCCGATCGGCGTGTTCTGGTACTCGACCAGTCCGAGCCCGGTGACGCCGATGAGCACCAGCTTGCGCCGCAGACGAGACGGGTCGACCTTGCCCTCAAGGACGTCTACAGCCGAGACGATGCGGCCCGGATCGCGCGGCGAATAGTAGATGCGAACCGCGCCATCGTCCTCGGTGGGGACGACGAAGTCGCCGATGGCGATGCCCTGCACCGAGTCGCCCTTAACCAGAAGGCGGAGCGAAGGCGCGTGAAGGGCAACTTGCAGCATCTCGATCGTCAACGCCGGCTCCAGAGTCCCGCCGATGGTGGCGACGAGCGGAATCCGACGAATGACGCCGCCCGAAGGCTCGACGGAAATCAGTCCCGTGGCGACGGCGGCGCGATCGAGCTCATCGATGCTGGTCAACGCGCCGGCAAAGTGGGCAAGTTTAGGCTGCGGCAGCGCGGTCGACACCGAGTTCGCGGTCAAATCGCGCACGCCGAACGCCGGCGCGTGCAAGAGCCTTCCGGTCGGCTCTGCTGTGCCCGCGACGGCGAGGATGGCGTGCGCCGCGGTCAAGACACGCGCCAGCTCGGAATCGTTGGATGGGAGGCTGCGGAACGCGCTAATCATGGCAGGGCTCTGATGCGGCGTGCGGGAGAGCACCTGCTCGGGCGATAGCGCGTCGGCCTCCGGCATGAGTATGTCGAGGGCGATCGCCGCCGGCTGCTGTTGCGCAACAGCGCTCACCAGTTGCGCCAGTAGCGTGCGTGGCCAGGGCCATTGGCCCAATGCCGCCAGGCTCTTCTCGTCGATTTCGACGACCGTCGCCGGCATCGACTCCACCTGTCGCGGAGCGAGCGCCTGGTAGGCGTCAAACCACGCCGACTGCAGGCGCGCGGTCCAAGGCGACGCGAGCCAGTTCAGGCCAGCGAGCGCAATCAGGACAACAGCACCGGCGGCGCGGACACGGCCCGGCGCACGCTCCCCCGGCGCGGCCGCCACCGAAGAGTTCAAAACTCGATTTCCATTCCGTCGTAGGCGGCGGTGACAAGCAACGGGGCGCCGGTCCGTGTGATTTCCTCCAGACGCCGCGCCTCCGCCAGCGACCTCTCGATCGCTTCGTCATCCGATGAGGGTTCGTGGTGAAACAGGCAGAGGTGGCGGGCGCCGGCCATCTGGCACAACTCAACCCCGACGACATTGCTCGAATGGCCCCAGTCCGCCTTGATCGAGATCGCGTCGGCGAGCGAATACATGGCGTCGAATATGACGACGTCGGCATCGCGGAAGAACTCCACGAAGCCGTTGGTTTCTTCAGGATCGGCCAGCTTGTGCTCCGAATCCGTCGAATAGACGACCGTCCGGCCGCTCGACTCGAAGCGATAGCCGTACGAGTCGCCGCCGTGTCGCTGCAGCTTCGTGGTTACCGACATGCCGGCGATGTCATAGCGCCTGCCCGGATCCATGTGCACAAACTCAATGCTGGCGCGGAAGACGTTGAAATCGACCGGAAATGAAGGTTGGTCCTGCTGTCGTCGCAACGCCGCCTCCAGCCCGGCGTGCCCACCGTAGATGCGAATTCGGTTCCCCGGGACGTAGGCCGGCGCGAAGAACGGCAGCCCCATGATGTGGTCCCAATGCACGTGGGACATGAAGATGTGATAGCTCTGCGACGACCCCGGACCGTGCCGCGTCACGGCCGCCTGCCCGAAGGGTCGTACGCCGCTGCCGAGATCACAGAGAACGTATTCCGGGCCGGCGGTCTCGATTTCCACGCAGGAGGTGTGCCCGCCGTAGGTGCCGGAGACCGGAAACCGCAGGCTGTCCAGGTAGGCGCCGATTTCCGCATCCGAAGCAAACGCCCGCCCCGAGGCTCCACGTAGCGCCTGGGTCAGCTTCTCGCGCAACTTTGCAGCCGTCAGGGCAACCGGGAGCGACCCTCGGGTGCCCCAGAAGCGAATTCGCTTCATGTCGGCGAACCGCTGTTTGCCGCGTTGAAGGCCTCGAGCGCAGGCAGCGAAAGGCTTGCGAGCGCGTCCGCCACCGATGGATACAAGTCGAGGATGCGGTCAAAGCGGCTGATGGCGAAGATTTCCGCGACGATGGGCTGCAGGCTGGCGACAGCGATTTTGGAACCCTGCGAGTGGGCCTGCTTCGCCGCCGCCATCAACACGCGCAAGCCAACGCTGCTGATGTATTCGACGCCGGAAAAATCGAGCACCACGGCTTCCCCGCTGCCGCCCGATTGCTCCAATACCGGCCGCAACGCATCCTCGAAAGGCCCGGCGTTGGAGTGATCGATTCGACCGATGGGCGCGGCAACAACAACGTCGGTGAACTTGCGAATCGAAAATTGCATGCTGTATCCCGGCCCCGTGTCGTGTCTTCGCGCAAGCGGCCCAGCGCCAATTATAAGAGAATCTACTCGGCACCTGTGCGCTGTCGGGAGCATCGGCATCGGGCCGCTGCGTTGCGCTGCGGTTTCCAGCCGCCCGTCGCCTGAACACGCGGGCCGCGGCGAGTGGCGGCTCAATGATGTTGCCGAGGGCACGTGCTGTCGGTGCTGTCCGGATCCCTCTCAAAACTCCGCATGCACGCGCAACGAAAAGATCGAAACCGGCCCACGGTCCCGGTTATAGGCCGGGTTGGCCACGTATTGGTAGTCCGCGGTCAGCGTGAAGTGTTCGGTGAGGCGCGCCGAATAGAACGTCTCCAGGATATCCTCCGACCGGTAATGCGGCAGCTGCCCGTCGCCGATGAGAATGCCCAGGCCGCCGGCAGCGAAATAGGCGCGCGCCGCGCTCGCGACGCCGTTGGCCACGGCCGCCAGGCCAAAGACGTCGTCCGCGCGATTCCATCCCGTGCCCTTGAGGGCAAGGCCCGCAGAAGCGGAGCGGTTGACGTCGGTGAAGTCGTACGCTTCCTTGCTGCCGTCGTTGTAGCTGACGCGCGCAAATGCACCGAGGTCGGCGCTGACTTCCTGCTCGAGGTTGAGAGCGATGCCGGGTCGCCATGCATAACGTCGGACCAGGGCGGTGCTGGGTATCGAGTTCGTGGCCTGACCTAGTTGCACCGCGTCGCCGTAGCTCCCCATGCGCGCGTAATTTACAAAGCCAAGCAGCTTCAGCTTTCCCGGATGTGCCTGAAGCTCGTAACGCTCCTCGAATTCGCCGATCAATGCGAATTCCTTGAACCCGGGTTCGAGGCTCGAGCTGTTGGGAACGTTGGACAGGTCGAAGAATCCGCCGCGCAGCGTCCACCACGACTGCGTCCATTCGGCTGCGACGCCCACGGTGTAGCCCCACGAGTCGGCCGCGTAGTCGAACGCCGGCGCGTCGATTATGGACCAGTTCAGGAAATCGTCGCGGGGGTCGTGTGCATAGCTATTGGTATCGAAGATGTCTACCACGGAAAACTTGCCGATGGTCAGGGTCAAGTTGTCTGCGGTTTGCGTTCCCCCGAGTTCATTGGCGCCCGGTGTCAGCGTCGTGGATTCGCCGCCGAGGTCGAAGCGCTGCCGGACAAAGGCGCGCTGCAATCGAAAGTACGGCTCGGCCCTGCCCACCTTGTAAGCTTCGCCGCTGGAGAAGCCGGCGAGGCCCAGCGTATCGTTGAAACCGAAGCCTTCGTCGATCTCGGGATTGACGTAAAGCGCACCTCCATCCCAGAGCCGAATACCCAGGAACAGCGTCAGGTCCGTGGTCTCCTCGCCACTGCTGATCGGCGACAGACTGTTCGGGCCCTGATAGGGAGAGGTAAAGCCCGGGTGGTACTGCTTGACGAAGGTCGCTTGACCGTAAAGATTCCACGGCTCCGGAGCGGCCGCTTCAGACGGCGCCGGCGTAATGTTCGCGGGGATGGGTGGTTCGGATGCTGTGACGAGCTGCTCAGCCGGAGTATCGAGCTCGTTGGCCGAACCCGGACCGGTCGACACGCCCCACAGCCAGGTTGCCAATACGCAAGCGGTTGTTATTCTCATATGGACGTCACGACCTACCGGGATTCCCCCGGGCAACGCAGCCGGACGAATGGCCGTTGCGCAAGCCTGGCCGGAACGCAGGGAAATCCCGTTACGAGGCATCCGCGACTGCGTTCACGAGGCAAGCTATTACGTCGATGTGACGAACAGGTGACAAACGCCTGTTTCCGACCATGGGCGCATGCCGCCAAATTGCTTGCGGTCATCGCAATCGCGCGGCGCCATTGCCCAGTCCTACGAGCCCGGACCTTATTCGCTACCTATGCCCTTGTCGCCTGCCCCGCTGCTGCATCCGTTATGCTTTCCCATTGGATACTACGCAGTTCCGGCATCAGACTCAGATGATTCATCAATCGCACCAAGCCTGCGCGCTCCGGATTGGAACAACGGACGCGCGCGCAAACCCTGGCCAAGGCTCCGCACGAATTATATTCGACGCCAAGGCTGGCGACCTCGATCCCCGAGGCCTCGAACTCCCCTCGCATTGAGTCCGCGACTGTTCTCGCGTCGGCGTTGCGGCAGAGCGCAAGGATTTGATAGCCATGTCTGACCGCCGGGATCGAGGTGCGGCGATGGCCGACGACATTCGAACGCGCATCGTCGGCGACACGGCCCATGAAAATGCCTTCTCGGGGACGCTGAAGTTCAGGCAAGAGCAACAGGAATTGCATGGCACACCTCTCCATCCGGCGACGATACAAGGTTTCGAACGGCATCGGCGTCGCGGCGCCCGCGTCGCGCTGGGTCGCACGACATCGGCGCAGCTCGGCACCCCGTACCGCTGATGCAATGGTTCGTGACGGTGCGTCAGATTGCCTGGCCGCAATAACCGCGGCTACTGGTATCGGAAGCGCACTGCCTCGCTAAGCAGCGAGACAGTGGCAAGGGAATGAAGTTGGCTTGCGCTTAGTCTCGCTGTACTTCCCCCTCGCGCGAGGGGCACCTAGGACCACTATCCAAGTAGAGTCTCCTTGTTACAACACTGGGGTACAGTATCAGAGGTCGATTTTCGATGTCAACGGCGAATGGGAACATTTTGCGAAATCCTTACGCCGATCGTCCGGGGCGCTACTTGAGATAGGAGCGCAGGACCTGGATCACGGCCTCGAGGTCCTCTTGGCGGCGCGCGGGCGACCCCTTCGCGACCACGTGTTCGCGCAAGTGGCCCTCCAGGACTTCGGTCATCAGACCATTTACCGCGCCGCGGATCGCCGCGATTTGCTGCAGCACGCCGGCGCATTCGGCTTCTTCTCCGAGCGCCTTCTCCAGCGCCGCGGCCTGCCCTTGGATGCGGCGAACTCGGGCTATTAGGGGTTTCGCATTGCGGATCGTATGCGGCATCGCTTCTCGTCTCTGGATACTGGGGTAGAGGATCCCACCCAAGCTTCGGGTGGGGTATGCACCGGGCTTGCGCTCCGCTGATCGCTCCATGCCGGAAAGGGCCCCTCGAAATAACCTCAGGCTGCCGCCGCGAGGGCCCGAATGCGCTCACCGGTCAATGGCAGGTCGCGTGCCCGGATGCCAAGTGCATCGAACACCGCGTTGGCGATCGCTGCCGCAGTCGGGCCCTGGGCCGCTTCGCCCACGCCCACTGCCGGATGATCCGGCCGTGACACGACCTCGACTTCGACCGCGGGCGTTTCCGAGCAACGAAGAATCGGATAGGTCTCCCAGCTTTCACTCGTCACGCGGATGCGATCGAATTGCACCGCTTCCTTGAGCGTCCAGCTGGTTGCCTGGATGGCTCCGCCTTCAATCTGGTTCATCACACCGTCGGGATTGATCAGCAATCCGACATCGGCGGCAACGACCAGCCGCCGCACACGAATTTCTGCTTCCGCTTCGATTTCCGCCACAACCGCGCAATAAGCGCCGAGGTTCTTGTACCGTGCAACACCGACACCGTGGCCGCGCCCATCTTGCTTCCGCCAGCGACTCCATCCGGCGTTGCGCGCGGCAAGTTCCAGAACGGTCCGCGCCCGAGGGTCCTTCAGATAGCGCAACCGGAACGCGATGGGGTCCACGTCTGCCGCTGTTGCCAGCTCATCGATGAACGATTCGATCGCGAAGATATTGGTATACGCGCCAAGCGAGCGTAGCGCGGATGTCCGCAGCGGCATTGACATGACGTAATGATTGACGATCTGCCAGGCAGGAAAGTCATAAAACGGAATCGCATTACGCTCCGCTCCGCCGCCTCGGGCGACAGGCGGGTTGGTCGCCGGCAAGCGTGCGAACGGCTTGTCCAGGTGCCATGCACCGAGCAACGCTGGCGCTTTCGCTCCGCCAGGGCGTGAGGTGTGACCGTTGCTCCAGACCTCGTGCCTCCATGCCCCAACGCCGCCCGCCGCGTCGAGGTCGGCTTCGAGCTCGACTACCATCGCCGGGCCGAACGGCGACCACGCGAGTTCGTCCGCACGCGACCACTGCACGCGCACGGGGTGCTGGCCGGCGGCCTGCGCAAGCAAGGCAGCGTCAAATGCGACGTCGTCGGCCCCGTTATGGCCGTAGCATCCGGCACCTTGCACATGGTGCACGATGACCCTGTCTTCGGTCAGACCAAACGCCAGCGCGAGATCGCGGCGCAAGTTGAAGATTCCCTGGCTGTGCGTCCAGATTGTCAGCTCCGAGTCATGCCATTGGGCCAGGGCACACGAGGGGCCGATCGAGGCGTGGGACAGGTATGGGCGCGTATAGCTTCCCCTGAGTGTCCGTGCTACCGGCAGCGACACCGGCGCGGATTTGCTGTCGACCATGCTGATTTCCGCATCCTGCGACTTGAGCCACGTCGCCAGTGCCACCTGATCGGGAAGGCTCGCGCCCGGGTGCCAAGTCGCTTCCACGACCAGCTTGCGCTGCGCCGCGTCGGCCTCGCCTTCGCTCTCCGCCAGCACCCCCAAGAATGAACCATCGCGGACAACCGCAACCACTCCAGGCAGCGCAGCGACCGTGGCGGTAGCGAACTCGTTCAGCGTCGCGCCCGGAGTCGGCGGCCGCAGCACGCGACCGTGCAGCATCCCTGGCAGTTCAAGGTCATGAATGAAGCAGGGCTGGCCAAAAACCTTGTCTGGAAGATCGTGACGGGCGATGGACAGGCCGACGAGGTGATACATGCTCGTCGGCTTGGGCATTGCCTGACCGCTTGCCTCGCGTTCGAGCAGTTCGTCGGTAGCAAGCTCCCAGTAGCTCGTCCGCGCCCCTCCTGCACCGACGATGTTGCCCTCTCTCGCGGCAAGCGATTCGACCGGCACGCCGAGGCGCTCCGCGGCGCCGGCGAAATAGATCGCTCGCGCCTCGGCACACGCCTGGCGCAAGGCAGTGCCAGAGTCCTGCACCGACAGACTGCCCGAGGTAATCGACTCGTCAGGGCTCCACGCGGTCGAAGCCGGCATCATGCGCACTTGTCCGATTGCAACATCGAGCTCTTCGGCGACGACCTGCGCCAGCGCAGTGAGGATGCCTTGCCCGATCTCGACCTTGCCCGAGAGGACCTCGACATATCCCTCGCGGCGCACCCGCAGCCATCGCGAGAGACGCCTATTGGTACGGAGGCTTGCAGGCAACGGCGGACGAGCGGCCGCGTCGTTCATGGGGCTGACCCTTCGGCCGCCCGCAACACCGCGCGCACGACTCGGTTATAGCTGCCGCAGCGGCACAGATTGCGGTCCAAGGCCTGTCTTACCTCCGTTTCGCTGGGCAACGGCGAGCGCGCCAGAAGCGCCGCAGCGCTGATCAGCATCCCTGACGTGCAATACCCGCATTGCGCTGCCTGCTCGGCGATAAACGCGACCTGCAATGGATGCGGAGCCCCCGGCCCGCCCAGCCCCTCGACCGTCGTAACCGATTTGCCCTTGACTGCCCACAGCGGCGTCGCACAGGAGGCAACTGGACGATCATCGACCAGAACGAAGCAGGCGCCGCATTGTTCGCTGCCGCAGCCAAATCGGGTGCCCTTGAGTCCCAGCACGTTACGCAGCACGTCGAGTAGCGACGTTTCGCTGTCGACGGTGAGCGTGCGCTCGCGGTCGTTGACCCGAAAGACTATTTGCTCGGGTTTGACGCCGGTCATGGCTTGGCGGCCTGTCTAGTTTAGAATGATCCGACTGCATTCCACCGCGCGATCGTCACACGACGGCATGGGGCGCGCTGGTTCCCGTACTCGGGCCCAGGCATGCCGGAACGCTATGCCTAGCATAGCAAATCACGATTGGTGCCGGGTCGGTCGCGGTGGTCTAATGAGCGGAGGGCCGGTGCCGCGGCGGGCCAAGGGAGCTCGACGCGAGCTCGGTTGACGGCCATGAGGAGGAGCGCGCAATGAAACTGATCGGCGTGGGCATCATCGGCATAGGCTGGTGCGGCGGCATCCGCGCGCAGACCTGCGCCGCGAGCCCGTTGGTGAAGAGCCTGCATCTGGCGGAGATCCGACCCGAGCGCCTGGCCGAGGTTGCGGCGGCGACGGGCGCCCGCACTGCAGTGACAGACTATCGGGAGCTGCTGGGCGACAGCGAAATCGAGGCGATTTACATCTCGGCCACCCCGGAGACGACCCACTACCCGATGGCGCGCGACTGCCTGGCCGCCGGCAAGCACGTGTTTCTCGAAAAGCCGCTTGCACTGACCCTCGCCGAGGCCGACGATCTGGTTACCGCGGCGCGCGAACGCGGCCTGAAATTCACCATTGGCTACTCGCAGCGCTTCAATCCCAAGTTCGCCTACGTGAGAAAATCGATCCGCGATGGATCGATCGGCCGCCCGGTAAGCGCACTGGTGAGCCGCCATA
>Ga0074044_10002414_pt1 | contig 16354 bp, 8 predicted proteins | sample BogForMeECP23OM1_FD_94443 | JGI IMG/M metagenome (GOLD analysis project Ga0074044, IMG submission 94443) | Bog forest soil microbial communities from Calvert Island, British Columbia, Canada - Bog Forest MetaG ECP23OM1 | ecosystem: Environmental > Terrestrial > Soil > Wetlands ...
CGGTGAACCCCGTAGTGTTAGCGATCACGATGCTATCGGCGACGTCGCCGAAGACGCGGCGGAGGGCGTGGATCTCGGCGGAGGCGCTGCCGCCGCGCGCCGGTGTGTAGGTTTCATGGGAAACGAAAACTGTCTGAGGCGCAATCTCACGACGGGAAATGCCGCTCTGCGCTTCAGCGTTGGCTACGAGAGTCTCCATGACCTGGCCGATGTGCTGGACATCGAGACGAGTGCCATGGAAGGCGCTGTTGTTGGTCGTGGTAGATAACACTTCGCAGATCGGTTGTATTCCGCGAGCACGCGCGGCGTCTGCGCTTTCTACTACCAGAGCGGCGGCGCCCATGCCGATAAGCATGCCGTGGCGGCGGCGGTCGAAGGGAATGGCGGCATCTGCGACCACTTCGTCGGTGGCGGCGGCTCCGGTGGCCAGGAATCCCGCGCCCATCCATTCGATCAGATGGTCGGAGGAGACGTCGTCGGCCGACACGACAATAACCCGGTTGCATCGTCCGGCGTGGATCCAGTCCTGCGCCAGCGAAACCGCTTGCGTGGTACTCGCACAGGCAGCGTTGACTTGAGTGTTGGGACCGCGGGCGCCGATGAATTCAGCAAACTGCGAATGTCCCATGGACAAAACTCGGAGCAGGAAGCGCCGGTTGAAGACATACGGTTCTTTATCGATGGCGGCGCGATGCTCATCGATGCGTCGCTTTAATTCTTGCACCAGAGTGGAATGCCCGTTCCCTTCTACCGCACGGGTGAGCAGGCTTTCGAGCGTTGCTAACTGCTGGCGGTGTTCGTGGTCCGCGTAGTAGCGCGCCATCTCATCGGCGAACGAATCGAATCCGGGGAAAGCGGAGGCAAAGATTACGCCGGTATCGTCACGTAAGGCGTCTGGCAATCCCCAACGCTCCGGTAATTGCGTGCCCTTCGTAGTGGTTTTATAGCGCATGATCAGCGGGATGCCGGCATCACGTAACGCGTCGATTCCCGCGGCGATCGCAAGTTGGGTGACAATGTCGAGAGCGCCCACACGTTCGGCGGAAATTCCGAATTCCTCTTCCAGATTAAAAGCGCCTCCACGGCCCGCCAGTTTGATGACGTCTGCGACATCCGTGAGGGTCTCAAACCTGGCTTCGCCGCTCTCGCTTTTCACCAGGCGGGTGATGTGTTTGTCGAGCATGGCTTGCCGGAAGGGCGCGGGGATCAAGTTGATGAACTGTTCCCCTTGCAGGATGCGGCCGATGTTGGCATCGTCGAAGACGTGCTCGGTTCCGGGCAGGCCTAACGCCGCGCCCGTGATTACAACGGGATCAGAGGTAAAGCGCCCGTTCTTGCCGCGGTAGATCTCGTGGGCGCGATCGAGAACATCGGCGAAGAAGCGGCCGAGTTCGTTGTAGCGATCGCCGTTCGAGGGTGTGGAGGAGTCGGCCGCGGTCGGTGCGTTCGCCGCTTGCGCTGCCACAGGGAGAGGTTTGTGCGTTTCTGTCGGTGGGGACACTGCCGTCACCGGCGGTGCTGGTGTGACCACAGTCACCGATTGCTCACGCAGCGCATCCGCCGTGGTCCCGCGGCCCAGTCCCGCTGCATAAAGTCCACAGAGTGCCTGGTTGAACGCAACGATATCGCCGAGTTTCGGGTGATTTGTAAATAGCGAAACCACATCGCTATTGCTACCGAGAACATCTTCGGCAAATCCCTGCAACGCCTTCTTCGGTCCAACTTCAACAAACATACGAGCGCCGGCTTCGTACAGCGTGCGCAGGCCCTTAACAAACTGCACCGGAGAAGCAACTTGCTGGGTGAGAATGTCCAGCATCTTCGGCACTGCATCAGGCCCGGTGGGGTAAAACTCGCCGTTGGTGTTGGCCACGATTGGCAAACGTGGCGATTGCAGATGCAGCCGCTGGAGAACTTCGCCCAAGGGCTTGCTGGCTCCAGCCACAATCGATGTGTGGAAGGCATGGCTGACGGGTATTGCGGCCACGTCATAGCCAGCTTTTTGGAAAGCTTCCATGGCCTGCTCAACGGGCTTGCTGGCGCCGCCGACAACCGCCTGATGGTTGCTGTTGACGTTGGCGATCACGACATAGCCCTTGATCGTCTTCAGGATTCGCTCGACTTCTTCAATCGGAGCAAACACCGCAGCCATGCGGCCGTTGTCGTCCATTGCGACCTGGGTCATTCCGCGGCCGCGAGCGCTGACTGCTTCGAGCGAGTCCGTAAAGGGTAGGCCACCCGCTGCCACTAATGCTCCGTATTCGCCCAGGCTGTGTCCCATGGTGAAGTCAGGTTCGATGCCATAAGCGGCCAGGAGCCGGGTCAGTGCGAGGTCGATTGCGAGCACAGCGGGCTGAGTAATCTCGGTTTGGCGCAGATCCTCTTCGGCTTTGGCAATCGCGTCGGCGTCCGCGTGGTCAACGAAAACGTAACTGGTGAGTGGCTTGCCGAGCAAGGGCGTCATGATGCGATCGGCTTCGGCAAAGGTTTCGGCCACGATAGGCTCTGTGTCGTGGAGCAACTTGAGCATGTTCGCGTACTGCGAGCCTTGGCCGGTGTACAGGAACGCCACTTTGGGGGCGTCGCCGTGACCGCGGTAGATGCCTTGCGCTCGCAGAGCTTTCCATATTGCCGGTTGATTGGCCGCCAGCGCTTTGAGTGCGCTGCCTGCTTTGTTCGCCAGTTCGGCGGCGTCGGAGTAGTCGATGGCCACGCGCTCGGGCGCACGCAGGTCTGATTCAGCAGGGGCGGACGGTGCAGGCGCCTTGCCCGCTTTGGCGTCTTTCTCTATCGCGCGCAACCGCTCGATGAGCGCAGCCTCCGAAGCGGTGCCGATTACCAGTGCTCCGCGTAACGGAGCTTTATAAGAAGAAGCGTTAGAAGTGCGGGGGACAGCTTGGGTATTCATAATTGACTCTTTCGCGATCGTCGGTATCTCCGTAACAGCTACCGACCGCTTGCCGTTTCCGTTCAGGCGGTGAGGAATATATTCTTCGAGTACGGCGTGGAAATTGGTGCCGCCAAAACCAAAAGCGCTCAGACCGGCGCGGCGCACGCCATCGGCTGGCATGGTCCATGGTTTCAGTTCGGTATTGACGTAGAGCGGAGAGTGGGCAAAATCAATGTTGGGATTGCGATGCTCACAGTGCACACTGGGCGGCAGAACCTTGTCGCGAAGCGCCAGGGCGGCTTTCAGTAGACCGGCTGCTCCGGCTGCGCCCTTGAGGTGCCCTATATTCGATTTGACAGAACCCAGCGCGACGGAATCTGGCGGAAGATTGGAACTGTTGAGCACATCGATCATGCTCTGCACTTCGACGACATCGCCCACGCTAGTGGATGTGCCGTGGCCTTCGATCAACGTCACTGTGGCCGGTGATAGTCCGGCATTCTGCCAGGCGCGTTCGATGGCCAATTTTTGGCCGGCTGGATTAGGCGCGGTGATGCCCTTTCCCTTGCCGTCGCTTGATCCGGCGATGCCGCGCAGTACCGCGTAGATCTTGTCTCCGTCCCGCTCAGCATCGGCCAGACGCTTGAGCAGAAAGATCGCAGTGCCTTCGCCCATGACGAAGCCGTCGGCTCCTTCGGCGTAGGGACGGGTGCCAGTCGCAGAAAGCGCACCGATTTTGCAAAACTTGATATAACTCGAGACGCCCATGTTGCGATCAATGCCGCCGGTGACCGCGATGTCAAAATCGTTCGCCACTAATCCCTCGGCCGCCGCGCTGATGGCCGCCATTGCCGATGCGCACGCCGCGTCTACGACGTAATTGGGTCCGTGAAAGTTGAAAATGTTCGCGATGCGGCCGGCAATGCAGTTGGCCAATTCGCCGGGCATAGTGTCTTCTGTAACGTCCTGAATGCGATTGGCCATCCGGTCGTGCAGTTCCCGAGTAATGTCGCGGCGCAGCGTCTCCGGCAAACCGGCGAAGCTGGTACTCTCGGCCAGTTCATGTGCGTATTCCGGAAAGTACAGACGCAACGCGGTGAAATAATGTTTTTCCCCCGCCATGGCATTGCCGAGGATCACCGCGGTACGATCGGTGTTCAGTGGGCGCTTGGGGAAGCCGTAGTCCTCGAGCGCTTCGCGGGTGCAGGCGATTGCCCATTTTTGCGCGTCATCCATGGCATCGATGACGCGCGGCGGGACACCTAGACGCCACTTCATCGGATCCCACACGTAGTCACGAACCCAGCCGCCGATGGTTGAATAAGTCTTGTCCGGTGCACTATGGTCGGGATCGAAGTAGAGCGCCGGGTCCCAGCGGTCACGGTCAACCTCAGTGATGCTGTAGCGACCGTTTTTTACGTTCTCCCAGAAGGCTGGGACGTTCGCGGCGTCGGGCATAATGGCTCCTGCCCCCACAATTGCGATGGCCCGATATGAAGTGTTTTCCATGACGAGGCTCCTATTAAGGTCGATTGTTAAAGCCTATGCGGCCGCTTCCAAGCGCCTGGCTGCGCGGCCGTATAGTGCGTCTGCAATGTAATCGAGATCTGAAATGAGGCCGGACTGTGCGCGGTGAATGGCGGGCAATCCCAAACTCGTTTCAAACCCCGCGATCTCGGCATCGTTGATGCCTCCGGCTCCGATGACCCAGCGCAGACCTTCTTCGCCCACTTTGAGCGCAGCATCGCGGGCAAAGACGCGGCTGATCGCAGCCAGTGCAGCCACGTCGAAGCGCCGGTTAGCTTTTTCGTTTAGCTTGCCGTCAGCCAACAGCGCGGCACGACGGGACAAACTTCCCGCGCACTCGGCATAGGCGATCAACTCGCCCAGGCGCAAAAGAATATGTTGATACCGGGTTAAACGCGCGGTCCGTGCTTTTTCCATGACCTCGGCCAAGGCGTGCAAAGCCAATGCGGCAATATCGGCGCCCACATTCGCGTGGCGAGCATGCAATGCTTCAAATTCCTTTGCCCGCTCGTGATAATGCTGCCCGCGCGTCTTTAGGTGAGACTGCCAGCGATCGCGGCTGATGGTCATCTCCATAATCTCGGAAGTGCCTTCGTAAATCGTGGTGATGCGAACGTCGCGGCTGATCTTCTCCACCATGTACTCGTGCGTGTATCCGTAGCCACCCAGCGCCTGGATGCTGGCCTCGGCGGCTGCATTCCCGGCCTCCGTCGCCATGTATTTGGCGATGGCACCCTCGGTATTCAAGCTGCCTTCGACTCCGGCGTCGATACGCTCCGCGGTTTCTTCGATGTAGGAACGGGCTGCTTCCAGTCGCGCCACGTTGGGCACGATCAGCTTGTGGGTGTATCCCTGCTTTTCTGAGAGCGGGGCTCCGGCTTGAATACGCTTGGTGGAATACGGGATCGCTCGATCGAGCGCGGCCCAGCCGCCACCAAGGCCAAACGCTGCGACCATGAGGCGCGTGTAGCCGAATACGGCCTGCGCCTGATTGAGTCCCTGACCTTCGACGCCCCCGAGCAGACGGTCGGCATCGACATAAACGTTATCTAGCGCGAGAGCTGCGGTATTGCTGAGGCGGATGCCGTGCTTGTCTTCCGGTTCGTCGTGGGTAAAACCCTTCGCTCCTTTTTCCACAACGAACCAGCTTGGACCGGCGGGAGTGCTAGCTAGAATCGTGTAAGCGTCGGCGATTCCGCCGTTGCTGATCCATTGCTTGTTGCCGGTGATTTTGTAGCCGACGGTGCGACCGTTTTCGATGACCGGGTCCGCCGTTGTGCGAAGTGCTCCCAAATCGCTGCCGGCTTCGGGTTCGGTGGCGCCGTAGGCGAACAGTATTCCCTCTTCGGCGATTCGCGTGAGCCAGATTTTCTTTTGCTCCGGAGTGGCGCCGACGGTGATCGGATCGCTGCCGAGGAATGTGGCCAGCACGGCCGTAGCAACGCCCAGATCAATGCGCGCCATCTCTTCGCAGACGCAGTACACATCGAACGCGCCCCCGCCCATCCCTCCGAACTCTTCGGGGATGAACAGAAGTTGAATGCCCAGCTTGTCCGGGCTGCACATATGGCGAACGATTTCGAGCGGACACTCGTCCTTATCGTCGAGGTCCCGGAGCACCTCGTCTGGCAGGCGTTTCTTGGCGAAGTCCTTCAGCGACTTCAAACTTAGTTTCAGGGTTTTACTTGTGATCATGGCGGTTCCTCTCTTTGTTATGCGGCGCGGCGCAGTTCGCGAACTTTATTGGTCAACTCCGGCAAAAACTCCAGGAGGTCATCGACTATTCCGACATCCGCAACCTGGAATATGGGAGCTTTGGGATTCTTGTTAATGGCGATCAGGAACGGGCTACCTTTTATGCCGGCCAAATGCTGGCAGGCGCCACTGATACCGCATGCAATATAGACCTTCGGCTTGACGGTTTTTCCCGATGAACCCACTTGACGCGATTTTTCCATCCACTTGGCATCGACTACGGGTCTTGAGCAACTCACTGCTGCGCCCAATGCGTCAGCCAGTTCCTGCGCGATGGCCACATTGTCTTTTTCCTGAATGCCGCGGCCGATCGAAACCAGAATGCTGTGCTTGGTGATATCGACATCGCCCGCCTCGGCTTCGACCGTCTCTAGATAACGCCGTCCTGCAGCAAGCGCCCCGACATCAGCAGATTTATCGACGACGGTTCCGCTCCCAGGGGTACTTGGCAATACTTTGAATGCACCAGGACGAGTCGTGATCACCGCGCCTGATGAAATGTCACACTGAACATGAGCGCTCACCTGTCCGCCGAATTCCTGGCGGACAGCTTTGAGGCTGGCGCTATCAACTCCAGCGATGTCCACTACGTCGGAGACGAATGCTGAATTCAGCTTGATGGAGAGGCCCGGAGCCAGATCGATTCCGAAATGCTCATGGGCAATTAAGACGATGCTGTTGCTCGGCAGGACCTTTATCAGGGCCTTCCTTATTAGTTCAGCATTGGGGTAGGCGAGGGCTTCATTTGCGATTTTCCAAATCTCAGGATAGGAAGCGCCGAGAGCACTGCACGCGGCATCGAGACCAGTGCCCCAGCCGGCGAGAATGGCTGTCGGGGACGCCGTGGGGTCGATCTTTCGCGCAGCGGCCGCCAGTTCGAAGGCGGAATCGTCGACCACGCCAGCTTTATGTACGATGTAAGCAAGAATGCGCGCCATTATTTCAGCCCTCCTTTGGCTGCCACTAACTCCAGAACTTTGTCGATATTTTCTTCCCTGCTGCCGTGCAGAATTTCGGCGCCCTTGCCCAGCGTGGGGACGAAGTAGTCCACCCTTTTCACTTTCGCGGCCGCTTCTCCCACAGCGCTCGGCTCTAGTCCGAGGTTGGAGACGCCGAACGTGGGGATGGGGATAGCGGCCACTTGGCGGATGCCTTTCATGCCGACATAGCGTGGCTCATTGATGCCGGTCTGAATGGAGAGCACACAGGGAAGGTCGATCTCGCTGATCTCCTTGTTGCCGCCTTCGATCTCGCGGCTGATTTTCAGCTTTTTGCCGTCCAGGACTTCTATGGAATTGACCAGCGAAGCAAACGGATAGTCGAGCAGCGCGGCCAGCATTCCCCCGACCTGAGCACCACCGTCCTCGGCCTGGACCCCGGTTAGGATGAGGTCGTAGCTTCCCTTTTGCACGAAGGCTTTCAGGATGGTGGCGATGCCTTTGCCGTCTGATCCGTTGAAGGCTTCGTCTGTGATCAGCACGCCGTGGTTCGCGCCCATGGCCATTTCACGGCGGAGGACTTCCTCGTCGTCTTCACCACCAACTGTGGCGACGGTGACGTTGCCGCCGACTCGAGCGACGATTTGAAGGGCCTCTTCGACCGCATAGTTATCCGGTTCATTGATCGAATAGACCAAATCGTCCCGTTCGATATCGTTTCCGGCACTGTTGAGTTCAATCTCGTTTTCCGAAGTGTCGGGTACTCTTCGTACGCAAACTAGAATTTCCATATTCACCCTCCGCGTCAGGCCATTGTCATTCCGAGCGTAGCGAGGAATCTGGAGTCTTACTGGAATTCGCCAGCACTGCAGATCCCTCGCTTTGCTCGAGGTGACAAGAAATTGGGTTGTTCAACGAGCTGTTACTTACCTCGACTCCACGTGCGATTTGTTGGTCCACCAGCTCCGCCAGATCGATGGCGGTCATCTTTCCTTCCATGCCCGCGACCTTGATCGCGTCTTCGATATTCACCATGCAGAATGGACACGCCGTCACGATCACATTGGCTCCGGCTTCGGCGGCCATCTGGACGCGCTTTACGCCCATTCGCTGATCTTCCTTCGGTTCGTAGAACAGCATCAGTCCACCGCCGCCACAACAGAACGAGCGGTCGCGGGAACGTTTCATTTCGACTCGCTTCAAACCCGGGATCGCATCGAGCACATCGCGAGGATCGTCGTAAATCTGGTTGTGCCGCCCCAGATAGCAGGGATCGTGGTAGGCGTAAATACTGTCGGTGTTCTCTACCGGATTGAACTTGATGTTGCCGGCTTTCACTTCTTTGGCGATCACCTGGCTGATGTGCTCGACCGGCGGCACATCCTTGTAGTCGTGTTTCAACGCGTTGTAGGCGTGCGGGTCAGCAGTGACTATACGCTTAACTCCGGACGCTTTGATGGCATCGACGTTATGATCCCGCAAGGCCATGAACAGCGTCTCTTCGCCAAAGCGCCGGACTTCATGGCCGCTGTCTTTTTCGGACGCGCCGAGGATTCCGAAATTCTCTCCGACGTGAGTGAGTATCTTCGCTGTGGCTCGCCCGATCGATTGCATGCGGTCATCGAAGGAGGTGATGCTGTCGACAAAATACAGAGTGTCCGCACTATTTTTCCCGTCCACGACTTTGACATTGCAAGTTTGCTGGAAATCTTTAGCCTTGGTCCAGTCGGCCTTTTTCTTCTCCATCTTGCCGTAAGGATTGCCACGGCTCTCGAGCGCCTTCAGCGGCTTCTGCAGGGACTGGGGTACATTTCCGTCATCGATCATGCCTCGCCGCAGATCGACGATCTTGTCGATGTACTCGACCAGCAGCGGGCATTCTTCTTCACAAGCGCCGCAGGTGGTGCAGGACCAGATTTCATCCTCGGAATAAATGCTGCCGGACTCTTTGCAGCCGACTAATGGCGTGCCGTTGTTCGATCGCCCAAGGACGGGATAGTGCTGAAAGGCGTAGTCTCTTGCCTTGATGGTGATGAATCGCGGCGACAGCGGCCTTCCCACCGCATTGGCCGGGCAATTGTCAGAACACCGCCCGCAGTCCGCGCAGGAATAGAAATCGAGCATGTGCTTCCAGGTGAAATCTTCGAACGTCTTTACTCCGAAAGATTTCACCTGATCCAGATGCTCATCGCTGACGCCCCAACGTACAGGCTTCAGAATCTCCCGATCCAACTTTGCGAAATAAACATTGAAGAGGGAGGTTTCCACGTGGAACTGGATTCCGAAGGGCCGATAGCAGAGCAGGAAGTAGAAGGTCACCTCATGGAGCAGATAAGCGCCGAAGTAGAGCCTGCCGAGCGTGGGCAAGGCAGTTGAGGCAAGAACACTCTGCAATATCCACGGGAGAGAAAATACTGCCAGCACTTCAAGCGGTTGGCCTTGCTGCGACTGGGCGGCGGCCTTAGCGGCAGCGAAGAGGCTGTCAGCCACCATCAGGATTGCGATCAGGGCTAGAAGGAAGATGGCATCAGCGGCGTGAGCTTTGCCGAACCTTGCCGGTACCGCATAGCGTGCCGGTCTGAAAACCAGGCGGCGAATCACCGCGATCACCATGCAGAGAAAAACAATCGTGGCGGCGTAATCCGTGATTGTGTTGTAGATTTCACCGGCTCTTCCCGAAAGTCCGGGCATGACGAAATTCTCGGAGACGCCGACAATCAGCACGGTGAAGGCGCGCATCGCGAGCAGGATGAAGCCCGCAAAAATGAGGATGTGAATGGTTCCGGCGGTCTTGTAGCGCGGGTGCTTCCACTGACCGAGCCAGAATTTCAGGACCCTGCCCAGCCGCGCCAATGGATGGTCGAAGCGCAAATCACGTTGGGCCCGAACGAGCGGTACCAGGCGCTTGGCCACAATGTAGGCAAAACATAGGATGCCCAGAATGTGAATGATCAGGAACAGCTCTCGCCCCGTGACCAACCAAGATGTTACCTGCGCTGCTGACTGGATGCCTTGCACGTTTTCTCCTCCGTTCGGCATTCCCTATGCGATTAATCGCGTTAAGACTTGCTCCTCCTTAACTGGGGGGCCTGCCGCTATTGCTGATTCGACTGAAGCGAGCGGTCGCGGCGGAATGGATACATGCACGGACTCCGCCGGCAGCGCCGCAGCCGGTGTCGAAGTGATCTTCGCTTTGTCCTTAGCGTGTGCCCTCTTCACTTTCTTTTTCTTTTTCTCTTCCTTTGGCGGCGGTTTGACCCCGGCGGCCTCCCGCAATTCCGTAAAGCTCGACTGCAGAAAAGTTTCCAAACGCCGCAGATCCGGTGCGGCGTGCGAACATCCGCTGAACCCGAAATACGCTGTGCCGTTGTATGTCAAGATGGCGCAGTTGAGGGCCATCTCGCCACCGACTGGAACGTAGGGATAGCAGTGCAGCATCTTGTGGCCGAGCAAATACAGCGGCTGTTGCGGTCCGGGCACGTTGGTACAGACCATGTTGAAAGGCGTAAAGGGCAACCGGCTGATGATGTGGCCGGCAAGAGCCTGCGCGGAATTGGGGAACGTGCCCAGCAAACCACCGGCCAAGCTCACCAATTCGGCAGTGTGGGCACGTTTGAGAAGCTCAGTTCTCCTGTGGACGACCGCCAGCAGTTTCCGAGGAGTGCGAATGTCCAGTGGAATGGTGACCGGAACCAGGGAGATGCGGTTCCCCAAGCTACCGGGACCGTCGGTGCCGCGCAGATTGACCGGAACCATTATGCGTAGCTGCCGACCCTTAACGCGGTCGCCGTGGAGTTCGAGGTAGCGCCGGATGGTCGACGTCACCAGCGCGAGGATGACGTCATTCACGCTGGTCCCGCAACTGTGCCGTATGGCTTTTACTTCTGCCAGGGGAACTTCAGCCCAGGCGAATTTTTGTGGTCCGCGATAGAGAACGTTGAACCGCAGGCGCTGTGTGGATACGTTGAGTTCCGGAAGTAGGGTGAACTCGTCTGTGCCCGGGCTGCCGCCGTTTGCGACGGCGCGTTCTGCCATACTCGATACGTCCGCTAGCGCGTCGAGAATTCGTTTGACCAACTCAGAGTAGGAATCGATGCAGCCGTTCGTTATCGACGCCAAGACGTCCGGAGGCGGTGGAACTCGAAGCCGAAGTTTTCGTTTGGGCAGACGAGGCGCCACGGGGCTCGCGTCCATGACCGCGTTCATGATCCCTACTCCGGCGATGCCATCGGCGAGGCAGTGATGCAGGCGGAAGATGAGCGCGCTACGATCACCCTTCAGCCCATGGACGAGGGTCATGTCCCACAGCGGGTGCTGCCGGTCCATCACCGTACTTAGAATCTTGCCGGCGAGCGTCTTCAACTCTGCGTCGGAACCGTGCTTGAGCGTGGCTTCGTGGACATGCCTGCGGATGTCAAAGGTTGGGTCGTACTCCCAGCTGGGCAGGCCAATATTAAGGAGTGGCGGCACCACCCGCTTGAGGTAGCGGGGAATGAGGGGGAGCTTCGACTCGACAAACTGGACGCAGGCTTCGAAGGAGATCTTGCCCTCAAACACGCAGACACAAGCTACGTTGAGGGGCATCCCCTCGCGTTCGAGGTGGAGGAAAACCGTGTCGCCCCAGGAAAGGCGGTCCCCTTGTTGTTGGCTCTGCATTGTAGCTCTCCTCGTTCAGTTACCGCTCTTCGTTTGCCGAAGCTAGTTGCCGGACCATGGCCAACCGTCGCGCATCTCAGTTCACGAAAGATAGTCGCGACGTCAGCTTCACCAGCTTGAGCACTTTGTAGACGCTGACGTTAACGCCACGCAATGCGACCTTAACGCCTTTGTCGTCAGCACGGCCGACGAACTCTTCCAGTGCCATGAGACCACTTACATCGATCCGAGGCACAGAGGAGAAATCCAACATCACTTCGCCTTCGGCTATGTCCAATTTTTCTGCGGCCTCTTGCAACGCTTGGACAACGCGCTCTTCGTCAACCTTGAGCCAGACCGCCATCAACGACATACGCTCTCCTATCCGCTACGCGGTTTGCTGCGAAGCACTGGTGACTTTCGCCAAGCCACGCCCCTGATAAGCCTTCCAAAACAAATCGGCTAATTCGCTCATCAGTGGCATGCGAGGGTTCGAGCGCCAGGACGGATCATCAAAGGCAAGCTTGGTCAGTTCCGGCATTGCCCGTTCGAATTCTTCTTTCGAGATTCCCAGGTCAGCGATGGAACGCGGAAATCCCAATTGGTCAAGTAACTTTTCGGTCGCCGCCACCAGGTTCTTCACCTTCTCGTCAACAGTGTGGCCGCCCAGACCCAACAAATCCGCGACCGTGGCGTACTTCTTGTGAGCGACATATCCCTTCTGATACGGGGAGGGGACAAACTTAGTGGGCACTGCCGCGTTGTACGCAATCACGTGCGGCAACATGAGCGCATTGGCGCGGCCGTGTGCTACACCGAAGTGCGCGCCGAAAGCATGTGCCAGCGCGTGATTCACGCCCACCGATGCGTTGGAAAACGCCATGGCCGCAATGCAAGCGGCGTTGTGCATCATGCAGCGCGCCTCTTCATCACCGGGATGTTCAAAAGCGATAGGCAGATACTTGAATGCCATTACGATCGCCTGCATGGCATTGCAGTCCGTGTAGGCCGAGGCGTAGCTGGAAACGGCAGCTTCGAGCGCGTGGGTGAGGCAGTCGACGCCAGTGTCGGCGGTAAGGCCCTTGGGCATGGACATAACAAATTGCGGGTCAACGATGGCCACGTCCGGGGTGAGCGAGTAGTCGGCCAGGGTGACCTTGCGTGCACGCTCTTTGTCGGTCAGCACAGCAAAGGGAGTCACTTCACTTCCCGTTCCGCTGGTGGTAGAGATGGCGATCAGCCGCGCCCGGTTAAGTTTTTCGGTCGGGTACTGGATCACGCGCTTGCGCAGATCCAGAAAAGGTGCGGCCAGCTCTTCCAAGTCGGCGTCCGGCGACTCGTATTTGAGTTTCATGATTTTCGCCGCATCAATCACCGAACCGCCGCCCAAGGCAATGATCTGATCCGCTTTGTAGAAATTGAGCGCCTCCACTCCTTGCATAATGACCTTGACCTCGGGCTCGGCGTCGGGAATGACTGAAACGTGGACGCGAGTTCCCTCTGGAATGTAGCGCCGTACAAGGTCTACGTGGCCGATTTGCTCTAAGGCCGGATTGGTAACGATGATGGTGGAGCGCGATGGGAACTGGCGCACATTTTCCACTGCGTTCAGGTTGAAATAAATCTGATTGGGAACTCGGAACCACATATGAGCTTGTGTCCTCCGAGCCACGCGTTTGATGTTGAGGTAGTGATAGATATTTACGTTATCGGTAGTGCTGTTGCCGCCGCCGGTGCCGCAGCCGAAAGAGAACGTGGGGACCAGGTCGTTGTAGACCGCGCCCAGCGCTCCGACTGAGCCGGGTGAGTTCACGATGATCCGGCCCGCATTCATCATTTCACCGAACTTGCGGATAACCTCTTCGTTGCGCGAGAAAATGACCGCCGTATGCCCGAGGCCACCGGCATGATTCACATCGACGCATACCTTGAGTGCCTCGTCGGTCGATTTCGCGCGATAGACAGCGAGCACCGGGAACAACTTCTCGACGGACAGGGGATGTTCGCGGCCTACGCCTTGAATCGGCGCAATTAACAGTTTGGTGTCCGGCTTCACTGCAAGGCCCACCAGACGGGCAATATCGGTAGCCTTTTGCCCGACAGCTATAGGTTGCATACATCCGGTCTCAGGGTCGATTACCGTGCACGCCAGCAGTTTCGTCTCTTCTTCATTGCAAATGTGCGTACCCAGTTCCGCAAATTTCTTCAGCACGACGTCATAAATTTCATCGTCGATCACCACCGTTTGCTCGGAGGCACAAATGGTTCCGTTATCGAAGGTTTTGGAGACAATGATATCCACCACGGCGACACTCACGTCAGCCGTTTTTTCCAGATAGACCGGGGTGTTGCCCGGACCTACGCCCAGGGCTGGTTTGCCGGAACTGTAGGCGGCTTTGACTGCGCCCGGCCCGCCGGTGGCATCAATCAGGCCCACGTCTTTGTGGCGCATCAGGTAGGCATTGTCCTGCAGCGTGTGTGATTCGAGGCAGGTAAAGACGCCTTCGGGCGCGCCATGCTTCAACGCGGTTTCGTACATGATCTTCACGGCCTCGGAGCAGCAACGCCATGCGTTGGGATGGGGGCTAAAAATGACCGCATTGCGCGTCTTGATGGCCATAATGCATTTGAAGAGCACGGTGGAAGTGGGGTTCGTAATTGGCGTGAGCGAGAAGATGACGCCGATCGGTTCAGCCATTTCCACGAGATTGCGCTCGGGGAACTCACGAATGACGCCAACGGTGCGTTTATCTTTGATGTAGTTGTAGGTGAACTCCGTGGCGCACATGTTCTTGAGGACTTTGTCTTCCATCACGCCGAGCTTGGTTTCCTCAACCGCCAGGCGAGCGAGATATTGAGCTTGTCCCAGGCCGGCCAGGACCATCGGCTTGACGATGCGATCAACATCCTCTTGGGTAAATTGGGTAAAGACGGCGGCAGCGGTTTTAGCTTGACTTACAAGACCTTCCAGATACGCAATCCGTTCTTGACTGAGGCTTTCTGTGGCAAGCGGGATGTGAACCCGCTCCTGTACTGCTTCACTCGTAATCATTGCTGCCCCCTATACCTACCTGGCGGAATCCATACCGATCAGGAGCATGCTGAGTTTTATGTTCCAGCTCTCACGGCCGTGAGTTCAGTCGTTTTAGCGCTGGGTGCAACGTCCTGGGTCTTTATGCGTAGTCGATGGGATGTTTGGTCAGCCAGTGCTCATCGCGCACTCTGCCAATGTTCCTCAGGGCACTACTAGTGATACTTGCAGTCAAACGGCGGCTTTCCCAAATGATGCCTGCGCCAAAACCGACGACACCACCCAGCAACCCACAGGCCAATGCTCTGCTTGCGGAGTTCTCGCGGGATCCGGGATAGCTGCCCAACACACCGATGCACGCTCCCAGAACGGCGGGCTTTATGGCGCTTCGAACTGATTCACTGAGAAAGGGAGCAAGAGATTCTCCCTCTAGAAATGCTTCACGACCAGAACGCGCTCCCTCGATGCCGGAATGCAAGAGCTCTCGCCCATAATCAGCGTTCGATTTTGACCATTTGCGTACATCCATCGCGAAGTCCCTCACGGTTCCAAATCAGGAGTACAACTACTAAAGTCACTACACACCCAGCGTCGGGCTGAGTCCGTGGCCCGGGTCACGCCTCGTTGTGACTTTGGTCACATCTGGGGGTGATTCGCGGGATGGAGCGGCTTTAATTTCGGGACTTTGCCGACAGGCGGGCAAAACAGCGCCGCCGGGCCGGCGGCTGTCGGCGGGGTGTTCCGGCCAAAAAAAGGCGAGGGCCAGTTGCCCTCGCGACGGCCGGCAAAATGCCGGCGCTACTAGGGTTTCAAAATAGGAAAATGCAAACCATCTTCTTCCTGCTGTTGCTATGCCAACGTGTATTTGCCGGTTTCGATGACTCTTAGCGCGATGGTCTGCCGGAGAGCCACAGTGTTAAAGGGTTCATACTTGCACAGGCGGCGCAGGATGGCCATCTGCGAACGCAGCATGTCGCCTTCGCTCGAGGCTGCAATGACCATTCTTGCGGCGCTTTCAATTTTATCTAGTGCGCCGGCCATATAAACGCGAGTCATGGCGACGGCATTGGCAGCGCTTGCTTCTCCATTGTGCGTGGCAAGTTTCTGGGCGCGCAGCACGGCTGATTCCATGGCATAGGTTTCAATCGTCATGTTGGCGATCGCCCCCATGATCTCTTGCTGGTCCTGAATCGCCTGCATATATTTCTGGGTGGCAACTCCGGCGGCGAACAATCCGATCTTCTTGGCCGCCGACACTAGCTTCCGCTCTTCCGCAAGCGGACCCTCCACGCCGTTGTCTCTGGTGCCGGACAGCACTTCATCCATCAGTTTCTTGATCGATGCCATCAATGGAAGCTGCCCGGACATCGCCCGTTTCAGCAGAAAGCCGGTAATGACCAGCCGGTTGATTTCGTTTGTGCCTTCGAAGATTCGATTGATGCGGGCATCACGATAGCCGCGCTCAGCTGGGTATTCTTCCACAAAGCCGTATCCGCCATAGATTTGCACCGTCTCATCGACTACGTAGTCGATGAACTCCGATCCCCACACTTTCAGAATCGAGCACTCGACGGCGTA
>Ga0074044_10002415_pt1 | contig 16350 bp, 13 predicted proteins | sample BogForMeECP23OM1_FD_94443 | JGI IMG/M metagenome (GOLD analysis project Ga0074044, IMG submission 94443) | Bog forest soil microbial communities from Calvert Island, British Columbia, Canada - Bog Forest MetaG ECP23OM1 | ecosystem: Environmental > Terrestrial > Soil > Wetlands ...
ACTAATTATAAGGTCGCCTATCCAGACGACAATTTGCAGAAAATACTCGACTTAATGTACACATCAAACATAGGCAGAGTCCCTATCGTGGAAAGAACAGATCCAAGACGAATCGTTGGAATACTATCCAAGACCGACATCATAAAAGCGATTGAAAAACAAAGATTTCGAACATGAAATCTACGATCAAGCAATTATAGGCTATGCAACGTCCTTATTGTCTTATTATGCGGAACCTTTCACTTGTCGTCCTAGCTCTTCTGCTATTTACGGTCAGCTTGAATAGTGTTCGAGCAGAAAACGTAAGCGTCAGCATCGCTCAGTACTCTGTACGGACACCGGTGGCTCTTTACCGGTGCTGCTCCGCAAACGCAAATCTAACAGTCGTCTACAATGGGAGCGATCATCTAGTGGTGGGTATCAAAGACAGTTCGACTGGAAATTATCTACAAGGACGTCTAGTCCTCAATTATCCTTACGCGAATATACAACAGACTAGTTGTCACGGACTTTATGCAATTGAAACACTTTGCAACATTCTCACACGCCTAGATTCTGGTACGTTGCATCTTGGGTTCGATTTCACAGGCCCAAACCGTACCGGAAATTGGAATCTCGAAGCTGTTGCGATGCTTGCTGATTCCAATTTCAATCCTATCAACTCGACTGTTAGCGTTTCTCCGTTCACGATCATAGTTTATGATATGGCGAATGTGTACGTCAATGCTCCCGCGTCTATTGGCTTGAAATTGGATGGAGTCTCTGAGGAACCCGGCAGCTTTCAGGTTGCACTTATGGTCGGATCTAACCACACATTTTCTGTTCCGCTTATACAGGTCACTAATAGTACGAGTCGGCTTGTGCTCTCATGGTTTGGCGGTTACGGGGCTTCCTACGTAACTCCACCGTTCGCGCACAATGATAGCGGTTCTGTTAACGTATCGATGCATGTTTTGCAGGACACCAATTTGACAGCGGACTACGTGAAAGAATACAAGGTTGCCGTGATAACTGGTTCCTACAACGTGACCCTCACTTCGATCGGTCCGCAATGGCAACCATCGAATTGGTATCAACAAGGCACACTCGCCTATGTCTGGACAGCCCCCTCGCCTAAACCCATGCCGGGTATCATAGGACTTCTAGAAGGTAAGGAGGTGCTCGACGGATGGTACGTGAACGGAGAATTCCTCAATAACTTAATCTATGCTTCAATTCCTGTCTCGGGCCCATTGACAATAGAAGCACGATGGCACGATGACTACACGATTCCTATCACTCTTACTTCTATCCTGGCGATCGCAGTATGTGTATTATTTTTAGTTACAAGAACAAGGCGACGAGATCCTACCAAAACGACGATCTAGAATTTAGGAGGCACTCCTAAGTACGACACGACTAGTTTTCGTACACAGACTTAGCTAATATCGAATTCGTTATTAGTTAAATTCTACTACTTATTATTTCGTTGATATTTAACGTCGATTCTAGTTTTTCGTGTTCTACTGTGACTTAATCGCAGCAGTCTAGTCAGGATTAGTCTGACGGTGGTCTTACAGATCTATTCGTTCGGCATCGTTAGAACGGCATCATGATCTAGCTCTTAGCTCCGCATTCCGGACAGAACTCGTCTTGGACACCCATGGCAGCGCCACACGATGCACAGAACAGGCCTGCAGCTGGGGATACAGTGCTTTTTGTCTTCAATTCATCCGTATGTTGAGGCCGCGTGCCACGTTTCTGTCGCATTACACCGATGGCGATCACAACTGCCACTACTATGGCCACTCCGGCTGCTCCTATTAGGGTAAAGTTGCCTCCAGCACCTCCGACGCTTCCAGTCGTATTGTTTGCTGAACCTATGCTTTGGGTTGATAGCTGATACGCCTCGTTGGCTGCATCCTCTGCAGCGGCGTAGCTACCGTTGTTGAATAGTCCTATCGATTCGTTAAGAAGCAGTTCTGCATTGGACGGAATGCTCGTGCCGTTCGTCCGCAAATTCTGTACCTGAGCGATACTGTCATCAGCCGACCTGATCTGAGAGCTAATAAGACTAACTTTTTGATCAAATGCAGTTGGATCGGGCATATTATCCATGTAGGGCGTCGGTTGAGCTCCCTGCGCTCTCACCGCCTGAACATTGACCAAGAAGAAATAGCATCCCTCAGACCAATTGTCGGGGGGAGACTGGAGACAATTATCGTAACTCTGCCAGTTATATGTGCCCGTTGTCGTGCCGTTAAAGTTAGTTGCATACATTCCGTATTGCTGCGATATTTGCCGATCGAGATTAAATTCCTGTAAACCAAAGTCCAGTGCTTGCTGAAAAGTCGATGTTGAGAGCAGGGTTGTTTCGATAACAAGAACGTTACTAGGATCGACCGATCCATCATGCGGGCTATTGTTCCATTCTTGTACCGCAACATACACGTGCCCATTTACGAATACAAAATAAGTAGTGAATCCGGCTGCTTCAAGGAGTGAGTCGAAAAGCAAAGTAGTCTCGATGCAGTTCCCCGCACTGTCGCTAAGAGTTTGAACCGGCAACCTAACCCTCTGAGAGTCACTCGAAGAGAACGTTGTTTCTGTTGAAATGTAAGTGATATTGAGATTTTTAAGAACATTGTAGATTGCTTGAAGTTGTTGTATGTCAACCTGATAATCGGTGAAACCGGAAAAAGAGTTGTACACTTCGAGAGCGTTATCAGGCATCGCCCACGCGGCGGCGCTAAGTATCTTTTGAATTGGGTCAGCGTGCGGTGTAGCCAAAACTGCTGCAAGTTGCTGAGTTAGTTGCTCATTGGCAATTTGCTCCTCAAGAGTTGGATTGGCGGTATAAATCCACACGTAATAGTCCAATGGCAGTATCTCGATGTTCTCAGACCAGATGGGAGCCAGTTGGTTTCCGCTGCTATCGGTTACTTTCACATAGACCGTGATTGGAGTTGGAGAAGAGACTTGGGCGATATTATCGTTGAAAGTCGGATTCACTCCGACCCAGCCTATCTGACCCGCTTGAATTGTGAAAGGCACAATCCCCGGTGAAGCGTAATCGCCAACGTCAACTTCGACATTACCAGAAATTTGAGATCGGGAAGCACTAGCGTCTAACTTTACACGGGCGAAATAGATTTCGTTCCATGCCGGACTCCCGGTCGCATAGTTCCATGCTGGGTTCCCAAAAATGTGGGCGTAGGCTGAAACGAACTCATTATTTGAATCAAGAAACAATTTCACGTTATCAATAGCGACTTGTGGAGTTGATTGCGCAAATACCGGACGTGGTACTCGGACCGCAATGCTCAGACTTAACGCTAAAGCCAAAAGAATGAACACGCGCAATCGAGAAGGCGAAACAAAAGGCAATTCTGAATTTACCGAAGAGAGAGGAGATTCGATAAATATATAATACTTAGCAAAAACGACGTACCGCCGCGACTTAGGACAGGGTAGACTTAATTACCGATACTCGATAAACTCACGTCAAGAAGAGTTGAGCACCGAATCTTTGCGCAGAGAAAAAATTTCCGAATCCAATCCCAGAAGGGGATTCTTGCGATGGGCGATAGTTTCCGCAATTATGGCAACGCTTCTACCACTCTCAGACGGCTTAACTAAGGTAGCTGCCTTAGCGAGGGGTGAAGAGAGACCGAACAAAATTTCGCAGGAGACCAACGACGCCAGCGATACCGACCAATATCATCCGGAATGCTGCGTACCAGTGGCATGCCCCAGCGGAGTCTGCTACAATAATGCCTATCCAGTTAACGGCTGTACATACGGTGGCGGTTATGGCCCCGGGTACTGTGGATATTATGGGGGCGTATCCCCGAAGCAGCGGACAGGTTGGAAACCGTCTTGGTCGGAAGACGGACGACCGCAATGAAAGAGTACAAAACCTGATTCAAACACTCTCCTGACAGCGTGTGAGTTGTGTCTTCGCCGTCCGAGCCCTGGTCCTGGGCGGATGTTGGATTTGATACTGCCAAGAAACTATGGTTCGTTCGTCTCAACAACCATAAAGGGGTGGTTCAGGTTTTCATTGCAAAGAGTATCATCCTAAAAAATGGTTATGGCATACAGTACCAATGGCCCGACGAAGGTCCGCGTGATGGCTGGCACGTTCGAGAGAGAATATACGCAAACGAAGTGAAAAGCATAGAATACGATTCGAACGGAAATCTCGTCGTAGACTCTGCGAGAGTTGAAGCGCTGGATGATGAGATGCCTCAAGAATACTCCTATATTTGCTACGCATACTCCCTCAAAACTTCGAGAGGATTCGTCGAGTTTTATGATGCGAAAAACAAATTATTGAAGAGAATTAATGAAAGATGGATTATTGTAGAAAACCTTAGTCGGAAAACGATCGGTGAGTTTCCTCACATTCGAATTCGTGTGGAAAGAGAAAATATTAGAAAAATTCTCACCACGAAATCCGCTGTCATAATCGAAGGTTAGCTGTAGTTGGTTAACATCTTTATGAACAAATTTTCTTAGATAGTTTCTTATGCGCACCATGAAACATACGTGACTCCGAGGCATAATGATGGATCTGTTCGAAAACTTCCAGAAGACATATGAGACACTTAGAGCCAATCTTCTCCTTTTCCTTCCTCCACTAATTTTCTTGTACCTTGTTCCAGTAGCATTGAGCGTCGCGGCAGTGTATGTGGCTGTCCCAGTCGCATTTGGCATAGCGACAGCTTACCTGTTCATGCCTCTTTATGCAGTAACTGCCAGCGCCGTTTCTGTATCGATTTTACTGGTCGGAGGAACAATGACAGCCATTATGATCGTGGCTGTAGCAGTGGTCGTCTACTCGACCGTGTTTGCTGGTTGGGGATACATGAGTCGAGCCGCTTTGACGAATGGCAAAACTAGTTTTGAGGACTTCAAGACCGGTTTTAGGACCCATTTTGGTAGAGTTATTGTCGCTACGATTGTTACAATTGCTGTCCCCATACTTCTGGGGTTAGATGCCCTACTGTCTCTAATCTTGATGGGAGGAGGACCCAAGTATCCAACTGTAAAACAATTTGCTCTATTGTTGCAAGGGCTAATTACGACTGGTCGAATTAGTAACTATACCCCCGCACAACTCTTCCAGATGATTCCCGTCTTAGCCAAAGTTGCGGCGGGTTCAGCAGTTGCTGTCCTATTCTTCGTAACCCTAGCAGGGATATGGCTGCTGTTAACTCTGTTTTGGATACCGTCCATTATAGTCAGCCAGATGGGTATCGCTCAGGCTTTTGCAAACAGTGTCTCATTTGTTCGGGCAAACTTCTACACGGTGATGGGTTACGTGGGGCTTCTGATAGTTGCTGTTCGGTTCGTTGCAACGATCTTTCCTGGCATAAGTTGGGTTGCGAAGGGCTATGTGCTACCCACACCTCCCGCACTCGCTGGTGTCTTTCAGGTTCTGATCGAAGCGTTCTTCGTTCTCCTCCTGTACTCGATCTATATCGACAGGACAACTACGACGGCTACCAAGACTCGCCGCAAACTCGTCCGTTGAGTGAATTAGCAAAAAGTCACATAGCGCCATCGGACTTCGAAGATATGACCGAATGACTAGAATCAAGCGAGGATAACCGGACACCACAGCCTGTACAGAATTTGGTTCCAAGTTTAAGCAACTTTCCGCAGCTCGGACAGGTTTGCTGAACTGGTGAGACAGGAGTCGTGGACGCTTGAGCTCGTGACGGTTGGACTGGTTGGGTTGAGGCTGAGACCTCAGGCGTTACTACAATGTAGTCACTGACGCCAATAACCCGAGTCATGGGAATATCGATGACTTCCCCTTTGGACGGTTTAATAGCTAAAGCTAGTTTTCCGTCTATGCTGAACGCCATATCTTGAGCTATGCCGATCGATTTGCCTGAGGTATCGAGGACGGTTTTGTTTTCGACGTCTTCCTTTCGATAGAAGGGTGTCGTGGGCATGACCGAGATTGTTGTTTAAAGTTGTTATTTACAGTTGCGAATGTTTGGCTAAACTAATCGTCAAATTCCTCCAGCCACAGCTCGATATCTTTCCTGCTAACTCATCCTGAATCGCTCACGGTCGCTAATCCTGGGCAGAACCGCAACTATGACATGTTTTTTCTTCAAGCGAAAGTTGCGTTCCACATTCCGCGCAATACTTACGATTAGCCTTTTGGATCGGTGGTTGCGCAGTTGATGATTTGGATGCTTCCCTAGCGATGTTTTGTGTGTCCTGTACAAGCTCCAGCAAGTAGTCTTTGATTTTCTCATCAAGCATCTCAAAATGACTTTCGTCAATCTTACCCTTATTGAGTAACTGAATTATCTCATGTTTGAGCTGCTCCAAACGCGTTTTGCAGTCTTCTCGATCCATCGCATATTCATTGTATGTAGAATCGATCTTCGATAGGTAACTTGAAACCGTCCGACGTTTTCGACCCCTAAGGTAGTAAGTGGCAACGGCACCAGCCATGGGTACAAGTGCGCTTAGGAAAGTCGTGTAAGGTACAGTGAGGTTAGTACCGGGAATAGTAAAGCCTGAGGCAGTAGGCGTAGGAGGCGTCTGAGTCACAGTGATTTTGAATAGTTGAGAAGTGTTAAACGAGTTACCTACAATCACTTGATTGTTTTCTAGAAACGGGTTTGGTCCAGTTGTTTCGTAAGACCCTTGAATCTCGGTTTGGACTTCGAGACTGTACTCCTTCTCTGTAGAGTTGAAGGTTAGGTTGAATATTGGAGATATCGTTCCAGACGTGGGAGCGTTCGTCAAGTTTGGTCCCACAGCGCACCATGCCCTTCCCTTAATGATGAGCGAACACGGTTTTGGATTCGCCGTAGCCGAACCATCTACAGAGAAAAGAGACGGTAAATACACTACTTGGGCTATAACAAAATCGCCGGGGGGTAAACCTGAGTAATTGACAGTAACGTTGACCGAGGCGGAAGCGGTTCCGTCAGGTTGTATCACAGCGTAGGTACTGTACTGTAAATTAGTAGCACTGGTCATTGGTGGGGGCGCTTGACCTGTCGAATTGTTTAATGTCGAGTTGCTCTCCGCAATTGTTGAAATTGAACTTGTGTTGATTAAAATCGCGCTTGATGTTTGAACGGTAGTCATAGGGGGAATCGTTGTTTCGATAGTATTGGACGAAACAACTTGCGGTGAAATGAATGTTACGAAGGACGGAAAAGTCAGGTTGATGGTTGCGTAGTTACTTGTGAGTTGAGCTACGCCGTTGTTGTGGTAAATAAAAATGTAATAATAGATTCCGTTGCTTGGAATGGGTATCGTGCTGTAGGAATTGTGAGAGCCCGCGACATTTTGTTCACTGAAAAGTGGATTTGCGGTTGCCGATATAACGCAAGAGTTTGGCGTGAAGGTGTTAAAGTCATTCTGTGATACTATGTACATATCGATCGTTACATCCGCTCCGAACGTTCCGCCGATCACCTCACCTGTTTTTGCTGAGAAAGCGAGCGGAAGCGTTGAGCATTGACCTGATGGAGGAGTATTGATGGTCAATGTTGTTGAAGAGGTCGCTTGCGATTGACTGTTGGCATTCGGAATCAAAATAAACGGAAAGAACATTGCTGCAAGCAAGAGTATTGAGAAGACCAGATTACGTTTCATGTGTGTCACGAGCGATGCGCTAAGTTCAACCGTTTCCGTGAAAAGCCATGAAATCTAGTTAAAACTTTCCAATAATGAGCCCCGAGCGGAAAAAATCAGTTGATACAGTCAGGATTAATCTGACCTTTTCCGTGTGGATGTGCACGTTTCGGGAGTCAAAAGGGTACTCCAGTAAACTCATAATGATTTGCTAGAGGTTTAACATGAAGCAACAATTTGACGCTTAGTCAGGATAAATCTAATCTATGGCTTTGGATTTCAGTTGGAATAATTCTAACGACGATTGCTGACATAGGTTTCAGTACAGGAACACTTCAAGGCTGATATTATTCAGGGAATCCGATCGAACCTCTCTGGGTATGGGGCTACACCATGACGCTGGGCTTTGATGACCAAAGATACACTTCGATTAGTGGTCCCGTCTGAATAATGTGCATAGTACCTAAGAGCAGATTATGGTTTTATACGTCGTCGTGATGTTTTCGTGCTAGGAATGCGGCCGTAGTCTAGAGCACCGAATCGTCTAACAACGAAACGGTGTGGATAGTCTGGTCTAGTATCAGTTTAAACGCAGTATATCGTTACGTGAGGCCACGGATTCTTATTCACTTAGTTAAGGTACTGAATCCGAACTTTCTTGCGCCAGTAATTTTACCGTAAACCTAGTGTAGGATCATCCGAGCAGAGTATGAGCACCGCTGCAGAAGTGTCTCTGCAAGTCACCTGTGTAGTTCGCAAAACGTAATTGTGCTCAGTCAATGTTTGAAAGACTTTGTAACATGAATACCATATCTACGATGAACGCGATTTCAACTGGAATACTTCGTGGCATTTTGCGAAGGCTTTTATTCAGATGATCAGAAGACTTTTTCTCCGATGTCCTCTACGTCAGGATTCCGAATTGCGTTACTAGCGGTATGAAGGGTTTAGGTTGTGATGGAGCAAAAGAAAGTATGGCTCGTCATGTCCCTGACTCTGCTAATTGTGATGGGCATAATGCATCCCGTGGCGGCCACAGGTCAATACAACGTGAAGTTGGATTCTTGTGGTAGCAACCAGTACTGGTACAATCCAACCAGCACGGCTCCTGAAGGTTTCAATGAACCTTTTACGGTAAGTAATTTGGATGATCAGAGTTACCAGATCGGTCTCGGTTTCACGGTTACGCATATGCAGTCTGGATTGCAGATTAACGATACCGCCGATGATACCGTAGTCACTTTGATGCCCGATCAGACATCAGACGTTCTTAGCCGCATCTTTGTTTTTCCTCAGAATGCTCCAGAAGGTTGGTATTCGGTCACCTGTTCTATATGGTTGGGGCAGCCGGGATCAGGTACTTGGTTAGATAGTGTTACGAAGACTCATGCGATTTATGTTGGATCATCCGATCCTACAACGTTCTCATATGGCTACCTTGGGGACACCGCGTTCACTCCCGGCAAAATTGCGTTCGACAACTCGGGTAATCTCGGTGTGACCGATACGGGGAATGGTAATTTTTTGATGTTCTCCCCTCCTTTCGACACTCGTGGTTTAGCGTTAAGTGGAATGGTCACGTTGAAAACCTATAATGGTGGTACGGGGGCAGCTTGGACGTTTGATTCTTGCGGTAATGTTTGGGTCGTGGATACGACTAGTAGTCAGATTCTTGAGTTTACTCCTCCTTTCAGAGAAGGCGTGAATGCTTCGCTGTCAATCGAAGTACCAATTTTGAATTATACAAGTTACGTTACTACGCCTTCGGATCTAGCGTTTGATTCGTCGGGTAATCTCTGGGTTGTGGATCATCACGGTTCACGCGTGTTAGAATTTAATCATCCGTTCAGCAATGGTATGAATCCGTCAATTGTCATCGGTCAATCAGACTTTACGTCAACCGGTGAAAGCCTAACCCAGAATGGGTTTAGTTCCTCTTCGGCACTAATGTTTGATACGTCTGGCAATCTTTGGGTTGTGGATAGTGGGGATGATCAGTCGCAAGCAGGTCGTGTTTTGGAGTTTTCTCCTCCCTTCAGTAACGGTATGAATGCTGCGGTTGTGATAGGTGCATCGAACTTCACGTCTCCCGGTGATCTCGGTGCTACGTGTATGATTGCGTATTGCGGACCTAACTATCTCATGTTTGATTCGTCAGGAAATCTCTGGGTTGATAACTCTGCTTTCTTTGATGTATGGAGGTTTTCTCGTCCCTTCAGTAGTGGTATGAATGCCTCATTGTTTTGGCAGTCGCCTGGATGCGCTGATTGTACTGGACCTACGGGTCTAGCGTCTGATTCGTCCGGTAACTTATGGATGGGAAACCAAGCATATGCTGGAGGCGAAATGTTGACTGGAGGGCTTCTTATGTTCAATCCAAACCACATCAGCACTCTACCCGTTTCAAATAGCATAGCGAATTACGTTCCTTCAACCGACTTCGCGCCATACTACAACGCTACACAGAATGCGTTTTCGAACGCTCAGGCTCAAAGTGGACAAGCAAGCAACTGTCAGAGCGAATCAACAGGCTTCAACTCTCAACTCGAATCCGGCGCCAATTATACGAACTATCTTATCGTCGGTATCGTAATGGTCGTCATTGCCGCTGCCATACTCTCGATAAGAAAACGCAAACGATAATTCCGCTCTTCCCCGTTTTAGCCGTTCAGTTCTTCGAGGGTTTCGTGGACTATTGAAGAACGTTCTATAGATGGATCTTCTAGAACTGTGACTTTCTCCAAACAACAATGCTGTGCACGCTAGTCAGGATTAGCGTCTTTTTTCGTAATTCTAGATTTTCGTGTTCTAGTTGAGCTTAATTCACGTCTAGTCTGGTCTAGTATCACTTTAAACGCGGTGTATCGGTCCGTTCCACGTGCGTGCTATGCATCAGATTGGTTCGTGTGGGCATTCTGCGCTGTCTGCTTCTGAAATGTAGAATTTGCCGCACTTCGGACATTTAAGCTGTCGTAATTCGTTCGTGCTTTGTCATCGCTCGGTGGACCGTTAGGTTACGTGTAGTCCTTAAAGGGGTTGGAAGAACTCTTCTTGCAGCTCATGTTGTGTCAATCTAGGAACGTTGACGCGTCAACTCATCCGACTTGACAACTGTTAAATACATTATTTGAACAACTTCTACCATTGAGCTGGGTCTGATGAGTGTCATCACGGCCTATCTTACGCCGCGCCTTTTCGATATTTGGGACTTAGGACGGACAGGGTTACCGCAGACAGAGATTGCGTCTAAACTTGGTATTTCGCGTCAGGCAGTCAATCAGGCGCTTGTGGAAGCGACCGAGAAAGTAACGAAGGCGTTAACTGAGACTGCGACAATCAATAAGATCGCAATCGAGAGCATTGATTCGACTACCGGGCTCTTGACGGGTTGGAGCAGAGAATTTTCCGTGAAGACCGTTATCTCGGTCACGCGACGTGATGGGTTGCAGGTGTGGTATGAGCATGTGGCCGACTGTGCCCACTGCAACAAGTACTACGCATGCCAAGCATACCTGTTCAGAAGTGCGAAAGATCGGGGCATCAAACTGACCAAGGAGCAGAAGAGTGTGACGCCATCAAAGCTAGCTCAATTTCTATTTGGAATGAATAAAGAATGACAACTAAAGAAAGCAATGGTAAGGAACTTTGTCCTAAACCGCCTTCGATATTCGTCCGCGACGCAACCGGTCTCGTTCGATCATTCACTTTGCTGGACGCTTTCATCATTAGTACAGCCGGGTTGTTGCCTGGGTTATGGGGGTTTGGTGGAGCGATGGGATTCATTGGAGGGTCTGTCCCTGGCGCGGACATGGTCGGAGCAATGACCGTTGCCCTCGTCCTTTCAATACCGCTTGCGTTAGTCTATGCGTATTTGTCGGGTTCCATGCCGAGATCAGGTGGAGATTACGTATGGATATCCCGTCTCGTTAACGCACCTTTAGGATTCGTGGTCACTTGGGCGGTGTGGATTGCTATCGTATCTGTGATAGGCGTAGATTGTTGGCTTTTTCCAACCGTCATCTTGCCCGTTTCTTTAGGCACATTAGGATACGGGTTAGGTAGCGCATTCCTAGTCAGTCTGGCCTCAACCGTTTCCACTCAGACTACATGGATTTTTGCTCTCGCATTGATCCTTCTCTTCCTTTCGTACTTGATTCTCGCTTTCGGACCGGAAGTGTACAGTAGGATCATGTTAATTCTATTCGTGCTAGTCATGTTCAGTTATGTGGTTGCTCTCGTTGTCTTAGCCGGATCTACCCACGCTGATTTTGTGAACGCAGTAAGTGGATATGGTGGCACAAGCATTAGTTACAATGGAATTCTTTCAGCAGCACAGGCCCAGGGGTGGTCCTTCGTTCCTCTGACATTCGGCCTAACGCTGGTAGGCGTCCCTGCCGCGATTATGGTTTTTTCAGGTTTCAACTATACCGCAATTGCAGCCGGCGAAATCAGAAACACGCAAAAATCCATGGTGCCTGCCATAGGGGGGGCACTTATTTTCGGGTGGTTGACAAACTGCATCGGCATCTACCTAACCATGAACGTGGTTGGATACCAATTCTATCAAGCAGCGTTGGCGGCTGGTTCTAGTTGGCCGCTCGTAGCTCCACCATGGGCTCCCGTTTTCATCGCGATGCTAATTCCACACAGTATACTCATTTTGGCTATAATCCAAGTCGGCTGGTTGCTTTCCTTCTTCTGGAATAATGCGGCTTACCTCATGCTTACAACAAGATACATTTTCGCTTTTTCATTCGATAGAAGATTCCCAACCAAATTAGCAGATGTGAACGATAAAGGTCTCCCAGTAAAGGCCATGATCGTGAATTTTCTAATCGTGATGGTCTTTGTTGCAATTGCAACATACACCGCATGGTTGGGGCTCTTACTAAATACGGCTGCAATCCTTTGTATCGTATGGGTCTTTGCTAGCGCAGCCGCGATCATTCTGCCGTACAAGAGAAAAGAACTCGCCCAAGGACTGCCCGGTAGCAAGTGGAAAGTACCCTTGGTATCGATTGTGGGTGCGTTCTCACTCATATTCATGCTACTCGCAACATATTTCGCATTCACAGTACCCGCCATTGGCCCTTCCACTCCGCAAGCGTTTACCGTGTTAGCTGCCATCTTCATTTCGGGACTCGTAGTATTCGTCGCCGGTACCGTTATCCAGAAAGGTAGAGGCATTGACCTAAGCCAAATATACAAAGAGATTCCGCCAGAATAAAATCAGTGAAGCAGCTGGTCATTGCTTGTGGCCCACTTCAGCATCTTCCAAATCGAAATCATAGAGTCCGGACTAGATCATCCTGAATGTGTAAACTTCGGCCCAGACGGACGACTGTACGCTGGCGGCTACGCAGGCCAAATCTATGTTATGCCGCCTCCCAAATTCGAATTGAATCAGATTTGCAGCACAAACGGCTTCGTTCTGGGCATCGCATTGGACAGGAACCATAACGTCTACGCCTGCGATCCGAAGAGACACAGTGTGCTCAAGGTCACGCAAAACGGAACCATCTCGACTTACTGCGACCATGCCCCAGATGGACCAGTCGATTGGCCCAACTACGGATTATTCGATAGCGAAGGCAACTTCTACTTCTCGGATTCTGGGAACATCTGGACCCCGAACGGCCGACTCGTCAGGGTAAAACCAAACGGCCAAGCGGAATCCCTTATCGGCGGAAACTGGCATTTCCCTAACGGACTTGCCTTATCCCCAAAAGAGGATGCTATCTTCATGATCGAATCAACCGCCGCAGACGTCCTGAGAATTCCTATAAACGCAGATGGAACGGTTGGACAACCGGAAATCTACGCCCAATTTCAAAATAACAATCTAGATGGCTTGACATTCGCAGCTAGCGGTAACCTTTACGTCTCCTGTTACTATCCGAACCGAATCTTCATCGTGACTCCTGACCGAAACATTGAACCCCTAATCGAGGACACGACCGGAGAGATTCTAAACCAGCCCACTAACCTAGCTTTTGAACCACACGGCACAAGATTATTTATCGCCAGCCTAGCGGGCTCGAACATCTGCGCTCTAGACGTCGGCGAACGTGGAGCGCCGCTGAACTACCCAGCTTTGAGACGAAAAAAGGCGTAGGTCCAAAATCACGCGATGAAGATTAGTCCAGTATCCGGAAGAATATAATCTCTCGAAAGGTTTCATTCGCATAAGTTGTCGGCCCTTGGCTAAGGCACGAATACAAGAGGTAACCTAAGCGGCCGTTTTCGTAACTCTAGATTTCCGTGTCCTAGCCCGACTTAGTTCACTAATAGTCCGGTCAGGGTCAGTCTCACGGTTTCCGTATCACATTAGAATGAAAGTCCGAGATTGGCGTCTTATTTCGTGAACATTTAGTAGATTTTCCTTCAAAGTCACATGAATCCAACTGTCAAGCAGAGTCCGGTTCTAGTTTCTTACGAAGGATCGCACCAAGCAATTCCATTCCTGCCGCCTGGGGATATTATTTCAATATTCAAGGTAACACGATTGTCTAGGATGCTGCGGAAGGGTGAGGTTCGAATAGTGTACTCATGAAGCTCTTGAATTGCCTCCGACGGGGCATTAGATTTGAGATAGACCCTCCACTCGACGTCGCTATTTTGTGAATGCTCGTTTTCTGAGAGAGTTAGGCTGTCAATCTTGCCTGTAGCCCAAATTTCAAGGCTATCAATATTGATTCCGCGAGTTGTCGCGTTAACTTCGTATTGCTCTGAGAGAGACGTGCTGATCGAAAGAAGCTGAGAAGTAGGGTTTAGTTCGGTTCTAGTAATTGCTTGTCCGTTGACGTAAACCTGTTTCGTAAAACCTCCGGGCAAGTTTACTCGCGCGGGCCATCTTTGAGACTCTGCTCCATTCCGGTCAGAGTTTGTGTCATTCGCTAGGTCGTCGAATCTGTCAGTTACGTCGTCGTCTGTTGGCATTCCTGAGCCTCGGTTTCGAAGGTAAATTATCGTGGTTCATATAAGCATTATTACATACGTAATATATTCCGATAGGAATTGCCATAATTGACCTAAATTTCTGTTGAATTTACTCCTGACCCACGCATGGAAAGAAGATTTATTGTCAGAAGCACTCACGTAAGTTCTGTCTGTTCTGCGATACTAGAAGAAAACTTCAGCAAAAATCGTCGAATCCAGAATCGTTCCCACTTTCCTGATCATGTCAGGATTATCTGGAATGATCAGAAATCAAAGAGTTAGGGTTGATCTCAAGCTCAACGAATAAAGTCAGTTTGAAATACGTAAAGGTTCACAATTCCAACTATGTCGACGACGACAACCGAGAAGCGATTCTGCGACCAATGTGGCGCTGAACTCCAAGTCGTCTCCGGATCTTGCTCTCGCTGTGGAAAACCTGCGAATAAGTAAGTTCGGCATAATCCAATGCAAGGCCGCTTTCACTGATCACGTGTAACCCTTTGCGAAATCTGATCACGCTCATCAGTACAACGATAGTTGGAAGTGCACAATTTGCGGTTACGTTCTAAACAAAAAACTCTGGGATCTGAAGAGTCACATCAAACCGAACCCACAGAGTCGTGACGAAATGCGACGACGAATGGCAGAGGATAACGCCTGAAAAAAATAAACCTTGGTTGGGCGATTCATTGAACCACTCGGGCACACTTTCGCTAGTACCACACACCGACGCCTGAAGGAGATAACTTTGCAAAATACGCGGCGCCTTATCAACGGTTTTCGTGGACATTTAGCTCGTTGAATATTTACCCTATTTGGAAATCTGAGGCGCAGACAAGTGAATGACTGTCGACTCAGTCTAAAGTCCGAACTACATTAGATTGCTTATTTCCCAAAACGTCTTCTAGTTCAATAGAAATCTTGGTTCCTTTGAGCCTGCTTTTCACGTCTCTAAATATATCCGGAACCGAATCCTTCAACCCTTCGTTGTTCAATTCCTCAGCGGAGAGTAGGTACAAATTGATATGCTCTCCCGCTCGTAAGTAGTCAGGACGTTCGGAAAACACTGCGACAGATCCGAACTTCACAGTATCAAGGATCGCTCCAATTGAGTTCCCGGAGCGATTCTCTTTGGTGAATGTTATATTAGTAATGACAGCAGGCCCGAGGCCGTCGTTATTCAAAGTGATTTTTATGTCGTAACCCATTATGTTTTCCCTGATTCTTAGCAATGGGCGAATGTTGCCTGCGGCTATCCTTTCCTGAATCTCATTGCTTTGCTCGAATCTTTTCTGCGCTCGTCTCTCAGAGAGAATCGCAAGTATTACGGCAGACAATGCCGCTATGGCCGAGAGTGAATTCAGAATCGCTGAAGTATCGAACTGATTAGTGATCATCGAATTGACCTAAATTTCAGCAAAAAAAGTCTCGATTAAGATAGCAGGTAGATGCGCTCATAACTGTCGCAGGAGTGCCAGAAGGGATGCTACCACCAGTATCACAGTGGCAGCTATGAGAACATATGTCGCCCGTTCGAGCCTTTTGCTTGAAGTATTCAGCGATCGGAGTTGCGTTTAACTAATATCGAATTCGTTATTAGTTAAATTCAAATACTATGCTAGACGACGTTGAACTGACACGAGGGTACCGATAACAGGTAGTCGCCGTGGGACGATTGTCTGCCCTTAGATTAGGATGAAACTTAATGGTAAAGACGATACTAGACGCATTCTGCGTAAAGTCGGGTATACTCTGCAGACGTTGCGAAGAGAAAGTGCAGAAGGGTCTAGTTACTGATTTCGACTTGAAAGTGAT
>Ga0074044_10002417_pt1 | contig 16340 bp, 16 predicted proteins | sample BogForMeECP23OM1_FD_94443 | JGI IMG/M metagenome (GOLD analysis project Ga0074044, IMG submission 94443) | Bog forest soil microbial communities from Calvert Island, British Columbia, Canada - Bog Forest MetaG ECP23OM1 | ecosystem: Environmental > Terrestrial > Soil > Wetlands ...
CGGAAGTGTTCTCCCTACTCGCCAACCAACCATGTCGCTGACCAAGTACCGACACAAACGCAGCGCCGAAAACACTCCCGAGCCTTTCGGACGGGAAGTCCCAACCTCTCTTTCCACCGCCAGCGGCACCTTCGTCGTTCAGAAGCACGCCGCGCGGCGCCTCCACTACGATTTTCGACTCGAGATGGAAGGCGTCCTGCGCTCGTGGGCGGTCCCCAAAGGACCGTCGATGAATCCCGCCGACAAGCATCTCGCGGTCGCCGTCGAGGACCATCCGCTGGAATACGGCGACTTCGAGGGCGTCATTCCTCCCGGCAATTACGGAGCGGGCTCTGTCATCGTGTGGGATCGCGGCGTGTATGACGTTATCGATCCTCCTGGCGATGCGGCCGACGCGGTCCGCAAGGGAAAAATCGACATCAATCTGCACGGCTTCAAGCTCACCGGCGCGTTCACGCTCGTCCGCACCGGCGGCCGCGCCAATGCCGGCCCGAAGGACAAGCAGAACTGGCTGCTGATCAAGAAGCGCGATCAATACGCGACTACGGAAAACGTTTTCGAAGCGCACCCGCGCTCGGTCCTGTCAGGCTTGACGCTCGAGGAACTCGCCGATGCACCGGCCGCGGAGCGCAAGCTCGCCGGCAATCTCGCGCGCAAGCATCTGCCCGAACTGGGCGCCAAGCTTAAGCATTCGGATTTCCCGCTGACCCTCGCCAAGACAGTTAAAGACCCTTTCGACAATGACAAGTGGCTATTCGAAATCAAGTATGACGGCGTGCGCGTACTGGCTATTCGAGAAGGCGAGAGTACTCATTTGTACGCGCGCAGCGGCACCGACATCACGAATCGATATCCGGAGGTTGTCCTCGCGTTGAACTCAATCGCGCTCGACCGATTCGTGCTCGATGGCGAGATCGTCGCGCAGGACGAGCGTGGGCGGCCGAGCTTCCAGCTCTTGCAAAGAAGAATGCACGTCAACAACGCGCGGCAGATTGCCCGCCTGAGCCTGGCGGTCCCCGCCAGCTACTACGTCTTCGATCTGCTGGGCTTCGATCGTTTCGACACGCGCACGCTGCCGCTCGAAGAACGCAAGCGTCTTCTGAGCGAATTGGTTCACAACGAGGGGCCGGTCCGCTACTGCGACCATGTGATCGGGCGCGGCAAGGATTTCTATGCCGCGATCTCGGAGCACGAGCTGGAAGGAGTGATCGCCAAACTGCGCGACGCACCTTATCGCGGCATGCGCACGGGAGATTGGCTGAAAATCAAACGGCCGCTGACCCGGCAATTCGTGATCGGCGGCTACAGCGATCCCGACGGCACGCGAACCCATTTCGGCGCGCTTCTGCTGGGTCAATACGAAGCGGACGGCGTGCTGCGATACACCGACAAAGTCGGCACCGGCTTCAATCAGGACAAGCTGCGCAAAATCCATGCGATGCTAGCGGAGCGCGCGCAATCGACGTCGCCGTTCCGCAAACCCGCCATCGGAGAGCCCCTGCCTGAAAAGAAGGCGCATTTCGTTAGGCCAGAGCTGGTTTGCAACGTTCGCTTCACCGAATGGACCGACAGCGGCGGCATCCGCCAACCCAGTTTTCTAGGCTTGGCCGAAGACACCGATCCTCGCGATTGCATCTACGACGGCCCCGGCGCTCAGGTGGAAGCGCTGGAAGATGCAGGAGATGCCAGGATGCCCGATCCTGAACAAAATGGAGGCGCCGAACCGAAAGGACGCAAAGGCCCCGGCGACGCCGCGACGCCCTCGGCCTCCGCACCGAAGGCGTCGGTGACCAATCCCGAGAAAATATTCTGGCCGAACGACGGCTACACCAAGGGCGACCTGGTCGCATACTATCGCGCGATTTCGAAATGGATGCTGCCCTACCTGAAAGACCGGCCCGTGATGCTCACGCGGTATCCTGACGGAATCGAGGGCAAGATGTTCTATCAAAAGGATGCGCCCGCATTTGTGCCCCATTGGATTCGCACCGAGAAGATTTATTCCGAGGACTCGCAGCGCGAGATTTCGTACTTCATCCTGGACAGCGAGGAGGCGCTCGCCTACGTGGCGAACCTCGCGGCCATCACGATTCACATGTGGTCGTCGCGAATCCCGCACCTCGAGCGTCCCGACTGGCTGCTGTTCGACATCGATCCCAAGGGCAGCACGACCCGCCATGCGGTCGAAGTCGCGCGCGAGGTAGCCGCAGTGTTGCGCGAGGTCGGGCTGGAACCTTGCCTGAAGACTTCGGGACAAATGGGTATTCACGTAGTAGTGGGACTTGCGCCGAAATATACTTACGATCAAGCGAAGATGTTTTCTGAGTTAGTATCGCAGGTAGTAGTCAATCGTGTGCCGGAAATCGCCACGATCAACCGCAATCCGCCCTCGCGCAACGGCCGCGTATATATCGACTACCTGCAGCTCGGTCACGGCAAAACGATCGCGGCGCCATTCTCGGTACGCCCGATGCCGGCCGCTCCCGTCTCCGCACCGATGACGTGGAAGGAACTGAAGCCCTCGCTCGACCCCACCATCTACAACATCAAAACTATGCCGCCACGCATGTCCCGCCTGAAACGCGATCCGTTCCTCGACGCAATCGAAAAACACGCCAGCCTGGAGGACGCCCTGCCCCATCTCGAGTCGCTCCTGAGCCGCTCCGAGAGCCGGCCTCAGGTCACTCCTTAGACTTTGGCGGCGCGGTCACTTCGGTGAACGCACGAATCGCCTCGACCGCGGTCGGCACGCCGCTGTACTGCGAAACGTGGACGATCAGTTCCTTGATTTCCTCGGGCGCGATGCCGACGTTTAACGCGCCGCGCATGTGAAGCCGCAGCTCGGGTCCGCGCCCCAGCGCCATCAACGTCGTCATCGTCAGCATCGAGCGCAACTTGACGGGCAGACCTGGGCGATTCCAGATCGTGCCGAACAGTTGTTCGTTGAGAAAGTTAGCGAACCCTTCGTCGAAGTTTCGCAGGAACGCGTCGCCGTCCTGCGCGGCCTTCTCGCCCCACAACTTCGTGCGCAACTCCATTCCTTTTCTTGCAGAATCATCTGCCATGAGAAATCCTCCGCGATAATTTTGTAGTGTTATGCGTTGCGGATCATCAGGCCGCCGTCAACCGGGATGATCGCACCGGTGATGTACGAAGCGGCGGGGATGCAGAGGCTGAACGTGATGTGGGCGACTTCTTCCGGATAGCCGTATCGCTTCAAGGCGGTGCGGCGCTTGGCGAAAATCGTCTTGTGCTCTTCCGGAATCGCGTCTGTGAGCGCGGTGCGAATCGGTCCGGGGCAGATGCAGTTGACTGTAATTCCTTCCGGCCCGAGATCGACCGCCAGCGCGCGCGTGAGTCCTATGACTCCCGTCTTTGCGACCGCGTAAGGGCTGTCGCCCGGGGTCGCGCCGAGGCCTTCGGTTGATGCGATGTTGACGATGCGAGCGGCGTCGGATTTGCGCAGATGCACCAGCGCGGCGCGTACCATCCGCTGTTGCGCGGTCAGCAGGCCGGCGAGCGTGCGGTCCCAGATACGGTCGTAGTCGTCGGCGCCGAGCGGGGAGAAGCCGCCGAAGCCGGCATTGTTGATTAGGATATCGAGGCGGCCGAAGCGTGCGGCGACTTCCGCAACGACGCGCTTGATCTCGGCGTGGTCGGAGACGTCGAGCCGCCAACCATGCGCGGTTCCTCCAGCGGCCGCTATTTCCTCGACAACGCGCGCGACGCCCGCCTCGTTGATATCTGTAATCGCGACGAGCGCGCCTTCTTGCGCAAACAAGTGAGCGGTCGCACGGCCCATCCCGCTGGCGGCGCCGGTGACGAGGACTGCGCGTCCCTTCACCGAGCGGTTAAGTTTTTTGACTGGATCCATTTCAATTCTCCGTTTCGAAAAAAACACCCTGACGATTGTCGAGCTATCACACTCGATGTTAGTTGGGGTAGTGAAGCGAGTGATCGTCACGACCTACGGAGAAAACTGTATGGAATTCGAACGCGCAAAACTCGACATCGAAGGACCGGTCGGAATTGTAACGCTCAACCATCCTGAAGTGATGAATGCGGTATCGCCCGAGATGCTTGGCGGTCTGATGAAGACGCTTGAACACGTCAAGGATCCCCGCAACGGCGTGCGATGCATCCTGATGACTGGTGCGGGGCGCGGCTTTTGCGCCGGCGCCAACCTGCAGCCGAGCGGCGGCGGTCCCAGTGGCTCGCGCGATGCCGGCTCGGTGCTCGAAACTCAGTACCATCCGTTTTTGCGCCGGCTGCGCGAACTCCCGATACCGTTCGTCACGGCGGTGAACGGCGCGGCAGCCGGCGTGGGAATGAGCTTTGCGCTAATGGGCGATCTCGTGCTCTGTGCGCGCTCGGCATACTTCCTGCAGGCGTTCAGGCGCATCGGTCTGATTCCCGACGGCGGCTCGACCTGGATTCTGCCGCGGCTGATCGGCAAGGCCCGAGCGATGGAGCTTTCGCTGTTGGGCGAGAAATTGCCGGCCGAGAAAGCGCTCGAATGGGGCCTCGTCAATCGAGTCTTCGATGACGCGGAGCTGGTTGGCAAAGCTAAAGAGTTCGCGCGCGATCTGGCAAACGGCCCGACGGTCTCGCTCAGCCTGATTCGGCGGCTGTATTGGGAGAGTGCCGACAATACATATGAAGAGCAGTTGAACCTGGAGCGCCAGATGCAGCGCAGGGCCGGTAACTCGGCGGACTTCCAGGAGGGCGTGCGCGCATTCCTGGAGAAGCGTCCCGCGAAGTTCAGAGGCGAGTGATATGGCCAACAGCGAACAAGATCGAGAAGCGCGGCTCGCGCAAGTGATCGAACCGGCGCTCGAACCCGAACTGCCGATCGTCGATCCGCATCATCACCTGTGGGACCATCCGGACAGCCGCTACATGCTCGACGAGATTTTGCGCGACATCAACTCGGGGCATCGCGTGCTCGCGACGGTGTTCGTCGAATGCATGTCGATGTATCGCGCCGACGGCCCGGAATCGATGCGTCCGGTGGGCGAGACCGAGTTCGTCAACGGTATCGCGGCCCAAAGCGCGAGTGGCCAATATGGCGAGACTCGCATCGCGGCGGGAATCGTCGGCTTTGCGGATTTGACACTGGGAGAAGCAATCGCGCCAGTGCTTGAGGCGCATATCGCCGCGGCACCCCTGCGGTTTCGCGGGATACGGCATGCAGGCGGCTTCGACGCGAGTCCCGACGTGAGAAACTCGCACACCAACCCGCCGGCGGATTTGTACGAATCGGAGCGGTTCCGCGAAGGCTTCGCTCGGCTGAGCGAGTTGGATCTCACCTTCGAGGCGTGGCAGTACCATCCGCAGATGCCGGCGGTGACTGCGCTCGCGAGGAGGTTCCCGGATACGACGATTGTGCTCAATCACTTCGGCGGACCGCTGGGAATCGGTCCCTACGAGGGCCGGCGCGCGGAAATATTCGGCGAATGGAAGAAGAATATCGCGGAGCTCGCGCGATGCCCCAACGTCATGGCCAAGCTCGGCGGAATCAACATGCCGGTGAACGGATTCGGCTGGCATCGGAGGCCCACGCCCCCGAGCTCGGACGAATTGGTGTCGGCGACTCGCGACTACTATCTCCACACCATCGAGCATTTCGGCCCGCGACGATGCATGTTCGAGAGCAACTTCCCGGTGGACCGGGTTTCGTGCTCGTACGCCGTGCTGTGGAACGCGTTCAAGAAGATCGTGGCGGGTTTCACGAAAGACGAAAAAGCGCAGCTCTTCCATCGCACTGCTGCCGAGGTTTATCGCCTGAAGCTGACTCAGTTGTCCTGATAGCCAGCCAAATCTGCCTGTTCCGTTCGATTGAACGAAGCGTTCAATCGCTTGTGACGCCTTATTTGTGACGGCTCAGACCGAGCCGATGAGGCAGGTGGCTTATGGCGACGATGCTTACTAGGGACCGGGCGACGCAAGTTCACGAGTTGATCGATCATACGAAGGATTCTGAAATACCGGGGTGGGAGGTTGCGCTGGACCGCCTTATCGGCGAGCTGGTCTGCGCGTTCTTCGTGGCGATGGCTGTCATGTGGGTCGTGACTGCGATCGCCGGAATCTTTGGATAGCTGCTACACGTTGACGGTGCTCATGTCGTGGTAGCGTCCGCCGGCGGCGAAGCCCTTGGGCGCGACTTCCGCGATGCGGGCGAGATCGCTTTTCGATAGCTGGACTTTCACAGCCGCGACATTCTCTTCGAGATAAGTGCGGCGCTTGGTGCCGGGAATCGGAACCATGTCGCGTCCCTGCGCGAGCACCCACGCCAGCGCGAGCTGACTCGGCGTGATTCGTTTCTCGGCGGCGATTTCCTTGATGCGGTCGACGACCTTGAGATTCCTTTGCATATTCTCGGCGTCGAACCGCGGCGAGATTTTGCGCCGCATGTCGTCGTCCGGCAGCTCGCGAATGTTGCCGCTGAGGAACCCGCGGCCGAGCGGGCTGAACGGGACGAATCCGATCCCGAGCTCGCGCAGCGTAGGAATCACGTCGTCCTCGTAGTCGCGCGTCCACAGCGAGTATTCCGATTGCAGCGCCGTAATGGGATGAATCGCGTGCGCGCGGCGAATCGTATTTACGCCCGCCTCCGACAGTCCGAGGTAGCGGACTTTTCCCTGGCGTACCAGCTCAGCCATCGCACCGACGGTTTCCTCGATCGGCACCTTCTTGTCTACGCGATGCTGGTAGTAGAGATCGATGTAGTCGACGCCGAGGCGCTTCAGCGACGCATCGCAGGCGGAGCGCACGTACTCGGGACGGCCGTTGATCGCGCGCTTGCCGTCGGGCAGGACCTGGTTGGCGAACTTGGTCGCGATGATGACGCGGTCGCGATATTTCTTGAGCGCTTTGCCGACCAGCTCTTCGTTATGCCCGACACCGTAAACGTCGGCGGTGTCGAAGAAGTTGATGCCGAGCTCGACTGCGCGCTCGAGCGTCGCGGCGGATTCGTTGTCGTCGCGTGGACCGTAAAACTGCGACATCCCCATGCATCCGAGGCCCAGCGCCGACACTTCGAGTCCCTGCGTGCCAAGTTTTCGCTTTTCCATGACTGATGTCCTCGACTTTATATTGACGTAGCGGAATCGATGCGCTGAGCGAAAGCGCAGTTTCACTGTTACTTCGTGGCGCAGGCCGCGGACGAGTGCGTGTGAACAGTATCGTTGCCAATTTCTGTCGGTGACAACGAACTGCTAAAATTGTAGTCTGGTTGTAGCGGTGGTGGGCCTTCACTTTCTCACTGGCCCGCTTGGACCGCATTCGAGAGGGAGGGCTCGAGACGATAGTGCGGCGCCGGTTGCGGTTGGTATCCTCACTTTGGACGATTGCGTCGTTCATCGCGGCTGCGATCTTTGTTGCGGCAAGTGCCCATGCCCAGATGACCAGCGGCGATGTCAGGAGCCGCGAGCATGTGAGCAAGCTGGTGGTCACGCCAATTCTGCTCGCCTTCAACAAGATCGATCTTTCCAGCCAGACTGTATCCGAGACAAAGTCCTTCATCGTTGAGGACACCGGCCGGATTGCACTATCTGTGACCGTCGCTCCCGCAAGCGGGAGCCCTTGTTTCAAGATCGCGTCGGGACAGGGTGCGTTTCTAATGTAGCCGCATGGAACTGCCACCGTCACGGTGGCGTTTGCGCCACCCGACTCTGGAAGCAGTTTCTCGGCCAACATCAGGGTCAACAGCGACGCGACCGCGGGCGACCGGTCGGCCAAAGTCAAACTTACAGGCTCGGCAAAAAAACGTAAGCGGCCGACTCCGACGCCTACGCCAACCCGCACCCCCACCGCAACGGCGACCTTGACTCCTACTGCCACAGCTACTGCATCGGCAACGGCAACTACTACAGCGACGGCGACAGCCACTTCTACGGCGACGGCCACGGTCACTGCGACCGCAACTCAGACTGCTACGGTAACGGCGACGGCGACTAGAACCGCGACACCAACAGCCACGGCAATTGCAACTCAGACTGCGACTACTACAGCCACGTCTACGATGACAGCCACCGCAACCGCGACTCGGACCTCGACGGCAACCGCAACGCGAACAGCCACCGCGACGGCTACTCAGACCTCGACCGCGACCGCAACTCCTACGACGACCACCACCGCAACGTTCACGGCGACCGCAAGTCCGACTCGCACGGCGACGGCTACATCGACGCCGACAGCGACCGCGACTGCGACCTCGACAGTCACGGCCACACCTACGGCGACCGCAACACCGCTGGTCTTGACCGACGTGCTGACCTATCACAACGACATCGGACGTACTGGACAAGATCTGACCGAGAGCATTCTGACGACAACGAACATCAACAACGTCACTAACCCTACGCCTGCATTCGGCAAGCTGTACGAGCTGGGGGTTGACGGACTTGTCGACGCGCAACCGCTCATCAAGACGCAGGTCGCGATCCCGGGTAAGGGCACGCACAACGTGCTCTACGTCGTCACCGAGAACGACAGCGTTTACGCCTTCGACGCCGATAGCTCCGGGGCGGCACTTTGGCAGGTATCGGTGGTTGGGTCGGGAGAGACTCCCTCGGATCCCCGAGGATGCAGCCAGGTACCGAACCAAATCGGCATCACGTCCACTCCCGTAGTCGATCCGACGGCCGGACCCCACGGCACTATCTACCTGGTAGCGATGTCCAAGAATACGAAGTCGGGCGCCTACATCCAGCGCATCCACGCGCTCGACTTGACGACCGGGGCCGAAGAATTCGGCGGCCCGGTTACGGTGACGGCGACGTTTGCCCCCGGTCCCGCTTTCAGTCCGGGACAGTACAAGGAGCGGGCGGGATTGCTCTTGCTTAATGGCCAGATCATCACGACCTGGGCATCACACTGCGATGACCAGCCTTACAATGGCTGGATCATGGCCTACGACCAGAACACATTGGCGCAGACTTCCGTTCTGGATATCACCCCGAACGGCAGCGAAGGCGCGATTTGGCAGGCTGGCGGAGGGCCCGCGGCCGACAGTTCGGGCAATATCTATCTGCTGGACGGCAACGGTACTTTCGACACGTCTATCGTCGGAGGTTTCCCCAGCAAGGGAGATTTCGGCAACGGTTTCCTGAAACTGTCGAACTCGAGTGGATTGCAGGTCACCGACTTCTTCGAGCCTTATGACACCGTCAGCGAATCGAACAGCGATGCGGATTTGGGTTCAGGCGGCGCGATGGTGTTGCCCGACATGACCGACTCGACTAACACGACGAGGCATCTAGCGGTCGGCGCCGGCAAGGACGGCAACATCTACCTCGTCGACCGCACCAACATGGGCAAGTGGAACTCGACGAGTAACAACAACTTAAACGCCTACCAGGTGCTGACGGGCGCATTGAACGGCGGTGAATGGGCGATGCCGGCGTACTTCAACTTCACTCTTTACTATGGCGGAGTGAGCGAACCACTTCAGGCGTTCGCGTTTTCGCAGGCCAAGCTCGGGGCGATGCCGACGTCGAGCAGCAGCGAGACCTACGGTTATCCGGGGACGTCACCGAGCATTTCGGCCAACGGGACGAGCAACGCAATCGTGTGGGCGGTCCAGGCTAACGGGTCAGCTGGAGTCCTGCACGCGTACGACGCGACCAATCTGGCCACCGAGCTTTACAATAGCAGCACGGTGCCGGCCGACAGTTTTTCGGACAATAAGTTCATCACGCCGACGATCGCGAACGGCAAGGTTTACGTCGGTACGCAGAGCAGCGTGGCGGTGTTCGGATTGAAGCCCTGAGACGGCATGCGGCTTGGACTGGTTTGGCGTAACTCCTTTTTTCTTTGCGAGGAGCGCGCTTAGCTCCTCTCGGCTTACTGTTTGTCGAAGACCAGCACGTCGCTTACCGGCTGGCCGTCCGAACCAGTCCCTTTCGCCGTGATCGTCATGACCTTCCCATCCTTGGAGACCACGAGTCGCGACGTCCGAACTACTTTTCCGGCTTTCTTGAAGGTCGACTTGGTCGTGTTCGGGTTGATGCGCTTAAGGGCAATAGTATCGGCGCCGCTCGGTCCCGTCCCTGAAATCGGATTGGACTTACCGTCGTAGTTCGCCGTGTAGCTCCAGGTGGTGGGGCTTCCATCCGGAGCAGTCCCCTGGGAGCTAGCTTTGACGCCATTGTCCTGGGCTTCTAATGTCAGCGTCAGACTCTTTGGTGCCGGCCCAGGACTGAATTTCGACTTTTCGGTGTTCAGTTTCCACGTGCCAGCGGAGGGGTTGCTTTGGGCCAGTACGACACCCGACACGAGCATACCCAGGACAACGACAGTGACAGATACTAAAGTCTGCTTCAGTTTCATCGGGATCTCTCCTTTCCGTCAGGCCGCTAGCTTTTAATGTTCGGTGTAGTGCTTGGCGAACTGCCTGTCTGCTACTTGCGACTGCGGGTGCGCCTGATTCGTAGAACACGTAAGGGGCCGGACACGAACCGGCCCCTTGGATTGTCAAACTGGAATCCCCGGTTTGAGTCCTGATTCAAGGTAATGGAAAAACGCAATCGGCGCGAAACTGGTTTTGACCTGTGCACACCGGTGCTGATTATCGACTTTGCTTCTCTCGCGCCTCTAACACTTGCGCTACCGTGTCCATGAATTGGCCGTAATCGGCTAGTGGGTGCACCTCAAAATCATAGAAGAGTCCCAGCGGCGAGCCGAACAGGCGCTGGTTCACGTCTTCCGCGGAATTGGCGTTCAGGATACTGATACCGCCACCTCCCACGAAGGCGTAGGCACAGTCAACCTCACCACGCTTGATCGCGCCGAGCAGCCCTTCCTTCTGCGCTCGAATCATCTGGCTGGTCGGCTGTACAAGCGCCCCGGCGCGCGGTTTCCGAATCACGAGAAATTTCATTGGACTACCTCCTATTGACTCAAGCTATTAATTCGCCGGCCCGATGCCCTGCACCTGTTCTCCTTGCGTTGCCGAGCTGAGTTCGTTACGACGCCAAAACCCTCGACTACTCCAGCGTCAGGTTTAAGGCAACTCGGGGTTGACGGGAGGCTGGGTGGCCGCGATAAAGCGCAGCATCAGCGCCTGCAGCTCCGCGCCATGAGGTCCGAACAGGATCGCGGTGCCGTGCGCGCTGCCCGGATAAACCTCGATCGACTTCGGCGCTTGCGCCAACCGATACAGGATTTCCGGCTGCCCTCCGACCAGAGGGTCGGCGGCGGACGTGACGAACAGTATCGGCGCGCGAACGTGGCGGATGGATTCGGTGACGACCAGTCCGCCAAAGCTGGTCGGCGCCGAGATACAGATTATTCCCGCTACATCCTCGCGCGCGGCAACCAGGATTGCGGCCTCGGCACCGAGACTCGCGCCGGCGATGAAGATGCGCGAGACGCGCGGGCGCATGAACTGGTAGGCGGCCAGCAGATCGGTGCCGGCATACTCGGTGCCCGAGGTTCCCTGCGACTCCGTGAATCCGCGGAAATCAAAAGTCAGCGCCTGGTAACCGTGCGCCGCGAGCACTTGCGCGAAGTCGGTCCAGTCGGACTGATCGGCGGGATACATGTGCGCGAGGATCACGCCGGTCGAGCCGTTGCCATACAGATGACCGCGCAGCAGCACGCCGTCGGAGGTCGTGAACGAGACGTGCTCGCCGCCGAGATCCTGCGGCTTGCGCGTCGGATTCGGCGCGAAGCATCCCGCGGCAACCACAATGATCACGATGAGCGCAAGTACGCCGCGCTTTTTTCGGGCTTGTAAGGATCCTGATTGCTGGTAGTAAGATGCGAGCATCGGAGGAAGCAACATGACAAAACTTCACGGAACTTCAAGATCGCGCAGCGCCCGGTCCTTGTGGGCTCTCGAAGAGCTCGGCGTCAAATACGAACACAATCCGATGCCGACCACCGAGGCCAAGTCGCCCGCGCATCTCAAACTCAATCCCAACGGGCACGTGCCGGTGCTCGAGGACGACGGCGTCGTAGTCTGGGAGTCGATGGCGATCAATCTCTACCTCGCCGAGAAGTACGGCAGGAATACGCTATGGCCGCCCGAGCCCGCCGCGCACGCCGACATCTACAAGTGGAGCTTCTGGGCGATGACCGAAGTCGAGCCGCATCTCATCACGATTTTGCGCAACCGCGTGATGAACGCACCCGAGAATCGAGACGAGAAAGCCGCGCAGGCCGCGGTCGAAGCGCTGAAGGCGCCGTTCAACGCGCTCGAGGAATCGCTCAAAGGCAAGGAATATCTGCTCGGCAAAAACTTCACGATCGCGGACTTGAACGTGGCCGCGGTCATGAGCTGGATTCCTATGCTGAAGCTGGACTTGTCGTCGACGCCGAACGTGCAGGCGTGGCTGCAGAAGTGTCTCAGCCGTGAAGCAAATAAAAGAGTTCGCGCGCTGAAGTAATTCGCCGGCCGACTGAAGTGAGGTAGGAATCATGGGAGTGTTGTCAGGTTATCGCGTCATCGAGCTGGCCGGGATTGGCCCGGGTCCAATGTGTGCGATGCTCTTGTCAGATATGGGCGCCGACGTCCTGCGAATCGATCGCGCCGCCGAGGCCGGTTTGGGCATCGCGATGGATCCGAAATACAGCCTGCTCAATCGCGGCCGCCGATCGGTCGCGTTCGATCTCAAACGGCCCGAGGCGATCGAGGCCGTATTGAAGCTGGTCGCGAAAGCCGACGCGCTGATCGAAGGCTACCGTCCCGGCGTGACCGAGCGGCTCGGCCTCGGCCCCGACGATTGTCTCAAGCGCAACCCGCGCCTCATCTATGGGCGCATGACGGGATGGGGACAGGAGGGACCGCTCGCGCATGCGGCCGGCCACGACATCAACTACATCGCACTGTCAGGCGCGCTGCACAGCATCGGGCGCAAGGGCGAGGCTCCGGTGCCGCCGCTGAACCTGGTTGGCGACTTCGGCGGCGGCGCGCTCTACCTGGCTCTGGGAGTGGTCGCGGGCCTGCTCGAGGCGCAGAAGTCCGGCAAGGGCCAGGTGGTCGATGCGGCGATGGTGGATGGAGCGGCGTCGCTGATGACCGCGATTTACGGCATGCACGGCTCGGGGTTCTGGAACAACGAGCGCGGCGACAACATCCTCGACACCGGTGCGCATTACTACGACGTTTACGAAACCAAGGACGGTAAGTACGTCGCGATCGGCTCGATCGAAGCAAAGTTCTACGCGGAGTTGCTGCGGCTGTCGGGACTCCAGGGCGAGGAACTGCCACATCAGCAGGATCGCAAGTCGTGGCCCAGGATGAAGGAGCGGCTGAAGACGCTGTTCCGCACCAAGACGCGCGACGAATGGTGCAAGATAATGGAGGGCAGCGACATTTGCTTCGCGCCGGTGCTCAGCATGGATGAAGCGCCCAAGCATCCGCACAATAAGCATCGCGGAACTTTCATCGAGCAAGGCGGCGTGACTCAGCCGGGGCCGGCTCCCCGATTCTCGCGCACGCCGAGCAGGATTCAGCGACCGCCGGCGCGGCCCGGTGAGCATACCGAGGAAGCATTGCGCGACTGGGGTTTCGCCAAAGCGGATTTGGATGCGCTCCGCAAATGCGGCGCGATCGGCTAGGCGTTTAGCTCAGCAGCGGCTCGGCGTCCTTCGGGTTGCCCCTAAGGTGAAAACGGAGTACGGAAACGGTGCTGGCGCTTTCGGAACTAGAGTGTCTTGAGCCGCGCGCTGATGACGACGAGCGGCGTAGAGAAAACAAGTCGAGAGGACACAATATGCCTTTGTACCTGATCGAGCGAAATTTTGCGGAACAACTGAACGTGAACAAGGAGGCCGCCACGGCGGTCTGCCAAGTCAACACCGATGTCGGCATCCAGTGGCTCACCTCATTCCTGAGCGCCGACAAGAAGAAGACCTACTGCCTGTACGAGGCGCCCAATCCCGAGGCGATCCGCGAGGCGGCGCGCCGACTGAATCTGCCCGCTGACACGATTGTCGAGCTCGGTGATCAGCGGATTTCGCCGGCGGCTCCGAATTTGATGGCGCCTACGCGCGTCAACTGATCGATCGCTCTAGTGTAGGTCGGGCTTCATTTCTGATGTCGCGGCCGTGATGCGTTCCTCGAGCGCGCGCATCCCCAACTCGCGCGCCGTGACGAGAGCAGCTTCGAGCAGCGTCGCGGCCTTATCGCGATCGCCTGACTGGTGGCGCGCGAGCAGCATCGTCGCGTACTGCTGTTGGGTATGCGCAAGCCACGGCCGCGCGTCCATGCGTGCGTTCATCGCCAATGCGTCTTCAAAATGCCGCTCGGCGACGTCCCACCGTTCGAGGGTGGTAGCTAACGCGCCTAGGTAGCGGGAGACGGCGCCGAAGCAGGCCACGGCATTCCCGACAACTATATTGAGCGCAGCGAACGGTAACAAAATCTGGTACAGCGTTTCGGCGCGCGCCCGATCCCCTAGAAAGGTGCAGATATCCGCGAAATAGGTCAGGGTTCCCATCCACATCGAGTCGCGGGGCAGGTCGCCGAAGTCGTGCTTCGCCAGGTTCTCGAATTCCGCTCTCGCGTCTGCGGTCAGACCCAATTCCGAATAAATCACCGCCAAACCAGGTCGCCACGCTGCATCAGCGCTGTTTTGCTGGACGAACATACGAACGACCGGCTCAACTTCCTTGAGCCGGCCCTGCTCGCGGCGCAGCGCAAACATCTGGAGCCCAAAAACGCCGGCGGCCGTTTCCGCTTGCATACTCCGCGCGATCACGAAGGTATTTTGGGCCAGGCGCTCGCTGTCTTCGAAGCGACCACTCATCAACGCCCGCATGGCCCGCAACATTTCGCAGATGGATTGATGAAAAGGTTGGTTGGTCTCTGCCGCCCAACGCCCATACGCTTCGAAGTCCTCGTCGGCTCCCGCCGTATCTCCCAATTCGAGCAGGCAGTACCCACGCCAGAAGTGCTGCGAGTACGTAAGGGTTTCGACGTCCGCCGCCTTGGCGAGGTCCTGCATTTCTGTCGTGATGGCAAGCCGCTCGTCGGCGTGCTCCGGTCCCAACAAGGCGTAGAACATTCCCAGCAGGCTGTAGCTGACTAGCTTCGGATCTCCGATGCGTCGAGCCATGGCCACTGCCTGCGGAGCATACGACATCAACTTTTGCCTCTCACCGGTGACTCCCAGGAAGCGGGCCAGGCCGCTCAGCGTCCTCGCCTTGAGGGGACTATCATCCGGGCCGAGCTTCTGCAGCGCTTCTTCGAGTAGTTGAAGTGCTTCCGGCGCGGGAAAACCGGTGGTGTGGGTCATATGTACGAGCTCCAACGCCGCACTGATCACGTTTTCGGTTGACCCAAGTGATTTGGCGGTTTCGGCAGCACGCAGAAATGCTTGGTGGGCTTTAGCGAATTCGCCTACCCGCACTCGCCCCACGCCAAGTAGCAATAGCAGCGCGAAACGCCGAGCTTCGTCCGCGGGCCGACTCCGCTCAGCTACGTCTGGTGGCGAGCCGAGCAGTTCGAGCCCCTTCTCAAGCTGGTCGATGGCTTCCAGGTTTGCTGAGCGCTGGAGGGCTCGCTCACCCGCCCTTTGCCAGTACGGAACCGCTTCTGCTCCCAGTCCCGCCTCTGTGAAGTGATGGGCGATCAGCTCCGGCTGAGTCTCCACCGTTTCAGGGAATCGTACTTCGAGTGCGCGCGCGACGCGCTCGTGCAGCACTCTGCGCCGTTCCATCAACGCCGAGCCCGACGCGACCTGCTGCGACAGCGCATGCTTGAAGACGTAGCGACGTCCCCCACCGCGGGTTGCTCGTAGATGAACTCGGCAGTCTGCAAACCGGCAAGCAAGCTGTCGAGTTCATCGTCGGATTTTCCCGATACCGCTCTAACCAGCCCGAGCGGGAACTCCTTCCCAATTATCGCCAGCGTCTGCAGCAGGTCCTTCTGCTCGGCTGGCAGCCGATCGATACGCGAGGCCAGCACGGCCTGAACCGTCGATGGGATCTGAATCGTATTGAGAGATTTGGCGAGCTTGACCGCGCCGTTGCGAACCAGCGCGCCTTGCTCGAACAGCGCCTGCACGATCTCTTCGATGAAGAGCGGATTGCCTTCGGTCTTCTCGATTATCAATTGCTTGAGCGGCGCGAGTTCGCGCCCGTCGTCGAGCAGCGCGTTCAACATTTCCCGCCGGTCTCGGCGCCGAGCGGATCGAGCCGCAGTTGCGTGTAGTAGGTCTTGTTGCCCCAGTTGTGAGTGAACTCGGGCCGGTAGTTGACCAGCATCAGCACCCGCGCCGTGCCGAGAGATTCCGCGAGCAAGTTGAGCAGCGCGTGTGAACCTTCATCGACCCAGTGCAGGTCCTCGAAGATCGCTACGAGCGGCTGATGAAGGCTCTCACGAAGTAGTA
>Ga0074044_10002419_pt1 | contig 16335 bp, 18 predicted proteins | sample BogForMeECP23OM1_FD_94443 | JGI IMG/M metagenome (GOLD analysis project Ga0074044, IMG submission 94443) | Bog forest soil microbial communities from Calvert Island, British Columbia, Canada - Bog Forest MetaG ECP23OM1 | ecosystem: Environmental > Terrestrial > Soil > Wetlands ...
GACCGGTTCATGGACATCGCCCTCTACGCGGAGGGGGTGGGTTTCTACGCACGCCCGGGACCCACGCTCGGCCCCCGGGGCGACTTCTACACCGCCGCGCACGTTCACCCGCTGTTCGCGCGGTCGATCGGCCGCAGACTGACCGCGGTCCGGGAGGCGCTGGAGGTCGAACGACCGTTCTCGGTCGTCGAGGTCGGACCCGGCGACGGGACACTCGCAGACGGGGTCATCCGCGCTCTCGGAACATCGGCCGAGAACGGTGGGCCGATCGAGTATGTGCTCGTGGAACGTTCCGAGCCCCTGCGCTCGCTCGCGCTCGAGCGTGCTCGCACCGCTGGCACGGCGTCCGGGGTCTCGGTCCGGACCAGTGCGGGCCTCTCCGCGGACGGCCCGTTCTCCGGTGCCGTTCTCGCCAACGAGGTCCTGGACGCCCAGCCGGCCCGGCGGCTGCGGTGGACCGGGAGCGCCTGGGCCGAGTTGGGCGCGCGATGGGAGGGCGATCGTCTCGTGCCTGCCGAGGCGACGCCTACCCGCCCGCTCTCGGGGATGCCGCTGACACCGGCGCCGCCTCCGGGCACCGTGGTGGAGGTCTCACCCTCGGCCGAGGCGATGGTCCGAGAGGTCGCCGACCACCTGGCCCGTGGCCTGTTCGTCGTGCTCGACTACGGAATGGAAGAGACCGAGCTCCGGTCCGCGCATCCGTCCGGCACGCTCGCGGCGGTTCGCCGTCACCGCGCGGTCAGTGACCCGTTCGGCGCGCCCGGCAGCCGCGACCTGTCCGTCTTCGTGAACTTCACCCGGATCCGGCGGGCCTGTAGGTCCTCCGGGCTCGTCGAGCTCGATTTCGGCCGCCAGGCGGAGGCTCTCGGCCGCTGGGGGTTCCCGGCGCTCCTTGAGCCCGAGCTCCGTGCGGCGCGCTCCTCTGAAGAGGAGGTTCGCACGCAGCTCGCGACGAAGAACCTGCTCTTCGGCTTCGACCGGTTCCAGGTGCTCGAACTGGCCGCGCCCGAGAGCGCGGACGCCATCTCCCGGCTCAGGCCGGAGGACCCAACGCTCGGGCGATGATCGATTCCGCGACCTTCGAGTCCACGAGGATCTTCGCAGAATCGGGCGGAAGGGACAGGATGTCGTCGTTCCGGATGTCGACCGTCTCGGGGCCGAGCTCGATCGGACGTCCGTCCTTGACGACCCGTACGTAGGTGAGGGGTCCGCCGACTCCCCGCGGCGCGGGGGTGGCCCCCGCGGAACGGGAGGTCTTCGGAGAGGCGGGTTCCGGCGCGCGGGCCGGGGCCAGAGGGACCGCCAGGATCGGGGCCGACAGGGCCGCGGAGGGGGGAGACGACGGCTCGAGGTACGGAGCCGCGGTCCGTCTCAGCGTCAGGAACGTCGAGAGCAGCTGGTCGAACATCACCTTCTCCTCGGCGAGGGCGTTGGGCAGCTCCCGCGACCCGCCGATGCTGGCCTGGAACGCGAGCGAGAGGACCTTCTGCATCCGACCCTCGAGGACGTCCCTCGCAACCTGGGTCGCCCGTTGGTATGTCTGGCGGGAGATCTCGCCCTTTCGCGAGGACGGGTTCTCGCGGAGGTCCGACTCGTACGACCGCTTCAGCTCGGCCAGGTACTGCGCCGTCGAGGCGTAGTAGTCGGGAGGAAGTTTCGCGAGGGTCCGGCCCGCCGCCTCGTTCCGGCGCCACTCGAGCAGCATCGTGAACGTGTCGGGCATGGGGAACGGCGGGACTGCGCTAGGACTATAGGAGATGTGCGGTGCTTCGAGGGCGGACCGGAGGGTGAGCCCCTCTGACACCGACCGAACCGGATGACGCACGACCGGGAGAACGACGCCGCCTTCGAGGAGTTCCTCGCGCTGTGGCGGAAGCTCCTCGTCGATAGCCTCGTTCCCGGAACGGTCGTGGTCGTGGAGGGCGAGCGGGACCGCCGTTCGCTCCGCCGCCTCGGTCTCGCCGGGGCGATCGTCGCCGTTCACGCGGGCCAGACGCTCTCGGGTACCGCCCAGCGCCTGACGGCCGGAAGCCGCCGCGTCATCCTCCTCACCGACTGGGACAGCGAGGGCGGCCGTCTGGCCCGCCGCCTGAAGGAGTTCCTCTCGGCCGAACGCCTCGACCTCGACTTGGAATACCGGCGGCGGCTCGCGGGTGCCCTCCGCGGAGAACTGGTCCACGTGGAGGGTCTCGCGGGATGGGCGAGGCGCAACGCGGAACGACGCAAGGCGTCGATCGAGTCGCTTCTCGACCTCGGCGACTCCGCCGGTCCCGCGGGCCCTACGGGATGACCTTCGACTGGGTTCGCCGGGTATCGCGCCGGTTGCGCGCGCGGGACGGTCGGAACCGCTCGGTGCCCTTGCCGGACCAGCGCAGGCCGCGCCCCTCGGTACCCGCGCTCGTCAGTCCGCGGTAGACACGGTTCTTGTTCGGGGGATCCCCGATCCAGGCGATCCTCGGGTCCGAGGTGATCTCGGGGTGGACCGGGTCCACCAGGATCACTTCGTAGAACTTCTGCTTCCCGTCCTCGCCCACCCAGTAGGAGTTGAGAACCTCGAGGTTTGGGTAGTGCTTCTGCGCCCGCTCCTCGGCGATGCGGCGGAGGCTCTTCGCGAGCGTCATTCGCAGGATACCCTTGTGCTTCGGCCGACGGCCCGCGATGATCGCCCGCTTTCGCTGACCCCCGCGTCGAACGCGGACGCGAACGATGGAGTAGCCGCCCTTAGCGCGGTACCCTACCGCCCTCGCCCGGTCGAGCCGGGTGGGACGCTCGAGCCGCGTGACGGTGGTCTCCTGCCGCCAAGTGAGGAGTCGCTCGTGGCGAAGGGCCGCACCCTCGTCGCCGAGCGTCTGGCGGAACGAGCGGGCCATGTACCGATAGGCAGAGGTCGACATCGAGCGCGGCGCGGGGACCCGGGCACCGATTATAAAGGTAGCGACGAAGACTGGCCCGTCCTCGCCGGCGGGCGGACTGCGTGCCGTTCCCCCGGAGCGAGGTCCCCCGGTCCGGGATACTCAATGTCGAAGGTCCACCCGGTCGCCGCCCTCAGGCCGAACGGGCCGGCCCCTCGGGGGGTCGCGACCACGGCAGGTGGGGATCGGTCGGTCGGACGACCTTGGCCGTGGCGTGGCTCTCCGTTGCGATCGCCCGCTCGAGGTGGCTCGAAAGCTCCCGCACGAGCCGGTCCATCCGCGCGAGCTCTTCCGTCGGGATCTCTGTCGGTCCCTCCCAGACGAGGGCGGCTCCCCCGCTGGTCGGATAGAATCGGAACGACAGGATGGCTGCGGCGGGGGGCACAGCCGGATTCTGCCGCTCGAGACGGCCGCGAACACGGCTCTCCGACGGCTCGGAGGAGTCCTCGCGGTCGACCGTGTAGCCGAGGGTGGCGAGGTAATCCGAGAGGTACCCGGCGAATCGCTCACGACCGATGCCGCGGACCCTAAGCCAATCGCCGTTGCCCACCGTCACTTCCGCCCCTCCGTCTTCAGCGCACGCTCGAGGCTCTTCCAGAGCCCGAGCATCATCCGGTATTCCGCCTCAGTAGGCGTCGCCCGACCGAGCACTCGACGAAACAGGAGGATTAAACCCCGTCGTTTGTGCGCGGCGTACTGGGTACGCGCGACGAGGTGCTCCAACCGGTCGAGGAACAGCTCCTTTTCCTTGCCGTTCAGCTCCAGAACGTCCGGCGCGGGCGTCGTCTCGGGGTCGGTGGGGCCGCGGGCCCGGTGGACGGCGTACAGGACGATCCCGACCGCGTGGGAGAGGTTCAGTGTCGGGAACTCGCGGCGGGCAGGAATGTGAACGAGGAGGTCGCATCGCTCGAGCTCGGTTCGGCTCAGGCCGTTGTCCTCGGGACCGAAGACGAGCGCCACACGTCCCTCGACCACCCGGAGGATCTCCCCGACCCTCTCGGGGCTGACCGACCGGCGGAGGTAGGCGGTGGAGCGGCCCGTCGAGAGGTCGGTCGTGCCGACCACGAGGTCCGCATCCGCGAGCGCTCGGTCGAGCGTGGAGAACTTCACCGCCGCGCGCAGGATGGCGAGGCCGCCCATCGCCCGCCGCCGGGCCTCGGCCCGGAGGGGTGCGCGCGGAGCGACGAGGACGAGCCGAGTGGCGCCGAAGTTCCGCGCGGCGCGCGCGACCGCCCCCACGTTCCCGTCCTCCTTCGGACGGACGAGGACGACGTCGACCCGAGCGCTCACCCGGCGGTTCCCTCCGCGAACAGGCGATGGACCATCCAGTCGGGGTCGAACGGCACGAGGTCCTGGTACCCCTGGCCGACGCCCACGAACACGATCGGCTTCTTCACGACGTAGGCGGCGCTCAGCGCCGCCCCGCCCTTCACGTCGGCGTCGAGCTTCGTCAGCACGAGGCCGTCGAGACCGATCGATTTCTCGAACAGGCGCGCCTGCTCGGTGACGTCGTTCCCGCTGAGAGCGTCCCCCACGAACAGCGTGAGCGTCGGGGAGACGACCCGGCGGATCTTCTTCGCTTCCTCGATGAGGTTCTCGTTGGTGTGCTGGCGGCCAGCCGTGTCGACCAGGACGACGTCCACGCCCTTCGCCCGGGCGTGCTCGACCGCGTCGAAGGCGACGGCGGCGGGGTCGCTCCCTTCCTGCTGGCGGATGACCCGGACTCCCAGGCGCTCGCCATGGACCAGCAGTTGCTCGATCGCCCCGGCCCGGAAGGTGTCCCCCGCCGCGATGACCGCACGGAATCCTTGGGCGCCCAGCCATCCCGCGAACTTTGCGACCGTCGTGGTCTTCCCGCTCCCGTTCACCCCGACGAACAGGATGATGTACGGCTTCGGGACGTGCGCTCGGATCCGCGCCGCCAGGTCGATGGGAGGCAACGCGAGGATCGCACGGACCGAACGCTCGAGGCAACCCCGGATCGCCTCCTCCGCTTCGAGACCGGAGCGGAGCTTGCGGCCGGAGAGTTCTTTCTTCAGGTCGCGTCGAAGCCGGTCGACCACGGGAAGCGCGACGTCCGACTGGAGCATCGCGATCTCCAGGTCGTCCAGGACGTCCTCGATGGTCGAATCCTTCAGCTTCTGTCCGAAGAACCCATCGGAGAAGATCGAGGCGCCCGACGCGTCGACCGATACCGGGGAGGCAGGCCCCGAAGGGCGAGGGTCCGCCCGCGGAGGGCGAGCGGGAGCCGGCGCCGCGGTCGCCGGTCGGGGGGTCGGAGCGGTCGGGGTTCCCGGCTCGGGCTCGTTCGAGCCGCGTCGGAGCCGAGCCTTAAGAGCCGCCCACATCGGCCGAGGCTCCCGAAGAGCGCTCCGTGGCTTCGAGCCGCGCCGAGATCTGCTGGATCCGCTCGTCGACCGAGTTCATCTTCCCCTCGAGATCCCGGACCGCCTGGTCGATGCGACCGAGACGTTGCGCGAGGAGCTCGACCACCTTCGGCCGGACCATCTCGACGACAATGCCCGACCCGATCCCGATGAGCACCGGCGCTTCCCGAGCGACCGACCCACGGACGAACGCCTCTCCGCCCAGAGGCAGGAGGAGCTCCGTGCCCGAAGCCGCGCGGTCGATCCCCTCGAGGCTCTCGCGCGCACGGGCGTGGTCCTGGCGGGAGGCCGTGAGGATCTGGTGCTGCTGGAGGAGAGTGTTCAGCTGGCCGCGGTACGCGTCGAGGCGCATCAAGTCCTCCTGGACCTCGCGGTCGGCGGCCTGCGGTCGAGCGGCGATCATGGGCTCGAGGTTTCCGTGATAGACTCGATACGGATCGCCGACCTCTTCACGGAATGGCACCCGCCGATCTCGGACAGGGCCCATTCCCGGGCGATGTCGGCCGAGTCCGCGTCGTGGTGTTTGGCGAACGGTTGCCAGTAGCCGCGGCGGGCATAGAACGACCCGTTCACGGTAAAGTTCGGCATTTTCTCCGTTAACCCGGCGAACCCACCCGGGCGGGCTTCTTAAACGTAACCCCGTGGCGGCTTAGGGGCTGGAATCCCGACCGACCTTCTGCTTGTCGCGCACGACTCCCAGGGGGGCAGGTTCTTGCTTTAGGGCCCGGGCCGGAGCCTGGGCCGCTTCGATGCGCACGCGCTCCCGGTTCCAGGCGAGCTGCCGTTCTCTCAGGCCTGCACCCGAATCGTCGCTGGGGGGCGGCGGGGTCCGACCTCCGGAGGCACGACGGAGCGGCGGTGAGGAGGGACGTTCGGGGACCTCTTCCTCGCCCGTCGGGGCGGTCTCCGGCGGGTCCTCGGGAGGGGTCCCTAGCTCGCGAGGGCCGTCACGTTCTTCCATCGGGTCGCCACCTCCTCGTCGCTCAGCCCTACCGTGGGGGAGAAGAGGACGCGATCCCCCCACGCCTCCCGGGCGGACGGATAGTCGTCGACCCCGATCGGAAGGACGACTCCGTCGGCCTGGAGGGTGTCGGCGAGCCCGCCCAGCGCCTTCGTCACGGCTGAGGGGTCTGGGTCGGAGGTCGAGATCCGGACCGTGGGGTCGAACCGGACGAGGACCTCTCGGGCGAGCGGCTCTCCGCCGGGGACGGTCACGAGACCGACCCGGCAGCCGCGCTTCATCATCAGGTAGGCGCCGAGGGCGCCGCGGGGACCATCGATGAGCGCGACCAACCGTCCCGCGACCCCGAGCGGTAGCCCCCCGGGCCCGGAAGCGCGGTCGAAGTACAGGTAGGTCCTCGGGCCGCGGACCTCCACGAAAAGTTCGACGTCCGGGTGACCGAGGTCCACGCGGAGGCCCCGATCGCCGAACCGGGCCATCACGTCGGACCCGAGGTCGCGGGCGAGCTCCTGGCTCGTGAAGGGGTGACTGCCCGTCCGGCGGGCCCGGACGGCGAACGAGGAGTTCGGGAGTAGGCGGGGGTCGGCCGACTCGAGGAGCCGGTCGCGGATCGCATCCCGGTCCGTTGCGACCTCGAAGACGCGGCTGACGGACGTCACCCCGAAGACACGGCGAAGGATGCGGACGGCGGCGTCGGGGTCGTCGGCCTCGGCGTACAAGTGCCCCCGGTCCGATCGGAGACGGACCGCGAGCCCCTCGCGGACGAACTGCTCGACGATGTTCCGGCGCAGCGATCGCTCGAACTCGCGGCGCACCGGGGGCGATTTCAGCGCAAGTTCGCCGTAGCGAACCAGAAAAAGCGACGACATCGAGAACCGTTAAGACGGACGCACCCGTAAAGCGGCTTCGCGAAGGGGCATCGGGGCGTGACGACCACGGGCGCCGAATCGCCGGACGCGACCGACCCGTGGGCGACCTGGATCGAGTCTGCCACGGCGGGCCTCCTCAAATCGGCGGCCGGGGCCGGAGTGCCGCTTACTGCGGATCTGCTCCGCGACCACCTCGACGTCGAGGGGAGTCCGGAGGGCGACATCTCCCTCCCTCTCCATCGTTTCGCGGCGGGAACCGGCCTTCCCGCGGACGAGCTCGCCCGACGGTTGGCGGAGCGTTTCCCTCCGACCCCCGGGTTGAGCCGCCCCGTCGCAAAGGGAGCCTACGTCAACTTCTCGGTCGACTCCGCCGCGCTGGTCGACGCCACCCTCTCCCTGGTCCTCGCGCGGGGGAACGCCTACGGCCACGGCCCTCCGCAGCGCGTCCCCGCCTGCGTCGAGCATACGAGCGCGAACCCCACCGGACCGTTCCACGTCGGTCGGGTCAGGAACGCGATCATCGGCGACACCCTCGCGCGGATTCTCCGGGCGTCCGGCGTCCCGGTGACGACCCAGTACTACGTCGACGACATGGGCCGCCAAGCGGCGATGGTGACCTGGATCTGGTCGAAGCCCCGCGACTCGTGGCCGGAGCCGATACGGGCCGCGGTCGAAGGCAAGGAGAGCCCCGGCGATAAGCCCGACCTGCACTGGGGGCGCCCGTACCCGGCGACCAGCGCCTATCTCAAGGAGCACGCGGACGCCGCGGCCGAGGTAGCGGGGGTCGTCCGGCAGATCGAATCGGGCACCCCTCCCGCCCAGCACCGGACCATCGCGGAAGAGATCCTCAAAGGGATGCTCGCGTCGCTGGCACGACTCTCGATAGGGTTCGACGAGTTCGTCTGGGAGTCCGATCTCCTCAAGGACGGGTCGGTGGGGCGAGCGCTCGAACGGATGCGCCACGCACCCCTCGCCGTGCAGGAGGAGAACGGAGCGTGGGCGATCGACGCGAGCGGCTTCTCCCTTCCGAAGGAGTCGACGCGGGTCGTCTTCCAGAGAGGGGACGGGACCAGCCTCTATGTCGCGCGGGACGTGGCCTACCACCTCTCGAAGTTCGGCCGCTTCACGCGGGCGATTGACGTGCTGGGCCAGGACCACCAGCTCCATGCCCGGACGCTGGACGCGCTTCTCGCCGCGATCGGCGTGGAACAGAGACCCACGTTCGTGATCTACCAGGACATCACGGTCCCCGAAGGCGGTCGGATGTCGACCCGGGGCGGGTCGGCCGTGTGGCTCGACCAGCTGCTCGAGGAGGCGGTCGAACGCGCCCGCGGCGAGGTCCTCTCTCGGCGGCCGGACCTCTCGACCGACGAGGCGAACCACGTCGCAGAGGCCGTCGCGACGGGGGCCGTCCGGTACCACATCGCCCGGGTCGCTCCCGACAAGCCGGTCCGGTTCCGTTGGGAGGACGCGCTTTCCTTCGAGGGCCGCAGCGGCCCGTTCGTCCAGTACTCCCACGCCCGAGCGTCGAGCGTGCTGCGAAAAGGAGAGGCCGAGAAGCCACCGTACCCGTTCGAGGCGACCCATCTCGCCGATCCCGAGGAGCTCGCGCTGGTCCGCGTGATCTCCCGGTTCCCGAGAACGGTCGCGTACTCGGCCCGGACGGCCCACGTCCACACGGTAGCGGGGTACGCCCACGACCTCGCGGACCAGTTCAACCGATTCTACCACGCCGTTCCGGTGCTCCGCTCGGGAGCGGAACGGACCAGCCGCATCGCGCTGGTCGCGGCGACCCGGCAGACGCTGCGGAACGCCCTCGACCTTCTCGGCGTGGTTCCTCTCGAGACGATGTGAAGGCCCACCCGAGCGGGGCCGCGAGCGAGAAATAGTCGGGTGGCTCGTCTCCCGCCACCTCCCTCGGGGGGCGGAACGTCGCATGGGGCTTTGGAACGACTTCAAGAAGTTCGCGACGCAGGCCGGGTTCGTGAACATGGCCGTCGGGATCGTGATCGGCGTCGCAATCGGCGCCCTCGTGACCGCGCTCGTGGCCGACCTGGTCAACCCGCTCATCGGCGTGGCGTTCCACGCGAACTTCAGCAACGTCGGGAAGGTCACGGTTCATGGCAGCCAGTTCTTCTTCGGCGCCTTCCTGTCGGCCCTCATCAACTTCCTCGTAGTGCTGATGGTGATCTTCCTCGCCCTCGTCTACCCGATGGCGAAGATGCAGGAGCGGCGCGACGCACGGGCCGCCAAGGCGCCGCCTACGACGAAGAAGTGCCCCGAATGTCAGTCGACGATCGACATCAATGCCCGGCGGTGCGCGTTCTGCACCTCGACGCTCACGCAGGCGCCGAGCGCCTGAGCGCACGGCCCCGCGCGAGTAGCGGGTCGACCGAACCCGCCTCTCGGAACCCGAGGGCGCGGAGCCGACACGCGTCGCAACGGCCGCACGGACTGGCCCCGCCGGCGTAGCAGCTCCACGTAAGCTCCCAGGGGACCCCCAGGCGGTCTCCGATTCGCACGATCTGAGCCTTGGAGGAGCGCAGAAGAGGAGCGACCACCCGGATCGAGGGACCTCCCGAGACCCCCTGCTTCGTCCCCAGTCGGGCGACACGCGAAAACGCGTTCAGGAACGCCGGCCGGCAGTCCGGGTAGCCCGAGTAGTCGATCGCGTTGGCCCCGATGTGGATCGCCGCGAGCCCGTGGCTTTCGGCGTAGCCCAGCGCGATCGCGAGGAAGATCGTGTTCCGTGCCGGTACGTAGGTCGAAGGGATCGGCTCGCGGTGCCCTCTTCCTGAAGGAAGCGCCCGAGACGGCCTCGTCAGCGTGGAGTCCAGGAGCGGGCCGACGGGAAGCCGGAGGACGACGTGGCGGGCGACCCGATACCGCGCGGCGAGCGCGCGGGCCGACCGAACCTCGCGGGTGTGCCGTTGGCCGTAGAGGATCGTGAGCGCATGGACGGGCCGGGACCTCTTCGAGGCGAGCGCCAGGCACGTCGCCGAGTCCATCCCGCCGGATAAGAGGACGACACATCCGCGAGGGCGCTTGGGTCGGTTCACAGCGTTCCCCGGAAGGCAAGCGCGAGCAGTATCGCGATGGTGACACTGGACAGCATGCCGAGCAGGTTCGTGGACCCCTTCGTCAAGTAGCCACGGTTCTCGAGCGTCTCGCCCAGCACCGAATCGACCTGGCATCCCAAGAACCCTGCCGCCCCCACGATGAGCAGGAACAGAGGGACCGAGCCGACCGGGCTGCGGAACAGCACGAATAGCACCAGCCCAACGACCGCGGTGCCCACCGCACCCGCGACCGCGAACACCTCGCCTGGACCCGAGACGCCCCCGTTCGTCCCTGGCGGGACCGGCCGGAACGTGAGGATGCTCCTCGCCTTGCCTGCGAGCACGCCGAACTCGCTCGCGAACGTGTCGGCTGCACCGAAGGCAAGCGCGCTCGCGAAGAGGAGCGCGATGAGGGCCGGGCTGCCGAGGCCCTCGCCCCCCGCCAGAGCGAGACCGGTCGGGATCACGATGTGCGACACCACGTTCGAGACGCCCCGTTCGCCCGCGGTTCCCTCTTGGACGTTGCGCCCTCGCTTCTCCTCGAAGTGGTAGTGCGTCGCGATCGAGCTGGCCCCGACGAACAGGACGAGAAGCGCGAGGTACGGGAAGCCGGCCTCGATAACGATCACTATCCCGAACGCGGCGGCCACCGCCCCGGCCGGCGGGGTGAGGGCCTTGCCCGCGACCGCGAGGCCCGCGAGCCCCAGGGTGGCGAGCACGCCGATGACAGAGAGCAGAAGCGAGAGCATAGGGACGCTCGCGCTCCGAACGGGCACGGCGTTTAACGGCTTCCGAAGGGGCGGAGGCGTCTAACCGCGAGCGAGGACGCGCAGAACCGCGCCCAGGAACGTGTCGGACCGGATGTCCGGGACGACGCCTCGGGCGGCCAGTTCGGCGTCGACCTCGGACTCGTGGCCGCGCGAACGGACGAGCGCCGTGAGCATTCCGAGCTTGCGACCGGGCTCGATATCGGTCGCACGGTCCCCGACCATGGCGCAGGACGCAAGGTCAAGCCCAAGCTCTCGTGCCGCCTGCTCGAACAATCCCACTCCCGGCTTTCGGCAGCTGCACCCGCGCTCGGGCTCGTGAGGGCAGAAGTAGAACGCATCCACGCGGGTCCCTTCGGCCGCGAGGAACTCGTTCAGGCGAGCGTGGATCCGCCCGACGTCCTCGACCGTGTAGAACCCCCGCTCCACGCCGGACTGGTTGGTGACGCAGACGACCCGCTCGCCGTGGTCGTGGACGAGACGCAGGGCATCGCCCACGCCCCGGAACAGCTCGAGGCGCTCCGCCTCGCGCAGGTAGTGGAGATCCGGGTCGAGCGTGCCGTCCCGGTCGACGAACAGCGCGCGCCGGAGGCCCAGCGTCTGTTGGGAGGGGCCAAGCGCAACCACCATCCGCCGGCCGACGCTTCGGCGGCCATAACGGTTCGGCCCAGCCGGAGCCCGGGAGAGTATCGGACGATGCACGAGCGGCTGCCCGACCCGTTCGAAGCGGCGTTCGAGGCCGTCTTCACGCCGTGGGGCTCGGGGAGAGCGCCCATCTGCATCCTCTACTCGGGGGGAGTCGACTCCGGGGTCATCGCGTGGGAACTTCGAAAGCGACCGGGGACACGGCTGTTCACCGTCGGCCGGCCCGGTTCGCCGGACCTTACGAGCGCCGGGGCCACGGCTCCCCTGATCGGACTTCCTTGGAGCGCCCACGAGGTGCAGCGCCCCGACTTTGACGCGGTCGAAGCTGAGGTCTCTCGGGAGACGGACGCGCTCTCCCCGACGGCTCGGAGCGTCCAGCTCTCGCTCGCGATCGCCTTCCTGCATGCCCCTCCCGGCGAACTGCTCTGCGGCCAGGGTGCCGACGAGCTGTTCCTCGGATACGCCCATTTCGCGGACCTCGGTCCGTCCCAGGCCGAGAGCCGGTCCCGGCAGGACCTTGACCGGCTGCTCGAGGATGACTGGCCCCGTACTCAACGGATCGCGAAGCTTCTCGGGCGCCGGGTCCACGCCCCGTTCCTCGACCCGCGGTTGGTCGCCGCCGCCTTGGCCGTACCGGTCGACGAACGGCTGCCGCAACCGGTTCCGAAAGCGTACTGGCGGGGGTTCGCGCGGCGTCGCGGTGTACCGGAGGAGATCGCGGTGCGTCCCAAGCGTGCCCTGCAGTACGGAAGCGGCATCGACCGCTGGGTCCGCCGCGGGCCCAAGCCGCCGGACTAGCGGACCCGGGTCCCGGCCTCGCCGCGGAGCGCCCGCGGCAGGGAGGGCATGTCCGTGATGACGAAATGACGGCCTCCCGCCCGGAGGAACTCCAGCCCGGCCTCGATCTTGGGCGCCATGCTCCCCTCTCCGAACTCACCCCGGCGGGCCAGCTCCTGGAGCTCGTCCCGGGAGACCTCCTTCAACCATCGCTCCCCCCGCTTCCCGAACGAGACAGCCGCCCCGGGAACGTCGGTGACGATCGCGAGCGTGTCGAGGTCGAGCTCACGAGCCACGAGGGCCGCGGCGAGGTCCTTGTCCACGACCGCTTCCACTCCCTCGAAGACGCCGTTCGCGCGCCGGACGACGGGGATCCCCCCGCCGCCCGAGACGACGGGGATCCAGCTCGTCCCGAGGCCTGCCTCCAGGAGGCGGCGGACCGCGTGACCCTCGAGCCAGCGGACCGGGTGGGGGGACGGCACGAGGCGGCGCCAGCCCCCGCGGGCACCGTCGAACGTCATCGCCCATCCGAACCTCTTCCGGAAGGTCCGGGCCTCCTCCTCCGTGTAGTACCGGCCGACGGGCTTCGAAGGCCGGCGGAACGCCGGGTCACGGGCCGAGACCTCGGTTCGGCTGATGACGGTGAGGACCGAACGATCGACCCTGACCTTCCGGAGAGCCGGCGTGAGCTCGGTCTGGATGAGATAGCCGATCTGCCCCTGGGTCTCCGCGCCCAGGACGTCCATCGGGCGGGGCGGCACCTCGGCCGCGGCGAGCTCGGTCTGCCGGAGCAACGCCCCCACCTGGGGTCCGTTGCCGTGCGTGAGTACGAGTTCGTGACCCGCCCGGGCGACGTCCGCCAGAACCCGTGCGGTGGACCGCAGTCGAAGCCGGGCGGACTCCCAGGAGTCGTCTCCGCCGGCGCGCTGGAGCGCGTTCCCTCCGAGCGCGACCAGGATTCCCGGCATGGCCCCGACGATGTCAATCCCGCCGCGACCTCAAGAGCGCGTCGGGGAGGTCCGGCGGCCCGTCCCGCTTGGAGGACCACCGAGTTCACCCGGTGGATGGCCCTCGACGCACGTACCGGCCGCCCTCGTCAGCACCGATAAATAGCCGCCGCCCGGTGTCCTACTGTGACGGGAGATTCCTCGTCGTTTTTCTGCCCGCTCGAGTTCCGCTACGGCAGGCCGGAGGTCCGCGATATCTTCGGCCGGAGCGCTCGCTTAGCGCGAGCGCTGAGGGTGGAGGTGGCTCTCGCGGAGACGGAAGCCGAACTGGGGATTATCCCCAAGGCCGACGCGACCGCGATCGCGCGGGCGGCCAGCCTTCGCTCCGTGACCCTAGAGCGGGTCGACGAGATCGAGCGGTCCACCCGGCACGACGTGATGGCAATCACCCGAGCCCTCGCGGAGGCCGCCGGCCCCTCGGGCCGGTGGGTCCACTACGGCGCCACGAGCGCCGACATCACCGACACGGCGCTCGCGCTGGAACTCAAGGACTCGGTGGCACTGCTCCGCGCGGACCTCACGACGCTCGCCCGCACGCTCGCCGATCTTGCCCGACGCCACCGCGCGACCCCCGCGATCGGCCGGACCCACGGGCAGCACGGGGTGCCATTTTCGTTCGGCTACAAGATCGCCGTGGCGGCTGCCGAGGTCGTCCGTCACCGCGAGCGGCTCGACGAGCTATCCCGCCGTCTGATCGTCGGGAAGATGGCCGGCGCCGTCGGAACGGGAGCCGGGTTCGGAGAGCACGCCGAAGCGATCGAGCAGGGGGTCATGCACCGCCTCGGCATCACGGTGGACGAGGCTCCGACGCAGATCGTGGGCCGTGACCGGATCGCGGAGTTCACGAACTTCCTAGCGCTCGTCGCGGGCACGGCCGAGCGGCTGGCGACCGAGGTCCGGAACCTCCAGCGCACGGAGATCGCGGAGGTGGCGGAACCGTTCGACGAGGCACATCAGGTGGGTAGCTCCACGATGGCCCAGAAGCGCAACCCCATGATCTCGGAGAACGTGACGAGCCTCGCTCGCCTCGTCCGAGCGTTCGCGCTCCCCCCTCTCGAGAACATGGTCCAGTGGCACGAACGGGACCTCGCCAACTCCGCGAACGAGCGGATCGTGATCCCCCACTCGATCCTGCTGGCCGACGACCTCCTGACGAAGCTCACCGACGTCTTCCGGGGGCTCGAGGTAGACGGGGCCCGCATGCAGGAAGCGATCGACCGCTCCGGTGGCACGAACATGTCCGAGAGCCTGATGCTCGCCCTCACCGCGAAGGGTCTCGCACGGTCCGATGCCCACGAACTGTTGAGGGGGCTCACCCGCAACCCCGCGGAACCCCCTTCGCTGCTCGAGCGCGCGAAGGTCGACCCGACCGTCCGTCGCCTTCTCACGCCGGAAGAGGTCTCGAGTCTCCTCGACCCGGCGAGCTACGTCCGCGCGGCGGCCGTCAAAACGGACCGCATCCTCGCGCGGATCGACCGGGCGCTCGCCTCATGAGGCCTGGGACCCCCTGCTGGAGCGCCACCCTCACAGTAACGACCGCGGGTCGGCCCGAGCTCGCCCGCTGGGTGGCCAGAGCCCTGTCGCCGGAGACCGCAAGAGAGCTCCCACGGGCAGAAGCCACGGTTCGCGCGTCGGGACGCCACACCCTCACGATCGTGGTCCGCGCGGCCGACGCCGGCTCAATGAGGGCCGCGCTCAACACCTACCTCGGGTGGGTCCATCTTTCCCTGGCGACTGCGCTCGCCGCGGCGACCGACCGACCCGCCGGGTCCGCGGGCGGCCCGCCCGAAGCAGTTATCTCGGGTCCCCGGTGAGACGGGTCGTGGCACTCCCGGCAAAGCTCCAGAACGACCTGAAGCAGTTCCAGCGGCTCCAGCAGGAGCTGGGCAGCATCCAGCAGCAACGGATGCAGCTCGACCTACGCCTCCGTGAGATCGGTCACACGCTGGACGAACTCAAGTCGGTCCCCGAGGACGCCGTGATCTACCGGCCCATCGGCGGCTTGCTCGTCCGTGCCAAGGCGCGCAAGGAAGTGGAAGACCTGCTGTCCGAGGAGAAGGAGACCTTGGAGGTCCGGCAGAAGGGCGTGGAGCGGCAGGAGAACCACCTCAAGGAACGGTACACGACCATGCAGCAGGAGCTCACCCAGCAGCTCCAGGCCGCCGGGGTCACCACGGACGGCTCGAGCGAGCCCGAGAGCTAGGCTCGCGTCAGGCCGTTCTTCGCGTCAACCGGTCCGCGACCTCGGTCAGCAACGGCTTCGCGCTCGCCCGGATCGACTTGCTCCTAGCGAGCCGCCGCATTGCGCGGCGGGTCAGCTCCTCGATTCTCTTCTCCGAGTACGCCAGGCTCCCTGTCGACCGGATCGCGTTCCGGGCGTTCTCGACGTCCTGGTCGCTCGCGCTCGGCTTACCGAGCACCGCCTCCAGCGCAACCCGGTCGCCGGCAGACCCGTCGATCCAGGCGCGCACGACGAGCAGGGTCCTCTTCCCCTCGACCAGGTCGTTCGCGCTCTTCCCCAGGTCGTCCGAACCGAACCCCGCCCCCAGGACATCGTCCCGGAGCTGGAAGGCGATCCCCAGGTCGATCGCAACCGCCTCGAGGTCGCGGAGCCGCGCCGGGGTCGAGCCGCCGAGCAAGGCGCCGATCTTGAGCGGCGACGATACGGTATACACGGCGGACTTCAATCGGTGAACGTCCAGTACGTCCTGCTCGGTGACCGTGCCCGGAGGGAGCGTGCCGTTCCGAATGTCCAGGAGCTGCCCGTAGGCGGTCTGGCGCGTCATCTCGACGTACTCGTAGAGCGCGGCGATGCGGGCGGCCGGTCGGGCCGGACAGGCGAGAATCGCCTCGACCGTGAACGGCTCCTCGAGATCCCCGAGGGTGATGCCCATCCCCTGGCCATACTCCTCGCTCGAACCGGTCCCCCCGTCGTCCCGGTGGCTCCTCTC
>Ga0074044_10002420_pt1 | contig 16330 bp, 16 predicted proteins | sample BogForMeECP23OM1_FD_94443 | JGI IMG/M metagenome (GOLD analysis project Ga0074044, IMG submission 94443) | Bog forest soil microbial communities from Calvert Island, British Columbia, Canada - Bog Forest MetaG ECP23OM1 | ecosystem: Environmental > Terrestrial > Soil > Wetlands ...
CCGCCGCCGCCGCCGCCGCGCGGGACGCTGCATTCCCGAGCAGTGGGCGCGGCGATACCAAACTGACCTATCGGCGCGCGCTCCGGCACAGCCGGCTTGTGCGCTGGCTTCGCTTTAGCGTACTGGCCGGCATTGCGGCGGTGCTGCTTGCGCTGGTCGCCGCCAATTACATGCCCCCCGTCGGGGAATTTCGGCTTCCGGGAGAGCTTGGCAAGTTGGTGATCGAGGGCACGAAGATCACGATGCAGCAGCCGAAGCTCACCGGTTATACCAGCGATTCTCGCCCCTATGAGTTCACCGCGAACGCTGCCGCACAGGACATCACCAAGCCCGATATCGTGGAACTCCAGCAGCTCCACGCCACAATGGAAATGCAGGACAAGAGCACGGTGGAAATGACGGCGCCCGCGGGAACCTACGACATGAAGGCGGATAAGCTGACGCTCAATGACGACATCGCGCTGGTCTCTTCCACCGGCTATGCGGCCCGCCTGACCGAGGCAGTTGTCGATATGCACACCGGCAATGTCGTTTCGGACCAGCCGGTGTGGGTGAAATTGCTCAACGGCTTCCTCAACGCCAAGCGGATGGAAGTCGTCGAGAATGGCACCGTGCTTCACTTCGCAGGCGGCGTCGCGTTGACGCTGCAGCCGGACAAGAATTCCGATAAGGCAAGCGGACCATGATGCGCCGGCTTAGGCTGTGGGCTGCGATGATGGCATTGCTCGCGCCGGGATTTGCCGCGGCGCAGGAGCCTCATGCCGCGGCACCGGGACCGATGCAGGGACTAATCCAGGGTCAGAACCAGGATCAGCCGATCCAGATCGAGGCGGCAACGCTGGAAGTGCGCGACAAGAGCAAGATGGCGACCTTCGCCGGCGACGTGCAGGTGGTGCAGGGCGACACCACGATGAAATGCCAGACGCTCGTTGTGTTCTACGGGCAGGAAGTTGGTCTCGGTGGAGGCACGCCCGCCGCCGCCCCGCACGACGCGAAGCCGGCTCCGGGCATGCCGCAAGGCGGGCAGAACATCCGTCGGATCGAAGCGCGAGGCGGTGTCACCGTCGTCAGCAAGGACCAGACCGCGACCGGCGATCTCGGCGTTTACGACCTGAAGGAGAAGACGATCACGCTGACCGGCAATGTCGTGGTCAGCCAGGGCCAGAACGTGGTTCATGGCGAACGCGTCGTGGTCGACACGGTGACGGGAAACGCGCGCGTCGAATCGAGTGGCGACAGCGGCGGGACCACTCCCAGTCGCGTCCGCGCGCTCATCCTGCCGAACAAAGGCCAAAACGGCGGCTCTGGAAACATGATGACAATCGGGCCGGGCCGGACGAACTGATGAGCCGCCGCTTCACCATCGCCGTAGGAAATCGGCTAGAGTTCCTGTTCTGAGCCACAACCATCAGCGATACGGCGAGCTTCCCGAGATTGGCGTGTTGGATATTTTCTCATATTTTCGCCGCCTCAAGTCGCCGGCGCGCCGCGCGCCGGTCGCCGACGATGAAGCCATCGATCTGGCGACCATGGGTGGCACCATCAACGGCACATACCTCGACATCGCGAGCCTGCCCGCTGCCGCGCCGCAGGCGCGCAGCAAGTCTCCGGAGCGATCGCGACAGTCTGAGCGCCCACCGGAGCGCCAACCGGAGCGCCAACCCGAACGCCAACCGAAGCGGCAACCCGAACGCCCACCCGCGCCTCAGAAGGCACCGCGTCCGGCGGCTCGGCCGCGGCGCCGAACCGATGGCAACGGTGCTCCTCAAGATGACCGCAAGGGCATGCTTTCGGTCCTCGGCGTCGAGAAGAGCTTCGTCGGACGCACGGTGGTCAAGGGCGTCAACCTCCACCTGCGCAAGGGCGAAGCAGTAGGCCTGCTCGGCCCGAACGGTGCAGGCAAGACGACTGTCTTCTACATGATAACCGGCCTGATCAAGGTCGACAAAGGACGCATCGAGCTCGACGGCTGTGATGTGACCAAGTTGCCGATGTACCAGCGCGCCCGTCTCGGCATCGGCTATCTGCCGCAAGAAGCCTCAATTTTCCGCGGCCTCACCGTCGAACAGAACATCCGCGCCGTGCTCGAAATCGTCGAGCCCGATGCCAAGCGGCGCGAGCACGAGCTCAATGCGCTGCTTGAGGAGTTCAACATCGCGCGCTTGCGCAAAACGCCGTCGATCGCGCTTTCCGGCGGCGAGCGTCGGCGCGTCGAGATCGCCCGATCGCTCGCGACGCGGCCGAATTACATGCTGCTCGACGAACCCTTCGCCGGCATCGATCCGATCGCCGTCGGCGACATCCAATCGTTGGTGCGGCATCTCACCAAACGCGGCATCGGCGTGCTTATCACCGACCACAATGTGCGGGAAACGCTGGGCCTGACAGATCGCGCCTACATCATCTATTCCGGCGAGGTGCTGATGGAGGGCCGCGCTGACGATATCGTCAACAACCCTGACGTGCGCCGGCTCTATCTCGGGGAGGAGTTCCGGCTTTAAGCGCCCTTCCTCCCCCGCCTGCGGAGGAGGCTAGGAAAGAAGAGGGGCGACAGGGCCGCCGGATTGTTGTACAAGGGACCGACAAGCAAGAATCGGACCAATTCTGCCGCCCATGGCTCTGACCCAAAGACTCCAGATCCGCCAGAGCCAAGCGCTGGTGATGACGCCGCAGCTGATGCAGGCCATCAAGCTGCTGCAACTCTCCAATCTCGATCTGGCTGCCTATGTCGACGGCGAGCTTGAGCGCAATCCCCTGCTCGACCGTGGTGCGGACGAAGAGGCGGCACCGGGCGAGCCCAACGGCGCGCAATCGCCGGACAAGCCGGCCGTGGACGGCGAGGCGTGGAACGGCAACGCGACCGAACCGAGCCGCGCCGCAATCGAGGCGCGGGCCGACAACAGCCTCGATGATACGTCTCCCGATGACACCGAGCCGGGCCGTCCGCGCACATCCGATGTGCCGCCCGGATATTCGGAATGGGCGAGCGTCGGCTCCGGCGGCCGCAACGATGGCGACTACAATCTCGAAGCGTTTGTGTCCGCCGAAACGACGCTTGCCGACTGGCTTCGCGAACAGCTCACGCTCGCCATTGTCGACCCGGTGCAACGCATGATCGGGCAATACCTCATCGATCTCGTCGACGAGGCCGGATATCTGGGCGGTGATGTGGCCGCGGTAGCGGAAAAGCTTGGTACCAGCGTTGCCGAGATCGAGGCCGTCCTGCGCATTTTGCAGAGCTTCGATCCACCCGGCATATGCGCGCGGGATCTTGCCGAATGCCTGGCGATCCAGCTTAAGGAGCGCGACCGCTACGATCCCGCGATGCAGGCTTTGATCACGCGGCTCGATCTCCTGGCCCGGCGCGATTTCGCCGCTCTGAAAAAACTCTGCGGCGTCGGCGACGAGGATCTCGCCGACATGATTGCAGAAATCCGCCGCCTCAATCCGAAACCTGGCCTCGCTTTTGGTTCGGCGATCGTACACCCGATCGTGCCCGATGTTTTTGTACGGCCTGGACCCGACGGCGGCTGGATTGTCGAACTCAATTCCGACACGCTGCCGAAGGTTCTGGTCAATCAGAGCTATTATGCCGAGGTTTCGGCCAACGTACGGCGGGATACCGAGAAGTCCTATCTCGCCGAATGCTTGCAAAACGCCACCTGGCTGGTGCGCGCCCTCGACCAGCGCGCCCGCACCATCCTCAAGGTCGCCAACGAGATCGTCCGCCAGCAGGATGCGTTTTTCGCACGCGGCGTCGAGCACCTGCGACCGCTCAATCTCAAGACCGTTGCCGAGGCCATCGCCATGCACGAATCGACGGTGTCCCGCGTCACGGCCAACAAGTATATGGCGACCAACCGCGGTATTTTCGAGCTCAAGTACTTCTTCACTTCGGCGATTGCGGCGGCCCATGGCGGCGAGGCGCATTCGGCCGAGGCGGTGCGGCACCGCATCAAGCACTTGATCGATACCGAGCCCGCGGCCGATGTGCTGTCCGACGATACTATCGTCGAGAAGTTGCGCGAGGCCGGCATCGAGATCGCGCGACGGACGGTCGCAAAATACCGCGACGCGATGCGGATACCGTCCTCCGTGCAGCGGCGGCGCGAGAAGCAAGGAGCGGCCGCGACCTGAATTCGATCGATGCCATTATCCCGCCCCGCGACCCGGGGTGGAAAAGGTTAGCGCACTTTGTGTTGACACCGCCCTCCCCGATGCCTAGGTCGAGTTAAGCGGCTGAATGAGCCTATATCGGAGGCTGCTATGTCATTTCGCATTTCCGGCAAAAAACTCGATGTGGGCGAGGCTTTGCGCGGCCGCATCAATGACCGGATCGCCGAAGCCATGACCAAGTATTTCGACGGCGGCTATTCCGGGCATCTGACGCTGGCGAGGGACGGCTTCGGTTTCCGCAGCGAGTGCGCCATCCATCTCGACTCCAAGATCACGCTGCACGCCGAAGGCCTGGCGCCCGACGCCTATGCCAGCGCGGACCAGGCGGCACTGCGGATCGAGAAAAGGCTGCGCCGCTATCATCGCCGGCTCAAGGAGCACCGCCCCGAACGTTTCGATGATCGGGCCTCGATCGATGCGGCAAAGTACGTCATCGCCGCGCCCGAACAGGACGATGAAACGGAGATCGATGGCTTTACGCCGGTCATCATCGCCGAATCCACCACAAAGCTGAAAAAATTATCGGTCAGCGATGCGGTGAACGAACTCGACATGACCGGCGCCCCCGTTCTGGTGTTCCGGCACGCCGCACACGGCGGCATCAACGTCGTTTACCGCCGCGCCGACGGACATTTCGGCTGGATCGATCCGCCGGCCGCTGCATCGCCCGATGCCCATTGACGAGGGTTCGGCCGCTCCCTATGGTCCGCCGCCCTCTGAGCATGATCCGGAAAAGTGGGTACCCGATTTTCGGGAACGATCATGCTCCAATATAAAGTTAGGGTGCGGTTCCATACGAACCGATAACGCTCTAATCTCAGGGCTGCGGCCCTGTTTCCAGGTCAGTTTCAGGTCAGTTCCAGGTCAGTTCAGTTCCAGGTCAGTTCCATGCCGCTCACCGATCTCGTTGCACCGAACGCGATCCTGCCGACGCTCAAAGTCAACAGCAAGAAGCAGGCGTTGCAAGAGCTTGCGGCGCGCGCTGCCGTGCTCAGCGGTCAGAATGAGCGGGCCATTTTCGAAATCCTGATGCAGCGCGAAAAGCTCGGCTCAACCGCCATCGGCAATGGCATCGCCATTCCCCACGGCAAGATGGCCAATCTCACCCGGATGTTCGGATTGTTCGCACGGCTCGACCGGCCGGTCGATTTCGAGGCGCTCGACGGTCAGCCGGTCGATCTCATTTTCCTGCTGCTCGCTCCCGAGGGCGCCGGCGCCGATCACTTGAAGGCGCTTGCGCGCATCGCACGTCTCTTGCGCGAAGCCGCCGTCACCCACAAACTGCGCGCCTCGCACGACGCAGAATCGCTCTACGCTGTCCTCGCTATGCCATCGGCGAGCGCGGCGTAATCGGACGACAGAAGACAGACGACGGAGGACAGATGAGTGACGGTGATTCCGTCATCTCTTGTCGTCTGTAGTCTGTCGTCCGTCCTCTGGCTCAGTGCACGCTCACCGTCTCGAGCTCTTGGCTCCAGGCGTTGGCGACGGCAGCCTCGCGGCTGTCGGTGAGCATGATCGGCGTGCCATCCGCAGCGTGGAGCGCGAACAGCTGCAGGCCGGGCGCGATCTGCGGCGCCTGTGGAAACAACGTTGCGACATCCTCGGAGCGGATCGCCTTGACGTAGGCGATACGTCCGTCGCCGAGATGGGCGAGCGCTTCGGGAGTTATTTCAATCTGGTTCTGTGTACGGTTCATTTCAGGTGACATGGCCCTCGACTCCTCTTTTCTGACTTGGTCGAGTCCTACTTGGTTTCATTAATCACACTCATTGATTGCGATCGATTTAACGATGTGCTCGGGCTGCGGCCGCACCAGATCGATCGACAGCAATCCATTCTTCAAGTCCGCGCCCAAAACCTCCATGCCCTCAGCCAGCACGAAAGTACGCTGAAACTGGCGCGCGGCAATGCCGCGGTGGATGTATTGCCGGCTTTTGTCGTCCTGTTGGCGACCGCGGATGACGAGTTGGCTCTCCTCTGTGGTGACATCGAGCTGATCGCGGGTGAAGCCCGCGACCGCAAGGGTAATGCGCAGCCGTTCCGGACTGTTCCCGTCACGCGGGATGCGCTCGATATTGTAGGGCGGATAGCCCTCCGCGGCCTTTCCCACGCGATCGAGCACGCGCTCGATCTCGTCGAAGCCCAGCAGAAAGGGACTCGAAAGCGACGAAACCCTCGACATGGTTTCAAAGTCCTTTTTAAGCGACTTTGCGGGGCCCGTTACGGCGCCCCAAATTGCCGCCCGGAAATAGCGTCCGCGCGACCTTCCGCAATATGGCGTTGCCAGTGCCGGCGTTCAAGAAGCGTGCCAAGCCCGCGGATCGGTGGCAGTCGCAACCGGCCTCAGGCCCCCGCCCGGTCAGCCCGCTGTTCCCCGGCGCGGCGCGGATGGCGCCAGCGCATTGCGCATTGATCGCCGCAGCCGCTCGGTTGCCGCCAGATCGGCTTGCAACGTTTCGGGATCGAGCACGACGCCGTAAAGGTCCTTGACCGCCGCGACGGAAATGTAGCCCTGCTTCGCGTCGGCCGCGACGTCGGCAACCGGCCGCTCGAGCGGCGAGCCGTAGCCGCCGCCGCCGCCCGAACGCAGGCGGAACGCATCGCCCGGCTTGAGCATGGCTACCAAAACCTTGGCGTTGGGGAAGTCGGTCTTCCACTTGCCGTCGAGCCGCAGCGCCACTTCGTTGCCGGTCGCCTCGCCGCCGCCCTGCAAGCCCCATGGCTTGCAATGAGCGCGCTCGACCTGGGTGTTGAACGTCATGGCAACGCGGGCGCGCACCACGCGCTCGACGCCGAGCCCGCCGCGGTGGCGTCCGGCTCCGCCGGAATCCGGAACGAGCGCGTAGCGCTCGACCACGATGGGAAATTTGACCTCGGACTGCTCGCTCGGACCGTTATGGGTGTCGCCGTCGTTGATGCATACGGTCGCGGAGACGCCGTCCTCGCTGCGCTTGGCGCCCCAGCCGCCGCCGAGCGGTCCGAAATTGGCGAGGAAAAATTCGGACGTCTTGGTATTGATGCCGTGCAGCGCCGCGATCAAGAGATCGGCGTGATGGCCGGCGATGACACGATCGGGAATGACGGGAGCGAGCGCCTTGAACACCGTGTCGACGATGGTCATCGGATAGGTCATCCACCAGCGCATCGGTGCCGGCCGCACCGCGCTGATGATGCGCCCCGGCGGCACGATCGCTTTGAGGCCGCGGAACGAGCCGTCGTTGATCGGGTAGTCGGTCGGCGAGGTCAGGCACTTGTAGGCCACCTGCGTGCAGGCGTAGCCGGTGGTGATGCCGGAATTGTAGAAGCCGCGCACCTGGCGCGAGACCTCGCTGAGATCGACCGTCATCTCGTCGCCCTTGACGATGACGCGGACGCGGATCGGCACCTTCTTGCCGATATCGATGCCGTCGTCGTCCATGTAGGACTCGGCTTCGTAAACGCCGTCGGGGATCGAGCGCGTGCGGGCGCGCGCCATGGCCTCGGAATGATCCATGATGGCCTTGATCGCGCCCAAAACCTGCTGGCGTCCGTAGCGTTCGACGAGTTCGAGAAAGCGCCGCTCGCCGGTTTTCACCGCGGTGATTTGGGCGCGCAGATCGCCCATGGCGCGGCTCGGCAGGCGCATATTCTGCTTGATCACGTCGATCAGCGTTTCGTTGACCCTGCCGCGGTCATGCAGTTTCAGGATCGGGATTTGCAGGCCTTCCGAAAAAATGTCGGTCGTCATGCCGCCGAGCGTGCCGCCGATATCGAGCCAGTGCGCCATGCAGCAGGAAAATCCGACCAGCACCCCCTTGTGGAAAATGGGCAGCGTCAGCGTGACGTGATTGAGGTGGCTGCCGGTCAGATAGGAATCGTTGGTGACGTAGATATCGCCGGGGCGGATGTTGTTGCGGCCGAAGTGCCTGATCTTGGCCTTCACCGTCTCCGCCATGCCGCGGATGAACATTGGCAGCCCGATGCCGATGGAAACCGTCTCGCCTGCGGGCGTGAACAGGCCGGTGGTGAAATCGAGCGCCTCATAGATGATGATGTTGTAGGCGGTGCGCATGAGGTTGGTTTTCATTTCCTCGGTCACCGCGATGACGCCGTTGCGCACGATCTCGGTGACGACCGGGTCGGCCCGGCGGCGGTTTCTGCGCGAGATTTTTGATGTGATCTTCTGCGCCATGTGTGGGTTCCTGCGGCGTCACCTACTGTGTGGAGATCGAGACAACGAGCTTACTTTTCCTCTCCTGTTGCGGGAAAAGTCTCAAGGAGCGCCGCAACCGCTTGGTCAAGATCGACCAGGGGGCCGGTCACGATTGACCACAATACTTCAGGATCGATATGACGGTATTCGTGGCGCAGCAGGTTACCGAGCGCATGAATTTTTTGCCATGGCACTTCTGGCCGCGTGTCCTTCATCGTTTCGGGCAGGTTCTTTGCGGCTTCAGCGATGATCAGCAGCGCGTGCTCGACAGCGCGCTTCATGGCCCAGCTCGCCGAAAATGTGCCAACGTCAGTCCCCTTAGTGAGGTCTTGGATGCCCGCGATCTCTTCGCGAATGTCGAGCAGCCACAGCCGCGGCGAGTGGGTTGTCATCAAAAAACTCGGATCGCTTCCCGCTCGATCTCGGCACGCAGCGCCGGGCTCAATCCCTCGCGCGTGCCATAGTCCAGCTTGTCGCCCAGCCGCTCGCGCAGCAGGAAATAAATATCCATAAACTCATCGAAGCCGAAGGGGCGCGACCGGTCCTTGTCGATGAAGACGTCGACGTCGGAGTCCGCTCCCGCCTCGTCGCGGGCGTGCGAGCCGAACAGGTAGAGCGCCTGCCCGCCGCGCGCGCGGATCGCCGGCTCGACTTCCTTCAATCGTGCGATAACTTCGTCGCGTCGCATAGCTTATGCTAGCTGCAATTGCCTTTGTTTTCCAGTGCACGGGGTGTGTCGAGCGGCGGCGAAGCCGATCGCGGGAGACCGTCGCTAAGGGATAAGAGTGGGCATGTTGGCTGGACGGCCCCGACGAAAATGACCCGTTTCGGAAAATCTCTTACGACAATCTGCGTATAAAACGTGCCGCCTCCGAAACGCACTCGTCGGATACCCATCGGGTCGGACTGCGTTGAAAGCTCAGCTTTCCATTGAAACTCCCGAAAATCTTGCGCATTTCGGGAGAGAGCACCTTAAGCGGTCTACCTGACCGGTCCTCGCCCAAGACACTGATTTTCACCGCTTTGGTGAGCAAGCGACTATCACTGGAGCCCTTAACCAACACCAGCCGGTCCGATTGTTTGAGGAAGACGGATTGATGCCGTACATGGAAATTGCCGCTACATGCCGAGATTTGTTGTTCTGTCAGGTCTCGCGCGAACCCTGCAAATTCCACTTCGAAGTATCCGATGAGAAAGAGGCCGGATGCGATATCGCAGCCGAAGCCACGCAATCCAGCATAGAATACAAGCAGATCGCCCGCTGCTAAGCGGCGCAATCCCGCCTTCGGTGATGTGGGGTCGCCGTAAGTGCATGTAGTAAATTCTGGGTCGACATGGATGCTCTGAGAATGCATTACTGCTTGGCGGGACGGCGCAAAGAAGAATGATAACGGATCGCCAGTAGATCGCGCGATCTGATTGCCATAGGTCCTTTCGTCCAAGCCGGTCGTGTCAGGAATTGGTATAAATTCAAATCTGCCATCCGCGAATATCGGCCCATCCATCCCACCCGAACCCGAATCGATGCCAACTCGCAACAACGCTATTTTCAACAAGCCCTCCCGCGCGGCATGTCGCGTGGTTTTCCGAGACGCCCCGGCTTGTGGTTCGCCTCCAGCCAAGTGACGAATTGATCGGCCAAATAATCATTGTAATTGTAACGGATACCCCGTCCAACTTGAGTGACCTCCTTCAAATCTTGAGGGACAGTCACCCGTTGATCTCCGAAATAGTAGAAATGATCAGAGACGAAAACCGGGCATCCCTTATCCTTTTCAAAATCGCGCGAGTCCATGTGGAAACGTGACCGCAAGCGCTTCCATTTTCCTCCGCGCTGGTAATAGATGTTATCGCCGCACTGTTCGATTGGCGTTCCACGTTGTTTTGGCTTCTTGGCCGAAAACCGTTTGTCCTTAAAATATTCGTCCATTTCTAAAACCTGTGAAATGCGCATGGCGTACACAAGTCGATGGCCATCGCTTTTGGGTGAGATGCCGATGAGCCAGTCGCCTCCCTTAAGTTTCACTCGCATGTGACTGGGAGTACACAGAGCGCTTGTGCAATAGCGATGAAACGGGTTAGGCGCGAGGCCGGTGTCGTTCTTGATAATGTGACTGCAAAGCTTCGTCTTTGTGGCGCTCATGGTCCACCATATCGACCCTATCTTATGTTTTTGACATTCTTGCCCCGTTGTTGGGGGCAATTTCGGACACCGCACCCACGAGTATCCACTTTTGCTACAAGATGGCAGGAGAGATGCTACCTCGCTCCTCCCACCGCAATTACGAGATTTCCATAAACATCGACCTCCATCGCGTCGCCGGGCATCAGCACCGTGGTGGAAGCGTATTCCTCGATCAAGGCCGGTCCCTTGATGCAGTTGCCGGCAAGGAGCGCGGCGCGCCTATAGGTCGGCGTCGCGCGAAAGCGTCCGCCGAAATAGACTGGCCGCTTGCCGCCGAATGCCGCGGCGGGCGTAACGCTCTTGCCGCGCGCGATCTTGCGCTGCGGCGGCTTGCGCATCAGGCCGGTGACGGTCGAGCGCAGGCTGACGATCTCGGCGCGTTCTTCCGGCGCCGAAGTGCCGTAGCGCTGCGCGTGCATTTCGTCGAAGTGCCGCTTGATGGCTTTGCGGTTGCGGCGTGTGAACACGGCAAGAGGCAGATCGACCGTCACCGCGTGCTCCTGGCCGACATAACGCATGTCGGCTGAGCGCTTCACCACGACGCGCTGCGGCTTGACCGATGTGCCGGCGATCGCATCGTGGCCCTGCCGCTCCAGCGCGCGATAGACCTGTTCGATCTCGTCGAACGGCGCCTCGTCGAGCGGCGTGAACCAGGTGCGCACGAAGTCATAGCGCAGATCGGAGAACAGCATGCCGAAGGCCGAAAAAACTCCGGGCGCAAACGGCACGATGACCTTGCGCATGCCGATTTCGCGCGCGACCTCGACGGCGTGCAACGGACCGGCGCCGCCATAGGCGAACAAGACGAAATCGCCGGCGTCGAAGCCGCGCTCGGTGGTGACGCCCTTGACGGCATAGGACATCGTCGTCGCGGCGATGCGCAGAATGCCTTCGGCGGCTTCGACCGCGCTCATGCCGAGCGGATCGCCGATCCTGCTCTTCAGCGCGCGCTCGGCGGCGGCAACGTCGAGCTTCATCTCGCCGCCCAAAAAACGTTCGGCACCCAGCCGGCCGAGCACCAGATTGGCATCGGTCACGGTCGGCTCGGTGCCGCCGAGCCCGTAGCAGGCCGGGCCGGGCGAGGCACCCGCGCTCTGCGGGCCGAGGCGGAGTGCGCCGTCGACCACGCGCGCGATCGAGCCGCCGCCGGCGCTGACCTCGAAAATATCCATCATCGCGATCTGCACCGGCAGCGCCTTCTCGTAGCCGCCGAGCAGCGCCGCGCCCGTGGTCAAGGCCTCGCCATGATGGATGACGCCGGCCTTTGCCGTCGTGCCGCCCATGTCGAAGGCGATCGCGTTGTCGATCTTGAGCGCATGGCAGAGCGCCTGGGTGCCGATGACGCCCGCGGCCGGTCCGGATTCCAGCATGCGCACGCATTGGCTCTGCGCCTGGTCCGCCTCATAGAGCCCGCCGGTCGATTGCACGACCAGAAACGAGCCGGCAAAGCCGGCGGCGCGCATATGCGCGTCGATCTCGCCGATGTAGCGCCGGACCTTTGGGCCGATATAGGCGTTGGCCGCGACCGTCGCGCAGCGCTCGAATTCGCGGTATTCCTGCGACAATTCGTGCGACGCGGAGACGAACAATGCAGGGTGATTTTTTTCCAGGATCGTCTTCGCGCGCCGCTCGTGATCGGCGTTGGCATAGCAATTGAGAAACAGGATCGCGGCCGCTTCGACGCCGAGCCGTTCGAGTTTTTCGCCGAGCGCCGCGATCTCGCCGTCGTCCAGCGGCTTGTCGATCTCGCCGTCGGCGAGCATGCGTTCGTTCACTTCGAAGCGCAGCGCCCGCTCGATGAGCGGCACGTGCTTCTGGAAGAAAAGATTATAAGCGTCCGGCCGGTTGATGCGCCCGATCTCATAGATGTCGCGAAAGCCCTCGGTGATGACGAGTGCGGTAGTGGCGCCGGTGCGTTCGAGGATGGTGTTGATGGCGATGGTCGAGCCGTGCAGGAACAGCGCGGCGGAACGATAGTCGCTGCCGGCCTTGGCAACGCCGGCACTGATGCCCTCGACCAGGTGCGCCGGCGTCGACAGCGCCTTGCCGAAGCTAAGCTTGCCGGTTTTCTCGTCGAACACCGCGATATCGGTAAAGGTGCCGCCGATATCCGCCGCGAGCCGCAATCTTGCCGGAGCCGATCCGCGCTGCGCCATACCGTCTGCTCTCACGCGTCCAGCACGACGTCATGGTGTTCGACGCTGACGGGGAAGCCGGTCATTTCGCGGCTGACATCATCGGCGAGGCGGGGTGCGTCAAGGCGACTCGAGCGGCCCCGGCAGCACGCGTTCGGCTTCCGCCGCAAGCTGCGCCTCGTGCCCCTTCATGAAGCTCGCGGCAATGAAAAGGGCAATCAGAGCGCCAACGCCGCAGAGCAGCACCATCGATCCGGCCAGCCGTTCGACCTGGCGGCCCAGCGAATAGGCCGCCAAGCCAAAGAATGTCGACCACAGCAGCGCGCCGAAGATATTAGTCGCAAGAAAATGCGGCCGGGGCATCCGATTGGCTCCGGCAAGGATGCCGGCCAGGGTGCGCAAAATCGGTATGAACTGGGCGACGATGATGATCGCGCCGCCATGGCGCAGGAATAGATACTGACCGAGCTTGATCCTGGTTTTGGTGATGCCCACGTAGCCGCCGTAGTTTAAAAGCAGCCAGTAGCCGAATTCCCGACCGATGTAATAGCCGATCGTGCGGCCGACGATCGAGGCGCCCGCCGCGGTCAGGATCACCGCGACGATGTTGAGCTCATGCTTTGATCCGGCGATGACCGCCGCGACGATGAGCGCCGTCTCGCCCGGCAACGGAATGCCGACGGCTTCGAGGCCGACGACGCCGGCGACGACGAGAAGGCCATAGGCATGAATGAGATGTGCGATGGTGGATGGCATGCAGACTGTGCTCCCGGGCACCGCTCACATATACTCATTCGCGGAGAAAAAGAACTCCTTGACTCGCTGCCGGCGTCTCGCGCAGGCGAGGCGGATCGACGCTTGCCGGCGCTGATCGTAAAGGGTTCCCGATCTGCGCCGTCGAGGGCCATGCCGCGCGCCCTCGCGGAGGTCGCAAGTACGAGGACATGTACAAGGATTTGCGCGAATTCATCGGCCTGGTCGACCAGCTCGGGGCATTACGCCGCATCGAGGGCGCCGACCCGCGCTTCGAGATCGGCGGCATCACCGAGGTCGCGGCCGGCCTGGCCGCGTGCCCGGCTCTGCTGTTCGACGGCATCAAAGGCTACCCACGAGGCTTTCGCGTCTTCACCAACGCCACGACCAACGTGCAGCGCGCGGCGCTGGCGCTCGGGCTCGATCCCGCGCTGCGGCCGCTCGACGCGCTCAAAGCCTGGATGGACAAGCGCAAGAATTTACGGCCGCAGCCGCCGGTCGCCGTCAAAACGGCCGCGTTCCTCGACAACACGATGACCGGTCCCGCCGTGAACGTCACGCGCTTTCCGGCGCCGATCTGGCACCGCCACGACGGCGGGCCGTTTATCGGTTCGGGTTCGCTCGTCATCATGCGCGATCCCGACCACGGTTGGATCAACGCCTCGATCTACCGCATCCAGGTGCACGGTCCGGACAAAGTCACGGTGCAGTTCGATCACGGCGGCCGGCACGGCGCGATCATCGCCAAAAAATATTGGGATCGCGGCGCGAGCTGTCCGCTCGCCGTCGTTCATGGCGAGGATCCGGCGCTGTTCATTGCCGGGTTCGAATATCTGCCCGACGGCCGCTCGGAATATGAGTTCGCCGGCGCCATCAAGGGCGCGCCGATCGAACTGTGCGACGCCCCGCAAACGGGCCTGCCGATTCCGGCGTTTGCGGAAATCGTTTTCGAAGGCCGGCTGCTGCCGATGAATGAAATGACTCTGCCGGAAGGACCCTTTGGGGAATTCACCGGCTATTACGCCGCCGCGGCGCGCCCCGGCCCGGTGATGGAGGTGACCGCCGTCTATCATCGCGATGATCCGATCCTGCTCGGCTCGCCGCCGCTGAAGCCGCCGCACTTTCATTTCGGGCTGCCGTTCCGCGCCGCGACGATCTGGAGCAACCTCGAAGCCGCCGGCGTCACCGACGTGGTCGGCGCCTGGCAGCATGTGTCGCAGCTCATGACGGTGGTGGCCTTGCGCCAGCGTTACGACGGCCACGCCAAACGCGCTCTTTTGGTCGCGGCGGCGCACAGCTACATGGCGCGCATCGTGGTGGTCGTCGATGAGGATATCGATCCCTCCAATCTCGCCGACGTCATGTGGGCGGTCGCCACCCGCTGCGAGCCGGCGGAAGGCATCGACATCCTGCGCAACGCCTGGAGCTCGGCGCTCGATCCGCGCATTTCCCCGCACGACAAAGAGCGCGGGATCACCGCGCACTCGAAGGCGATCATCGACGCCTGCCGGCCGTTCGCCTGGATCGACAAATTCCCCAAAACCTCGGCGTTGTCGGCGGACGAGGCGCGGGAGATTGAAGAGAAGTGGGGAAGCGTTATCCGCCCCGCACGTAGTGCGGCGGAGGGGGCGTAGGCGGCCTCCCGGCCGCCGTACTTTACGTAAAGAACGCCGACGCAAAGCGTCGGCTATGCCGAAGCTCGCGGAGCGAGCGAATGCGCCTCGCAATGACGGGCTACAATCGTTGTTGCGAGCAAGAGGCGCTGTTGCGTACCAAGTGCCTGAAGCGAAATCAGGCCGGAATGTCATCGTCCGCCAACGGGTCCGGCCTTTGGCCGGCCCGATGACAGGCTCCGGCGGACGATCCAGTAATCTCAGGGCGATGCGATTTGCGGATAGAGATCGTCCCAATTGGGGTTGCCTTGCTCAATGAGCCGAATCTTCCAGGCGCGATTCCGTTTCTAGCTCTCCCGACAGCATCCTTCGATGCCCGTTTTCCTGACAATCGACAGACAAGCGCCGAACAATCCTGCCCACATCGCAAGCTGCGGCGACACAACATCCGCAGCTTTGAGCGCCATCGTCGAGGCCAAGGCAAATGCTTCATTCGATGGTGCCGATCTTGCATTCTGGTCACCACACACGAAGGGTCGCATCCACTTCCACGCGCATTCAAAGATGCTTCTGCCGTCATGCGGGTCGGTCGGTGATGGGAAGCGATCAAACTCTTGTTGTTCCTCCGGGCTGAATTGTCCCTTGTGACGCAGAATCTCGGCGTAGCGTTCCGCGATTGCTTCGAATGCCTCATCGATCGATTCGTCCACGAAATGTTCGAAAACCGCCTGAGCGACCTCCCTGAGATTCTCTGCGCGTCTTGCCTCTCTCGACGACACGCTTTCTTGGACACTCCTCAGGGATATGGATGTTCCTGGACCGGTCAGCGGGCCGACCGGTATTTTTGTCACCCGGCTCACTATTGCCGCGAAGGCGGCTACGCTTAGTGCGATCTTTTGGAAAAGGCTGAGCGGACGATAATGCTCGGCCGGCGGCTGTAGTACCGGAGGCGGCTGCGGTTGCTCTTTCGAGCCTTTGTTGCGCAGTTCAATCTCGATTTGTGCAATCTTCGAGGGTGTAAATGGAGAAACAATGCGCTTCGACCGTAGCTTTGGCCTTGAATCGTTTTCGTTCGTCATGGCGCGGTCGCCTCCTGACGTAGCGAGACATTTCGATCAATCAAAGCACGACTCTCGCGGCGGCCGCAAGCGAACTAGATCATCGTTTTTGAAGTTCGAATCATATCAGGCGGCCTTGTCGAGCTTATAGGTCCACGTGTGAACGGCTGGGTGTTGGTTGAAGTGATCCATGGCGGCCACGAGACGATCCTTGA
>Ga0074044_10002421_pt1 | contig 16325 bp, 14 predicted proteins | sample BogForMeECP23OM1_FD_94443 | JGI IMG/M metagenome (GOLD analysis project Ga0074044, IMG submission 94443) | Bog forest soil microbial communities from Calvert Island, British Columbia, Canada - Bog Forest MetaG ECP23OM1 | ecosystem: Environmental > Terrestrial > Soil > Wetlands ...
CACCGTGGCTGAGGCCTGCAAACGTCGCGCCCTTTACGGCCGCTACCAGCCGACCTTCGCTCAGTTTCAAGCTGCCATCCAAGAGCTTCTCGACGGTCTTTCAACCACTCACGCCGAAAAGCTGAAGTCGCTGATGACGGACAAGTTCCAGCGATTCGAAGATGTTTCACTCATGGCCGCGTAAGGTATATCACTCGTCCTCGACGCCCGCGCGCGACTTCTGGTACTTCTCGACGATTTGCTGCTGGACGTTCGGCGGCACGGGCTCGTAACCGCGTAGCTCCATGGTGAATGAGCCCTGCCCGGCCGTCATGCTCTTGAGGTTGGTGGCGTACGAGAGCATCTCGGCGAGCGGAACGATCGCCTGGATGACCTGAAGACCGCCGGGAATGGCGTCCATGCCGGAAATGTGGCCGCGGCGGGTGGACATATCCGCGGAGATGTCGCCGAAGTGCGTTGCGGGAACAGTCACCTCGACCGAGACGATCGGCTCGAGGAGCACGGGCCCGGCCTTCTCGAAAGCCTTTCGGAACGCGGTGGCCGCGGCGGTCTTGAACGCTTGCTCCGAACTGTCGACCGGGTGATCCTTGCCGAAATAGACCTCGACCTCGAAATCGACGACCTGGTTGCCCGAGATCACGCCCTTTTCCATCTGCTCGCGCACCCCCTTTTCGACGGCGGGGATGTACTGGCCGGGGATGGTGGCTCCCTTGACGGCGTTCACGAAGCTGAATCCCTTGCCCCGGTCGAGTGGCCGCACTCTCAGGTGGACCTCGCCGAACTGGCCGCGGCCGCCGGTTTGCTTTTTGTGGCGGTGGTCGGCCTCGGCATTGGCCGTGATCGTCTCGAGGTAGGGCACGTGCGGAATGTGCGTCGTCATCTCGAGCTTGTAGCGGTTCTTGAGCCGCTGCTGAATGATGTCGAGATGAAGATCGCTCATTCCTGAGATCACCAGCTCATGGGTCTGCGCGTCGCGGCGGATCGAGAAAGTCGGGTCCTCATCGGCGATCTTGGCAAGCCCGGCCGAGATCTTGGCCTCGTCTTCGCGCGCCTTGGGCTGGACAGCACGGGGAACCATCGGGGTCGGGAACTTGATCGGCCGGACCTTGAGCTGGGGGACCGTCGTATTGCCGCCGACGTTGCTCAGGGTGTCGGAAACATGAAGCTCCTCGAACTTGGCGATCGCCACGATGTCGCCGGCGATGGCCTCGGACACCTCTTCCTGCTGCTTGCCCTGAAGCACGTAGATATGGCCCGCCTTGCCGGTCTTGCCGCTGCGCAGGTTGACCAGCGTCGTCTCGGGCGTGATCCGACCGCTGACGATTCGCAGGTAGCCCATCTTGCCCATGAACTGGTCGTTGGTGGTCTTGAACACCTGGGCCACCAGCGTCCCCTCCTCGGCGGGCAGGATCTCCTCCTCTTCCGCGTCGGCCTGGCCGTCGCCCCGGGTGCCGAACCGGTGCACGTCGGCAGGGCTCAGACCGCAGGTGGAGATCAGGTCGAGCAGCTCTTTGACGCCCAGGTCCTTGCGGGTGCAGACGCACAGGACAGGAACGAGTTTCCCCGCGGCAATCGCATCGTGGGCGGCCTTGCGCAGCTCTTCCACCCCGATCGACTCTCCTTCCAGGTAACGCATCATGAGCTCTTCGTCGGACTCGACGATCTGCTCGACGACCATCCGGTAGGCCTCGGTCGGGGGCAGCGGACACTCGGGCGGGTTTTCGTCGTGCTCCTGGAGTACGTCGATCACGCCGGAGAACGTGGTCCCGTGGCCAACCGGTACGTTGAACGGGACGCACTGCGAGCCGAAATTCTCACGAATCGCCTCCAGGTCGGAGCGATAGTCCACATTTTCCGCGTCCATCTTGGTGATGGCGATGAACCGCCCCAGCCCGAGCCGCCGCGCCTCCTGGAACAGCCGGCGCGTGTTGACTTCGATTCCGGCGGGTCCCGAGACGGCCAGTACCACGTTTTCCACGGCCGCGAGCGCGCTCAGGGCATTGCCGATGAAATCGGGATAGCCGGGAGAATCCACCAGGTGGACCTGCTTGCCGTTCCAGGCCAGATGCCCGAGGTGGCAATCGATCGTGAAATGCCTGCGCTTTTCCTCGTCATCAATATCCAGGGTGCTGGTGCCCTCGTCCACCGATCCCTTGCGAGCGATGGCGCCGGCCGCGAAGAGCAGGGCGTCGGCAAGGCTGGTCTTGCCCGACGCCCCATGTCCAGCCAGGGCGATGTTGCGGATGTCGGCGATGTGATAAGTCGTGGTCATGGTATCTTGTCCCCGGTTCGGCGGTTGTGCCGCGAGTCGACAGATCGAGCCGTGATGCGTGAGGTTGGTGAAGTGGACTTCGGGTCATCCGGCGCCTTGCTTTACCGTGCCTCGCCACGCGAGGAAACCGCCTCGACGAGCGCGATGGCCTCGGGTAACGTGAACTTCCCTTCGTACAGAGCGCGGCCGACGATGCAGCCGGCGATGGGCAACCGAGCCAGGCGCTGGAGGTCCGCCAGGCACCCCACCCCGCCCGAGGCGATCACCGGTGTCTTGACCCGCTCGGCCAGGGCGCCTGTGGCTTCCAGGTTGGGGCCATCGAGAGTCCCATCCCGCGCGATGTCGGTGTAGATGATGCTCGCCAGGGGAAGATCGTCGAACTGCCCCGCCAGGGCCGTGGCCTCCACGGTCGAGGTTTCCAGCCAGCCTCCGACGGCGACTTTCCCTGCCCGCGCATCGAGCCCAAGAACGAGCCGGCCCGGATAGGCGTCGATCATCGTCCGAAACCAATCGGGATCGCGCAGCGCCTGGGTTCCGATGATCACCCGGTTGATGCCAGCGTCCAACCAGGCCGCGATCGTGTCCCGATCACGCACCCCTCCGCCGAGCTGACACGGTATCGACACCCGCTCGACGATCCGCCGGACTGGCTCGATGTTCACCGGCCGGCCCCCCTTCGCGCCATCGAGATCGACAAGGTGGATCAGGGTCGCCCCTTCGGCCTCCCATCGCGCTGCCATCGCCGCAGGATCGTCGCCAAAAACCGTCTCGCGGTGGTAATCTCCCTGCTGGAGGCGCACGCACAACCCTCCCCGCAGGTCGATCGCCGGGATCACTCGCATGGGCGTTCACCAAAACGACAGAGGTCCTTCAACAAACTCACAATGTATCCCCCGATCTGAGCAATCACAAGAAGCGAGTGGTCCGATCGCGCACGTGCTAGTCGTCCAGGCAAAGCTGCGATCGTCGCCCTCAGAGGAACCGACTCACCAGCCCGACCGAGGTGTCAATGCGGTGTGACATGGTCGTGGATCTCGGAGGCGTTCACAGGGCCGCGAAGTTCGCGTACATCGCCAGGCCCACGCGCTGGCTCTTCTCGGGATGGAACTGGCAGGCCATCAGGTTGTCGCGCCAGACGATGGCGGCGAAGGGATCGGGATAGTCGGCGACGGCGGCAACGTCGGCGGCGAGATCGGGGACCGCGTGGTAAGAGTGGACGAAGTAGACCGACGGCTCGGGCCCCACGTCCTTGAGCAAGGGGAAGGGCCGGCAAGCGCGCAGGTTGTTCCAGCCCATGTGGGGGATCTTCAGGCCAGGCCTGGGAGCGAACCGGATCACCTTCCCAGGCAGGAGACCGAGCCCCGTGTGCTCTCCGTCCTCGCTGCTCGTATCGAACAGGAGCTGAAGCCCCAGGCAAACGCCCAGGCACGGCTTGCCGGCACGCACGGCCTCCACGAAGGCAGCACCGAGCCCGGTGCGGCGCAGCTCGGCCATGGCATCGGCGAATGCGCCCACGCCGGGCAGAATCACATGGCTGGCCAGACGCAGCGATTGCGGGTCCGCGGTCACTTCGGCTTTGTGGCCCACGGCCTCGACGGCCTTCTGAACGCTGCGCAAATTTCCCATTCCGTAATCGATGATCGCGATCATGCCGGCTGACTCTCGCTCCGGTTCCTCTGTCCTCCATGCGGGATCGTATCATCACCGTCGGTTCCATCGCAACCTGCCGCGGAGGAGACCGTCGCGACGGAACCGCCCCCCGAACAATGCTCGATCAGGCTCTCACCCATGCGGACACCGGCTCGTCGATTCGGGCTCGCTTTATCGCCGTGGTGTCTGAGAGTCGGCTGCGGTCGCGACCGGTTGCCAGCGCAGATCGTCGTCCTCGGATGCGGAGCGTGAGGAATCATCGGGGAACGCTGGCCGCCTCGGAGTGGAACCCGGAGACTTGAATGAGATGGTCCCGGTCTGAGGCTCCGGTTCGTCCGAGGCGGTGGGAAGGTCGAGGTCGCCTGGAATACTCGCGGCCGGGGGCTTTCTCGGCTTCTTGCTCGTTCGCCCGGCAGGCAGCGTCCGGGGCTGTGCGATCTCGTCGTCCGGATCTGCGTTCCTCTTTCCTTTGGTTCGTGCCCCGACCCTGGTCTCGGTGTCGACCCCTCGATCCCGCAAGACATTGCGAGCATCATCCAGCCGGGCCGTCAGATCGCCATTGTGGATCTGTTCCTGGACCAGCCGGTCTTCCATCGACCGCGACTCTTCCTTGAGCCTGGCAACCTCCGTCTTGAGCTGCTCGTTCTCATACTGGAGATGGCTCAGGCTGGTCTTCATCTGGCCCGCCGTCGGACCGCCGGTCAGGACACTGTCTCGCCCCGCGCAACCCGTGACAAATAAGAGAGTTATCACCATCCAACCGGCACGTGCCGGGGACCGGCGATCGACCCCGGCGCAGCCCGGCCGGACCCGCTGCCCGCAAGCTGGGCGCCTGGAGAAAGTCGGCCCTCGAGGAGAAGAGTCGGATCTGAGAGGGTCCACGGCATCCTGTGATCAAGGGTACAGAGAGCGATCGACCAGGGATATATCACTCTTTTCGTCAATTCGATGAGGAAATGTTGCGGTATTCCGGTCCGCCGGCGTCAAATCCCGAAATCTCCGCGGCGGGCAAAGCCCGACCCCGGTCATGATGCCCTTGGGATCGACGATTGTTTCGTCCGTCGCTTCAGCGTGACCAGGGGGCGTTGGGAAAGCCCTCGGTCGTCTTGGCCGCGTAGTCGGGAGGCGGACGGTCCTCTGCCAGCTCGTTGGGGTTCTGGGAAACTGGGGAGCTTTGCGGATCACGAATCTTCCGCGCGGTCCGCACGACCGTCATGATTAGAACGGTCGTCAGCGAGCCGACGATCGCGCTGAGCAGGATCACGACACCGAGCGCACTGTTGAGGTGTCCCAGCCGGAACGGGAATGCGACGGTCACGGGGGTGTCATTGGCCCAGATGAACCAGAGCATCAACCCCAGCAAGATTGCCGAGCCAACCAGCCGTCGGTACACCCAGAGATTGCGGATCAGCGACGGCCTGAGCCGTTTGTACTGGTAAGCCATGGTTCAACTCCTTCTGCATGGGCGATCGCACGATCTCAATTCGGTATCGGAACGTTAACTCCCAGCATGCGCCAGAACAGCCAGCCGAGCGTGCCGAACTGGAGGCGGAAGTAGTGATCCCACAGCCAGGTCCAGGACAGGACCATGGCGACCGCTCCCATGCTCAGATAGGGTCCAAAAGGGAGTTCGCGATCGGCGGTCGATAATTGCTCGCCCCGCGCCCATTTCTTGAGGTAGACCGACAATTTCCAGAGGGCGTGCGCCAGCCCGAAGAAGGCCCCCGCGAAGAAGCTGAGGATGGCGGCTTGCCAGCCCAGGAAGGCACCGATCATGCCCATGAGCGTGACGTCGCCAAACCCCATGGCCTCGCGCCCGAACGCCTTCGTGCCGGCGACCCGGACACTCTGGGTCACGGCCGCGCCGACCAGCGAACCGAGAATGCCCACCCACAGCCCCTGGGCGTGGGTGGCCGCGGCCGCGGGGTAGGGCCTGATGAGTGGATTCAGTGCCCCCAGGCCGAGCCCCAGGATCACCCCGGTCACGGTGATGGCGTCAGGGATGACGAACAGGTCGTAATCGACGAACGTGGCCACAACGAGCAGGGCCACCAGGATCGCGTGATAGGCCAGCGTCGCCAGCGGCAGGCCGATTTCATAACCGTAACGGCCCCGCTCTCCAAGCACGACGTCGACATAGTAGAGGCCCAGGAAGAGCAGCCCCACCAGGAGCTCGATCAGAGGATAGCGCGGAGAAATCGGAGCCCCGCACTGCCGGCATTCCCCCCGCAGCGCCAGCCAGCTCACGATCGGGATGTTGTCCGTGGCCGAGATCGGGCTCCAGCATCGCGGACAGCGTGAGCCCGGCCAGATCACGCTCTTTTCCCAGGGGATCCGATAGATGCAGACATTCAGGAAGCTGCCCACGACCGTCCCCACGACGAAGACGAAGGATCCCAGGAGCACGAGGATCGGTCCCATCGCGAGCACGGCGGCACGTCCTTCCGGAAGCGTGGCCGGGTTACCGGCGCCAGAGGTCGAGGATCAGCGCGGCGATTTCGTCGGGCGTGCGGTCGAGAGTTTCGATGGCAACATCGGCCACTTCCTGGTAGAGCGGCGCACGGGCGCTCAGAACCTGGGCGATCTCGGCGACCGTGCCGGCGCTCGTGAGCGCGGGCCGCTCGGTGCCGGCCCGCAGGTCAGCCTCGAGTCGCCGGGCCAGCTCGGCCGGCTCGGCCCGCAACCAGACCACGAAGCCGAAGTCGAGCAGGAGCCGGCGATTCGCAGGTCGCAGCACGGCCCCTCCCCCGCTGGCCAGAACCGCCTCGGGATGGCGCTGGACCAGTTCCCGCAGCGTGTGCTCTTCCCAGTCCCGGAAGACCGGCTCTCCCGACTCGGCGAAGATCGACACGATCGACCGGCCCGCGCGGGCCTCGATCTCAAGATCGGCATCCAGGAACCGCAGGTCCAGACGATCTGCCAGGATCTTGCCGACAGTGGTCTTGCCGGTGCCCCGGTAACCCACGAGGGCCAGGCCCGGTCCTCGCGAGTCGCGGTCTCTCGGCTTGGGATCGAGAGTCATTCGTCGCGCAGCGGCCCCAGCTTTCGTTTCAGAGTCTCTCTCATGACGTCGAGCGGAGCGTCGAGTCCCGTGTAGATCTTGAACTGAAGGGCTGCCTGGCGGAGGAACATGTCCACGCCGGTGATTGTCGTGGCCTGGCGCTCTCGTCCCAGCTTCAGAAGCATCGTGTTCTCGGGGTGGTAGACCGTGTCGAAAAGCACGATGCCCGGTCGCGGAAACGCAGCGGGGGGAAGCGGTGTGTCGTCCAGGTTCGGGTGCATCCCGACCGGAGTGCAATTGATGATGACGTCGGCAATGCAGGTTGCGCGCTGCGACCAGGTGACCATCCGGCAGCCGATCTCTTCAGCAAGAGTGGTCGCACGCTCGTCGTGCCGGTTGGTGACCGTCAAATGGGCCCCGCGCCTCATCAGGCCAAAGGCGATCGACCGGGCCACTCCTCCTGCTCCCAGGATCAGCACCTGCTTGTCGATCAGCGGGCTCGATGCCTCGTCGCCGTCAGCGCCTCCGCCTCCGCCGCCCATGGCGGCCTCGAGAGACTCCATGGCCGCGCGATAATCCGTGTTGTAGCCGATCCGCCGACCTTCGCCATCGAAGACGACCGTGTTGCACGACCCGGTCCGCTCGACGGCCCCTTCCTTCTGCTGGAGCAAGGAGACAATTTCTTCCTTGTGCGGAATCGTCACGCTGCAACCCTTGATTTCCAGCCCCAAGAGCTCGCGGAAAAACGCCTCGAGCTCGCCTCCAGGGACGAGAAACGGCACCAGGACCTTGTTCAGGCCCAGATGGCGAAACGCGGCATTGTGAACCGCGGGGCTCAGGCTCTGCTCGATCGGATCGCCGATCACGCCGTAGATCTCGGTCTTGGAGTCGATCTGATTGTAGAAATAATCTTTCTTCACGACTGCGAGTTGTGGCATGCCGGCCGCGAAGACCCGCTCCGGATTGAACCCTGCATAGGTGAACGGCGCTCCGAACTTGGCGCCCAGGATCCGGGTGAAAACGCCGATCTCTCCCATCGCGATCGGGATCGTCGGGAACTTGCCGGTCACAGCCAGGTGAAGCACTCGCGAGGCGTCCGCCAAGGTCAAGGCCGAGGTGGCTACCTTGACGATGTCCGGGTCCAGCTCATCCGACTTCTCGGCGATGTCCTGAACATCCGCCGGAGTGGTCTTGAGGTTGTGATAGCTGACGATCCGCTTGGTCTTGCCGAACCGGCGAATCTTGCCGGCGATGTCCTGTTCCAGGTCAACGTAATCCACACCCAAGGCAATCGCCTCGCGGAGCAGTTGCAGGCGCTTCTCTTCGTTGCCGCGCCAGAGCCCGCCATCGACGCCCCGGCGGATCGTGAAGACCATGGGGGTGGGGCGTTGCTTGAGGATCCGCTTCAAGTCAGGATCCCGGCGCAGGCAATCGATGCGCAGCTCCACCAGGTCGGTCTCGGCCTTGGCGGCTGCTTCCCACTCCTCGGTCAGCGACGAGTGCCTCCCCCGTCCGATCGTCACGCAAATCATGCTGCAAGGCCCCCGCTCCGGAGAACCTCCCCCGCCAGGTCTCGACCAGGACCAGCTTCACGAGAATTCAGAGAATGATGCGAGATTGTACGACAATCCAATAACCAGAGGATAGAGGGAGGTCGGGGAAGAGCGCGGTTCGGTCCACCCAACGTCCGCTGGACTGGTGGGCGCCAAACAACTGCCCGATCAGGTCTATACTCGATACTGGCCTCATATTCTGCCGAACTGCTTCTCCAGCTCCGCCTTGGTGAACACCAGCGCTGTGGGCCGGCCGTGGGGACAGTGATGGGAGTCGGCGACGAGGTGCCTGCGCTCCAGGAGCGCCTCGATCTCCTCGGGGCTGAGCCGGTCGCCGGCCTTGACGGCCGCCTTGCAGGCGACCATGTGCAGCAGCTCGGCGACCAGGGCGTCGCGCGAGGGCGGAATGGGTTGCGTGTGCACGTGCTCGGCCAGATCGCGGACCAGACGCTCGGGCGCCAGGTGGGTCAGCATCACCGGGGTACTGCGAACCAGCACCGTGTCGCCGCCGAAGGGCTCAACGTCCAGGCCAAGCTCGGCCAGCAGCTCGCGGTGCTCGAGGATCGCGGCAGCCTCGTCGGCACTCAAGTGGACCGGCTCGGGTACGAGCAGCCCCTGAGATTCCGCCTTGCCGCCGGCCACCCGCTGCCGCAGCTCTTCGTAGAGGATCCGCTCGTGCAGCGCGTGCTGGTCGATGACCACCATCCCGTCTTCCGTCTCGGCAATCAGGTAGCTGTCGTGCACCTGAATGGCCTTGAGCGGCCCGGGCGCGAGCTCGGGGCCGGCATGCCGCTGGCGCAACGCCGAGGCCGTTGCTCCGGGAGCAGCCGCAGAACCCGAGACATCACGGCTGGTTGCGGGAGAGGTCGACAGGGGCGCCGGCGGGCTCCCGAACTCGTCGAAGGCGTCAGCCGCTGCAAACTGGAACTGGCCAGGCAGCGACCTTGACCATTCCGGCGGATCGACCCGGCCCACGGAATCGGGAATCGTGGGAGTTCCTCCCGCGGGACCAGGCGTGAACCAAGAGGAGACAGCCTGCCGATCAGGGGCCCGCGCCGAGAGCTCGTAAGGCGCGTTTCTGCCGGCCGCCGTTGTCGCAACGTTAGGGATGCCAGGAAACCCGCCGTCGCTTTCCAGCGGCCCCGACCGGCCCGGGATCGTTGCCGCCGCCTCGGCAGGCTGATCCTGCGCCGCCTGGAGCCGGGTGTGCAGGTCGCTCGAGAGGAACGTCTGGCGGAGGGTTGAGAGCAGGTGGCTGTAGACCCGCTGCGGATCGCGAAACCGGACCTCGATCTTGGTCGGATGGACGTTGACGTCAACCTCCTCGGGTGGGACCTCCAGGTGCAGGAACGCGACCGGATTGCGCCCGACCATCAGCAGCCCGCGGTAGGCCTCGCCCAGGGCGTGGCCCAGCGACCGGTCGCGGACATAGCGGCCGCCCAGGAAGAGGAACTGGCCCTTGTTGCTCGACCGGCTCTGCGACGGGTGGGCGACATAGCCCCAGAGGGACAGGTTGTCGAGCCGGCTCTCCACCCAGAGCAGCGACTCCGCCAGCTCGCGGCCGAAGAAGATGGCGATCCGTTCACGCATTCCAGTGACCGGCGGCAGGTCGTGGACGGTCTTGCCGCCCGAGCGAAACGTGAGGTGGATGTCGGGGTGGGCCAGCGCGATCCTTGAAAAGGTCTCGGTGACGTGTCCGGCTTCGGTCGTGTCGGATTTCAGAAATGTCCGCCGCACCGGGGTGTTGAAGAAGAGGTTGCGAACCTCCACGACGGTGCCCGTCGGACAGCCGCAGCTCTTGATGGGGCCGGCGATCCCCGCCTCGATCACGATCTCCGATCCAAGGGCGGCGTCGGCCTGGCGGGTCTGGCAGCGGACCCTGGAGACCTCGGCGATCGCCGCCAGCGCCTCGCCGCGGAACCCGAGGGTGCGGACCCGGCACAGGTCCTCGACGTCCGCCAGCTTGCTGGTCGCGTGGGGTTGAAACGCCAGGGCCAGGTCGTCGGGGGCCATCCCCAGGCCGTTGTCCGCGATCCGGACCAGGTCTTTCCCCCCGCGCTCGACGCTCACGTCGACCCGCGTCGCACCCGCGTCGATGGCGTTTTCGAGTAGCTCCTTGACCACGCTCGCCGGCCGCTCCACCACCTCGCCCGCGGCGATCTGGTTCACTACCGACTGCGGCAACTGACGGATCACTCCCATCCCACCTGCCTCCTGATCTCATTGCGGAATCACCTTTCATTCTACCATGCTGATCTTGCGTACAGAAAGAGGAGGCTCTGATCGGCTGAGGCTGGATCGCGATCGACGGCGAGCCTTTCCCCGGCCCAACCTCGAGCCGATGTTACCCCACTCCGACGATCGATCCAATTGCTCAGCTCGCGCGAGATCGCGGAACCGCTGCGGCCGGCTCCGCCGTCACGACCGCGATGCCTCGGTGGTATACTGCGGCAGCTTGACGGGACCGTTTCCGCCTGCTCAGATGAGTTCTCGTGTTGGAAAGATCAGAAAGCGGAGCGTAGGTCTCTGGGGTTAACTGGGAAATGTTGACTGGATTCCTTGAGGGTAGTCATGCGCAAGAGCTTGATGGCCAGGATCAAGGACTATGTGAGGCGCAGAGAGACGGATATGCGGATCGCTGCTGCGCTATCGCGTGCCGCCGCCACAGCCACGATCCGATCGATTGATCCGACCGACCCGGCCTCGTGGGAATTCGCCGGTTTTAGCCAGCACGGCGAGGATGGAATTCTCGACTACTTATGTTCGTGCATGGTTTCGCGCAATCGTTTCTTCTTCGAGATCGGCTCCGCCGACGGGCTGGAGAATTGCACAGCCTGGCTGGCACTCGCTCGTGGGTATGGTGGAGTGATGGTCGAGGGTGATCCGGTCCTGCTGGAACGCTGTCGAAAGTCGCTGGAAGGCCGGATCTGGAACGTTCACGCCGTCAATCTCATGGTCGATGCCGAGAACATATCAAGCTTGATGAAATTGTGCCCTTATCGAAACCCGGATGTCTTTGTTCTCGACATCGATGGCATTGATTACTATGTCATGAAGCGAGTGCTGGAGCTCGGCTTTCGGCCAAAGCTGATCGTCGTCGAGTATAACAGTTCTTTCGGCCCTGATCGAGCCGTGACGGTTCCTTACAAGCAAGGCTTCTCCCGCTGGAAAGAGCATCCGACTGGACTTTTCTTCGGGGTATCCATCGCGGCTTGGCGGGCCCTGCTTGGCCAGCACCGATATAGTTTCATCACTGTGGAGACAAGCGGCGTCAACGCCCTTTTTCTCGATCAAGCAGCCTTCCCCGATGGATTTATCTCCGCCATTCACGGGACCTCGTTCCTCGACAACATCGGCGATCTCAGCGGGCCGACACGTCCCTACAAGGATGCGTCCGGTGATCTCGTTCTGCCCCTGCGAGATTGGAAGACACAACTCGAACAACTGGCCGATGCGAATTTCGTCGAAATCAGTGCCCCCAAAGTGGCAGAAACCGTTTCTTGACCCGCCGGGAAATGACGCTTCGTCCCCACAAGCGGCCCAAGCAGCAAGATAACGGTTCCTGACACTTTTCTGCCCCCAACCGGCATCTGCCATCTGCCATCTGCCATCCGGCATTTACCATTTGGTGGGTCGAAAGGGGGAGGTCGAAAGGGGACATTGCTATTCACGGCGGAAGTGTGGAGAGTTTAGGATGTCTTCGATTCTTGGTCTTTGGGCCGGTTCAGATGGAAGATCCGCCATGCCTCGATCTGCCCGAGCGTCGGCCCAAGGGTAGTGCTATCACGTGATAACCGAGGCAATTTGATGGTGTGCCTGGAATACAGCCTTGGACCGCGAGGACGGCAACCCCCGTCCTTCGGCCACACCGGGCGAGTGATCACGGATAGCTGCCCCGCCGCCGGCGAACATGTCGAGAACCTTGGGACGCGGGGCGCGGCCCTCCTGGATGTCCGCCACCGTCACGGGTCGACCGGTCTCCTTGGTCAGACGCTCGGCGTGCGCTTCGAGGATTTGCTTCTGGGCCTCGGCGATCACCATGGGATCGCCGGGATCCTTGTACAACCGCGTGACGAAGTCCTCCGCGTTCTCTCGTCCCTTGGCCTCGCTCTCTTCGTCACTGGCCCCCTCCGGTACGAACCGCAACGCCGGAACGAGCGCCCCATGAACCGCCGCCCGACATGCAACCAGCGGCCGCCGCGCCCACCACAGATGCAGCGTCGAAATATGCCCCTTGCGCACCGACTTCTCCCGCGAAGCCTCAACACTGATGGCTTCGATGCGGAGGTAATCCTCGATGAGCCGGCGATCATTGTCCCCCATGCCTGCTCCCCGCTGCAAACCAGTCGAGCATCAGGTCGCGGAACTGCTGAAATGCTGGATCCTGGCAGTCCCTCAGGCTCACCCGCTCCGCCAATTCACGAAAGACGGCTGAGGACACTCGAATCCCGGACTCGCAAAGAGCCGCCTGGAAGCTCTCCTTGGGTCTTGGCGGCTTCCGGAGATCAGCGGGCCGAACCCTCGACCGGCAAGCCAATCCCGGAGACACGGCGCCCTGCCAGACCACCCGAGCATGCGATCGACGTGTGGGGAATCGCTCCAGACCCAGGCCTCCAGCTCGGGCGCAATAATGAGCGTTTCGGCGCGATCCCCCCATCCCGACGCGCAAAGGCGACGTTTCAGCTCGGCGGCCACTTCATCAGGGGCCAATTTCTCCTGTCCGGATCTTTCGTGGTCCAGAATCACTAAAGCTCGGCTGGCCCGACGCTGAAAGACCTGGAGAACGTCCGGGGCTTCATGGAAGCAGCCCGGGTCTCGGCGCGGGTGAACCAGAATCAGGTAGCGGATGGAGCGGATGCCGAGGCTCTTCTGCCTTGCGCAGAGCAAGCCGTCCACAGTCTCACGGTCGTCCTTGCCGGGGACAAGCACCACCAGATCAAGTGGTGGGTCAGTGGTCATCCCAGCACCCCTGTGGCGAAAAGTGTCCCAAGATCGGCCTGACGCCGCCAGTCTCTCAGGTTAGGATGTTCGCTTCCGCGAACAACGTCGGTTGCCCCATCGTTGTCCCGGGCGAAGCACAAAACCTGCTCCGGTTCGGCCAGGGAGAGAACGACGGGAGAGTGAGTGGCGCACAGGATTTGGCTGCCGTAGGCGGACGACAACGATTGGAAGACGGTCTCGACGGCCTGTGGGTGAATGCCGTTCTCAGGCTCTTCGATCAGATAGGTTCGCCCAGGTCGGTCGAGATAGGCCAAGAGGGTCAGCGCCAGAAGACGCAACGTACCGTCCGAGACGTTCCAGGAAGGCGCTTTCAGTGCCGTCTTGTAGACGACCTGGAGATACTGGTGTCTGTCTTCGGGACGTTCCACCGTCTCGATTGTTTGAACATCAGGCAGGGCAGTGCAGATATGAGCGACCCATCGCTCGAACTGCTCGGGGTTGGACTTCCTAAGTTCTCGCGTCACCCACGGAAGATTGGACCCATCGGGCTGGAACTCAACCGGACTGCCCGGCGGGGCCGGGCGGCGCATGGCTTCACTATTGAGAGCTAAGTGTTGGATGCCCTCCATCAGGATCCGTTTTACCCATGTTGCCACCGGAAAGCGCTCCTCGTCCTCGGGTAAGTTGGCCAGCGCCATCCGCTGTGGGCCGAGTCGGAAAGGGTTATTCCAGCCCGTTGTCTCGGACATGAAGTAGTCATTCCCCGCCTCCGGCTTTTTCGTTACGACTTTTTTCCAGCCCCTGGGGGAGTGCCGACCTTCCTAGAGTAGAAGTGTATCTCGCGGTTTGGCTGGACGCGGGAATAGCTGCCTCTGCACTTGGTGTTTCACCTCGGATGGTTTAAGCCAGAGGTTTTCCCCCAGGATCGCTAGTTGGCCCTTGACGTCCAAACCTATGGCAACCTCGTACCGCGCGTGCCCGTAGCCGTTCTGGGGAAGTCGGCGAGAACGTTCCGCTGGGATCTCAAGCTCGACGGCGAGATCGCACCGTTGACCCTGGACCATCCAAAGGAGGTCCAAGAAGTTAGGCGATCGCTCGCGGACGGCCACGACCAATCCCCCCTTCAGAAGCTCCCCCAGGAACCTGATTACATCCAAGAACGTCGATTTTCCACTCGCATTCGGGCCTACCAGGACTTGGAAGTTCCCGATCTCCTGGCGGACGTCTCGAAGACAGCGATATCGTAGCGCCTCGACAAGGCGGATCATATCAGTTCTCCTCTGGAACCAGTCGGCGGCACCCTTGGCTCATGTTCAGGTTCCTTTCCGTGCCGCGAATTCGATCGCGTTCGCCGTGATGTCATAGTGACGGGCGGCAATCACCTCGCGCTTGGCGTGATCGAGGTGCTTCACCGGGTTGCGGACAATGAGGGGCTGCGGGTCGGGGCTCTGGAGGGGGTTCCAGACGACATAAAGCCAATAGCTGTCGCCAAGTTGAGCCGCCTTGTACCACTCTCGTAGAGCTTGGTCGTCGTCCAGGTCGATCCGGTCGCTGGTGCGGTCGTAGAGCTTGGTCGTCTTGGGCGACTCGTGGAAGGCGACGGATTGGGCCTTTTCAGAGGGCCAGCCATACTACCTCCTTCGTCGGCAACTATTCAGGCTTTGGAAACCCAGGTTTTCAGTAACTCAGGACCAGTACCGGAGAATTCGATCATCGGGCTCGAATGCACCACACCGCAAGTCGCCACCGCCTATTCCGGCTCTTCAATCCGCTTCAACTGATTCCACTTCGTGTTGTTCCAGCTCCTTATGACCCCGTTGTGCCCACAAGCCTGGCAGTGCCAAAATATCTCGTCCTGGCCCGGTGGAAGGCAGGTTCGGATCGTGCCTCGGCAAGCCTTGGCCATGCAGCGAATCCCGGAGTCGTGCTCGCCGGCCGAAGGAGCGCCGGTCGCCGCCTCAATCAACAGCGTGAGAAAGCTCGCCAGCCTGCGGGCCGGGCCAGGGAGCTGCATCAGTTCTCCGGTTTCATCAAGATAGTGCGTGATGTCCGTTACGTATCTCTTAATTACTGCTGCCGAGGGCTGCGACAGCGGTTGCACGCCGGCAGAGCGAGCGTTCCCTTGAGGAACGCGGGTCAGCGTGAACGTAACCTGCCCGAAGGGACTGTTGCTCCGAGTGGGGTAGCGCACGTCACTCACCAGGTACCGGCCGACCGGGCGTCCACCGATTGAGATCCGCACGGAAGTATTCACATCCTGGGGCAGGATGCCGGTTCGGTAGAGCTCTACGCTCAGATACGCTGGCAAAACCAAACGCAACGTGCCCTTGTCTCGCGAGTAGCGGATCTCACTCATGGGGTAACTCAGAGACGACACGACACCCTTGTTGTGAGGCTCCAACGGCATGCGCACCTTGTCCAGCCTGGTTCCATTGATCGCGATTGTTCTTGGCATGTCCTGGCTCCTTGCCCTCACGCTTTGGGATGCATCCTCGGGGCCGTGAGTTCGCCCGACAATGGTGGATCCCACCAACCGTGTTTCGTCTGCCGCAAGCGCCGGAGGCGGCCGAGTTCTTCGGCGTTGACAGAAGTTTTGGCCACGCACCCTCGTCCGGGATAAGTTGGGGAGCTGGGATATCAGCATGCGCCTCCCGGTGAGAATTCTCAACTAGCCTCTGGTTCAAGTAGCAGTCCTCTTGCGCCCTATCCCTGACGGTACCCGTTCATGAGGTGGCGTAGGTGAGATTTACCAATCTCGATAGCTGGTCACTTTGCCGGCAGCAGGGACGGGACCTTGTGGCCTCGCAAGTGCGCCTCGAAGCACGAGCTGAGATAGTCCAGCACGTTGCGCTTCTGCTGTCGGCAGGTGGCGACCACCGTCAGCATCCGCTCCACAAACCGGCTGCCA
>Ga0074044_10002422_pt1 | contig 16325 bp, 13 predicted proteins | sample BogForMeECP23OM1_FD_94443 | JGI IMG/M metagenome (GOLD analysis project Ga0074044, IMG submission 94443) | Bog forest soil microbial communities from Calvert Island, British Columbia, Canada - Bog Forest MetaG ECP23OM1 | ecosystem: Environmental > Terrestrial > Soil > Wetlands ...
ACGAGGACGACGACGAGGACGAGTGGAAAACATGCCGGTCGTCGCTCTTCTTTTCATCTGCTTGAAGCTGACGTTGGAACAACGTCGTGCCGGGTCTGAGCAACATCACCGGTTTCGCGGACGCCAGAAGGCGACGCCAAAGAACACCGTGCCGCACATATTGATGCCCAGAAGAAAACCGATGTTGTAGCCTCGTCCGGTGTTGTTAGGAGCGTAAATCGGGAGGTCCTTCCCCATCAGCAGGGACGGCATGGCGGCGGGCATCAAGGCCCCTTCCACCACGCCGGTATGGAAGCCGGCGAGTCGCGTGGGGCTGTAGAACCGGGACGCCGCCCAGCCATGGCCCAGGCCCAGAAGCGCCCCCAATAAAACCAGGATGACGATTTTCACCGCCACTTCCTTCAGCAATGGGCGCGGAATGGTGGTGGTGGTTTGGTTTGGCTCCGGCGTTTCCATCCGGCATAACTGTTCCAGAAAACTACAGCGAAGCAAGCAGATTAGCGGTTGGCGCGGGCGTTTTCCGGCATTTTCCGGCTTGCTCCCTGACGACACCTGGGCGAGTCTGGATCAGGCATGGGCTGCGGAATTGCCAGCCCGGCAAACGATAAAAACATCAAGCACAGGAGTGACGCCAGACCCGGCATGAGCCACCAGCTTCTTATCATCCAGCCGTCCTACTATCGCTCCAAGGCGGACCGCGCCGTGTTCAAGGCCCGCCACCGGAGCGTGGTGCCGTTGACCCTGCCTTATCTCGCGGCCCTGACCCCGGCGGACTGGGACGTCACGCTTCTGGATGAACAACTGGACCCGGTCCCGTTTGACCGGCGCTTCGACCTCGTCGCCATCAGCTCCTCCACGCTCAACTCGTTTCGCGCCTACGACATCGCGGACGAGTTTCGTCGGCGCCACGTGCCCGTCATGCTGGGCGGCCCCCACACCTTTTTCCACGCGACCGAGGCGGGAGAACACTGCGACGCGGTCGGCGTTGGCGAAGGCGAAACCATCTGGCCGCGCATGCTGGAGGACGCCCGGGGTGGGCGGTTGAACCGGTTGTACCGGGCCGACCCGCTGCCGGACCTGGCCGGCCTGCCGCTGCCGCGTTACGACCTGCTGGACCGGCGGCGTTACCGCCCGTTCCGGACCTTTGCCGTCACCTCATCGCGGGGTTGTCCGTTCCGCTGTGAATTCTGCTCCGAACGGTTCCTGCTGGGCGAGCACTACCGGTGCCGGCCGGTGCCGGAGGTCATCGCGGAAATCCGGCATTGCCGCTCGCGCAGCATTTTTTTCGGCGACAGCAATTTTGGCGGCAAGCGGAGCCACGCGATGGAGCTGATGGAGGCGATGATCCCGCTCCGGTTGCGCTGGTCGGCGCTCTGGTCATCGTATCTCTGCAACGACGCGCCCTTCATGGACCTGGCCCAGCGGAGCGGCCTGTTGCACGTCAACATCGGCATGGAGAGCATCAACGCCGGGACGCTCGCGGGCATGAACAAGCGGTTTAACAAGGTTGCCAAATATGACGAAATGCTGGCCGGCCTCCGCCGCCGCGGCATCAGCTATTCCCTGAATTTCATTTTCGGCTGGGACGGCGAAGCCGAAAGCGCCTTCGACGCCACGCTCAAATTCCTCCAGGAGCACAAGACGCCGGTGGCCTACTTCAACATTCTTACGCCGGTGAAGGGCACGCCGCTCTACGCCCGGATGCAAAGCGAAGGCCGGATTTTCAATGACGTGGAAATTGACCGCTGGCCGGGCCAGATTTGTTACATCCGGCCGCCGTACGGAACGCCCGGGTCAATGGAAAACGACATTCGCCGGCTGTACCGGGACTTCTACAGCCTGCCGTCCATGGTGTCCCGCCTGCCCCTGACCCTGACCCAGGCGAGCATCGCCTCGTGGGTCATCAATTTCTCCCAGCGCCGGATGGCCCGGGCCGAACAATTGCAAAACAACTTTGACGGTTTCTGATGCGCGCGCCCATGCACGACGTTGTTCTAAAATCAGCTTCAAGCGGATAAAAAAAGGAGCGAGGACCGGCATGTTTTCCATTCCTCCTCGTCCTCGTCCTCGAAACGCTGCCGCTTCAAGCATTGCTGTAAATCCCCTCGCGTGAAATCCGAAATCCGAATCTCGAATCTGAAAACCTCCGCCCGGCAGGTCTGTCGTTTCGGATTTCGGGCTTCGGGCTTCTTCTCGCCGCGCTGTCGCGCCGTCGCAGCGGGTCGGATTTCGGATTTCGACCTTCGGATTTGCGCCGCTTCAACGGCTTGCTATTTTTGTTTGGAGCGGCCCGGGGAACGGCGCCTGCCTAGCTTCCAGGCTTGACGCCATCTCCCGGTGCAGGTCATAATTACGGGCATGAGCAGAGACGACAATTATTTCTCCGGCGGTCGCAAAGGACCGCAACTCCGTCACCGTCCGGACTGATGTATGACTTCACAGAAGGATTCCAAGACCATTGCCGAGCAACTCTGTCAGTTTGCCCGGAAGAACTATGTAGCCGACGGAGCGGATTTTGATGAAAACAGCCCGCTGGCCAAGGCCGGCGTTGATTCGTTTGCGCTGGTTGAGTTGCTGCTCTATTGCGAGCGCACCTTTGGCATCAGCGTGCCGGATTCCCACCTGACGGGCAAAAACCTGGCTTCCGTGGCTACGCTGGCCAACTGCATCGCCGAGCTGGCCCGCAACCACCACTCTTCACCCTGAGCGCCGGGGTGGCCATTGTTCATGCCTGACGCGCCCCGCCAGATTCGATTGGCCGCTGGTGACTACTACATGCACGGCCAGGACCACAAGCTGCGGCGGGCCGGGCTGCCGGGTTACATCTGCCGCGTGGCCCTCCGGTTGGAGGACGGTCTGGATGTGGACCGGCTGCGCCGGCGCGTGGAAACTTCGCCGGTCCTGGACTGGCTGGCCCGCGTGCGCCTCACCCGTCCACTGCCGGTCTTGCCCCCTCTCTGGCGCACGTCGTCGCGGTCCGGCCCGATCTTTTTCGAACACAATCATCAGGATGGCAACGGGCACGAGCCCGGGATCCTGCCGCCGGTGGTCCTCGAACGCGACCTGCAAGCCAGCCGGGGGCCGGGGCTGGCGTTCGACCTGGTGCGGCACGCCGACGGGACCCGGCACCTGGTTTTCTCCTGGAACCATGCGCTGATGGATGCGCGCGGCGCGGAATTGATCTGGTTGCATCTGAACGACGGCAACGGGGGGAACGGAGCGCCCTCCCTCGAGGACCTGATCCATCCCAAACAACGGGGCGGGAGCCTGGCCGAATGGTGGCGCAACGTGAAGCTGGCGCGCGGCTCGGTGGAATGGCTTCGCAAGTCCGGGAGCGAACCGCTTTTCTCGCTGCTGCCGGAAAAACGCACGGCCGGCCCGCATCACAACCAGTACCGCATCGTGACCTTCAGCGCGGAGGAAACGGCGCGCATCGCGGCCCGTTGCGAGCGCCTCAACGCCGGCTTCCGGCGCAGTCACTTCCTCCTTGCGGGCACGCTCCGGGCGCTGCACACCGTCGCCACCCGGCGCGGCAACCGGGAAGGGGCCTATTTGATCCCCGTGGCGCATGACACCCGCCGGCGCAGCGCCAAGGGCCCCATTTTCTCAAACCATCTCTCCATCCTGTTCTTCCGGATCGAACCCCAACAGGCCGGCAGCCTGACCAGCATCATCAGCGAACTGTCCCGCCAGATGATGGACCAGATCCGCACCCGGTTTCCGGAGTCGTGCATGGCGGCGCTGGAAATGTTCAAGCCGCTGCCGCTGAACTACTACATGCACCACTTGGGACAGCCCACCCGCGGCAAGTTCGCCACCCTTTGCTTTTCGGACTCGGGCGAGACCTGCGCCGGGATGACCGACATGCTGGGGGGACGGATCCAGGCGGTTGACCACCTGGTGCCGACCTGGTTGCCGCCGGGGTTGACCGTGGTGTTCTGGAATTTCAGCGGACGGCTCTCCGTTCTGCTGTCGTGGGTGGACGATTGCCTGAACGTGTCCGAAGTGGATGCGCTGGAACAGGGCCTGCGCTCCGCCCTGCTGGAGGAGGAGGTGTCATGAACGTGCTCTTGGCGGCCACAAACCGGGAACGTTCTCCCTACCCGGTGGCGCCGCTGGGAACCCTGTGCGTGGCCGCCGCCGCCCGTGACACCGGCCATGCCGTGGATTTTTTGGACCTGGGTCTGGCCTCATCGCCGCAAAAGGCGCTGCGCCAGGCGCTGGGAAAGGGCGGATACCAGGCCGTGGCCTTCGGCATCCGCAACCTCGACAATTGCTGGGCGTTTGCGCCGAAGCTGTATTTTGACGAGGTGCGCGAACTGGCCGAAACGGTGCGGGATTGCTTTCAAGGGCCGTTGATCCTGGGCGGCAGCGGCTTTTCGGTCTCGCCCCACGGCTGGATGAGCCGCCTCAAGGCCGAGTGCGGCGTAATCGGCGAAGGCGAACGCGCCTTCCCCGAGGTGCTCGCACGGCTGGAAGCCGGACGCCCGCTGGAGGGGATTGACGGCGTCATCACCGCGCCCAAAAGCGACGTCCCCATCACCGTTCTTACCGCCCGCGCGGTCGAGCAGTTGAGCGAGCTGTCGCCGCCGGCCCACGACCTGTGCAACTATACGGCGTATGAGCGGCGGGGCGGGTTTGTCGGCGTGCAAACCAAGCGCGGGTGTCCGTTCCAGTGCATCTATTGCGTCTATCCCCAACTGGAGGGACGGCGCTACCGCCTGCGTTCGCCGGAAGCGGTGGTCCGGGAAATTGAAGACGTCGCCGTCCGGTCGAAGGTGCGCCATTTCTTTTTCGTGGACAGTGTCTTTAACGACCCGCGCGAGCATGCCCTGGCCATCTGCCGCGAGCTCGGCCGCCGCCGGCTGCCGGTCCGCTGGTCGGCCTATTGCAACCCGGCGGGCTTTGATGCGGAACTGGCGCACGCGATGAAAGAAGGCGGTTGCGACGGGGTGGAGTTCGGACAGGACGTGGCCTCGGCCAAGATGCTGGCGGCGTTGCACAAGCCGTTTGGACAGGAGGAGACCCGGATTGCCCTGCAGGCGGCGCGCGATGCGGGCCTGCCGTTCGTGATTTACCTGCTGTTTGGCGGTCCGGGCGAAACGTGGGCGGACGTCGAGGAGACGCAAAAATTTTTGAACGGCTGCGCGCCGGCTCACGCTGTTTTTGCCACCGTCGGCATCCGCGTCTATGAAGGCACGCCGCTGGCCCGGATCGCCGTGCGGGAAGGGCAGGTGAAGCCCGACCACGACCTCTTCGAGCCGGCTTATTATCTCTCGCCCGGGCTGGCCGACCGCACCATCGAGAACCTTGACCGCATCGCGCGGCGCCGCCCCGAGTGGACCTCGCCGGCGGACTGGCGCAAACTGTCGGTCCGTTGGGGACAGACAATGACGGTGATGTTGAAGGTGCGGCCGCAATGGAAATATATCCGGTACTACGGCCAGTACATGCGACGACAAACAAAATGACCAACGCTCTTCGAACCGGTCCTGCCACCATTTCCTGCGACGTGCTTGTCGTCGGCGGTGGCGCGGCGGGCGTGGCAGCAGCGACCGCGGCCGGGCGGGCCGGCGCGCAGGTGGTGTTGTTGGAGCGATACGGTTTTTTGGGCGGGCTGGCCACGGCCGCCCAGGTGGGCACCATCTGCGGATTGTATCTGCGGGACACGACGAACCCGGAAGCCTTGCCGGTCGCCGGCGGGTTTGTGCAGGAATACGCCTCGCGGCTGCAGCGCGCCGCCGGTTGCCGGCCGATGCGGCTGGAGGCCGGCCTTTGGGTGCTGCCTTTTCCCATACCGGTCTTTGCCCGCGTGGCCGACGCGGTGATCGGCGAGTCCGGAAACGTCACCGTGGTGTTGCACGCCACGGTCGCAGAGGCGCAGGCCGAAGGCCCCTGCCTGGTCCGGGTCCGCACCCTGGCGTGGAACGAGCCGCTGGTCGCATGCCCCCGCACCGTCGTGGATTGCAGCGGCGAGGCGACGGCCGCCGCCCTGGCGGGCGCCGGCGTGGAAAGCGGCATCGCCGACCAGGCGCCCTCCCTGGTATTTGTGATGGAGAACATCGATCCCGGTCTGGCGGAACGCGGCCTGCTCGAAGTTCGCCGCGAGTTGCGCCGGGCCGTCGAGGCGGGAAGTTTGCCGGCCGCCTGTGAGCGGCTGGCGCTGGTCCCCGGCATGGACCGCAACGGCCGCCTGGCCCTCAAACTCAACCTGGCTGTCGCGGAATCAAACCGCCCGCTCTGGCAGCAGGTTACCGACTGGGAACGCGAGGCCCGCGCGCTGGTGGATGAACTCCAGCGTTTCCTGGTCAGGAACATTGCCGCGTGCCGGAACGCGCACCTTTCCTCCATCGCCCCGCAACTCGGCATCCGTTCCGGCCGCCGCATTCAAGGACGCGCCCGGCTGGCCGACGAGGATGTGCTGGCCGCCCGGAAATCCTCCGCCGGAGTTGCCCGCGGCGCCTGGCCGATGGAGCGCTGGGGAAACGGCCCGCGGCCGGAAATGACTTTTTTCAGCGAGCGCGGCTACTATGAAATCCCTCTGGATTGTCTGCGCCCGGTGGAACTGGACAATGTGCTGGTAGCCGGCCGCTGCCTCTCCGCAGCGGCGGGAGCGATGACTTCGGCCCGGGTCATCGGCACCGCGCTGGCCACCGGCTGGGCGGCGGGAACCGTCGCCGCCTTCCAGGCCCTGGGCCGTCCGCTCGACGGCGCGGTGGAGACCATTCGACAGCAAATGAATTCACAATCATAATCATAATCTTAATCCATCCATGAAAATTATCTCCCGGCTTGTCGGACTGATACCATTCTCTGACAATAATCGGCACCTATTCCAGACGGTAGGGCCGTGCTGCCTGCTCGCGATTTATCGGAGCTGCGCGGCCATCATTCCCGGCGGCGCAGCAGCGCCGCCCTACCTATTGCACCGATTGTCTCTGGGAATTGGTCTGATCCGGAGCAACTCGCCGGACCGGATGCATGAGGAAACAATTGAGTATCGCGTGAGAGATTAAGATTAAGAGTAAGAGTAAGAGTAAAAGTAGGATGAAGATTAAAATGAACGTTTACGAAACCCTTTCCCAAGCCGCGCGCCAATGGCCCAACCAGACGGCGATCATTGATGCCGCCGGCCCGCTGGATTACCAGTCGCTCTGGCGCGAAATCGAAGCCCTCCGGGCCCAGCTCGAACGGCTGGGCGTGCGCGGCGGACAGGGGGTGGGTGTGCGCGGCCGCAATGGACGCGCGCTCGTCATCGGCTGCCTGGCGGCGGTGGGTTGCGGCGCGGTCGTCATGCCCATCCATCACCTGCTCAAACCGGACGAAATGTCGGAGATGCTGGCGCGCGCGCCGTTGTGCGTGATTCTCGACGACGGCAGCGCCACCCCGCCGGCCGGTGAAATGGCCTGCGATCTGACATTGCAGGATGGCACATCCATGCGGTTTACGCGGCTGGCCGTGCCGCCGGCGCCGCTGGCGCCATGGGTCGAAGACGCCGCCTTCCTGCGGTTCACTTCCGGCACGACCGGCGCGTCCAAGGGTGTGATCCTAACGCATCAAGGCGTCCTGGAACGGACGCGCGCCGCCAATCAGGGACTGGGTTTGACCAGCCGCGACAAGGTGCTCTGGGTCCTGCCGATGTCCTATCACTTCTTTGCCTCCATCCTCCTGTACCTCGAAGTCGGGGCCACCATCGTGGTCAGCGCCGATTACCTGGCCGGCAGTATTTTGGACGCGGCCCAGCTCCACGAAGCCACGTTTCTCTACGTGACCCCCATGCACGTGCGCATGTTGAAAGCCGAGAGTTCCGGCCGCGCCCTGCCGCCGTCGCTCCGGCGGATCATGTCCGTCTCCAGCCGGCTGCATCCCCAGATCGCGCGGGATTTCCAGGCGCGGTATCACGTGCCGGTGGCGCAGGGCTACGGCATCATCGAGGTGGGCGTGCCGCTCATGAACCTGGCGGACGCCGCCGAACATCCCGAGGCGGTGGGACGTCCGCTGCCCGGCTACGACGCGGTCATCCTGGACGAGCAGATGAAACCCCTCGCGACCGGCCGGACCGGACAGCTTGGCCTGCGCGGGCCCGGAATGTTTGCCGGCTATTTGAACCCCCAAAAACGGCGCGAGGAAGTTTTGCGCGATGGCTGGTTCCTGACCGGCGACTTGGCGCATCGCGACGACGCCGGGAGGATTGTCATTGACGGACGGCTGAAGACCGTGATTGACGTGGCGGGCCACAAGGTGTTTCCGGAGGAGGTCGCCGCCGTTCTGGATCAGCACCCGGCGGTGCTGCGTTCGCGCGTGACCACCCGGCCGCACCCGCAACTGGGCGAGTCCATCCACGCCGAAGTGCAATTGCGTGACGGCAGCTCCCCGACAACGACCGAGGACATCCTCGCGTTTTGCCGCCGCCGGCTCTCGAGCCAGAAGGTGCCGTCCTCGCTCGATCTGGTCGCCGACATCCCCCTGACGTCGAGCGGAAAGGTGCGCCACGGATGAGCGTTCCGGGCGGAGACAGTCATTCTCCGGCTGCGACCGTGCCCGGAACCGCAACCGCAGCCGCTGCTGACAAGATTATCATCATTGGGGGCGGCATCGCGGGACTCGCTTGCGGCTGCTATCTGCAGATGAACGGCTTCCAGACCGAGATCCTGGAAGCGGGCTTGCTCCCGGGCGGATTATGCACGGCCTGGCACCGGGGACCGTATGTTTTTGACGGCTGCCTGCGCTGGCTGATGGGCACGCGTCCGCCCTCGGTCTTCCACCAGGTCTGGCAGGAACTGGGCGCGATAGCCGGCCGGGAGGTCCTCATTAGTGACGAGATACTGCGGGTGGAAGGCGCCGACGGCAAAACCCTGGCCGTGCCTGCAGACCTGGACAAACTCTCGTGCGAGTTCAAACGCATCGCGCCCGAAGACACGGCGCTCATCGATAAACTTGTGCGCGCCGCGCGGTGCTGCGCGCCGCTTGAGCCACCCTTCGACAAACCGGTGGAAATGATGACGCTTTTCGAGAAAATAAGAACGGGGCTGCGTTACCTTCCGATGGCGCCCGTCGTTTTAAAATGGAAGAATCTGCCGATCACCACCTACCTCGCGCGCTACCAGAACGACTTCCTCCGCGAGGCGCTGGGGGCGATCGTCAGCAACGAACGCATGTCGGCCCTGGTGCTGGTGATGGTGCTGGCGTTCAGGACCCGTAGCAACACCGGCTTTGTCGCTGGCGGCTCGTGGGACTTTGCAATGGCGATTGCGGACCGCTATGCCCGTCTGGGCGGCACCGTGCGCTATAAAACCCGGGTGACTTCGGTAAAAGTCGGGAATGGCCGTGCCACCGGCGTGCAGTGTGCCGACGGGACGGTCGTCCCGGCCTCAACCGTCGTTTCCTGTGCGGACGGTCATACGACGATTTTCGAGATGCTGGACGGCCGGTTTGTTGACAGGAAAATCCTCTACCTGTACCAGAAATGTGACCTTTTTCCGGCCATCATCCAGGTCTCGCTGGGGATCAACAAAACCTTCCCGGATGCGCCGCACACACTCAATCTGCCGCTGCTCCAACCGCTCATCGTGGACGACCAAACGCGGCACTCCCGGATGGAAGTCGAGACGTTCGGTTCCAATTCGGCACTCTGCCCGGAAGGCAAAACCGTCATGACGGTCAGGTTGCCGACCAGCTACGAGTTCTGGACCAATCTCAAGAAGAACAGTCCCCAGCGTTACCAAACCCAAAAACAAGGGGTCATCCAGGAAGTCATCGGCATCCTCGACCGCAGATTTCCGGGACTGGCCCGGCACCTTGAGTGCTCTGACATCGCGACACCCGCCACCTTTGTGCGCTATACCGGCAACTGGCAGGGCAGTTACGAAGGCTGGCTGCCAACGCCGCGCATCCTGGGCCGGCGCATCCCATGCACGCTGCCGGGGCTGAAGGATTTCTACATGGCCGGCCACTGGGTGGTGGCGGGCGGGGGACTGCCGTCGGCCGCGATTTCCGGCCGGTATGTGGCGCAGATGATCTGTGCCCGGGACGGAAAAGTGTTTGCGGCCACCACGGCGTAGCGCAGCGAAGGCGGATTGTCGTCCTCACTATTGACCGCTCACGCTAATGGGTGACCCGTTTTCGGTTCATCGATTGGTCCGGGTGCGATTTTCCTTGAGGAGAGCGGCCTGATCCAGTTGTCGTTTGATCAGAAGGCGCTGGCGTCTTCCGACGCGGAAAGGTAGCGCCAGAGTTTTTTGACCGGCTCCAGGTCACAGCCGGCCGGCACGGCATTTCCGTAGGCGGCATGACCGTAAAGGAACGACAACCGGTTCAACTCGGCGGCGGCGTCCGGGAAGGTTTCGCCCAAAAGGAGGCAGAATTCCCGGGCGGTCCGCTGGGGTTGGAATTGGATTCCCTGTTCCACCGCCCAGGCCTGGAGCGCTTCGTAACTGTAAAAAATCAACTGTTCGGCGGTCCACGATTTATCCTTGCCGGTGAGGAAAGGACTCAGGTAGGCGGCGAAGGGACGTTGCCTTGGCGTTCGCTCCTCCCGTTTTACCGTGAGTCGCTTCACCCGCGAACCGAACTGGAAGAGGTCCCTGAAAAATTGCGCCAAAGCTGCGAGGAACGACCGCGCAATTTGGAGAATCAGGTCGCGTTGGCGGATCACCCACCAGCTGATGAGAATGGCCACCGCCAAAAGGAACAGACCCCTGAACCAGCGGTAAAACCCGCCGGCACGTTCCATGGGGATGGGGCCGGAGGGTACCGGCGGAGAAGCCTGGTCGGGTGTCCCCACATTCCGGCCGGCAGGAGTTTGGTTTTGCTGGCGGTCACTTGCTGTTTGCGGTTTGCCTTCTGGAGATTGAGATGCGGAGGCGTTGTCCTTTGAATCATCGGACTTCTGCGTTTCGCCGCCCGGACGTCCCCGACCTGCGCCATGCGGATTGATTCGCGCGGCGTATTCACTGGCGCGGTGCAACTGGTAATCAACGTGGTAACGCAGGGTTTGCCACATGTCGTTGACACCCGGTCGCGGCAGCAGCAGTGCGGCGGCCAGCACCAGGCAAGCCACCCCGGCGCCAAACTTGAGCCAGCCAAAGGCGATGATGCCGGGCATTTTCAGGTGGCGTTGACGCAGGTAGCGGCGCAGTCCCAAAAAGCTCGTCGTCAGAAGCAACCCCACGGTGGCAGCCATGTAAACGAAGAGAAAGGCGAAACCGGCCCGCCGCGAGTCCGTGTCACCGCCGGGCAGGAGCATTTGTCCGATTCCGAACAACGGCAAGGCCACGAGTGAAAAATAAACCACCCAAAGGCCCGGAGGATGGGGGAGGGCGGCCCGGCGTTTGCGGGCAGTGTCCGAATTTTGTAGTGTCGGCGCTGTGCGCCGATTTCGAGCCACAGGCTCGACGCTACACCCGGAGCCGGCCGTCGTTTTTCCCCCGGTCGGTTCTGCTTCCAGCTTGAACTTCCTTCCTTCCCTGGCGGTTTGCAACAGCCCGCTGCCGGAGGCGTCCACGTCATCATCAATCAAGGTGCAGTCCCATGTCAGTTTGTGGGCGCACCACCAGACGGTGCCCAGCAGGATGATTCCCATCAGATAGGCCGGGTGAATTTGCACCAAGTAAATCCAGGTCGCCCCCGCCAGGGCCAATCCGTAAACCGCGGCATGGCCGACGCCTTCTTCGATGCCGATCCGGGATACCAAGACGACGGCCATTACAAACCAGAACACGACCCAGCGAACACTTCCAACCGCTTCACCCCGATAAAAGACCTGGACCAGGAAAAAGCTCAGACTTCCCACCAGCAGCATGATCAGCACCGGGCTGATGCCAATGACCATGTAGTCAGCCAGGGTTTTTGCCGGTTTTGGGGAGTTCATGACTTACCTCACGATGGCCTCCACACACAGATTCGTCACTGATTCTTCGGTGTTGACCACGCGAAAATCAATGCCTTGGGCCAGCAGCATCTGCGCCCAGTCCGGCGGCCGGGCCCAGTCGGGCGTCGGCTCAATATCAATGGAAACAACGATTACCGTCACCAGAAAGCCGCGCCGGGCCAATTCACCGAGCGAGGCCGCCATGGCCGGTGTCACCCGCCGCAGCACCGCCACCACGGTGGCGTCCCGGGGAATCTCGGAAGCGACTTCTTCCAGCATTTCGGAAAACTCCAGACCGTCCGTGTGTTCCAGGCGGGCCAGCGTTTCAAGGATTTGCCTGAACCTGTCCTCGCCCTTCCGCGTTTCCACAATGACCGGGCGCAGGCGGGTGTTTGCCTGCGCCTCGGTCGCCCGCCGGTGCGCGTCTCCGCGCGTGGCGAACCCGGCGCTCCACCCTTCTTCGCGGATGCGGTCGGCGGCGTCGCGGCCGTTGCTGACGAAGCCGATTTGTTGTCCCATGAGGAAGACGGCATTGGCCAGCGAGACGACCGTGATGACCGCCAGTTCCGCCGAGGCCGCCGCGCCACGGCCTTGGTAACTTCGCTCGTGAAAATCCAGCAGGAACGTCGCGCCAGCCACCCGTGAATTCTCATAGACGCGACAGTGAATTTGTCCCGTGCGCGCGGTGGCCCGCCAGTGAATGCGATTCAACGGGTCGCCGGGTTGATACGGCCGGATGCTGGCCAGCCGCGTGGGGTCCTCAAACAGCCGGTGCACCACCCGGATCTCTCCAATCGGACGGCGCGAAGCCAGATTGTAGCCCTGCAGCGGCAGAACCTTGGGCAGCACCAGCGCAAAATGCGGTTCGGTCGCCACGCGAAATCGGCGATGCAGCCCGAAGACATCGCCCGTTTCCAGCAGCAAGGGTCCCAGTTGATAATAACCGCGCATGAGGAAAGTCACCTGGTGCTTCAAACTCGCGGTTTCACCGGGCGCCAGACGGGTGAGGGTCAGCCGCGGACCTTCCGCCTTGAGGTGATGAGGCATTTGCACCAGGGCGTCCCGTGGCAGCGAGTCTTCCAGGATGAGCCAGGGAACGGACAGGCGGCCCTGGTTTTTGACTTCGACTTCCATCACGGCCGTCTCGCCGATTTCCAGCATGTCCTTGTCACAAATCCGGCTGGCCGCGAGATGGTCGGTCCAGGCCCAGGAAAAGAACCGGCTCAACCCCAGGATTCCCAGCAGCACATACATCGCGTAAACGAGCAGGCCCAGTTTCAAGACCAGGCCCAGCACCAGCAGCCCGAGTGTGCCGAGAATCCATTTCATCGGGAATGGCCGCCCAACGGCATTTGCGGCACCGGCACCGTGTTCAGGATCTCGTCGAGAACCACGGCAACCGTTTTTTTGCGCAACCGGCTTTCCGGGCGGAGAATCAACCGGTGGCCGAGCACGTGCGGCGCGATCTGTTTCACGTCGTCGGGCAGCACAAAATCAAATCCGTGGACTGCGGCAAGGGACTGCGCGCAACGCAGCAGCGCCATGGAAGCCCGCGGACTGCCGCCCAGAATGACGTCGTAGTGTTCGCGGGTTGCCTGGATGAGCTGCACGATGTAGCGGCTGACTTTTTCGTCCACATACACCTGCCGCACGGATTCCTGACAGGCGATGATTTCGTCGGCGCTGGCGACCGTTTCCAGGGTATCGATCGGGTGCTGCAACTGGAGCCGCTGCAACATGGACACTTCATCTTCGAATTGCGGATAGCCCAGGCGCAACCGGACGAGAAACCGGTCGAGTTGCGCTTCCGGCAGCGGAAAAGTGCCTTCATGATCAATCGGGTTTTGGGTCGCGATCAGGAGGAACGGCGGTGTCAGTTCGTAGTTGGTTCCGTCGGCGGTCACCTTGCGTTCCGCCATCGCTTCGAGCAGGGCGGCCTGCGCCCGCGGGGTGGCGCGATTGATTTCGTCCGCCAGCACGATTTGCGCGAAGAGCGGGCCGGGCCGGAATTCGAACTCGGTCGTCTTGGGATTGAAAATGGAGCTGCCGGTGATGTCGTTGGGCAACAGGTCCGGGGTGCATTGAATGCGCTTGAACGTGCAACCGATGCTGCGCGAAAGGGCGCGGGCCAGCATGGTCTTGGCCACCCCGGGCACGTCTTCCAAAAGCACGTGGCCCCCGGCACAGTATGCCGCCAGCGTCAGCACGATTTCATTATGTTTGCCGACGATCACCTTTTCGATGTTGTCAATGATGCGATTGGCCACCGGCATGACCGGCGAGTTTCCCGGTTCCCGTTCCGCGGGACTTCTCAATTTCGGGAGCCGGACCACCGGGGGTTCCGGCGGCGACACGGTATTTTTGGTTCCGCAGCGCGGACATTTGACCTCGGTCCCCACGGGCGCATCGGAGGACACGAAGGGTTGACCGCAAGAAACACAAACGCTTTTGATCATAGGTTGGCAGTCTCCCTAAGGGCTTTGGCAGCACGCGTTAACTTTCCAGTATTCTCAATGTCACGCATATTCACAATTCTCCTTTGCAGGCACAGGCGAGAAAGGCGGCCCGTTCGGCGGCGGCCTCGGCTGGCAGACGCTTCAGCGTGTCCGGGAGCGTGGGCGAGTTATCAAGCATCACCGATAGAGAAGCAACGGTGTCGCTCGCCGTCAACGTGTATTCGGCCGGCGGACGGGCATTTATTTCCTGGCGCGGGAAGTTGTTTGGGAAGGCAAATTGATCGTCCGGCCAGCAACCATGAACACGCCTTCCCCCTGGTGATGAATCGTCCGCGGATGTTTCCTCGCTGGGTCAATCCACGCCTTGACCACCTCCAGGATGAAAAAGTTGTATGGGGTGACCAGTTTTCGATCCATCACCTTGCATTCCAGATTGGCATAACACTCGGCGATGAGCGGGGCCGCGACGACCGACGCGGCCACCGGCGTGAGGCCAAAGGTTTTGAACTTGTCCACCGACTGACCGGAAGTGTTTCCGCAACCCACCACCTTTTTCGCCAATTCCACCGTCGGGATGTTGAGCACGCATTCACCGGTCGCCCGCAACATTTCAAAGGTGTGGTTTTGGCTGCTGATCACGCAGCCCACGAGCGGCGGCACAAACTCCATCATCGTATGCCACGACATGGGCATGATGTTCGCCCGTCCCGCGCGGGCCGTGGTGACCAGCACGACCGGGCCTGGTTCCAGCAACCCATACACTTGTGCCAGCGGAAACTCTCTTTTTTTAGCCATACTCAATGCGTTTCTTGTTCTTACCTTCTTGTTTGCGGCAGCAAGCTTTGAAATTCGGGATCATCTCTAAGTGAATTAAAACGGGGGTCTTTCGCTGCCTGTGCCGCCAAATCACGCGCCGCTGGGTTGTTTTGCAGGCGTTGCGTATTCAAGTCCAGCGCCCTTTTCAAATCGGCGATGGCTTCGGATTTTTTGCCAAGCACGGCCTTCAGCGCGGCAAGGTCGTAACCTGCTTCCGGTTCGCCGGGCTTGAGGACAATAAGTCTTTCCAGCACGACTTCGAGTTTGGCCAGGTCGCCGGTCAGGGCGGAAATTTGTGCCATGGCGGTGACATTTTCCGGCTTGATATTTGGATCGGCCAGCGCCTGATCAAACATCCCGATGGCCTGTTTGAAAAGTTTGGCCGCACGGTTGGTATCCTGCATTTGCCTGTACCGGCTGCCCAAGGCGAGAATGTTCTGGAAATCGGTGGGGTTGGCGGCAGCCTCGGTCTGTAGTTTTTGCAATCGTTCATCAACCGGAACGCCTTTGGCGGATTGATTATTGTCCTTTTGCTTGCGAACATTTAAAAGCTGTGACAGCAGGTCAATCAACTGCTCGTTTTCCGGGTCCAATCTCCGCGCCGTGCGCACTATCAGGATGGCGTCGGCAAACCGCTGCTCGTTCACCAGAAAATTGACATAGCGAAACACCGCTTCCGGGCTGACGGGACACAACGCAAACGCCTGACGGTACGCATAATCCGTCTCCACCCGCAACCGCGCCTTGTCCCCCGCATCCGTCTTGCTCGCCAGACGCCATTGATACAGACCGCCGCTGGAACTGCGCAACTTTGAGAAGGCCTTGATCGCAAAATCGTTCGTCACAAAACCCGGGTCACCCGTGAAATGCGACCAATCCTTCTGTACATGCACCGATTCCACAAAGGCGCACACATTTGACACCGGTGTTTCCGGCTTCAGCCAGTCCCCCAGCATGGAACTGCATTGCTTTGTCCAGAACGCGTGATCTGCGTCCATCATCTTCGTCGTCAACACCGGCAACGGTTCGCGGTTCAACTTGAAAATCAGGCCGTTCGGCGACAGATACGGATACATCCAGTCCAGAGGAAAACTTTCTTCCACATAGAATTCGCAGTTCGTGTTGTGATCGAAGATGTTTTTGACGAGCAAGGCGTTTACCATCATCACTGCCACCTGCCCGCT